>JAEEGJ010006607.1_pt1 | contig 34524 bp, 27 predicted proteins | sample 8958761 | NCBI WGS metagenome assembly JAEEGJ01 (sample SAMN16246546, study PRJNA631951) | gut metagenome | biome: gut microbiome; feature: rumen; material: RS-attached | host: Bos | place: Iran: Karaj | collected 2018-10
CTTTCGACATCCGTACAAAGAAGGAAGTTGCAAAGCTCAAGCTCGAGATGACAAAGCTCGACCTCAACCTCGGCGGTATCGTCGGAATGAACAAGCTCCCTGCAGCACTCTTCATCGTTGATACAAAGAAAGAGCACAATGCTGTAGCAGAGGCTAGAAGACTTGGTATCCCGATCGTTGCTATCGTTGATACAAACTGCGATCCTGATGAAGTTGATTACGTTATCCCTGGTAACGACGACGCTATCCGTGCAGTTAAGCTCATCACAGCTAAGATGGCTGACGCTGTCATCGAGGCTCATCAGGGTGAGGATGCTACTTCCGAGGGTATGTTCGTTGACAATGCCCAGGCTGCTGCTGAGACAGCTGACGTAGCTGAGGAGCAGGCTTCCGAAGAAGCAGGCGAGAAGAGCATGGAAGAAATCGCTTCCGAGTCATAATTGATAGAAGGAGATACACACATGGCTATTAGTGCACAACAGGTTAAAGAACTTCGTGATCTGACAGATTGCGGCATTATGGACTGCAAGAAGGCTCTTATCGAGTGCGACGGCGACATCGAGAAGGCTAAGGGCTGGCTCCGTGAGAAGGGTATGGCTAAGGCTGAGAAGAAGTCTTCCAGAGTTGCTGCTGAGGGTGCAGTTATCGCTAAGATCGCTGACGACCAGAAGAGCGGTGTCCTCGTTGAGATCAACGTTGAGACAGACTTTGCTGCAAACACAGACAACTTCAAGTCTTTCTGCGATACAGTAGTTTCACACATCATCGAGAAGAAGCCTGCTTCTGTTGAGGAGCTTATGGCTCAGCCTCTGGCTAGCGATCCTTCCAAGACAGTTGAGCTCTTCCAGAAGGAAGCAATCGCTAACATCGGTGAGAATACTTCAATCAGAAGATTCGCTATCTTCGAGAACAACGGTCTCGGCGCTGTTACAGCTTACATCCACATGGGTGGTAAGGTCGGCGTTTTCTCTGAGATCTGCGTAGGTGACGATTCCGTCATCACAAAGCCTGAGTTTGCTGATTTCGCTAAGAACATCAACATGCAGATCGCTGCTTCCAGACCTGGTTGGGTCAACGAGGAAGACGTTCCCCAGGCTGAACTCGACAAGGAGACAGAGATCATTAAGAATAAGGCTCTCGAAGAGGGCAAGCCTGAGAAGATCATCATGGAGAGGATCATCCCCGGCCAGGTCAAGAACTTCTACAAGATGAACTGCCTTGTTGATCAGGAGTACATCAAGGATGAGGATCTCAGCGTTAAGCAGTACATCGATAAGACAGCTAAGGAGCTCGGCACAGAGATCGCAGTTGTCCGTTTCACACGTTTCACACTCGGTGAAGGCATCGAGAAGAAGGCTGACGATTTCGCTGAGGAAGTAAGAAAGCAGGCTGGACTGTAATCTTTCTTCGCAAAGAACCAAAGATCAGACAAGACCGGAGTTCATAAGACTCCGGTCTTTTTTTTTGCGCTTTTGAATCCGTGTATCACAAAAAGCGAACCGGTTCACGAAACGGGACACGTAATCAGCAAAAATCGTGTCCCAAAACGTGAATCCGGCACGATATTCACGAAATGGGACACGGATCTGCCCCAAAACGTGTCCCAAAACATGAACAGCTTTTGTTCCGTCTTTTATTAAATAATAAAAATGCTCTTCAACATTCATTCCAATACTGTTAAAATTTATTGAAACAAAAAGATGGGAGCGTTTGAGTTAATGAGCGAGAAGAAATATAACCGCGTGCTTCTTAAGATTTCAGGAGAAGCTTTGGCAGGTGAAGCAAAACTCGGCATCAATGATGATGTCTTAAAAGAGATTTCCAAGAACATAAAGGCTGTTGCCGACCTGGGCGTTCAGGTTGCGATAGTAGTAGGCGGAGGCAACTTCTGGAGAGGAAGATCTTCCGAGAAGATGGACAGGGTCACGGCTGACCACATGGGAATGCTCGCAACACTCATGAACTCACTTGCACTTTCCGATGCACTCGAGCAGCAGGGCGCTGTAACCAGAGTCCTTTCCGCTATCGAAGTAAGACAGATGGCTGAACCTTATATCAGGAAGAGAGCCGTAAGGCATCTCGAAAAGGGAAGGATCGTAATCTTCGCCTGCGGTACCGGTAACCCTTACTTCTCAACAGATACGGGCGCTGCGCTGCGCGCTACCGAGATCGGTGCGGATATCTTCCTCAAGGCTACGATGGTCGACGGTGTCTATGATAAGGATCCTCATCTTTATCCCGATGCCAAGAAGTACGACAAGGTATCTCATGACGAAGTCCTTAGACTCAACCTCAAGGTCATGGACGCAACCGCTGCAGCTCTCTGCAGGGATAACCACACTAAGATCCTCGTATTCTCCATGCAGGATCCTGAGAACATCGTCAGGATCGCAAAGGGCGAAGACTTAGGAACCATCGTTGAATAAAATACAAAAAGATTAACAGTAAAGGAGATGAAAGCTATGCCAATGATCGAGATCACTAAGAAGGATTATGATGATGTTGAAGCCAAGATGAGGAAGAACATCGACAATCTTCAGGAGAACCTCAACACTATCCGCGCAGGACGTGCAAATCCGCACGTTTTGGACAAGATCCAGGTAGATTATTACGGCTCGCCGTCTCCTCTTAATGCGGTAGCCAATATCCAGGTCCCTGAAGCAAGAATGATCACTCTTCAGCCTTGGGAACCCAAGATGCTCAAGGAGATCGAGCGCGCTATCCAGGCTTCCGATCTCGGCATCAATCCTACAAACGACGGCAAGATCATCAGACTTGTTTTCCCTATGCTTACAGAGGAGCGCCGTAAGGAGCTCGTAAAGCAGGTTAAGGTCTACGGAGATGAGACAAAAGTCGTTATCCGCAACACACGCCGTGATTTCATCGACAAGATGCGTTCCGCAAACAAGAAGAAGGAACTTACCGACGATTCCCTCAAAGAATACGAGGAGAAGGTCCAGAAGATCACAGACAAGTTCACGGCCGAAGTAGACACAGTCTGCGAGAAGAAAAATAAGGAACTGATGGAAATCTGATCTGTGGCATCTAAAGCTAACAAGATAACCAAGACTTACGACACCGCGGGCCTCAAGGTCCCGGTGTCTTTGGGTGTGATAATGGACGGAAACGGAAGATGGGCCAAGAAAAGGCTTCTTCCGAGAAGCGCCGGACACCGCGCAGGAGCCGAGAACCTCAAGGAGCTCTGCCGTAACTGCGGTAACTACGGCGTCAAATATCTGACCGTCTATGCATTCTCGACAGAGAACTGGTCCAGACCGGAGAACGAGGTATCCCAGCTCATGAAGCTGTTTGTCGAGTTCTTCGAAAAATACGATCCGGAACTCGCCGAAGAAGGCATCAGGGTAAGGTTCACGGGTGATATCGATTCGCTCCCCGAAAACCTTCAGAAGGTTTGCCGTGAGGGCGAGGAGAGGTCCAAGAACAGACCTAAGATGCAGCTTATTGTCGCATTCAATTACGGCGGCCGCAGGGAGATAACCTATGCTGCGCAAAGGCTAGCCGAAAAGGTAAGAAAAGGCGAGATGGATCCTTCTGACATTACCGAGGATTCCATCAGTGCAAATCTTTATCTGCCTGACGTCCCCGATCCTGAGCTTATAATCAGGCCGAGCGGGGAGATGAGGCTTTCGAATTTCCTTCTCTGGGAGAGCGCTTATTCCGAATTCTGGGTATCGGATACCCTCTGGCCCGATTTCGGATATGAAGAGCTGACGCAGGCTTTCAGGGATTATGCCAAGCGCGACAGGCGCTTTGGCGGCTTATCTGCGAAAGATTCCGAATCAGGTGACAGCAAACAATGAAACAGAGAACGATAACGGGCATAATATTTGCCGCTTTATTCACAGCTTTCTTCCTTCCGGCATTTTGGTTCCCGATCACGGCAGTGATCATGTCTGTCGTAGTCGGCTCTTTTGTCGTCTATGAATTGATCAAGGCTTTAAAGAACGGCAAATACGATCCTTCGACTTCTCTTATCGTAACCGGATGCGCAATTTCGGTGCTGGTACTCGCGGGAAGCTATTTCCTTAAGGTTTCAGCCGAGAATGCGCTTGCCGTCTATGTTATGGTCATCGGCATGTTCACGCTCGCCTGCGGAATACTCATCCCGGTTGCCAGAACCAGTGACAGCAAGGCTCTGGAGAACGGCATAGCAACAGGCGGTACGATCTTCTATGTTACGTTCCCGCTGTTCTGCCTTGATGCGGCGATGCTGCTCCTTCCTGAAGGCTGCAACGGCTGGTATTACATGCTGATCGGTCTTGTAGCTCCCTGGATATCTGATGTTTTCGCTTATCTCGTCGGAGTTACCATGGGCAAGCATAAGATCGTTCCGCATATCTCACCCAAGAAGACATGGGAAGGATGCATCGGCGGTGCTTTCTTCTGTGCTGTAGGCGTCATGCTCTATTCGGTTTTTGTCATCTACAAAGTCGATGAGATCGGTATGGATCTTGCTGCGTTTGCAGTTATGACTTTCTGCATGGGACTTCTTGTATCCGTTATGTCCCAGCTTGGTGACTGGTTTGCATCGGTCATCAAGAGACATGTCGGGATCAAGGATTACGGCAACATATTCCCGGGGCACGGCGGAATGTTGGACAGATTTGACAGCACTTTCTTCACGATGCCCATCGGGCTTCTTCTGGCGATAGTAGCCAACAATATATTCTAAGGGGTAGAAAATGCGGCGTTTGTCGATCTTGGGGTCCACAGGTTCCATCGGGAAGCAGACTCTTGAAGTCTGCCGTAAGGCACCTGCGGATTTTACCGTTGAAGGTCTCTCATGCGGATCTGATACGGAAACTCTCTATGAGCAGATAAAAGAATTCTCTCCGAAGGCTGCAGCGGTCAGCGATGAGGCAAAAGGAGCAGAACTTGCCAGGCGCCTTAAAGAAGAGGGGATCCATACTGAAATATACACCGGTGAAGACGCGAGTTCTGTGATCGCGCAGCTTGACGATTGCGATACCGTAGTCGGTGCGATCGTGGGATTTGCAGGTCTTGAGCCTGTTTACCGCGCGATACTCTCCGGCAAGACTATTGCTCTCGCAAATAAGGAGACACTTGTGGCAGGCGGAGATTTCATAATGCCGCTCGCAAAGGAGAAGGGCGTTGACATCCTTCCTGTTGACAGTGAGCATTCCGCAATCTGGCAGTGTTTGAGGAACGGTGATAACAAGAATCTCGACCGTATCCTTCTTACGGCTTCAGGCGGCCCGTTCCGCGGAATGAAAAGGGAAGATCTGGAAAGCGTCACTGCTGAAAAGGCTTTGAATCATCCGACCTGGAAGATGGGCGGCAAGATCACTATCGATTCCGCGACCATGATGAACAAAGGCCTTGAGGTGATCGAAGCTCATCATCTGTTTGGCGTTTCCGTTGACGACATAGACATCGTCGTTCATCCGCAGAGCATAATCCATTCGATGGTCCGCCTTAATGACGGTTCTGTTCTTGGCCAGATGGGAAGACCTTCGATGATCCTGCCTATAATCGTTGCACTTTATTATCCCGAAAGAGGCCAGGCGGTCACACCGCCTTTTGATCCTTTCTCTCAGGGATGCAATAACCTTACTTTTGAAAAATGTGATACTGAAGTCTTCCGCCTTGTAAAGCTTGCTTACGACGTCGGAAGGCAGGGCGGGCTTCTTCCCGCCGTCATGAATGCCGCAAACGAGACGGCTGTCATGGCTTTTCTGGACGGAAAGATCGGATTCTTGGATATCGAGAGGACGGTATTTGACGTTTGCGATGGCTTTGCCGCGTATTCCGGACGTCAAGCAGATATCGGTTCCGTCAAGGAAGCTGACAGGGAAGCCAGAATGAAAGCTCTGGAGGTTTTGAAAAAGAATTATCTATGAATGTTTGGAGTATAGTAGTTGTCATTTTAATGCTCGGCATACTGGTGACCATTCATGAGCTTGGTCACTTCTGGGCAGCATGTCTTCTTAAGATAAAGGCATTTGAAGTTTCCATCTTTGTCGGTCCGAGGCTCATCCATTGGAGGAGAAAGGACGTGGATTATTCTATCAGGCTCATCCCGCTGGGAGCCTACGTCAGGTTTTCGGACGTTGACGAGAACGGTGAAGTCATAAACGGTGATGCGCCTGAACTTCTCATTAACCAGCCGAGATGGAAGAGACTGATAGTTTCCCTGGCAGGCCCTTTCATGAATGTTGTTCTCGGCATCCTGATCTTTGCCGTGCTCTTCTGGGTAACCGGCTTTACAAGCCTTGATATCGCAGTTGCTCCGAAAGGCTCGCAGCTTTATTCGCAGGAATATACGGTTGGAGACACGATCACCGCGGTTAACGGTCACAAGGTCTATACGTATCTCGATTTCTATTATGCGATCGATTCTGAAGTCTCAAGAGCCGACAAGCTTACTGTCACTTTGAAGTCTGCCGGAAACGGAAACAAATATGACGTCGTCCTCATTCCGGAACTCAAGACCAGGCCGATGCTCGGCATTACGACTTATCAGACTCCTGACAGTAAATACAACGGCTGGGAGATACTGAACGTTGATGAGAAGCAGAACAACGGCAAGCCGGTCCTGAAGATCGGCGATTACCTGACGCATGTTGACGGCAAATCCGTAGCTGATGAGGATTTCGTTGCGTTCCTTGATACGCTTAACGAAGGCGATACGATGAAGCTTACCTTCGTCCGTAACGGAGTGACCATGGAAAAGGAATGCATAAAGACCATGATCACTTATTCAAATGACAGGGGCCTCAGGCTCATCGCGTATCCTGCCAACAATGCACAGCGTGTTTTCCGCGCTTTCGGTTATGCGGCCAAGATGCCGATGACCATCATCATGTTGTCCTATAAATCGATTTCCAACGTCTTTGCGGGCAAGGAAGAAGTTTATAATATGGTATCGGGACCTGTGGGAGTCACTTCGGTCGTCAATGACGTCGTTGCAGACGTTGATGATAACACCGGAGAGAAGGTGTACATGCTGATCGTGATCTGCGGGATCATATCCATCGGCCTTACCTTCACAAACCTTCTTCCGATTCCGGGACTTGACGGAGTGCAGATCATTCTGATCGTCGTCGAGATGGTAATTGGCAGACGGCTTTCCAAGAAAGCCGAGAACGTGATCAACGTCGTGGGCTTCTTCCTGCTCATCGCACTGGTGATATTCGCGTTCGCTTCAGACATAATCAGGATCTTTGTCGCTTAAGACAAAAGGAGTACCTTAATGACCAGAAAGGTTTTGATCGGCGGAGTCGCCGTTGGCGGCGGCGCTTCTGTAAAGATACAGTCGATGAACAACACGGATACCCGTGATGCGAAGGCTACTCTTGAACAGATAGCAAGACTTAAGGACGCAGGATGCGACATCACTAGAGTCGCCATTCCCGACCTTGAGGCAGCCGAAGCCTTGAAGGAGATCACGGCAAACTCACCGATCCCCGTCGTTGCGGATATTCATTTCGATTACACTCTTGCGATAGCGGCGGCAAAGAACGGAGCAGCCAAGATCAGGATCAATCCGGGAAACATCGGCGGTCCTGAAAAGGTTAAGCTCGTAGCTGACTGCTGTAAGGAGAGAGGCCTCCCGATCAGGGTCGGAGTCAATTCCGGTTCGATCTCCAGGGAGATACTTGCCAAGTACGGCGAAGTCAACGCCGATGCCATGACTGAGAGCGCATTGGGAGCGGTAAAGCTCCTTGAAGACCAGGATTTTGACAACATCGTCATATCCATAAAGTCTTCTTCTCCCAGGCTCACCATTGAAACTTACAGGACGCTGTCTAAGATGTGTGATTATCCTCTCCATCTGGGAGTTACTGAAGCAGGCACGGTCAAGGAAGGTACGATCAAATCAGCTGTAGGTATCGGAACCCTCCTTGCAGAAGGCATTGGAGACACCATAAGGGTATCTTTGACAGGCGATCCTGTTGAAGAAGTCTATTGCGCCAAATCGATACTCAGAGCACTCGGCCTCCGTGACGAAGGCATAACTTTTATTTCCTGTCCCACATGCGGTAGGACGCAGGTACCGCTCATTGAGCTTGCCGGAAAGAGCGAGGAGAAGATCTCCCGTCTTCCGTACAACCTCAAGGTTGCGGTCATGGGATGCGTCGTAAACGGCCCCGGAGAAGCAAGGGAATGTGACATCGGGCTTGCAGGCGGAAAGGACGAATTCCTTCTTTTCGAGAAGGGCGTCCCGGTCCGTAAGATACCTGCAAAGACTGCTGTAGACGAATTTGTAAAGGAAGTAATAAGAGTTGGAGAAGAAAGAAACAAAACTGACCGAACTGTTTGAATTAAACAGCGGCAAACGTGAATACAAAGGCCTTGACGGTATCACCGTCCATAAGGTCGACATCTACAAGAACAGGGGACTCATAGAACTTAAGCTTAACGGAGTATCAAGCCTTACACACGGTAATGATGCTGCGGAATTTTTGGAGGACCTTGAGACTGATTTCGGATTCAGGATCAATTTCGTATTTGAAGAATGCAGGGACGGCGATATCGGATCTTACATCGACGGACTTGAGAAGCTTTTGCTCTACATGGTCAAGCGTGACGGAGCAGCAAGCCTTAAGGGTTTTGTCGATTATGTAAGAGTAGATCATAATGACGGAATCGAACTGGTCGTACCCGGCTGGTGGGACAGCATGGTCGGTCCCGGCGGCAAGTATGATCTTTCATCGGCTTTTGCCAACGCGGTATATGCATGCTGCAGGATACCGTCCGAAGCCTATGAGATAAAGGTGCTGTCTGTCACTTCCGATCTTGATGAGTATTCGCCGGAAGACGATATCATAAGGGCCATCGAGTCAGGAACTTATGAAGAGTTTGACGGAAACTACGGCAAGACTCCTGCCAAGAAGGGCAAGAAGAAAAAGACCGAGACAGAGGCTTTTGCCGAAGATAACGATGCTGCGTCCAATAAGGATTCCTGGGCTTATAAGGCTAAGCAGGTCCAAAAAGAAGCAAAGGAAGAAAACAAGGGTAATTTTGATTATTCCAAAAATGCTCAGGCTGAAGATATCGTTTTCGGTAAGGTCAAGAAACAGGCCGTAACGATGAAGATCAAGAATCTCACGCTTGGCGAGATGGATGTCAACATTATCGGACGCATACAGATCTCTGATGAATTAAGGCTGACCAAGAGCGGCAAATCCGTAATCACCAAGTTCAACTGCTTTGACGATACCGACGGTATCTCATGCATTGCTTTCCTCAAACCCGAAGAAGCCGACGGCTTCCAGAAGAAGTTTGAGAAGGGCGGATATGTCGGCCTTCAGGGTAACTGTGAGAAAGACTCTTTTTCGGGCGAGATACAGTTCAAGGTCAACGGTGCTTTCCCTGCAGAGAAACCCGCAGGAAGAAAAGACAACGCGGAAAGAAAGCGTGTCGAGCTCCATGTCCACACCAAGATGAGCGAGAGTGATGCTACGACTGACCCTGCTGATCTTATCAAGCTTGCAGCAAGCTTCGGCCACTCTGCGTGCGCCGTAACGGATCACGGTGTTGTCCAGGCATTCCCGCATGTTTTTGAAGCGGCTAAAGGCATCAACAAGAAGCGCAAAGATACAGGTGAAGCTCCGATCAAGTGTATCCTCGGATGTGAGGGTTATCTTGTCGATGACGGCCCCACGGTCTTTTACAACCTTCCCTATGACTATAAGAACGACAAGTACTTTAAGAAAGCGGACGGTGATGAGGATGCTGCGCTGGATTTCCTTGAAAAGCCCAAGGCGGTAGGATCTTTTGTTTCAATAACCATCAAGAGGAATGGTGACGATGCATTAAGGGATACTTTCACATCTGTATGCGCATCCAAGTACAGACTCAAAGGCTACAAGGCTTTAAGGCCCGCCGAGGAAGGCGAGTCCGAGCAGGATGCAATGGAGTTTGCGTCCCACGATATCGACAAGTCGCTCTGGGACGAATCCGAATTCCCGGAAAAGCTCAGTGACGAGGCCATCGCCGCCAAGGTAACGGAACCTCATGAGCCTTTGGGGAAGACTTTGAATGCCGAGCTTGATATCAACGGCGAATATGCTGACGGCGAGGATGAAGTCGTTCCCTCAGAACTTGTTTATGAGCATGTCGCGGATTTCTATGCCGATTTTGATGACGTGATCTATCCGGGTACAGGAGAGCCCTGTGATTCCTATTTCGCAATGGGCGAGCTCCTCGAATTCATAGGCGACTCATACATCACCGGTCCCGATATCTTTACCACGCTCGCATTCCTGCGCCGTGCCGGTTACGGCATCAACATCGAAGATCACGTTTACTACAGGCACAAGTTCCTTATGCCTGCAACGAGTGATGAGGATATCCTTGAGACTTATTTCAAGGGTGAGTTCAAGACCGTTGACGAACTCCTTGCATCGAAAGGCGCAGGATTCACATATACAGCTACAGGCGACTCACATGACGAGATGTTTGAAGCTTGCTATAAGTCAGCATCCTGTCTTGTTGCATGCCTTAAGGATGCAGGAACGGCTGATGCGCTGTCCATAAACTATGCATCAGGACACTATACTCCCGGTAAGATCAAAGCGGCGGAAAAAGATAAGATCACCGGTCTGCAGGTAACGCCGACGTACCACATCATTTATCTGGCGCGATCCAACATGGGACTTTATAACCTGTACCGTATCGTATCCGAATCGCAGATACATTATTTCTCCAAGAGACCGAGGACTCCGAAGAGCCTTCTTAAGTACTTCAAGTCCGGCATTATCGTCGGGGGCGCCTGCGTGGACGGAGAGCTTTACCGTTATGTGTTGAAGACATACGTTAACAGCAATAAGGACAGAGTGCTGACCAGAAAGATCCTCAATGAATCAGATGAGTTCAGGAAGATTCTGAGCCTTTATGATTACGTTGAGATCCAGCCGCTGTGCAACAACATGTTCTTAACGAGGCAGGCTCCAGCCAAATATGGCAGCAATGTTCCGTTGGATGTGGACGACATCAGGATAATCGACGAACTTCTTGTTGAGACCGCCGATGATCACAACATGCCTGTATGTGCCACGACAGACTCGCATTTCCTCAACAAGGAAGACGGCATGTACAGAAAATACATGCTGATGAGCATGGGTTTTGATGATGCCGAGATGCAGAGTGATCTGTATTTCAGGAACACGCAGGAGATGCTCGATGAGTTTGCTTATCTTGGTGAAGAGAAAGCTGAAGAAGTCGTAATCGACAACACCAACAAGATCGCCGATCTGATCGAGTTCGGCATCAAGCCTTTCCCGGACGGATCTTATCCGCCGCAGATCGCAAGAGCCGCTGCAGACGTCAGAGACATAGCTTATACAAAGGCAAACAGACTGTACCGTCACAACGGCGTCCTCAACGAAGTCGTTAAGGCGAGACTTGACCGTGAGCTTGAATCCATCATTGGTAACGGTTATGCGATCATGTACTATATCGCGTACAGGCTTGTTAAGAAGTCTAACAACGACGGTTACGTAGTAGGCTCGAGAGGTTCAGTCGGATCTTCGTTTGCCGCTACGATGTGCGGTATCTCCGAAGTTAATCCGCTGCCTCCGCATTACAGGTGCCCGAAGTGCAACTATGCCGAGTTCGATAACAGCGGTAAATACGGTTCCGGTTACGATCTGCCGCCCAAGAACTGTCCCGAGTGCGGTGAAAAGCTGATCCCTGACGGACAGGACATCCCGTTCGAGACGTTCCTCGGATTCAAGGGAGACAAGCAGCCTGATATCGATCTTAACTTTTCCGGTGAATATCAGCCGAGAGCTCACGCATACGTAGGCGTACTTTTCGGAGGCACGCATACGTTCAAGGCAGGTACGATCGGCGCTTACCAGGACAAGAACGCATACGGTGTCTGCCGCAAGATCTGCGAGGAGAAGGGTGAGCCCTTTACTCAGGCACATCTTGCTTTCATGGCAAGGGACATCATCGGCGTTAAGAGAACAACATCACAGCATCCGGGCGGTATCGTCGTTATTGCCAAGGAAATGGATATCTATGAGTTCACTCCCATCCAGTTCCCGGCAAACAAAACGGACGGCGGAATAATAACAACGCATTTCGACTTCCGTGCGATGCACGACACAATCCTGAAGCTCGATATCCTGGGTCACGCAGATCCTACGGTTCTTCGAATGCTCAGTGATATCACGGGCGTAACGATAACGGACATCCCGATCCCTGACGAAAAGGTAATGAGCCTTCTTCAGAGTACGGATGCCCTGGGTTTCCCGATCGAAGCAACCGATGCAGGAGCTGCAACTTTAGGCCTTTCCGAGCTCGGAACGAACATGGCGCGCGGAATGATCAAGGAGACGAAGCCGACGAGATTCTACGACCTTGTTCAGCTCATGGGACTCTCACACGGTACTGACGTATGGACAGGCAATGCCCAGGAGCTTATCAGGGACGGTACGTGTGACCTTAACTCGGTTATCGGATGCCGTGACTCCATCATGACGAGCCTTATCTACTGGGGACTTCCCAACAAGGACGCTTTCGACATCATGGAAGGCGTACGTAAGGGTAAGGTTGCCGCAGGCAAGGTTGAGAAATGGCCTGAATACGTTGAGGAGATGAAATCCTGCGGCGTGCCTGACTGGTACATTGAATCGTGCCAGAAGATCAAGTACATGTTCCCGAAGGCACATGCTGCCGCTTATGCGATCTCATCCTTGAGAGTAGCATGGTTCAAGGTCTACTATCCTGAGGAATACTACTGCTCGTTCTTTACCCACAGAGGCGAAGGTCTGTTCAATGCAGAGGACATGTGCAGCGGACCCGAAAAGGTTAAGGAGAGAAGGATCGAGCTTAATGAGGAGATGCATGCCAAGGGCGATCCCAATACCAAGCTCAAGTACTATTTCTACGAGCTGGTCGAGGAGATGTATGCAAGAGGCATAACTTTTGCTCCGATCACTCTTGAGGATTCGCTCGGTACCAAGTTCGCAAAAGCAGGTCCGAAGCTCATAAGACCTCCTTTCTGCGCGATTCCTTCCGTATCGCCTGCGAACGGTGAAGCCATTGAGAAGGCAAGAGCCGACGGCCCGTTCAAGAACCGTGATGATTTCATGAAGAGAACCGGATTGGGTCAGTCGGTTACCGAGAAGCTAGTAGCATACGGAGGAATATTGGACGATCTGCCGGAGAGCGCACAGATGTCGCTTGATGACCTGTTCGGAGGTATGTGATGTATTGCAGCGTTATCTTAAGAGGCGCTGTCAGAGAGACCGACCGCCAGTACACGTATAAGATACCGGAAGAACTTAACGGTAAGGTCTTCCCGGGAACGTTTTGCAACGTGCCTTTCGGGTTCGGGAATAAGACAAGGTCCGCGGTCGTCATGTCCGTGTCGGAAGATGCGGGAAAAGGGATAAAAGGCATCAAGGAGATAAAGAGCCTTATAGTCGATTATCCTGTGCTTACCAAAGACCTGCTGGAACTTGTCGATACGTTATCGGAAAGATTCAACTGCACTAAGGGGGACATCATCGAACTGATGGTGCCCTCTTGTGTTGAACATCATAAGAGCCCGACAGAGGTATTTACGGAGATAACGGATAAAGAGACGGCTGAAGCTGTCCTTTCTTCGGGAACGCTCAGATCAGCGGTTCATGCCAATATACTCGAATATCTTCTTAAGAGCGGAAAATGCAGCAGGAAGGAACTTCAGACTGCGGTATCTGCTTCATCGGCTCAGGTTAAAGCGGTAGAAGAGAAGGGTCTTATCAGGTTTACGAAGGAGATCTGCGATTCGGCAGAAAGCAGTGATCTTTTGGATGATATACCTGTGGACGGCAAATTCTCCGAGACTTATGACCTGAATGACGAGCAGAAGGAAGCCGTAAAGAAGATAGTAGGCGAAAACGGAGAGATAGTTCCAGGAACGCATCTTCTGTTCGGCATTACCGGAAGCGGTAAGACAGAGGTCTATCTCAAGTGCGCACAGAATGTCATAGATAACGACGGAACAGTGCTTTATCTTGTCCCTGAGATCTCGCTTACGCCTCAGACCATCAGCTGGATAAAAGGCCGACTTGGCGGCGTGGTCGCTGTGCTTCACAGCAGGCTTACCGACAGGCAGAGGTTCTCACAGTGGGAGATGATAAGGACCGGCAGGGCAAAGGTCGTTGTTGCTCCAAGGAGCGGGATCTTCGCGCCGGCTGAAAACATCAAGCTCATCATAATAGACGAGGAACATGACGGTTCATATAAATCCGAATCGCATCCCAGGTATTCCGCAAAAGACATTGCGAGGATGAGGGCAAACAGGAACGGGGCAGCCCTGATACTGGGTTCTGCTACGCCTTCTGTCGAAAGCTTTTATGCGGCAGATAAAAAAGTCTATGACCTTATCGAATTGAAAACGCGTGCAAGGTCGGCAGCAAAGCTTCCCGAGATCGTTCCCGTTGACATGAAGGAACAGGTAAAGCTCGGCGCGGGCGACATCCTTTCGATCCCTTTGAGACAGGCTATGGCGGTTGCCTTCTCGCAAAAGAAGCAGGTCCTTTTATTCCTGAACAGAAGGGGATATGCAAGGACTCTTGTATGCGAGGACTGCGGAAAGCCCGTCAGCTGCGTTAACTGTTCTGTCGGAATGACGCTCCATAATAACAGGAGAACGGGTTCCCAGAGCCTGATATGCCATTACTGCGGATACATGATCAACGCCTCGGAGGCCCAGTGTTCTTTCTGCGGCTGCAAGCATTTCACCAAGGCAGGCTTCGGCACGCAGCAGCTTGAGACATTACTCCAGGAAGTATTCCCTCATGAAAAGGTGTTGAGGATGGACCAGGACACGACCGTGTCGCCTGGCGCTCACAGGGAGATAATCGAAAGCTTTGCCCGCAAGGAGGCTTCTATCCTCATAGGTACGCAGATGATCGCAAAAGGCCTGGATTTTCCTGACTGTACGGTCGTTGGCGTGTTAGGCGCGGATCTCATGATATCCGCTTCGTCTTACAAGGCTTCAGAGCGCGCCTTCCAGCTGATAACACAGGCTGCAGGAAGGGCTGGGAGAGGTGACGATCCCGGTAAAGTCTTCATTCAGAGCTACGATCCTTCGAATCCTTTGTTCAGATATGCCTGCACGCAGGATTACAGGGCTTTCTACGATACCGAGATAGCTTACAGGCAGAAGATGAACCTTCCTCCGTTCAAGGCGATAGGAGAGATCGTTCTCTCACTCGAGGACGAGTCGGCTCTTCAGGAAAGGGGAAGGGACCTTTATCACTACCTTTCGGATTTCCTTTCTTACCAGGACAAGTCTTACGGTTTTGAACTCTACGGCCCTGTACCCGCGGTGATATACGAATTAAGGGGCAGATACAGGCTGAGCTTCATTATAAAGGCATCCAACAAATCAGCCATAAACGCTGTTTTCAGGCATGTTATGGATGATTTTGACCACGTCAGGTATCCGCTGTCTTACGATAACGATCCGACAGGGTGAACCTGACCGGCGGTCCATCTTCCCAAAAGCCTTGATTGTACGTGTCCCGAGTACAAATGTGCACCCTGCGGGCATAATTGACTATATGCTTTTTCGTTGTTAAAATTCCGTAGAGAATTATTTATGATTCTAATATTTTAAGGAGGCATTCCCATGTCCAAGCCTGTTTTTGTCGGCGCCGGAGTTGCGATCGTTACACCATTTTTCGAGAACGGCGACGTAAATTTCAAGGAACTTGAGAGGATGATCGAATTCGAGATCGAGAACGGTATCGATTCAATCATTATTTGTGGCTCCACAGGTGAAGCTGCCACTATGACCGATGCAGAACACGAGGCTGCCATCAAGTGCGCTGTTGATACAGTTGCAGGACGCGTTCCCGTTATCGCAGGAACCGGTTCAAATGATACAGCTTATTGCATTGATCTCTCCAAGCGTGCCGAGAAGCTCGGTTCGGATGCCCTCCTTCTTGTTACGCCTTACTATAACAAGTGCACACAGGAAGGTCTTTACCGCAATTACAAGGCAGTAGCTGACGCTGTAAGCTGCCCGATAATCCTTTACAACGTTCCTTCAAGAACGAACGTTAACATCACGCCTGAGCTCTTGTACAGGCTTTCTGACTGCGAGAACATCATCGGCGTAAAGGAGTGCAACTTCGGTCAGGTTCCTGAGATCTACAGCCTCTGCGGTGACAGATATGCTATGTATTCCGGTGAGGACGGACTTGCCGTTCCTATGGTATCTCTTGGTGCTAAGGGCGTTATCTCCGTTGTTGCAAACATCCTGCCCCGTGAGATGAGCCAGATGATCCATTCTTACATCGACGGCGATATCCAGAAGGCAAGAGATATGCAGATCAGCATGATCCCTCTCGTAAAGGCTCTGTTCTGCGAAGTTAACCCGATCCCCGTCAAGGAAGCGATGAATATCCTCGGATGGAACGCAGGCCCCTGCAGACTTCCTCTCTGTGAGATGAGCGAGGCTAACCACAAGAAGATGGTAGATGTTCTTGCCAAGTACGATACATCCGCTACGGCAAAGTTCCTTGCCAGGTAATAGAGGAGTAGTCATATGATCAAGATTTTTATGAACGGATGTTGCGGCAGAATGGGTCACACCATTGCCAAGATGTGCCAGCGTGATAATGAATACAGGATCGTTGCCGGATGTGATGTCACTACGTCTGATGATCTCAATTTCCCCATCTACAGCAATCCCAATGATTGTACAGAGGATTTCGACGTTATCATCGATTTCTCCAATGCTCTTGCAGTTCCTGCGATCCTCAACTACGCTCTTTCAGTTAAGAAGCCTTTCATCTGCTGTACGACAGCTCTTTCAGACGACACTGTCGCTGAAATATTAAAGGCTTCTGAGACTATCCCGGTATTCAAGTCCGCGAACATGAGCGTCGGCATCAACCTTATGCTCGAGCTCGTCAAGAAGTGCACGAAGACTCTTTATCCCGAGTTCGACATCGAGATCGTTGAAGCTCATCATAACCGTAAGCTTGACGCTCCTTCCGGAACTGCCATGATGATCGCCAATGCGATCTCACAGGAGATCCCTGAAGAAGTCGACTACATCTATGACAGACAGAGCAGGAACGAGGCCAGAAAGAAGAATGAGATCGGCATCTCATCCATCAGAGGCGGAAACATCGTAGGCGATCATGATGCCATGTTCATCAGCGACGAAGAGATCCTTACTGTCAGCCACCGTGCAATGACCAGAGATGTTTTTGCAAAGGGCGCTCTTACCGCTGCTAAGTTTATGTGCGGCAAGGATGCCGGTTACTATACAATGTCCGACGTTATCGCGGATGCAATAAAAGAATGACAAGTTAAACTTGTTATAGGAGGTTTTGTTTAATGTTAGATTTGATCCTCAGGGCAGGAGAAGCTGCCGGCAATGCAGGCACGGGAACCGGCGTGAGCTCGGAAGAGATGATGGGTACGACTTACGGCTCATTGGCATCGATCGCACTTCTTGTCCTCATGTTCGTCGTGTTTTATTTTATACTGATAAGACCACAGCGTAAGCGTGACAAGGAACTTAAGGAAGAAGTAAGCAAGATGGCAGTAGGCGACAGAGTCGTCACCATCGGCGGACTCGTAGGTTTCGTTGCAAACATCAAGGAGAACGAGATCACTATTTCCACATCTGCCGCAAATACGCTCGTTACATTTACAAAGAGCGCTATACAGTCAGTTGTTAAGCGCGACAGGCTCAATCCTGACGGAACAGTCAAGAAAGAACCCGCTCCCGAGAAGAAGGGCCTTTTCGGCAGCAAGAAGAAGGAAGAGGACTGATAGAACGGCCTTAAGGCTGATCCTGTCATCTGAATCAGGATTCATCAGGCCCGGAGTTGACCGGGCCTTTTAAATTTAAGGAGAAAGACTAGTGGGACTGATCCCCGAAAGCGTTATTGATGAGATACTGCTCAAGGCTGACATAGAATCGGTCGTCGGCAGATACGTCTCGCTCAGCCGCAAGGGCGGTAACCTTTGGGGTCTCTGTCCGTTCCATCATGAAAAGACCGCGTCTTTTTCCGTCAATCCTTCCAAGGGCATATATAAGTGTTTCGGCTGCAACAAGGGCGGCAATGCCATTAACTTCATAATGGAGATCGAACACTTAAACTACCCTGAAGCGATCAGGTATCTTGGCGGCATCTACGGCATAGAGGTTCCTGATACGAGAGACGGCTCTAACAGTGATGCTGCCAGGGAAAAGACCAAGCGCGTCAAAGCCCTTCTTACCGAAGCCGCAAAGTTCTATTATCTGCAGTTCAACGATCCCGAGACAGGCGTTCCCGCGCAGGCATACGCGAAGAAGCGTGCTTTGGACAAAGAGACTTTGAATCATTTCGGAATAGGTTATTCTCCTGCCAGCTGGGAGGCTACCAGGGAATACCTTGAAGGCAAGGGCTATACCGAAGAAGAGATGCTCGATTCGGGTATATTCAAGAAGTCCGAGAAGACCGGCAAGCTCTTTGACCTCTTCAGGGGCAGGCTTATGTTCCCGATATTCGATTCTTTCGGAAACATCATCGCTTTCGGCGGAAGGTCTCTGGGCAATGAGATGCCCAAATACATCAATTCTCCCGATTCACTCGTTTACAACAAACAGAATCATCTTTATGCTCTGAACTTTGCAAAGAAAGAGCAGTCCAAGCAGCTTATCGTCGTTGAAGGTTACATGGATGCGATAGCGATGCACAAGGCGGGGTTCAGAAATACCGTTGCCGCGCTCGGTACATCGTTTACCGACAGTCAGTTAAAGCTCTGTGCCAGATACTGCGAAGAAGTTGTTTTCTTCTTCGATGCTGACGGGGCAGGGCAGAAGGCAGCTATACGCGCGATAAAGATGATGCTCGCTTATCTGGCAAAGCTTACAGGCATCAATATCAGGATAAAGATCGCAAAGGTCCCTAACGGAAAGGATCCTGATGAATTCATCCGTGAGAACGGCGCGGAAAAGTTCGCCGAAGTCGTTAAGAACGCTCTTTATGTTGAGGATTATCTCCTCGACAGGGCATATCACGATAACTACGATGACGTCAAAGGAATAGACAAGGGCAGATATCAGGATGACGCATGTCTGTACGGTTCCTGGATCCCGGATGAGATCAAGAGATCTACAATGGCTAACGAAGCCGCAAAAGTACTTGGCGCAAATCCTGCAGCAGTCCTCAACCGCATGAACAGCCTTGCTGACAGCGTTGACGCCAGAGAAAACCTCATGCAGGCAAGGGAGATCGCAAGGCAGAAGGCGGAAGACCTTAAGAGCCGTAATATCTCATCAGAAGAGCCTTCGGGCGAACCTTCCGCCGAACCGGACGCCCCTCAGGCAAGTGAACCTGAGAACGTTTATGCTGTTGTTGATTCGGCGTCCGATGACGAGATCAAGCTTTTTGCTTACGCGATATCGTTGGGACCTTCACTTGCAGATCAGAAATTCGTCGCACTTGAAGACGTTTTGAGACCCGATGACTTTACGGGCGATTCTATGAAGGCTCTGGTCAAGAGCTTCCTGTCCGTTTTTGATGCAAAGAAGGGCGTTTCCTTTGCCAGGATGAGCGACTTCTTCAGACGCGCTACGATAAACGGCATGCCTTCTGAAGACGTAATGCTCAAAGAATGCGACAAGGCTGATTCCGCCAGCAACGTCAACGTTAAAAGGGATTACTATCTCGGATATCTTTATAAGATCAGGATCGTCCGTGTCAAAGAACTGGAAGAATCACTTATCACGCAGAGAATGTACGCGCCGACTGTTGAGGAAAAAAACGAGATCGACGGCAAGCTCTCGCGCCTGAGCGAATATAAGAACAAGATGAGAGAAAAGCTTGAGGACCTCTGATGATAAAGCTCTCTTCAAGGCTTTCCGCAGTTTTTGACCATGTGGCTGCGGCACGGAACGGCATTGGCCCGGGAAGGGTCCTGGATGTGGGTTCCGATCACGGATTGCTTGCAGTTTCCTGTCTTGAAAATGAGATCGCTGCTGAGGCCATATGTACTGAGATCCATCAGGGTCCTGCTGATCATTCGAAGGAAGCTCTCGCTGAAGCAGGTTTTGAAAATGTCTCCAATGTATTCGTAACAGACGGCCTTGATGGGATCCAGCTTAAAAAGGGAGACATAGTCGTCATTGCGGGAATGGGAGGCCTCAATATAATCGACATCGTTTCAAGGTGCATGAAAAATGAGACGCCTGATATCCTGAAGGACGTCAGATTCGTGATCCAGCCTCAGAAATCGGTAAATCTCGTAAGGAAGTTCTTTGCAGAAAACGGCTTTGCTTTTGAAGACGAGTCCGTATGCACTGATAGGGATTTCTTTTATAATGTTATGCGGATGAGATTTACAGGAACGCCTTATGAACTCTGTGCATATAAGGAATGCTACGGAGTTTTGCTTCCGGGTAAAGAAGCAGAGGGCGATCCTCTTGTGAAGAGCTATTTTGCTCATCTTGATGAAGTCTTTGAGATAAGATCCAGGAGCGACATGGTCGTAAGACAGGCTCTTGAAGAAAGGAAACGGTATGAAGATAAGTGACGTGACAGGCTTCCTGGAAGAGTGCTTTCCGAAAGAGAACGCAATGGATTATGACAACGTCGGATTTATGGCCGGTTATCCCGACAGGGCGGTCACAGCCTGCGTTATCTCACTCGATCTGACCGGCAAGGCAGTCGAATGCGCAAGACAGTCTGGTGCGGATCTTATCATTACACATCACCCGATCATCTTCGGCGGGATAAATACTCTGAATACCGAGACTTATAAAGGAAGGATCCTCACAGATCTGATCAGGAGCGGGATCACCTGCTTTGCGTGCCATACAAACCTTGACATGACTGACGAGTATGGGAATCTGGCTATCGCGGCAGCGCTCGGTGCCGAGTCGCCGGTGCACCTTGAAGGGACCGAATGCGGAACTGTTTTTGAGATCCGTGAGACGACTCTACATGAGTTTGCGGGTAAAGCACGCAAGGCTTTGGGCTCAAGCGGCATAATCACGATCAACGATCCGGCTAACAAGGTTAAGAAGGTGTTCGTTCAGGGCGGAGCCTTTGATGAGGACAGCGTTCCCGCGATCGTAAAGAGCGGTGTAGATACTGTGCTTTCAGGCGAGATCAAGCATCACGTATGCGTCGAGCTGGAAGAATACGGAGTCAGCACCATAATCGCAGGTCATTCCGCGACGGAGCAGATCTATCTGGAAAAGCTCAAAGGAATGCTCTCAGAAAAGTTCCCTTCGCTCAAATTCATTGTGAATTATAACAACGAAAAGGCTTCTGTCATTTGACAGGCGTTTTGAGTATAATAGCAATGTTTTCCCGCAGACCGAGACGATCGCGGGCGCCGCAGGGCGAAAGTCCGGCGCATGAGGAAAGTCCGGGCTCCGCAGGACAGGATGCCGGGTAACTCCCGGTGAAGGCAACTTTAAGGAAAGTGCAACAGAAAAGAAAACCGCCCGCAAGGGTAAGGATGAAAAGGCGAGGTAAGAGCTCACCGGCGTTATGGAGACATAGCGGCCTTGTAAACCCCATCCGGAGCAACGTCGAGGAAACAGGCTTAACCGTGGTCCGCGGGCCTGAGGAGACGGCTTGAGCCATGCAGAAATGTATGGCCTAGATAGATGATCGTCACATACAGAACCCGGCTTACCGGTCTGCGTGAAAACTTATATGTGAAAAACATTTGGAGGTAATTGGCATGTCAGCAGAATCTTATTTGAGCAGAGGCGTTTCACCCACAAAGGACGAGGTAAAGGCAGCAGTAAAGAACCAGTCCAAAGGCGCTTTCCCCGGAGCATTCTGCAAGCTGATCGATGATATAGCGGGCGATCCGGATTACTGCACGGCAATCCACGCTGATGGCGCAGGAACAAAATCCTCCGTCGCTTACCTCATGTACAAGGAGACAGGCAGCTACGACTGGTTCAAGGGTCTTGCCCAGGATTCACTCGTAATGAATACAGATGACCTCGCATGCGTAGGTCTGACTTCAAATCTCATGCTTTCCAACACGATCGGCCGTAACGCTCATCTTGTCGACGGCAAGGCCATCGCAAAGGTTATCGAAGGATATGACGAGATAATAGCCAAGCTTGCTGCTCTCGGTATCGATATCACCATGTGCGGCGGAGAGACTGCTGACGTCGGAGATCTTGTAAGAACGCTCATCGTTGATTCCACCATCGTTGCAAGGGCAAAGAGGTCAGACGTCATCAACGCGGCAAACATCAGGCCCGGTGACGTCATCGTCGGTCTGAGCTCTTCAGGCCAGGCTTCCTATGAGACTTCATACAATTCAGGAATGTCTTCAAACGGACTTACGGCTGCGCGTCACATGCTCCTTTCAAAGTACTACTTTGAGAACTTCAAGGAGTCTTTCTCTGATACTGTTCCCGCAGATAAGGCTTACTGCGGCAAGTACCGTCTTACTGATAAGCTCCCGGGAGCTGACGTAACGGTAGGTGAGGCTATCCTCGCTCCTACAAGAACGTTCCTTCCCGTTATCAACAAGGTGCTCGAAGGCGGCAGGGAAAGGATCCACGGCATCATCCACTGCACGGGCGGCGGACAGGCCAAGTGCAGGGACTTCGGTTCGGGCGTCAGATACGTTAAGGACAATCTTTTCGAACTTCCTCCGCTTTTCGCTGCCATCTATGAGTCAGGCGAGATCCCGATGAAGGAGATGTTCCAGGTATTCAACTGCGGTCACAGGATCGAGTTCTATGTTGATGAAAAGGAAGCTCAGAGCATTATGGATGTTGCATCTTCGTTCAATATCGATTCGAAGATCGTAGGCCATGTCGAAAAGTCTTCAAACAGTAATACAAATGAAGTCATAATTCTATCTCAGGGCGAAGAATTCGTATATAATTGAGACAGGGATGACGAAAGATCGCCGTCCTGAAAAATTTTACGGAGGACGGTGAATCTTATGGAAGATTTAAGAAAGTATGTAGCCGAGTGTATCGGTACATTCACTCTTGTTCTTATTGGTTGCGGAACCGCTATGTTAACGGGCTGCGAGCACTGGGGCGGATATCTTACCACCGCTTTTGCTTTCGGTCTCGTTATCGTTGGTATGGCTTATTGCGTAGGCAACATCTCCGGATGCCATATCAATCCTGCAGTTTCACTTGCTTGCCTTATCTCAGGAAGAATGAGCGGAAAGGACTTCGGTCTTTATTTCGTATCACAGACGATCGGCGCTATCCTTGGTGCTGCCGTACTTAAGCTCATCTTCGGTCTTGGCGGAGTTGCTGACGCAACAGGCGGTCTTGGCTCTAACGGTCTCGGCGGAGTTAACGGAAATGCCGGCGCAGGCCTCATCGTTGAGATCATTCTCACGTTCATCTTCATTCTCGTAATCCTCGGCGTTACAGACGGCGACTACAAGCATGGTTCATTCGGCGGTGTCGTTATCGGTTTCTCGCTTGTTATGGTACACATCCTCGGCATCGGTCTGACGGGCACATCCGTTAACCCTGCAAGATCCATCGGACCTGCTCTCTTCGCAGGCGGCGGTGCTCTTACAAGCCTCTGGGTATTCATCGTCGGACCTTTCGCAGGTGCAGCTCTCGCAGCTTTCTGCTACAAGTTCCTTGCCGGCAAGAAGTAATCAACTAAGTCATTTTTGATCCCCGACCGGATTGATATATGAAAAGGGGGTGCGGAATACGCACCCCCTTAAACTTTGCTTTGTTTATTCTTTAGATCTGGTTCTCGCAATAGATCTTGTACTTTGTCCTGAGCTCGTTCATGGCGTTCTTCATAGCGAGCTGGTATTCGGAAGTCTTTTCCCAGTCGTTTGCTTTGACGGCGGCCTTTATCTTTGTGAAGATGGACTGCTTTTCATCAGTATCCTTAGCGAGCAGGATCTTGAGATCGCTGATGTCATTCCAGAGCTTCTCATCGTATGAGCATGTAGCATCGTCTTTGCGGGTAACGCTCCTCAATGTTGAAAGGTTGGCAGGAATGATCTTTTGCAGAAGCTCCATCTCCCAGCGTGCGAGCATTGCCTGATAGTAGGAGTCGATGAGCATGGGTCCGAAGATACCGTCACGGCCCAGAAGCTCTGCGACGTCAGGTTCCTTAAGGCAGCTGATGGCTTCATAGACTGTTGCGACGGGCGTGCCGAAGAGACGGTCCCTCTCGTTGGAATCCATGTCCTCAAAGATGTCGTCTTCGCATCTGTAGAGCCTGTCGGCGAGAAGGTAATCGCTCGGCGTTCCGTAAGGCTTGCAGAATTCTTCCTCGAGAGTTTTGGTGTCCTTGCCTGAATTGATGGCGTAATTGATTCCGTCGAGCATTGCCTGATATACGGAAGCAAGGCAGAGATAAGTGTTTGTGTGAGGATTCGGAGCCCTGAGCTCGAATCTTGTCGCGTACTTGTTGTCTTCGCTCCTTACGAGTCCCAAAAGGACTGATCTGTTTCTTGAAGGAGTACTGACGTTCTGGCCGATAGAAGCAACGCAGTGGGTGGGAGCTTCAAATCCGGGAGTAAGTCTTTCAAAAGCATCCGTTGTAGCGGATACGAACGGATTGATCGCCCTCGAATAGTTCTTCATGATGCCGAAAAGGCATCCCCATCCGAATACGCTCAGGAAATCCTTTTCGGGATCCTCGGGTGAGAAGAGGTTGATCTTCTTTCCGTCATTGAGGTAAGCAACAGCATTTACGTGCGTGTGCTCACCTGAACCTGCGACACCGGGGAGAGGCTTAGCGTTGAAGCTGACGTCCAGACCGTGCAGGCGGAAGATCTCCTTGATGATTATTCTTGCGATGAGCTCGTAGTCTGCGCCCTGTCTTGCACCGGAATACTTCCAGTCGACCTCGAGCTGTTCCATGATGAAGTGGAATTCACCTGAAGAGTTGAGGGAGGCCTTAACGCCGCCGACTTCCTTGTGGCCCATCTCAGGACCGAAGCCGTATTTCTCAAGGATCATGATGACCTGCTCAAGAGCGGTCCTTACGACGCCCTTTGTGCGCTTCCAGTAGGATTCCTTGAGCTCCTGAGAGATGGAGAGCTGCTCCGTGCTGATGATCTCATCAGGTGAATTGACCCAGAACTCAAGTTCGGTAGCCGTTATAAGAGTGATCCTGTCGAGCTCGTCGGGAGTAAATCCATAGCTTGAGCAGAGACCGGGATTTCCGAGGAAGAGGTCCTTGACCTTTTCTTCGTAGTTCTCGGTGCTCCTCTTAAGGATCGACCTGGAGCAGACGGGTTCGCCGTTATGCAGAAGGAAAGAAGGGATCCTCAGAGTTCCTACAGGCTTGCATGTCTTTTGATCAATGTGCTCGTAGTTATAGTCGATATACCAGATGACTTCGGGATCGGGGATAAGGTCAACCTTGCCGTCGTTCAAAGTGGCTATACCGGGCAGGACAACGGAGGAACCGTCAGTCTGGACGGCCTTTCCGTCAAGGTAATCTTCAAGATTGTTGTAAAAATCCGAGATGGGGATCTTTTCGTCGGTGTCGTTGCCCATGAGGTCAACGGCTGCCAGAGATACGAACTTGATCTCGGGGTGACCGGTAAGTATTGATTTTACATCGGCTACAGAATGCTTGTCTGTCGGGATGACATAGAGCAGATCGGGAATTACGTGGAAATCTTTCATTTTTTCCGTCCTCGGTATTAAAAAATCAAATATGATTTTATCACAAGACTTATAAGGGTGACTGTTTTATTTTTTTTATGTTTTATCGTATTATATCGGGCATAAGAATGCTTCGGAGCTGACAATGATCCTTAAGGTACTGGAAAGACTGTTCAACATAGACGATATAGACTGCAAATGGGGCGTGAGGTTCATGTTCCTTTTTTGCGTGCTCGCCCGCTGCGCGGTCTTCTTTAATCCTTATTCGGATACTGATTTTTCATGGCTTAACGGCTGGATGAGCAATTTCGAGTCTGCCGATCAGACAACCCGTCTTACGATGGATGTCCCGATGACTTCGGGAAACGTAGTTTTCCTTGTCACGGCCTTTCTGGCGCTTTTCATTACATTTACCATGGGAGTCCTTTATTCAGGCCTCTATGTGAGGTATTTCCGCAGGAAAAATTCTGAAAAGGAAGATTATGAGGGTATTCCCAAACCTTTGAGCTACGGTAAGATCCTCAAAAAGTTCGGTCTGCTCTTTTTGTTCTATCTGGCGGTCTCGATTCCGTTCGTGATAGTCAATTCGAACCTGCTCCTGATCTTCTGCATCGGCTTCCCGCTGGTATTTACGGCTCCTGCATGCTATCTGTCAGGGGACAAGGGGATGTTCAATTCGCTGCCATACGTGGTAAGGCTTACAAAGGGCTTTTATCTTGCTCATATAAGGAGTCTTGTACTGGTGGTCCTGGCGTTCTTTTTTACCGATGCCATAGCAGGGCTCGTCTCATATGCCTCAATGACCGCTTTCTACATACTTTCCGCGGCTTTTTCGACCTGGATTACATTCACATTCGGCAGATATGCCGGAATGGCCTACTGTGCCATGACCGACAAGAAGGTCCGTTCGACAATTAATAACGAAAAAGAGGGCAAAATTGGATAATTTTTGTTAATCTCCGCGAGATTGTATTTCGGGCTGTTTATATTAATATTATTATGCTTGAATTAAATCCATTCAGTTTTTAGACGGAGGTTTTATCTATGGACGTCAAAGAGAAGGCTATGCAGATGCATGAGCAGTGGGCCGGCAAGATCGAAGTTATCGCTAAGGCTCCCGTAGGCACAAAGGAAGAACTCGCTATCGCTTACACGCCGGGTGTTGCTGAGCCTTGTCTCGCAATCCAGAAGGACGTTGACCTCTCATATAAGTACACAAGAAGACACAACCTTGTTGCAGTTATCACAGACGGTACTGCTGTTCTCGGTCTCGGTGATATCGGACCTGAGGCAGGTATGCCCGTTATGGAAGGTAAGTGCGCACTCTTCAAGGCTTTCGGTGACGTTGACGCTTTCCCTCTCTGCATCCGTTCCAAGGATGTTGACGAGATCGTTAACACAGTTGCTCTTCTCGCCGGTTCTTTCGGCGGCGTAAACCTCGAGGATATCTCAGCTCCCCGCTGCTTCGAGATCGAGAAGAAGCTCAAGGAAAGATGCGACATCCCGATCTTCCACGATGACCAGCACGGTACAGCTGTTATCACTCTTGCAGGTCTTACAAACGCTCTCAAGATCGTAGGCAAGAAGATGGAAGACATCCACGTTGTAGTTAACGGCGCTGGCGCTGCTGCTACGGCTATTACAAAGCTCCTCATCTCCAGAGGACTTAAGAACGTAATCCTCTGCGACCGTAAGGGCGCTATCTATGAGGGAAGGGAAGGCCTCAATCCTGCTAAGGAAGAGATGGCTAAGATCACCAACCCCGATAAGAAGGCAGGTTCTCTTGCTGACGTTATCGTAGGCGCTGACGTATTCATCGGCGTTTCCGCTCCCGGCGTTCTCACAGCAGACATGGTTGCTACAATGGCTAAGGATCCTGTTGTCTTTGCTTGCGCTAACCCCGTACCTGAGATCCTTCCTGACGAAGCTAAGAAGGCAGGCGTTAAGGTTATGGCTACCGGAAGATCCGACTATCCGAATCAGGTCAACAACGTTCTCGCATTCCCGGGCATTTTCCGCGGCGCTCTTGACGTAAGGGCTTCCGACATCAACGACGAGATGAAGATCGCTGCTGCAAACGCGATCGCAGGTATCGTTTCAGATGCTGAGCTCAATCCTGACTACATCCTTCCTGATGCATTCGATCCGAGGGTTGGTAAGGCAGTTGCTGCTGCAGTCGCTCAGGCTGCACGTGACACAGGCGTTGCCCGTATCTGAATTTAACAACTAATGGTATAATATTCCCCGCGTATATATATGCGCGGGGTATTTTCTATATTGAAAGGACGGTTCATATGATTGACGACATCGAATTGCTGAGACTTATTGAAAACAACGCAAGGCTTTCTTCTGAAGAGATAGCCGTTATGCTCGGCACGACTGCCGCCGATGTTGAAGCCGAGATTAAGCGCCTCAAGGATGAGAACATAATCCTTGGATATAACACGATAATCAACTGGGAGAAGCAGGCACCCGACAACTGCATCGGCATGATCGAAGTTAGGATCACGCCCGTCAAGAACAAGGGATATGACCACATCGCCCAGATCCTGAGCAAATATGACAAAGTAACCGCTTGCTACCTTATGTCCGGCGGTTTTGATCTTATGATCATATACGAGGACAGCAACTTAAGGAGCATCGCCAACTTTGTTACCGAGAAGATCGCCACTCTCGAAGGCGTACTTTCAACGACGACGCACTTCATTCTCAAGAAATACAAGGCCAACGGCATTATCTACGATAATCCGGACACAGATGACAGGCAGGCGATCATCTTATGAGTTTAGATTACAATTCAAAAATATCCACTGCCGTTCAGGCTGTTCCGCCTTCGGCGATAAGGAAGTTCTTTGATCTTGCTAACGAGATGCAGGGTCACGTCATCTCGCTGTCCATTGGCGAGCCTGACTTCGATACGCCCTGGTCTATCAGGGAATCCGCGATCAACTCCCTTATCGAAGGCTATACGCACTATTCGCCCAATTCGGGTTACATTGATTCGAGAAAGGCTATCGCTGATTATGTTCTCAGAAGATACGGCGTTTCATACGACCCCAAGTCCGAGCTCCTCATTACCGTAGGCGGAAGTGAAGGGTTGGACTTGGCTGCCAGGGCACTTATCAATCCCGGCGACGAAGTCGTCATTGTCGAGCCTTGTTTCGTTGCTTATAAGGCGACCGTAGAATTCGCTCATGGCGTTCCTGTCGTTGTTTCAACAAAGCCGGAGAACGACTATAAACTCCGTCCCGAAGAGCTTGAGGCTGCGATCACAGACAAGACGAAGTACATCATAGTCGGATATCCGAACAATCCCACGGGCGCGATAATGACGCTTGAAGACTGGGCAAAGATCAAGGATGTTCTTATGAAGCATCCTGACATCATCGTTCTTTCCGATGAGCTCTATTGCGAGCTTAACTATTTAGACGGCAAGCCCGCTTCGCTTACGCAGTTTGCAGAGCTTAAGGACAGGGTGGTAATGGTAAACGGCTTCTCGAAGTCGTACGCCATGACCGGATTCCGTGTAGGTTACCTTGCAGGTCCTAAGGAACTTATCGCCCCTATGTTCAAGATCCACCAGTACTGCATCATGTGCGCTCCTTCCACGTCACAGCATGCAGTCGTCGAAGCTGCCATGAACTCTGACGATGAGGTTACGAAGATGCGTAACGAATACAACCACAGAAGAAGGGTTATCATTCAGGGCCTTAAGGATGCCGGCCTTGACTGCTTTACTCCTTACGGAGCTTTTTACGCATTCCCTTCGATCAAGAGCACGGGACTTTCTTCCGAAGAGTTCTGTGAGAGATTCCTGCTTGAAAAGCACGTAGCTATGGTACCCGGAAACGCTTTCGGAGCCTGCGGCGAAGGTTTCGTCAGGATCAGTTACGCGGCATCACTTGAAGACATTAAAGAGGCAATGAAGCTTCTCAAGGAATTTGTAGAAGAACTGAAGAAAGGTTAATTATGCTGGAATTCGACAACATAAGACTTGATCTCGAATCTTTTGAAGAACCGGTTGCAAAACTTAAGGATGCGCTTCACATCGATCACGTAAGCGATCAGATAAGCGAACTTGAGCAGCGTACGACTGAGCCTGATTTTTGGAATAATTCCGAGAAAGCGACAGAGCTTACCCAGAAACTCGGCCAGCTTAAGAAGAAGGTTGAAAGCTACAAGGCTCTGGCTGCCGAAAGAGAGGATCTTCTTGCCCTTTGCGAGCTCGGAAACGAGGAAGAGGACATGGATACCCTTGCTGAGCTTAAGACCAGCGTAGCGGCCTTCAAGGAATCCTTTGAGAAGATGCGCCTTCAGACTCTGCTTACGGGTCCTTATGACGCTAATAACGCAACGCTTTCGCTTCACGCGGGCGCAGGCGGAACAGAGGCCATGGACTGGTGCTCCATGCTCTACAGAATGTATACGAGATGGGCAGAAGCACACGGCTTTATCGTTGAGGAACTTGATTATGTTGAGGGCGATTCCGCAGGAATACAGTCCGTTTCCGCCATGATCAAGGGTGAAAACGCATACGGTTTCTTAAGATCCGAGCTTGGCGTTCACCGTCTCGTAAGGATCTCGCCGTTTGACGCCGCAGGCAGAAGACACACGTCTTTTGCTTCATGCGAAGTCATCCCTGAGCTTGACCAGAAGACTGAAGACGACATCAAGATCGACATGTCCGAAGTCAGGGTAGATACTTACCGTTCAACAGGTAAGGGAGGTCAGCACATCAATAAGACCGATACTGCTGTCAGAATGACGCACAATCCCACCGGAATCGTCGTTTCCTGCCAGGCAGAAAGATCGCAGCTCCAGAACAGGGAGACGTGCCTCAGGATGCTCAAGGCTAAGCTTTTTGCACTCGCCAGGGCATCTGAGATGGAGAAGATCGAAGACTTGAAGGGCAACCAGATGGACATCGCATGGGGCTCACAGATCAGATCTTACGTTTTCTGCCCTTATACGCTCGTTAAGGACGCACGTACCGGCTATGAGGAAGTTGACGTCGATTCCGTAATGGACGGAAATCTTGACGGCTTTATCAACGCTTATCTGTCCGGAATGAAGAACGAAAAATAATCCGTTATTTCTGCCGAAACGTTTGCAAAAGCGCTTTGTTTATAGTGAGTGACAGCTGAAATGGTGACTGCTACTGACACGAAAAAAGGATCCGAACATTTTTATCAGTTTGACGGATTGCGCGGTCTTGCGATCATCTTTGTTGTGCTTTGCCATTGCAGGCTGCTTATTCACGGCGGATGGATAGTCGATGGTATATTCTTCACATTAGCCGGCTTTTTTCTCATTAATCCTTACAAAACCGATAATGAGAAGAGGTTTTTGTCACTATGGGGAATCCTGCGGTTCTACAAGAACAGGGCGGTTAGGATCCTTCCGGCATATTACCTGATCCTTTTGATCGTCTTTGTTCATTCCCGATATTTATGGATCCCAAAGGAGACGTTCATCAGTCTTTTGTATTTTGGCGACATCTGGGGAACCCTATGGTTTATGTATGCCTATTTTTGGCTCATGTTCATCATTCCGTATTTCATGCTTGTCTTGCAGCTTTTGGCAAAGAAGATAAGGGTACTGAATAATGATCTGTTCTGTGCGGCTGTTTTCTTTGTCTTAGCCGCAGTATTCAGGATAATCGTTCTCTTGCTTGATATTTATGATATCAGGCTTGAGCAGCTCTTTATCGGTATCAGTGCAGGGTATGTCTGCAGGTATATCAGATCAAAAGAGAAGATAACGTCATTCTTAGAGAAAAAGCATGTTATCGGAGAACTGATCGTGATGTTTATTTTTGTTCTCATGATCTTTTTGTCTTCAGATACTGTTTTGAAAAGTATTAATCCTGAATGGGGAGACAAATCTGTCGGATGGAAGTACATGTTTTTAACAGCATGTGTTTTTAGTCTGGTTATCATTCATCTGTTCCTTGATCCTAACGGTGTTGTAAGCAAAATACTCAGCTCTAAGATCATGGTTTTCCTGGGCAAGATCTCTTACACGATCTACCTGATCCATATCTTTGTCATGCTTCAGATAAACGTTAAGTCAGATGTCATATGGTTCTTATGCACGTTCTCGATAAGCGTTGTGCTCGCATATCTTATCGATTCTGCGATCTCGTTCGTCATCGATAAATGTAAAATGCTAAAAGAAAAGCATGCCAAGACTCAGATCTGAGATTCTTTTTTTATTAACAAAATTGCAAGAAAATTTTACAAGTATAGTGTAATTTGCCATTCCTCATAGTAAACTTAAGTATGATTTTTTACTTAGGGGGTAGAGAATGAAACATCTCAAATTAATGTCAGCGCTCTTATCTGCCGTGATCTGCTTATCGGTTGTATTGACACCGGCTTCAGCTTTGGCAGACGAGGCTTCCGTGCCTGAGGAAACTCAGACCGCCCAAGAAACGGAAACACCTGAAGCTCAGGAAAAATCTGCCGATGAGGAAGAGGAGATTGAAGACCAGCTTCCGGGTGATTCAGACAGAAAAGAGGCACTTGATGCGGTAGCTTCCGGCAAGTGCGGGAAAAAGATCAAGTGGTCTTTGGATAAAAAGGGAACTCTCAAGATCACCGGCAAAGGTGCCATGTATAATTTCGTCTGTAAAGAAAGCACTCCGTATGAATATTATTCAACAGCACCTTGGATCAAATACGCTTTCAAGATCAAGAAAGTAGTTGTTTCCAAAAAGGTAACTACTCTTGGTGCTTATTCTTTTTACAAGTGCTCGAATCTTTCCAGCGTTTCGCTGCCTAAAAAGATGAAAGCTATAAACAATGGTGCATTTGCTTTTTGTTCGAAGCTTACCAAGATCACTCTTCCGAAGAAGTTAACTGTTATAAATGAAGGCGTTTTTTATGATGCCGGACTTACAAGTGTTGTAATCCCAAAAGGTGTAAAGAGTATCCGTTTCTATGCATTCGCAGGTTGTGATAAGCTGAAAAGTGTATCTATTCCCGGTACTGTTAAATCAATTGGTGTCAGTGCTTTTGGCGGTTGTTCCAGTTTAACTACCATTACTATTCCTGCAAGTGTAAAAGAGATAGGAGATACAGCTTTCTCTTATTGTACCAAGCTTAAAACTGTTAAAATTCCTATTTCAGGATTAAATACACTTGGTTATTCAGCGTTTGCGAATTGTACTGCGTTAAGCACATTTGAAATGCCTTTATCTGTTACGTACGTTGGAGAATGGATATTTGAAAATTGTACTAGCCTTAGCAAAGTGGTGATTAGCGAAAGACAGAGCGAAGTTGGCGTATTCTTCGATAATACATTTTCAGGTTGTAAGTGTAGTTTCGATACGACAAAATATCTGATCATTGGCGATAGCATTCATGTTGGCCCGGTAACTTATAGGATCACGAATCCTGCCATAAACGGCACAGGTACTGTTGATGTATATGCTATTAATGACAGCGCAGAAAGTGTAGTAATTCCTCCTGTTGTTGAAGCTGAAGGCGTAAAATATAAAGTAACAACCATTTCGGGTAGTCTCAGCCAGTATAACGTTGATTTGAAACTGAAATCACTGGTTATTGGTTCTAATGTAACTTCCATTGGTGCTAATGCTTTCTCTAACTGCCAGTATCTTGAATCCGTAACAGGCGGCGCAGGACTCAAGACGATCGGAACGAAAGCTTTTGAAAACTGCTCTAACCTTAAGGTCTTTACCATCAATTCAAAAGTCCTTTCAAAGATCGGTGCTTACGCATTTAACGGGGATCCTCTTCTCACGACATTGAATATCAAGAAGACCACAAAGCTTAAAAAGGCCGGAGTCAAGAACTCTCTTGCGGGCTCTTCGGTAAAGACCGTCAAGGTCAAGAAAAAGAAGCTGAAGAAATATAAGAAGATCTTCAAAAAGAAGAACAGCGGCAGAAAAGTCAAAGTTAAGAAGTAAAAAAATGAACCACCTTCGATCGAAGGTGGTTCTTAATTTACAGCGGTTCGAAATAAGGTTTTCTTTCTTTGAAATAAACCGTTTCGGTAAAGCCGAGTGATCTAAGATATTCGATTGCTTCGCTGTAGCACACTGCCATGGTGCCGGGGAAGTGCGAGTCTGATCCCAATGTGATATATTTGCCGCCCATGGCTTTGTATCTGTTCAGAATGCCGGCGTCTGGAAGATTTCTCGCAAATCCGCCATCGATGTGTTTCTTGATCGATTTTGTGTTGATCTCGAGTGCTTTTCCTTTGCTTATCAGAGCTTCAAACAGTCTGTCAAATTCCTTGGGGCATTCATCATAAGTAACAAAATCGTTTTTGTTATCAGCGTATCTGTTGATGTAATCGTAGTGGGCGGCTACATCATAGTTGCTGCATTTTTCGCACATCTCAGCCATTGTCCCTATATACTCGCCGTGAAGCTCTTTTGCAGGAAGTTCATAGCATTCGCGGTCGACATAGAAATCCTTGCCCCTGAAGAGATGTACGCTTAACAGGATAACATCAAAGGGGATGAGAGAAGCCAGATTGTCGATCTCTTTTGCGACATGAGACTGGTAACCGAATTCAATGCCTTTAAGGAGTTCCAATTCGCCTGCGCGTTCGCGCCAATCACTGAAAACTCTATCGTATTCTTTTAGGTCGAATGTCCAGTCCAGACCGTCATCGGGATAATCAACTTCATAGTGCTCGGTGATGCCGATACGTGTAAATCCCTTGGATTTGGCTTCGGCTATGAGTTCATCTATCGACTGGCCCGCGTCGGGCGAAAAATGCTTGGTGTGGTTGTGTCCGTCGGTAACCATAATAGTCCTTTTAATTACAAGATTTATTAATTCTTTATGGTATCATAAGTTCATTAGAAAGAGGTGATAAACCATGGCAAAGAAAAAAGAAACCAAAAAGATCAAACCGAGCGAGCTTTTCGCTGAATTCCCGAACCTTTACGAGACAGCATCAGA
>JAEEGJ010006609.1_pt1 | contig 34516 bp, 29 predicted proteins | sample 8958761 | NCBI WGS metagenome assembly JAEEGJ01 (sample SAMN16246546, study PRJNA631951) | gut metagenome | biome: gut microbiome; feature: rumen; material: RS-attached | host: Bos | place: Iran: Karaj | collected 2018-10
TTACACACCGAAATGCTTCTTCCCACACGTGGCGTTGCTGCATCAGGGTTTCCCCCATTGTGCAATATTCCCTACTGCTGCCTCCCGTAGGAGTCTGGGCCGTATCTCAGTCCCAATGTGGCCGATCGCCCTCTCAGGCCGGCTACCGATCGTCGCCTTGGTGGGCCGTTGCCCCGCCAACTAGCTAATCGGACGCAAGCTCATCCCCTGCCGATAAATCTTTTGTCAACCTCCCATGCGGGAGGCCACGATATTCGGTATTATCCGCGCGTTGGCACGGCTATTCCCAAGCAGGGGGCAGATTGCTTACGTGTTACTCACCCGTTCGCCGCTATGCATTGCTGCACCGCTCGACTTGCATGTATAAGACACGCCACCAGCGTTCGTTCTGAGCCAGGATCAAACTCTTCATTGTATTTTTTATAGTCTTGTCCTGTATTCTGTTCGTATTGACTTCCAAGAAACTTTCTTGGGCCGTCACTAAGCACATCTCCGATTCCTTCAATCTGCCCGGCGGCCTCTCGGGGCCTCCGTCCCAGTCCCGTTCGGCCGTTCAGGCGTCTCGTTCGTGGGTGAGGCCAATTATAGAATTTTCAGGGAGAATGTCAAGGGGTTTTTTGAAAAAAAATGAAATTTTTTAATTTTTTTTGAATTGACCGGAAATAATCCACGTTATATCCAGCTTATCAACATATTGTCAACGTTTATCGTTTTTATTCGCATTTTCGCATTATTTGGAAACACGCCCAAACGCCAATATAATGGCATTCACAGCGAACGCAGCGACCATAAGTATATCTCCCGTGTGCGCACCAAGCGTTCCAGGCAGCGCAGGGCACAGTTTTCCGGCCAAAGCAAGCGCGCCACCAGCGACAATAGCCGCCGCAACGAACCTCGGCTTGGCTCTAAGCCCGAGAAGCCCCCATAATATAGGGACAGTGAACGCGCCCGCATATACAGCAAGCGCAAGCAGCAGCGTGCCGATGATGTCGGTAAATACAAGCGCGAGCAACAGCGCCACGATACCGTTCAAAAGGATCACGACGCGCGCACGCGCAACGCCCGCCGAGCGCTTCTCTACACCGAACAGCCCGCAAATGATCACAGAACTGCTGAGAAGCGTCGTGTCGGCACTGCTCAAGACAACGCTGAGCAAGGCAAGCGCAAACAACGGAATGAGAAACGGCGGCAATACTTTGTCTGCAATAGCAGTGATTCGCGCGCCAGACACATCGCCAAGCCCAGCACCATACACAGCCAAGAAGCCAATGACAAACGCAACCGGGATAAGCGTGCAAGCCGCAAACGCAATGCCCTTCTTCGCCGTGGCCACATCCTTCGCGCAGAACATGCGGCTGAAAATATCAGGCCCCGCCGTGTACGTAGTGCCGTATGTGAGCACCAGCAAGAACAAGTCGAGCGGAGAGAAGTTTGTACTAAACGGGAATGCCGGAGCAGAAGAACCACTCAAAAGACAATCCGCAAAACCCACCGATGGCCCACCCGCGCCAAACAGCGCAAACCCCGCCACAAGCAACAACCCGGCAATAATCAGGCAAGCCTGGAAAAAGTCCGTACGCAAAATCGAAAGCTGCCCACCCGCAAGCGTATAACCCGTAAAGACAGCCGCCGCCACAATCGCCGCCGTGGTGTAGCCCATAGGAGTAAAAGTCATCAGGAGTTTTGCCGCCGCAATGATCTGCGCCGCGACAATGCCCGTCCACGCAACAGGAATCACGACGGAGGCCACCAAACGCGGACCCTTACCGTAGAGATTCTCCACCAAATCCGGAAGCGCGTACTTCCCGTGACTATACGCCCGACCCGCGAAAGGAATCAACGCCAAGAGCCCGAGCGCCCCCACAAGCATAAACCAGCTGGCAGCCCCGCCGAGCCTTGCGCCGGAATCCACCGCACCGATCACCGCCGACCCGCCGAGAATCGTCGCGACGAGACTCCCCGCCACCGCCTTAGCCGACGCGCCCTTGCGCGCCACAAAGAAATCAGGAACATCCTTGACACGCCGCGCACTGCGAACCGCAATCAATAAAAGGAACACGAGATAGACAATCAAGGCAATAGTCATAAGAATCTCCCTTTTGCAAGAAATATGCAAAAATTCCAGCGCTCCCCGCAAAAAAAGCTATAGATTAATACATAGAAACAATATGAAACGATATATATGCACCACCCTGTTTGCCGCTGCGGCCACCTTCGCACAATCCGCGCAAGGGGCCAGCGACACCGTCTCGTTCGTCGATTTCGAGAACCGCGAAGTCGGCGTGTATGGCAATGCTGAGGCCAAAGAAGACTTCAAGCGCAACGACTACGACAAAAGTTGGTGGTACGCCATGGACAAGAACAATGGCGAAAATTCCAAAATCGTGTACGACGGCGAAGAACACGGCAACGTACTGCAGCTCAAGTACCCCAAAGGCTGCGTAGGCCCGAGCGGCAACGAAAGCCAGAACGCGCCTGCCTGCGCAGGGCAAATCATCCAGCCGCTCGTGAAAACCGCCGACACAATGTGGAGCGCCTACGACATATTCTTCGAAGACGGATTCGAATTCCAACTGGGCGGCAAACTCCCCGGCCTATGCGGCGGCAAGTGCTACACCGGCAACGCCCTGCCCGAAACCGGCGACGGCTGGAGCGCACGCATCATGTGGCGCAAAGACGGCAACGCCGTGCAGCTCATCTATTTTATGGGGCAAAGCTCCGAATACGGCGACGATTTCAAGTGGGACCTGAACGGCACCATCACGCAAAAGCAGTTCACCACCGGCACCTGGCACCGTATTGTAAACAAAGTAAGTATGAACACCATCGCCTCTCCCGGCAACGGCGACAAGAACGGCCGCGTGCAGGCATGGCTCGACGGCGAACCCGTACTCGACGTGGACACGCTCAGGCTCCGCGACTACGACACCGTGAAAGTCGACAAGTTCTACCTCTCCACCTTCCACGGCGGAAGCAGCGCCGAATGGGCACCCACCCACGACTGCTTTATCCGTTACGACAACTTCACCGTATCCACCGATTCCATCGCCGTGACCATGGCCGCACCCGACAGCGGCAACGGCAGCGAGACCTGCGAAGGCGAAAACTGCGGACAAGGCACCGAACGGATTATGCAGCGGGCACAAAGCCGCAACGCAGTCACCCCCGTCAAAATCTACCGCATCGACGGCACGCTCGTCGGCCGCAAAAACACCCTCCCCGACGCTGCCACGCACCAGCTCAAGAACGGCAAGCGTGTGAAAGTTGTGAGGTAGGGATGAAGAAGAAGGCGCTATGGCAAATCTTTCCATTTTCTCAGCTAGGCTCAAAAACGCCCGCATCATGAAGGGACTCTCCATGGACGAACTTTGCTCGGCCATGGGGAACATCGTCTCGAAAATGACCATTTCCAAATACGAGAATGGCCAGCTGGCACCGAACAGCGGTATCATCATCGCACTATCCAAGGCGGCAAGCCTGCTGCATCAGGACATTGAACAAGTCCGTAGGGATCTTGCGCTAGTATGATACAATTTCATGTAATCAAGAATCATTTTGTTCGGCAAAGATTTCCTTCTGTCGTTCAATTTCCATGTTCAACTCTTCTAGCGTCGGCATATAGGGCATATATTTCGCTTGGAAAAGACGCCTATTGCCTTTTAGCACGGAATAACGTGCGATATCCTTACTTGTATTAGACCCAAGAACAATACCTATAGTCGGATTGTCACCTTCATTTCTTTTTAATTCGTCATACATTCTGACATACATATCCATCTGGCCGACATCTTGATGGCTAACAGTTCCTGTTTTCAAGTCAAACAACACAAAACATTTCAAGATATAGTTGTAAAAGACAAGGTCAATAAAATAATCTTCGGTATCAGTCCGGATATGTTGTTGTCTAGCAACAAACGCAAACCCCTTTCCCAATTCTAGAACAAACCTTTGCAAATGATTGATTATCGCCGTTTCCAATTTTGATTCAGAAAAATCACTATTAGGTGACATATTCAAAAATTCAGCAACAACAGGATTTTTAATGAACTCTAATTTATCTTGTTGAAAAGCCTTCGTCTTGTTTCGCATCTCTCTTTTGACAGGAGCCTTGTTTTGCGATGCTAAAAGTCGATGATAATACTGCGTTGAAATATTTCTATCTAAGGTTCGAGCGCTCCATGTTTCATTTATAGCCTCCTGTATATACCATTCACGAGCATTAGCATCAAAAACACGCAAAAGGCTCCTATAATGACTCCATGTAAGTAGCGGCTGTGCCGATTTTCCACACAGTGTGTGGAAAATCTCAGGAAAAGTCTTGTAGAATTGCAAAAAACTGTACAAATTGGTTTTTGTAAAACCCTTTCCATAAATATCAGTCAACCGTTTCGACAACTCCGCAATGATTTTAACACCATATTCAGCACGAGCTTTACCCTTAATTTCTTCTTCCGCAATACGCTTGCCCAGTTGCCAGTTGCGTTCCAACATCGCCACATTTACAGCCGCGTAAGCACGATTCCTCGATGCATCAATGATATTTTGAACATCGGCAATAAAATTTGCCGAAATAATAGCAGAAGAATCTCTTTTTTGTAATTTCACGACGCTCTTTTTCATAATGCCCCTCGCTAAAAAAAGTTCACCTCAAATATATTTCCATCCATTTGACATAAAATGACAAAATGCAACTATTTTTAAGCCTTTTCAGCATCTTCCTATCTTTTTTCTTCCAGAAGGTGAGCCCGTTTCGAATTTCCCCGTCAACGAGGATTGCGGCCAACCCGAGCCACAGAAGTCATATTTTAGTGAACTAAAAAAAGGGATAACCAGCCCTAACGCAAAAATGGTATGTGCAAATTTTACACATACTAGATACAATATTATATATTCTTCATGGCTGTTCCTTTGCTACCAAAGGTAGCATTTTGACGCAGGCAGAATTGCCTTTTGTCTAGTTATGAGCAGTCCTAATTATGGGGAAGCTTACAATTATGGGGAAGCTTACACAATGACCCGCCTTTCAAATAGAACGAGGTCCTATATTTGCTTTTAGAAAGCCGAAACATCAAGCGTTCATGAAAGAACCGGATTAAAACCTGTTGGTAGTTCCCATTGCTTTTTCTTGTCTGCTCTAGCAGGCGGTTTTTTATAGATTTTGCGACATCCTTAACCATCTTAACCCCAAACCTCCAGGTACTTTTTCAGCGTAGCAGCGACTCGAAGCTTTTTTGCGTACTCTGTAAGTTTAGGGATGTTACTGCCGGGGCGTCGTAGATACGCCCTGAGGATTTCGGCACATACGTCCAACCCGATTTTGTTGCGATATTTGATAGCATCGCAAACGGAGCGTTCCAAGTCAGTAATATGAACATTGTGCCCGTGGACCTCCGCCTGTACAGTTCCAAATTCTAGCAGATGATCCGACCAGTAATACAGCGTTATCGGAGGGAATTCGGGCAGTACAAGTTTGCGCTTGCGAGGAATTGCGACGCAAAACGCATTCGGAACTTGCGTAGAAAGCTCATAATGCTCCCACGCCGAGTACATGCAAACCACGCCGCCAGGAATAAGAACATCCATATCGAGCATCGTATCTGCCAACGAGACGGGTTCCGCAAACACACCCGGACGCAGGCGAAGCAGTTCGCCCGCCTGAACCTTTTGCAGGGTTTGGTGATATTGGTAGACGCTCATGTTGTCACGAAGCATGAACCCTTCCGTGTGGCGAATTTCCTTTCCATCATATTTGGGCATATCCATAATATAACAAATCTACGGCACTTTTGCAAATATGCCGTAGAAAATTACCATTTTGTCGATAGCAATGCGTATTGTTGAGATTTCGTCCATTTTCAACATTGCCTTTTGTTGGAAGTGATGTAATAAGGGTATATTTCGTATTGAAAATGAGGCCGACAATGAAATTGAAGCTCCTGTCCATATTGTTCCTTTTGGGATGTTCACTTTCGTGGGCGTACAGCCTTCAGTACCATCCCCTATTGCTGAAGGTCAGCGACAAGAAGGGCAAGACCCTAGCGAAAGCGCTGGACGAAGTTTACGGGGACAAGATCAAAGTCAAGGACGGACGCTGCTACTTCTTTGAGAAGCAATCCAAAACGGCGAAGAAGCCGGCATCGTAATCCAAGAAAGTGAATCCGGCAAAATCGTCATACAGGAAAGCCGGTAACTATCTTTTTTTGAACTGCTGAAGTTTCTGGTACAGAGCTTCGACTTGAGCTATTGAAAGAGTCGGCTTTGTCGCGTTCATCATTTCGACAAGGTTTCCCTGCAAACGATGTCGGCGCAAAATAAACGAAGTCTCGCTATCGGCCGGGACATCCCTGAGAGAACAGCGCTCGCTAAAGACGACATAGGAATAATAGTTCAGTTCTTGACCAAGGACACGCTTTAGCGCGGAAATATGGCCGCGGTTCTGCCAAATCGGATTGTAGAAATGCCTCTTTCCACGGGATTCAAGAACCTGCGTCCATTCCTTTTGCTCCGCAGAGCCATAGATTGCACCCGAATAGTTCTTGCTTTCGAAAACGTAAATGCCCGTCTCATGAATCATCACGACATCTATCTCGGTTGGCGCATTTGCACCGTCAAGATAAAGATTCTTTAAAATCTTGAAGAAGGATTGCGTTTCCTTGCAGGCCTTCACAATCTGCTTGATTGTCAGGAATTCTCCGTACGGTCCAAGGTTATCTTCCCCAGGATGGACATTGAGCCAGTCGTTCATATTAAAAGGACTCTGCAGAATCAGCGACTCGTATTCCTGCAGATTATCCTTGATCTTATTCTGTTCTGGGAACGGCCTGTTCCCCTCCAATTTGGGCGGGACATAAGCAGGAGCGCCGGCATCCTTGTGGGACATCACCAACACGGCCACCACCAATACCAGCACTGCAAAAATTATGAAACCCAAAATGGAGACTCCTGATGGAAAGCTCACTCATCTACGTCGATTTCGACCATCGTGCGGATGTGCGTAGCCACCAGCTTCACGACGGAATCATCAAGACATTCCTTTTGTTGGCAAAATGCCGTCACAAAAGACGATTCATTCAGCAACCAGTAGTCCTTGAAATTTTCTGTGCCGTCAATATAAGAACCAATCAATATGGCCACCTTGATTACCGGCAGCTTCATATCGGTGCGGTGTTCGATTTCCTGCTCAATAAAACGAGCTTCTCCGTCAATTTGCGGAAGCAACTTCGGACACGGAAATTTCCGACCGTCCTTCATAACTCGGTAAATCATCAAACCGTCATAAAAGAACTTACTGCATATCTCGCGATTGAAGTGTTTTGTCTCTATAACGAATATTCCGCGAGTGCTGACTATAATATGGTCAACGTTGAAACGATTGCCTGGGATATCGTGAAATACAAATGTTGACTCGTTGCTGAGGCGATTCAAGGTTTCTCCGACAAGACGTTCGCCCTCAAGCCCCTTGCGATAACGCTTCAACACCCATCTTGTTTTCTTGACCTTAAAATAACCCCGAATTATCAGCAAAACTGCAATAACGGACATAAGAACTGCAGCGGGGAAATTCATTTGATAAGAGGTGATATATAGAAGCCACGCAAGAGCAGCAAGCACAGCATAAATAGCCGGCAGCATAACTTGTTCCATGACCTTAAATTCGTTATCACGGATCCTCTCTTGCAGAGACTCACCTTGGACTCTGGTACGGTATTTATGCTTCATAGAAAGGTATATGGAATGCCTATAGTAAAGAATTTGTTCGTTTTTTCGTAATATACATCTTTTTAGGCCCAAAAGAGCCAAATCTTGCATTTTCAAGCTACCGCATGGCCCCGTTTATAAGATATATTTAACCCGAAATAACCCTTATATTACTCTTTACTATATGGCCATCAAGAAAAACGAACTCTATTCTTCGCTCTGGGAATCTTGTGACAAGTTGCGCGGCGGCATGGACGCAAGCCAATACAAGGACTACATCCTGACGCTCCTTTTTGTAAAGTATGTGACCGACAAGTTTAAAGGTCAAAAGTACGCCGACATCAACGTTCCCGCAGGTGGTAGTTTTGATGACCTCGTCTCCCTCAAGAACAACAAGGACATCGGCGAAAAGATGGACAAGGCCATCGCGAAACTTGCCGAAGCCAACAACTTGACCGGTGTCATCGACAACGCAAAATTTTTCGACAACTCGAAGTTCGGTAATGGCAAGGACATGGTGGACACCTTGACCGGGCTTGTCTCCATCTTCGAACGCCCGGAATTCAATTTCAGCAACAACAAGGCTGGCGGCGACGACATTCTCGGCGATGCCTACGAATACCTGATGCGCAACTTCGCTACCGAAAGCGGCAAGAGCAAGGGGCAGTTCTACACCCCGGCAGAAGTCAGCCGCATCTTGGCAAAAGTCATCGGTATCGGAAACATCAAGAACCGCAACACGACCATTTATGACCCGGCTTGCGGCTCGGGCTCCCTGCTTATCCGCGCGGCAGACGAAGCTCCCTTCGATGTCGCCATTTACGGCCAGGAAAAAGAAACCACTACGGCGGGCCTTGCAAAGATGAACCTGGTTCTCCATAACAAGGCAAGTGGCGAAATCAAGCCTGGCAACACCTTCTCGAACCCGCAATACTTCGAAAAGGATTCTTCCGATGCGTTGAAGCGTTTTGACTTTATCGTCGCGAACCCACCGTTTTCCTTAAAAAACTGGACTGACGGCTTGCAGGAATTTGGCCGCTTTGACGGCTACGACGATCGCCCGCCCGAAAAGAACGGCGACTACGCTTGGCTCCTTCACATTCTCAAGTCGCTCAAGCCCACCGGCAAGGCGGCGGTGATTTTGCCCCACGGCGTGCTTTTCCGTGGCAACGCTGAAGAAACTCTCCGCAAGAACATTATCGACCGCGGCTACATCAAGGGCATAATCGGACTCCCGGCGAACCTTTTCTACGGCACCGGCATTCCCGCCTGCGTTATCGTGATGGACAAGGAAGACGCTGCCGAACGCGATGGCATCTTTATGATTGACGCAAGCCACGATTTTGTGAAGGACGGTCCCAAGAATCGTTTGCGCGAACGCGACATCCACAAGATTGTGCAGACCTTCGTGAACCGCATCGAAGACGATCCCAAGTATGCCCGCTTTGTCCCGATTGAAGAAATCAAGGTCAAGAACGGCTACAACCTGAATATTCCGCGCTACATCGATAGTGGCGACGCCGAAGATGAACAGTCCATCGACGCCCATTTGAACGGCGGCATTCCCGCAGGCGACGTGGATTCCCTGAAACACTACTGGGATATTTTCCCGGGCCTCAAGGCGAAACTTTTCAAGAAATTCCGCGCTGGCTATTACCAGCTGAAAGTGGAAAAAGACGAAATCCGCAACACCATCTTCAACGACGATGATTTCAAGGGATACGCAGAACAGATTGACAACGCCTTTGACGCTTGGCTCAAGAAGTCTTCCAAGAAGTTGATGAACATCGACGACAAGGTTGATGTCAAGAACTTTATCATTGAACTTTCGGAATCCCTGATTGACGAATTCCGCCATATTGAACTGGTGGACTTTTACGATGTTTATCAGGTGTTGCTCGCTTACTGGCAAGAAACCATGAGCGACGATATTTTCGTTCTCAAGTACGACGGCTACATGGCCGGTGCCGAAATCACCAAGCTTTACAAGAAAGAATCCAAGAAGGACGACGGTAAGAAAAAGGCCGAGCCCAAGGAAATCGGCTGGGAAGGCAAACTTTTGCCCAAGTCTGTCATTGAACGCGTTTACTTCGCCAAGGAACAAGCCGAAATCGAGAAGGCGGAACAGATCGTTGCCGAAAGCGAATCCAGGCTCGAAGAATTCGTCGAAGAAAACAGCGGCGAAGGCGCAATCCTTGCTGACTACACGAAGGATGACAGCGAAGATTTGGACGCAAAGAAAATTGCGGCCAAGTTGAAGGACTTGAAAAAGCAAAAGGCAAACGCCAAGAGCGAAGAATTTGAAGTGCTCGCCAAGTACGATGAGCTTGCCGCCATCGCAAAGAAGCAGGCTAGCATTGTCAAGGACTTGAACAAGGCTCTGGAAGAATCTGTAAAGAGCAAGTATGCCGAACTCTCGGAAAAGGAAATCAAGGACCTTCTCGTAAAACAGAAGTGGAGCTTCGCCATATTCGAAGGAATCAAGAGCCTTTACGACACCACGAGCATGAAAATTGCCGCCCGCGTGACCGAACTCGCCGAACGCTACGAAAACACGCTCCCCGAACTCGAAATCACCCTGGCAAACTACGAAAAAGCCGTCGCGAACCACCTCAAGGCAATGGGATTTGAGGCATGAAAGAGACTAAGTTCAAACAGACCGAAGTCGGCATGATTCCCTGTGATTGGGAAGTTGTTAGATTAAATGACTCCGTTATGTTTTTAGATTCGCAACGTATTCCGATTAAGGATTCTGATCGAAAAAAAATGACGGGACATTATCCTTATTATGGAGCGTCAGGCATAATAGATTATGTTGACAAATATATTTTCGATGATGATCTAATTCTTCTTGGTGAAGACGGTGCAAATATAATTGATAGAAGTTCAGAATTAGCGTTTGTAATTCATGGAAAGTGTTGGATTAACAATCATGCACATGTTTTAAAACCTAATGAAGATTTCAATATAGATTATTTGGCCAATTATCTTGAAAGTCTAAAATATGACCAATATAATACTGGAACGGCACAGCCAAAACTAAATAGGGATAAATGCGGAATAATTCCTATTGTAAAACCTCCGCTTGAAGAGCAAAAGCTCATTGCCCAAGCCCTTTCAGATGTAGATGCCGTCATCAGCACCACCGAAAAACTCGTCGCAAAGAAAAAAGCCCTCAAACAGGGAACAATGCAAACCCTCCTGAGCGGCAAAATGCGAATCCAAAACGGCAAGTGGATCAAAACAACCCACTTCAAACAAACCGAACTCGGCCCCATCCCCCAAGAATGGGAAGTGAAAAGCCTTGGTTCAATTACGCAAAATAGTTCATATGGCGTTGGAGCCGAAGCAATCCCTTTTAATGGAAAAGCAAAGTATATTAGAATCACCGACATCGATGACGATAGCCACAGATTTGAACCATCTCCGTTAACATCTCCGGCTTTTTATGAAAATAAGCATCTTGTGCAAGAGAATGATTTGCTTATAGCACGAACTGGAGCTAGTGTTGGCAAAACATACCTATACAACGCTAAAGATGGAAAACTCGTATTCGCCGGCTTTTTAATCAAAATGAATATTTGCGGAGCTGATTCAAAGTTCGTATTTTATAGTACATTGACCAAATATTACCAAGATTGGATTGTTAGCGAATCCGCAAGAACCGGACAACCAGGCGTAAATCTACAGCAGATGAAAAAGTTGCTAATAGCAATTCCTTCATCAAAGGCCGAACAAACCGCCATCGCCACCGTCCTCAGCGACATGGACTCCGAAATCGCAGCCCTAGAAACCAAACTCGCTAAATACCGCCAACTCAAAACCGGCATGATGCAACAACTCTTAACAGGCAAAGTAAGGCTAGTATCAAAAGGAGATTAAAATGAATTATGTGCCAGATGCTAGTGGAATACTGAGCCTTGCAGGCTTTTCTTTTCAAATAAAAGTATTTTGCTGTTATGCGTCAAAATTAGAAGAACATAAACAAATTGAATTCGAATCCCTTGATGATATTGCGACAAAGAAATCTGCCAAAGTGCAAAATTTTGACAATACTATTAATGGACAAATCAAAACACCATCATATCAGTCAATACAAGTAAAACATACGACATTAACAGATTCTCTGGCAGAGAATGTATTGATGAATTGGTTACAAATAGAAAATTCATCATACGATATACAAAAATATATATTGGTGACAGATAAAAAATACGGCAATACAGATCTTATCAAAAGCATTGATTTAGACTCCTTTATAAAAGAAGTGAGAAATTCAAACAAAAGAAAAAATGCAAACATTACGAAAGTAAAAGAAATCTTCGCAAACAAGTCAGACCAAGAATGCAAAGATTTAATAAACGCCGTTCTAGGCAAATACGAATTTCAAGAAATAGATATAAAGTTAGAATTAGAAGATTGTTTTAAAAATATTTTTCTTAAAAGTGCAAACCAAGTTCTGTTTGAACAACGACTTGAGGAATTTTTGAGCAGAATCACTGTAGAAATACTAAAATCAGTTAATTTGACGCACCCCTACATTTTGTCTTACGAGGAATTTCAGAAAATACAAAATGACATAATCCCTCGTTTTACAGTAAATGAATCATTACCTTCATACAGCAATTTCAAGAGAGTTCATGATGTTGATTTGAAGGATTCGGCAATCGCACAGTCAAGAGAATATAAACAATTGGTCCATTGTAAATTACCAGACAATATAATAAAGAAGCATCTAATTCATGAGCAATATTATCGAAAAGCACGTAATAACTATATTGATATCGGGTTAGAAACAAAATGTGAAGATGTCGAAGAAACCGCTTTTGACAACTTTGAATTCGCAAAAAATGCTTTGCAAAATAAAAACATTGACACACCAAGAAATAGATTAGACAATACTATTCAAGCAGAAAATTCCTATGCCGATACAACCCAAATCCGAGAAGGTGTTTGTATTTTCTTGACTGCTGAATCTACAAATGACAAGAAAAAAATTTCATGGAAGGACGAGTGATTTATGGATATACAACAAGAGGTCGAAGCAACCCGAATAGGAATATATTGCGACATTGTTTCATTGTTGATAAAAGAGCATGAAAGGCTTTCATTACCTAAAACAATTGTTTTCTCATTCCTAATAAAAAAAGATTCTATGACACCCAACTCAATATTTACTGCAATCAATAAGAAAGATTTAGTAAGCAAATATTTATCATTGCTATCTGGAAATTTAAGTTTTTTGTTTGTTGACTATGAATATATAATCAAAGCAATTCATATACTCATAAAAAATAATCTCATTAACTTAAGTGGACAATTTCTTTTAAAAACAGAAAAGCTGAATGCATTAAATTTCATCTACATTGAAAAAGAGTTCACAAAAAACGCCATAGAGAAATCTAAAATATTATCAGAGAAACAATTTATGCGAGAGGTTTTTTCAAATGTTTAAAATTTCAAGGCTCACATTCGAATCTCCTAAAGGCGAATCTTTTGATTATGAATTTAATAGCGGATTGAACTATTTTGTAGGCGGTAACAATACCGGTAAAACAGAATTTTATAAACTAATCGATTTTATGCTTGGAGATACACAATATTTAGAAGACATAGAATGCTATAAAGATTGTGTTGAATCGATAAAAATTGAATTGTTATATAGAGACTCCTCATTTACATGCATTCGAACAAAAGATATTGATCGAAATTTCATATTTGAAACAAGTGAGGTTTTCGATCCGTCTGATATATTATCTCATAACGAATATAGAAAGAAATTGAATAGCATATTCACAACTAGCGAAAAAAACTTACAAGATTTAAGAGATTTTGCAAACGAAGAGTTGAGTTATCGAATATTCACGATGTTTAACTTCTTAGATGAAAAAACACAAGGAAAGACGCAAGATTTCTTATCAAAATGTTCCGATTTCAAATACGCTTATCGGTTAAATATCATACTAAATTTTATTTTTAATAAAAATATAGCTGAGATTAAGCAGAAAGAAGACGAAATAACCCAACTAAAAACGGAACTTACTGATTTAATAAAATCAAAATCTAAATACGATTTCATTCTAAACACAATAAATGAAAAGTTACAAATCATTGCTCCAAATTATTATTTTACAGGAAAAAATATTGAAGAAATTAAAGGAGTCGTTACAGAAATAAAAGGGATGAATACCGACATAAAAGCTTCTGGTAAAAAAGATGTTGCTGATTTGGAGGTTATGTACAATTCATTAGCCGAGCAAATAAAAAAATATCAAAATGAAATGGCAGATATCAAAAATATAAAAAAGTACGACACAAACAGAATAACGCTCCTTTCTCATTTAAACGATTTGGTTGAAAAGCATTCAGATTTAAATTATCTTATTTCTCCCATAAAAAATTTGATTAATGATTTAAATGAAGGCATTTCGTTTGGCGATTACATTTTAAAAGACAAAACAATAAAAAAACTTCAAAGCCAATTAGAGGAAATAAAGAGAGATTTACAACGAAATGATGCTCGTTTTGAAATGTATTCTCTACCTGCTAAAGAAAAGGCCGTCGCAATAATTGAAGAATGTTTAGCATCAAACATTTCATTAATTGATGAGGAAAAAATAACGGAAATACGAAAAAAAATAAGTGATTTAAAAAAAGATATTCTTGCATTACAGAATGCCGATGATATATCCGCTATTGACAATTTCTCTAGTTATGTCACAAATTTGTATTTATCCCTTAAGGGTATATCAAGTTTTGTTTCGAAAGACGCCAATCAAAAAGGTTTTAAAATAAAGTATATTAAAAGAGGAAATGTTTTACAGCCCGTCTGCAGTGTTTCCGATAAAGATGATACTGAACAAAATTATTATCCTGGAAGTATGGCCCGACATATTGTTGTGCAGTTATGTGGATATGCCGCCTTTTTAAGCAAGCTTTTAAAAGAGAATAAATACCCAATTGTTCCCATTTTCGTAATAGACCATATATCGAAACCTTTTGATGATGAAAATTGCAAAGTAATTGGAACAATCATCTCTAGTTTATTGGAGGATGTTGGTAAGGACAATCTTCAAATATTTATGTTTGATTCTGAAAATTCGGAAAAATTAGGAATTGATAGTATGTATTCGAAAGATTTAGTTACGGAATCAAAAACCGGATTGTGCCCATTTTTTGGGAAAAAATAAAGAATCCTAAGGATATACATTTTTTCAAAAAAAAGAATAGCCTTTTCTTTCAAAATGCCAAAATAATATTGTCAAACAAAGAAATAAAAAGTGAAAGTGGACGAAAAAAGATATAAAAGAGATTTTCTCAGAACAATTATCCTTCTAAAAGAGATAACGTTTTTCGCAGATCACTTATTTAAGGAATCTATTGTATCAAATGATGCAGCAACTATGCTGCGGAAACATATAGATAACCAAATTTATCTAAAATACGATTTTATTCCTTTAAATCTTTTAAAGGAATCTCTTCCTTCTTTTAAAATATACTGCAAAGATAATCCCGAATTGGGCGCGCAGTATAAAAAGCTAAATAAAGATTTGGAATTCATTAATCATCTAAGAAATAAAGTTAGCGGTCATTTGTCAGATGAAGCTTTAGACAAGATGATTCAATGGAATCCCGATATTTATGACGAATTTACAAAGACTAGCACAACTTTTCAGGAATTTCATATTTATCGTTCTATGTTAGAAGTTGCGATAAATTCATATCTAGATGAAAAGGGACAACAAAAGCAATTTGGACAAGAAGTCGACTTTGAAATTCCTAGCGAATGGAAAATGTTTTACGATTATCTGTTGAATACGGTCAATACGGCCATATGCTTTTTAAAGAGCGTCCAAGATATTATTAGACCCAACATTAAATATATAAAGCAAGTAAAAACTTCTTTGCAAGGAAAAGAACGTTCCGATCGTTTTAGGGAAGCAATTCAGATTGTTCTTGAAATTGCAGATGACCAAACGAAAAAAGAAACATTACTTCCTCGGATGGCTGAAATTCTTAAAATGTTTGGAATAGACCCCGAGCCATATGGAGAAGCCGGTAAAACTGATTTTAAGTTTAAGCCGAGAGGCCGTTAAAAGTTCTCTAAGAATATCATTTTGCCGATGGTGGCAAAATGATATTTATCGGGAAAGCCCTACTTCTTTTTACTTGCGTCGTAAACGGCTTGTTTTTCTGCGACACAACAACTGAATTCCGCCATAAAGGATTCTGCCCCCTGACGAATGTCGTCTAAAATTTCCTTGTGTGACATTTTAGAATGTCTCAAGGAATTGTATTCACGCAGCTTGCGGATGTCTTCTGCATCAAAGCGGTTGCTCATATCGGGAGTATCCATGTTATGCTTCCTCCAGTAATGCAGTGGGTGGATAAATAAGCAAGTCCTTTCGGCCCTGCATTGTTGTAATAACTTTGATTCCACGAATTGTCTTTACATTGACAATGTGCTTGAAGTTCCAGGATATAATGATATCACAGTCATTGAGGATTGCCGCCGCAATATGCTGGCAATCGTCTAGACTTTTTTGTTTAAGTATCCCAAAATCAATGAACTTTTCGGCTAAGGCAATAGTATCTTCGGTTATTTCGACTATATTAAAATTAATTTCTTGAAGGCGTTTAAAAAACAACTCTCTTTTGTGTGAATCGTTGCAATCGTTAAGCTCTTTCAATACCACCTGGGATACATAAATGTCGTATTCCCCCTTTTTGAGGGTTTCCCAAACAGCTCTCGTATCAGCCATCTTCTCAGGAGCATCATCCTGTTCAAGGTAGCTGACAACCGAAGTGTCTAAATACACTTTGAGTTTTCGAAAGTTCAAATCCATATTTTAAATATACAATAAAAAGTGAATAAAAGTTTAAATCCAAATTTCCAGGTACTTTTTCAGCGTAGCAGCAACTCGAAGTTTTTTGGCGTATTCCGTAAGTTTAGGGAAGTTCCTGTCGGGGCGTCGTAGGTATGCCCTGAGGATTTCGGCGCACACATCCAATCCGATTTTATTGCGGTATTTGATAGCATCGCAAACAGACCGTTCCAAATCAGTGATATGAACATTATGCCCGTGGACATCTGCTTGTACAGTTCCAAATTCAAGCAAATGATCCGACCAGTAATACAGCGTTATCGGAGGAAACTCAGGCAAAACAAGTTTTCGTTTGCGCGGAATTGCGACGCAAAACGCATTTGGAACCTGCGTAGAAAGCTCGTAATGTTCCCATGCCGAGTACATGCAAACCACGCCACCGGGAATAAGGATATCCATATCGAGCATTGTATCTGCCAGCGTGATGGGTTCGGCAAACACACCCGGACGCAGGCGAAGCAATTCGCCCGTCTGGACCTTTTGCAAGGTTTGGTGGTATTGGTAGGCACTCATGTTGTCGCGAAGCATGAACCCTTCCGTGCCGCGAATTTCCTTTCCGTCGTATTTAGGCATACCCCTAATATAACAAATTTACGGCATTTTTTCAAATATGCCGCAGAAAATTAACATTTTCCTGAAAAACAAGCTAAAAACGGCATATTTTAAAACGCAAAAGCCGCCTATTAAGCGAAAAAATATATGTTTGATAGAACCATGATTGGACCGAAAATCAACATTCCCGAACGCAAAACCCAAGCAAAGGTAATCAAGTTTTTCAAAGAAGACTTGCATTACAATTACCTGGGAAATCTTTACGAAGTAGCGAATAAGAACATTCGTGAAGATGACCTGTTTGCGTTTCTGGTGGATAAACAGCATTATTCGGAAACAGTAGCTCGCAAGGCCATTGCTGAGTTGCAGCATGCCGCAGGCGATTTGCAACAGGGGTTGTACTCGGCCAACAAGACAGTATACAATCTGCTAAAATACTCCCATCCTGTCGCTGATTTGAACGGCGAGAATGTCAGCGTCTATTACATTGATTTCGAGAACCCGGCTAACAACAATTTCGCCATTGCAGAAGAAGTCACCGTAAACACCGCATTCAGTTCAAAGCGTCCAGACCTTGTCGTTTATATAAACGGCATCGCTGTCGCCGTAATTGAACTCAAGAAAAGTTCTGTTTCCGTTGCCGACGGCATTCGCCAAAACCTGACTAACCAGAAGCCGGAATTCATTGAATCCTTCTTTACTACGATTCAATTCTGCTTGGCAGCAAACACAAGCGAAGGATTGCGTTACGGAACCATCGCCACACCCGAAAAGAAATATTTGACATGGAAGCAGGAAGCCTTCCGTGAACGCCTGCAGGAACTTGACGAAAACGATTTGATTGTTGACGAAAAAAGTTCTACGTTCGGTGAAGTTCTTTTTGAGAGCCTTTATTCGCTATTCAACAAAGTTCGCTTCTTAGACCTAATCCACAACTTTATCATTTTTGATAATGGCAAAAAAAAGGTTTGTCGCTACAACCAGTATTATGCGATTCACCGCACCTACAACAGAATTCAGGCCCAAAAGAAGGGCGGCATTGTCTGGCACACGCAGGGTTCTGGAAAATCCTTGACGATGGTGTGGCTTGCCAAGCGTTTGCTGCTGAACAACCCGAGCCGGAGAATATTGATTGTCACTGACCGTGACGAACTTGATGATCAAATTGAACAGTTGTTCAAGGGCGTAGAAGAAAAGATTATCCGCACCAAGAGCGGTCGCGATTTGCTGAACCGCTTGAATTCTACCGAAGGGACTATCATTTGCTCGCTGGTTCACAAATTTGGACGCCGGGGCGGTGAAGTATCTGACGAAGATTACGAAAAATTCCTAAACGAAATCAAGGATTCTCTGCCGCCGAATTTCAGCGTAAAAGGCGATTTCGTCGTTTTCGTTGACGAATGCCACAGAACGCAATCTGGCAAGTTACACAAGGCAATGACAGCCTTAATGCCCAAGGCCATTTTTGTAGGTTTTACCGGGACACCTCTTCTCAAGAAAGACAAAAAGACGAGTCTGGAAATCTTCGGAAGCTACATTCACACTTATAAGTTCGATGAAGGTGTCCGTGATAACGTCATTCTTGATTTGCGCTACGAAGGCCGCGATGTTCCACAAGACCTGAAATCTCGCGAAAAGATTGACGAATGGTTTGATTTGAAGACAAGGGGAATGACGCCCATAGCGAAGGCAAAACTGAAAGCTCGTTGGGCAAACCTCCGCACGGTTTATTCGTCTTATGATCGTTTGAAAGCAATTGCAAACGATATCATCCTTGATTTTGCAAAAGATGTCCGTTTGGCAGAGGGTCGTGGGAACGCAATTCTTGTGGCAGATTCCATTTATACGGCATGTCGGTTCTATGAAATTTTCCAGACTCTGAGCTTCAAGAAATGCGCCATCATCTCTTCATACTCCCCGAATCCGGGCGACTTGCGCACAGATACCGTAAGCCTTGACGATGAAACGGAAACCTTCAGGAAATATCAGATTTACCTGAAGATGGTCGGCGTTGAAGAAGGTGACGATACAACCCGTATAGACAAGAAAGTGGAAGCATTCGAAAAAGAAGCCAAGCGCAAATTCGTTGATGAACCGGCCAACATGAAATTGCTTATCGTGGTCGACAAGTTGCTGACAGGCTTCGATGCACCCGCTTGCACTTACCTGTACATCGATAAGAAGATGCAGGATCACGGACTGTTCCAGGCCATTTGTCGCGTCAACCGTCTGGATGATGAAACAAAGCTTTTCGGCATCATCATCGACTACAAGGAACTCTTTGATAACGTGACCGACAGCATGCACAAGTACACGTCGGGAGCCTTCGAAGGTTACGACGATAGCGATGTTGACGGCCTAATCAAGGATCGCGCCACCGAAGCAGAAAAATATTTCAACAAGACACTTGAAGAAATTGAAACTCTTTGCGAAGATGTCAAGCCACCTAAAGACGAAGCCGATTATATTCACTTTTTCTGTGGCGAAGGCATTAACTGGATTAGCAATCCCGAAGAAAGCGAAGCGTTTGCCCGACTGCGTGAACGTTTCTACTCGTTGGCAAGCCGATTGGCCCGTGCCTTTGCCGAGTTGAAATCGCAAATTTCATCGTTGTCATATACAGACGCCGAATGGAACGAGAAAGAAAAGCTGACCAATGACTACGTGAATTTGCGCCAGACTATCATGCAGGCCAGCGGCGACTTTGTTGACCTAAAAGCATGCGAGCCAGACATGCGTCACCTCATTGACAACTACATTGCAGCTGGCGATTCTTCGAAGATTATTGAGTTTGATGACACGACATTGCTCGATATTATCGAACTCTGCAAATTTGATCTGACTGCCGGTAAAAAGAAGGTTCGTGAAAGCGCTGCCGAGAAAATTGAGAACAATATACGCCGTAAAATTGTTGACCAGATTAACATCAACCCTGCGTACTATAACAAAATGTCCGAGATTTTGGACCAGTTGATTGAGGAACGCAAGAATGGTCTGATTGAATACAAGAAATTGTTAGAACGCTATATTGATCTCGCCAAGAAGGTAAATTCCTCGGAAGCAAGCGACAATTATCCGCCTTCTATTAAGGGAAGCGCAGCAAAGCGCGCCATTTATGACAACTGCGGCAGCGACGAAAAATTGGCAAACAATATTTATGAAGCCGTCATAAGCAGCATGCAGGCCGATTTCCGCAACAGCCCCGTAAAAATCAACAAGATTAAACGAGCTCTTTCCGAGGTGTTGCAGGACGATGCCGAAGTTGACCGCATATACGAACTCATCAGCAAGCAGAGTGAGTTCTAATGCGGGTGCAAGTGTCAGGAATTGCGATAGACGTATGTCGCAAGAACATCAAGAACATCCACTTGTCGGTGATGCCGCCTAATGGCGATGTGCGCATTTCTGCTCCCTTGAATCTTTCTGATGATGCCATCAAGATTTTTGTCCGCACAAAAGTCGCATGGATAAAAAGGCAGCAAGAGAAGTTCGCCAACCAGGCACGACTTGGCAAGCGCGAATTTGTTTCTGGCGAATCTTTGTTTGTGTTCGGGAAGCAGTATTATCTGCAAGTACAATACGGGCTCAAAAATTCCCTTGAATTGAACGCAAAAAACGCCATTTTGACCGTCCGCAAAGAAAGTACTGCAGAACAGCGCGAATCATTTGTAAATGAATGGCTTCGCGAAAAACTGAAAGCCGAAATCGAGAAGAAATTGCCCAAGTGGGAAAAGAAAACCCACCTTACTTGCAATGGCTGGCAAACCAAGATCATGCAAACAAAATGGGGCAGTTGCAATCCTGAAGGCAAAATCTGGTTCAATTTACTCTTGTCACATGCCCCCGAAAGGTGCCTGGACTACATCATCCTTCACGAACTTTTGCACCTGAAAGTCAGGCACCACAACAAGGATTTTACGGCCCTGATGGACAAGTATATGCCCTACTGGGAAGAAGTCCGCAAGGAATTGAATGATTTTATACTATTGCCGATGAAATAACAAATAAAAAAACGTATTAAAGCATAATTATTTAGATTATTAAAAATATTTAAAACAAGATTATATATATTTTGTTAGGTTTTTTATTTACCCAAATTAAAGAACAGCAATATAAAAGCATCAAAAAAAAGAAAATTCAACTAGGACAATACAATGATTAACTACCTTGAAGCACTTTTAGAATACAAAACAAAAAACACTAATGAGCATGTCCTTTATAACCAATGGAAACTTGGAAAGGAAACCATTTCTAAAAAACTTCAACTTATTGATTATACATTCCCGAATTATACTGCACATAATGCTTCCCATTCAGATTCCATCCTAAACTGTTTGGGAAATCTATTTGGACGCGAAGCTTTTTATGAATTTAGCCCAGAAGATATATGGCTACTTCTTTCTGCAGCATATTATCATGACAGCGGCATGATTACCAAAGCCGATGAAATTGAAAGACTCTTGACCAACCCAGATTTCATCTTTTTTGTTAAAAATAGAGTTGACGCCCCACTATTCAAGGGTAAGAAAACTTCAGATTATATTGAAATTGTACCTCATAAAGAAAAAACAGACGACAATCATGATGTTTCTTCCTTAGAAAGGCTTTGTTTTAAGGAAAACATTATAACAAAAGAAAAAATCGATGTTTTCAGAGAGTTAATAACAGAGTACATCCGCAAAGACCATGCAAAGAGATCTGAGACATTCGTAGAAGATAATGATGCTTTAAAAGCATCAAAAGGCTTTTTAAACGATAGATTAATCAACCATCTATGTCGGGTATGTAAAGGGCATATGGAAGATTTCAATGATATCATGAAAATTTCCCCCTCAGAAAATGGTTTAGGAATTCATCATTTTCATCCTCGTTTTATCGCTTGCCTTATCAGAATTGGTGATGTTTTGGACATGGGCAATCTCCGCTTAGCTCCAGAACTCAAAACAATAACATCCGTTTGTCCTGATTTATCGGAAAGCCATCAAAAATTACAAACAAGTATTCAGAACTACGATCTTTCCCCGAATGGAGTGAGAATTAACTTCGAAACAAATGATATAAAAGTGGCAAAAATCGCAAAAGACTTGATGAAACTTATCAATAATGAATTTCAAAATCAAGCTCTTAATTGGACTCTTATAAAGCCAGCCGAATACGAAAAATTTCCTTTTATTCCCACTATTAAAGAAGTATCTGTCAAATTAAATGACTGGGATACTTTTGACGAACGTGAAAATAACAACATCATTGTTAGAAGCGACAGAGCTTTAGACCTCCTTCGTGGCGCAAACATTTACCCTGACAAATATCAAAGTATTCGAGAAATTATTCAAAATGCAATTGATGCTACATTAATCAATATCTATGTAAATAAACAAAATGAGAAAAAAATTGATTATCAAAACGAAGGACTTTATGATAATGAAATTATTGAGGTTAAAATAGATTCTAAATCTAACACAAAATACTTTACCGTATCTGTAGCAGATTATGGTTATGGAATGAATAAAAATGATATTAAAATACTTACCGAGATAGGCAGCTCTAAAAATAATAACGAACGAAATAAAATTATTGACAAAATGCCAATATGGTTTAAGCCATCGGGAACCTTTGGCATAGGCTTTCAAAGTATTTTTCTTTTAACAGACAAAGTGACAATTTATACAAGGCGAGCTAATTTTGGTAAACTTTATAAATTAGAGATTTATAGTCCACATTGTATTCAAAAGGGCTCCTTCTTAATACGTGAAATTTCTTCGGAAAGTGATTGTGAATATGCCAATAGAAAAATAGGCACTACCGTGGAATTCAATGTAGATTACACAGAATTAGAGCATATTTCATACAATTACAATGAAAAAAATACTCAAAAATTCATATACACTTTTGATCCCGTATATGAAAATCGCCCCAAATACCAGATAGGAAAAATTTTAGATAGAGCAATCAACGCTTGCAAATTTTCTCCGATTAAAACCGTAATTTCTCTTGACGGCAAAGACATTTACACTTCCAAAACAGAACCTTTTGGCAGTTTTTTCTGTCCAGAAAAAAACATTGCCATTGCATTTAATTTCCATAAAAACCCAGATAATAAAGTCAATATATATTACAGAAATCAACCTGTAGAAAGGCATAATATAAGTATTCCTTTTTTACCCCTTACCGCAAATATTTTGTCATCTAACGCTCAAGATTTTCTTGAATTAAACAGGGAATCAATAAGAGATGAAAAAGAAGAAATATTAAAAAAGGATATTATCTATTCATCCATATCAGTTCTTTTAGAAAATTGGGATAACCTTCCTGAAAATGTTAAATACACCACAAGCATTTTTATACACCATTGTCTTTTTATAGAATATTGCAAAGATACTATTTTTTGTAATGAACTAAAAAAACTCATTAAGATTCCTAACATTGAACGTTACTGGATGAATGTTGAAACGGATTCCATAACCGACGAGAACGCAAAAAAAACATTTAGCAAAGATCTTAACAAAATTAAAAGACTTTGTCAAAAAATCATCATTAATTATACAGAAAAAAAGGAAAAACCAATTTTTGACAAAGAAAATAAGACATTTACATTAAGTGACGACCGTTACAATAGTACCATTCATGACGACTACATAGTTGAATTCAAAAAATATTTCCCATATTTATGCTATAATTCAATCGATAAGCAAAAATCAATCATTCTATCAAAGGATGAAGAACCTATTATTATTCCTGTTAAATGTTTTTACACATGGCTGAAAGATTGTTATTGCAACATTTCACAGACAAGAGGCTTAATGCCTTGTTGTAAAGAATTCAAAGCTTTATGTGTAGATGATAAAAAGTTTGGCTTATATAGCAAAAAGTATTTCACTTTCTCATATTTTTTGCAACAGCCAAGTTATATGATTTGCCCAATAAAACTAGAACTCGGCAATCATGTTTATGAAGTTGAAAAATTAGTTTGGGACACTGACAACCTTGATTTGATTCGTAAAATAAAGGAATGCAATACCGATTCTAATATATCCCAAGACCAAATCATTGCCGCTTTGAATAAATTCAAATCTATGTATAACGACGCTGTCGATAAACTTAATCATGAACTAGAGGAACATAAGAAAAATTCAAACCCATACAAGTTTATTTTTAATACTTAATTGTCGTATATTCTTCAACCCGGACTTCAATGATAAATGAGGAACTTTTCGGAGTTTAAATTTTTATTCCCGCTCAAAGGGAAGCCTCTGTGATTCCAAAAATTTCCTTTCTTCTAGCACCAAGACTCACAATCCTGCCCTCATCGTTCAAGGATTGTCAAGGCACAAGAAGCGCAAATCGGAAGTTGTACTTCCGATTTTCTTATTTTTTCTATTGCTTTTCGCCGATTTTCCGCAATTCCAATGCTTAATATCACATATGCAAAATGTATGGCCAACGCACATGCTCGCTCAGGGGGAAAGTAATATATTTTTCCAATAGCAGCTTTTCGGGGTAAGTCAAATGAAGAACGTCGTTATAATCAGCCTCTTTGCCATTATTTTCACTGGATGCGCGATAACTGGTTACGATGCCACGTTTATTCCGTGGTACCAACTCGATCGGTTTCCACAAGAAGCATTTTTAAAACAAAACGAAACCCCTGCGATAATGTACGCTTCCGATATGGACGCAAAGTTCAGAGAAATCACATCTCGCTGGTACTGGTGTATCGGCGAGACCGGTTTTACCGGAGAACAGCTATATACTCCAATAGCAGAAAAAAAGATTCGTGAAATCTGTACAATGCAAAGAGCGAAAATCGCCGTTTGGAATGAAAGGCTCATCAATACAGAGCGCGGCATTTATTCTCGCCCGCACACGAACTTCCATTCGTACGCCTCTCCCTACGGCTATACTAGTACATATACAACCACGACCTATTCAGTCCATTCATACGAAATCGATATATATCATTATTCCGCCTACTTTTTCATTCCTATTCCCCCAGAATACCGGATGCAATACGCGCCGGGCTTTTCCGCAACGGACCTGACCCAACAAGATCGTCAGGCATTCAGGCAAAACACTGGCTGCCGCATAACGGTCGTGTACGAAAACACCGTCGCCTTCTATGCGAACCTTTTCCCCGGGGACATCATCACCAGAATCAACGGCAGGGATATTTACACCACAAAGGACCTGTACAAAGTAAGGAACGCTTCCAAAATTGGCGACACGTGGGACATGACTTTTGTCAGGAACGGCCAATTGTATAGAGTCGTAATGAAATACGACCTTTACTATTCCAACAATAGCTAGAAAATGATTGACAACGGAAATTATTGAAACTATATTTAGTGCACAAACGTTCAACCCTTCAGCTACATTCCGTTTGTCCGCTAGAGGTGTTGACGATGAAGAAAAAGAATACGATGCCGGCAGCAACTGTCGCACCGCAAAAAGATTTTTCCCTGATAGACGAGGCCCTGCTCAAGTCACGGATTTACACGATTCGCGGGGTCAAGGTGATGCTCGACGCCGACTTGGCCGAGATTTACGGGTATAGCACGAAAGTTTTCAACAGACAGGTCAAGAACAACCTTGATCGCTTTCCCGAAGAATTCCGATTTCAATTAAATACCGAAGAAATCAAAATTTTGCGGTGCAAATTTTGCACCGCAAATCTGAGTTCCATGAGTCGGTCAAACCCCTACGCCTTCACTGAGCAGGGTATTTATATGCTCATGACGGTGCTTAAAGGCGATTTGGCAGTTCGCCAGAGTATGGCGCTCATTCGCCTTTTTAAGCAGATGAAAGAGTATATCATCTCCGAAAATCGTAATATTCTAGGGTACGAAGGGATTGTTGAAATTGCCGTACAAACAGAACGAAACACCAAGGACATCGCTGTAATCCAATCTGACCTTCAGAAGGTCATGGAAAACTTCATCGACCCAACAACTTACAAGCATTTTTTGATTCTTGACGGTCAGAGGCTGGAAGCGGATGTGGCTTACATGAAGATTTACGAAATGGCGAAGAGATCCATCTTGATTATTGATAACTATGTGGGCATAACGCCTGCAATAAAGGCCGATTACGAAAAGGCGAGGCCCGATGTTTCTTTGAAAATTGATCGTCCAAACCGCAAGTTCCACGACCGCTATGTATTCCTAGATTATGGCACCCGCAGCGAGAAACTGTTCCTTTGCGGGGCATCAAGCAAAGACGGCGGCAACAAGATTACGACCATAATGCAAATCGAATGCCCGGAGATGTATCATCCCATTGTGGAAGAACTGAAGAAGGCGACTGCGGAGGCGAATTTTTAGGAACGCGAAGCGCAAAAATTTTCAGTTAATCACCGGGAACAGCGAGGACCATTTACTCAAAGAGTTCAATTTTCACTGAATTTCGGAAGTCGTATTTAAACAGTCACAACCATCCCGCAGCGCATTTGCTGCACGCGGTCGCCCAGCATGGCGTATATCCTCTTGCCCAGGAAGGTCGCCTCGATTTCCTTCACTATGTTGTCGGCCCCGGCGTGACTGCAGCCAGGGGGAGCCGTCCTCCTTGTTGATAAAATATAACATATATGCTATATTTTTTGATATGAAAAAAGATCAAGTCATAGAATTCATGGATTCGCTTGAAAAGAGTGACAAGAAATTGGCATCATTCGTAAAAATGTACGAAGCCCTGTCTTCGTTCTTGACTGATTTCGATTTCCTGAAGGACACCTTGGGCCTAACCCAAAAAGACATCGCCGAAAAAATGGGAACAACTCAAAGTGCCATTTCCCGCATCGCGTCACTGAAAACGAATCCGTCTTACAAGCAACTGCTGAAAATGGCCGAGGCTGTCGGTGGAGACCTGTTCATCACGCCAATGAAGGACATGACCGTTCAGGTTCCGTACGACCTGCAAGAAACCGTGCGCAAGTTGGCCACGAGCGAGAAGAAATCGACTAGCGATTACCTGGAGGGCGTGTTGCGCAATGCCATAGAGTTGGACGTGCCAGCTACATGCACCGGACACTCGCCTTGAGCAAAAGAAGGTCAAGGATGGGAAAAATATTTGGTTACCCGTGTTGGTGCCGACAAAAACGGCTATTGGAAAGTTTCCGCAATTTTGTCCAATTTTTCCATATACCCCTTCGTATAGATTTCGGGCATAATCGCGACGCAGTTGGCAAAAGTCGCGAACGAAACACTAACACAGGAGTAAAATCATGGAAAAGGCTATTCTCGGCAACGATATTTTCGAAAAATTCAACGAAGGCGAGCTCAAGCTCCCGGGCAAAACAGTCGCTTTCAAGGACATCGCCTGGTCCAAGCACCCGACTTTCGAGGGCGTAGAACTCAAGCATATCATCACCGCGAAAGAAACCGGCGGCATGTTCAGCTATCACTTGGTGAGAATTGCGCCGAACAAGAGCATCAAAACGCACATTCACGAAACCCAGCTCGAAACGCACGAGGTTATCGCAGGCAGCGGCACTTGCATCAATGACGGCGCCAAGCTCGAATACACTCCGGGAGTCATCTCGATTATGCCGGCGAAGGTCCCGCACCAGGTTGATGCAGGCGATCAAGGGCTTTATCTGTTCGCGAAGTTCATGCCGGCCCTGTGCTAGGAGATTGCGTCGCCCCTACGGCCTCGCAATGACGTATTAGTCATCCGTCTTCACGGCACGTTTATATTCCTTCGGAGAAAGGCCGACAACTTTTTTAAAGCAACGATCCATGTGGCTTTGGTCGTAAAATCCGGCGTCATACGTCACCTCGGCTGCGGGCCTTTCTTCGAGCAATCTTTGCGCCTTGCGGACTTTGCACTGCATCTGGAACTGGTGCGGCGTGAGTCCGAAGGCCTTCTTGAATTCGCGTATCATGTGAAACGGGCTGATACACGCGTCATGCGCCATTTGCTCTATCAAATAAATGTTCTCGGGATTTTCGAGAATGCTTTTTTGCAGTTCATCTAACCGCGCGACGGTACTTTCATAATCTCGCGCGCAGCCCTCGGCAACAATCTCGTTGGACTCCAAGGCGATACACAGCACCACCATCGAATAGCATTCATCATCTACGGTCTTGATTTCGTGCAACGTATTCGGCGGAATCTGGAACTGTTCCCCGGCGCCATAAATTTTCGCCTCGCCGTTCAGCACAATGCAAACGCGGCCCTCTTCAATATAGCCCACAGTCATGTGCCCGGTATGCGTGTGCGGCGGATACGACTTGCGCCAATCCTTGTAACGCACGCATTCAATATGGTCGTTCTTTTTGCTGTACGAAATCTCGCTCATTTTCTATCGCCATAGATAACAAAAAGGCGCCAGGAGAATTTTTCCTGACGCTTATTTATCCTGCTCTGGATCCTTCGCTTCGGCGCTTTGCGCCTGCGCTCAGGATGACGCTGGTTCGCTTAGAACTGCGTGATGAATTCCCAGGCGGTGGGTGTTGTCCACACCTTGCCGTCGTCGTCGCGGGGGTTGTATGAGTGACCGCCGTCGAATGTGCACCACTTCACGGGGAAGCGCGGATCGACGGTCTTGTAGTCGTAACACACGTGCTTGTCGCCAGCGTATTCCTCCGCCTTTTCGCCCCTGGCGTCGGTGAACTTTCCGTCTGCATCGGGCTTTCCGTTGTTCTTCAGGATCCTGTCGCGGGCGCTGCGGCCGAGCTCGGGCGTGCAGAGGGGGTCTTCCATGCCGACGGTTCCCATCCATGCGATGGGGAGGCCCTTGTTCTTGGGCATGTAGATGACCATGTCCATGGTCGCGAAAACCACCACGCCGCGCAGGCGGTCTTGGAAATCCTGTGCGAGAGCGTTAGAGAACATGGCGCCAAAGCTGAACCCGACGGAGAACACGCGCGAAGTGTCAATACAGAGGTTTTCGTTCAGGTAGGTGAGGAACTCGTCAAAGAAGATGTGGTCCTTGTCGTCATAGCAGCGCCATGGATTGCTTTTTGTCTCCGAGGATCGAGGATCTTTTTCGTCCGTGTATCCGTGTGGGGCGACGAAGATGGTGTTCTCCTTGGCGCCTGATTGGTTTCGGAGTCCGTAGTAGGCTTCTCTCTTCGCAACGGCCTCGGCGGAGCCGCCCATGTAGTGCATGCCGAACACGAGGCGGTAGGGCTTGTTCTTGTCGTAGTTTTCGGGCAGGGTGAGGTAGATTTCGTGCTCGATGCCTTCGCTGGTGTATACGAAGTTGTCCTTCAGCGTGTTATCTTTGCCGCAGCCCTTGCTCGGGGTGGGGGCGTTACCTATTGCATAGCCGAATGCGTATGTCTGCTCGCCAGGTTCTGCAGAAGCCGCTTTTTTGAGCGTGAGGCTCAATGCGGTGTCGAGGTTGGGCAGGGCGATTTTCAGTGAGGCGAATCCGGAAGCGATAACACTGAGTGTGTCCCCTTCACCGGGTTTCAAAAGGGCCTTGTGGCCACATCCCTGATGGATATTGGAACTAATGCGAGAGCCGTTCACGGTAAAGCGGACTGTCTCGACTGCACTACCGACGCGGACTTTCGCGAAGTATGTACCTCGGGCTGTCACGCCCTGCCTCAAGTCCACTTGGCCCGAACCAAGCAAATCTTGGCGGAGGACAAGGTTGCCCACCATGTCGAAAATACTCACCTGCACGGGAGCGTTGCTGCTCTGCGAAAAGCGGAGCACGCCATCGACAATGTCAATATGGCCAGGCACAAAACCGCCAGAATGCAGGGCCAGCTGATCTTCACTTTTTATCGTGAATTTGCCATCTTGGTCTGTAGAGGTGGAGTCGCCATTGACGAGAAGTTTGACGAGTGCGCCCGAAACAGGGCTTCCGGCTTCGTCGTTTACGATTCCGGTCAACGTAAATGCTGATGCCGTAGAGAATGCTGTCGCCAGCGCAATAGGAAATACGAAAAAGATTACCCTTTTCATTTTATACTCCTTAGCCATACCGCCATTCTGCCTATCGATTTTATTCGATAGTTATTACAAATAAATATAATGCCCAAAGAAGGGGAAAGTACAACGTAAACAAAAATTTTTATAAAATCATGCCGCAGCGCATTTGCTGCACGCGCTCGCCCAGGATTTCGCGCAATATTGCGTAGGCGCGGTCGCCGGTACAATGCCCGGTGTAAATCCTCTGCACATCCAGTTCGCGCAGCCTTTCTGCGAAGGCGCGCACTTCCGCATCTTTATAGCGAAATAGGTGAAAACCGCCCAAAATGGCGTAAATTCGCTTGTCAGGGAATGTCATCTCGATTTCTTTCACAATGTTATCTGCACCGGCATGGCTACAACTGTTCATGATGAAGAGCCCCTGTGGCGTGTCGAAAACCAAGCTCTGTTCGTGATCAAAACTGTCGTAGCGGTACGTGCCGTTTTCCTTGACGGAGAGGCCTGCCGCAAGCCCGATGCCGGCGCGGCTTTCCGGATTCATGACGTTATCTTTGTGCGGAACCAGGTACACGTTCGGGGCAATCTGCATGTCGCCTTCGGCATAACGGATGCGGTCGGCAAAGCGCTTGAGCCATCCTTTATGGATTCCGATGTACTCGTGGTAGGTCAGGCGCCCGAAGAGTTTATGTGCATGGTAGCAGTTCTCGGCGACTCCCTTGCGCAGGTAAAAAGGCGCCGTTTTGTTGAGCGCAAAAAATTTGGCAAGTCCGTTCGCGTGGTCGTAATGGGCGTGGCTCAAAATGCCGATATCCACCTTCGAGAGGTCCACCCCCATGACACCAGCGTTCTTTGCAAACAGGTGCGATGCGCCAGTATCTAAAAGATAGCGCTTGCCTTCAAATTCAACATACACAGAAAGTCCCCACTCGCCGAAGAGTTTACGGGAGCAACAATAGCCTTCGATGTTGTCTATGAGGACTTGAACCTTCATGGTACTACAATATTATTCGCAGTCAAGGCAGGTCCATTCCACGATGCCGTCGCAGCCTTCCTTGGAACCGGAGAACCTTTCGCACGAATAGCTCTCGATGTCGATGAGGAATCCGAGGTTACCTGCGTTCTGGGTGCAACATCCTTCGCAATCGCTATCGGCGCACTTGTCGTACACGACGGCGTCGATGGATTTGTCATTCTGGCGCAACCTGAAAGTTTTGCCTCTGTACTTGCCCCAGTCTTTTTCGTGGATGGAGATGATGTTGTGCTCGCTGACCCACTGCTCGGTTTGCTGGCCTTCGATGCCCGCAAAGTAGCCCGCCCATTCGCAACCGTTGTACTTGACGCACTCCTCGCTGCCGGGGTCCGGCCAAGAAATGTACCAGGTCAGGTAAGCCTTGTTCCAGATGGTGTCGGCGGGAACGGCTGCCGTGGTGGAGCTGCTGGATTCAAGTACTGCAGAGCTTTCGGGAGCCGCAGAAGACGGGTCAACTGTACCCGCAGACGTTACGGCGTCACTTGACAAAGCCGTCCCGCTCGATGCCGGCGTATTCCCTGCGTTCACATCAGTCGAGACGCTGCTGGAACTGCTGTCGGCGCAGGCAGCAAAAAAGAACAATGTCGAGAATATACAGACAAGAGAAAGGTTTTTCATAAGATACTCCGTATCAGCTATGAGCCTTGAGTTATGGGCAGAAGGTCTTGCCGTCGCTGAAGGCGTTGCCGACTCGGCGTTCCATCACATAGTAGCCGTGCCCTGCTGTGTCGTAGCATACTGGCGCGAGCTTTTCGACGGAGAGCTTGCCGTCGCTGTCCAGCACGGATTCGTCGGCAGTCACGTTCACGATTTCGCCGAGCAAAAGTTCGGATTCCTCGTCGTAGCTCACCATCTTGCATTCCAGCGCGAGTGGGAGTTCGGCAATCAGCGGGGCATCCACGTTTTCGCTCTTGACGGCGGTGAGGCCCGACTTTGCAAACTTGTCTGCGACCTTGTTGCCGCTGGTGACACCCAGGTAGTCAATAGCCTTGATGTTCTTTGCCGTCGCCATGCTCACGGTAAAGGCCTTGCGGGCAAGGATGTTCGGCATGGTCTTGTGACTCTTGGCCACGTAGATGGCAATTTGGTTCGTATCGCTGACGCTGCCCCAGGCGGCCACCATCGCATTCGGGGTGCCGTCTTCGTTGTATGTCGCGATGACGAGCGTCGGCTGCGGGTAAAGGTAAGTCTTGACTCCGAGATTTTTGCGCATAATCAATTCTCCAGTTGGTCAGGATGTTCTATTGACAAAATACAAAAAAAGAATTTAAATGGTCATTTTTTATCAAGGACAAGCACCAAATTGACTGCAATATAGCGTTAAGCATTGTCTTTTTTACATACATCCTATTGACATACAAACTATCAATTTATATTCTTATAAACAGTCCCATGAAAAGGCTATACGTCTTATTTTGATTAACTATTGCTTAAAATATTTTGGAATTTCTTTGTTTTTATATTATGGGATTGCATTCCCTTCAGAAAACAAAAGAGATCCGTCTATCGCGGAATTTTGCGCAAATATTCTGGATGTTAACAAGTATGAACTTGTTTTAACGAAAAATATTGAAATTCCAAAAAATAAAAAATGGAACATTCCAGATTCACTTGATGGAGGTTGCACTTCTTGGGAATACAATTATCTTCTTGAGGCTCCGCAATCCACAAAAGAAGATGATTTCGAGTTGTTCATGCGAAAGGGTGGACATTTCTGTTTTTCAGCGAATTCTCCAAAAAGGAGGAAAGTCGAGCCATTAAAGACAGAGTTGGTAAAAGGAAATTCCTATTTGGGTTATTTCTTGGAAAATGCGAAAGAGTCGTTGAAAAATTATTATGGGAAAAAGATAAAAGGCCAGTGGTTTGCTCAGCTTTATAATAGCAAAATAAAACTTTCTTCCAATTTTACAGCGGTAATTACTGGAGAATGTTCAGAATTTCAAAATATTGAAGAACTTGATAAAAAAAACATTTCTTCCTCAGAAGAAGTGTTTGGTGAATATTGCTTCGCAGAGGACGATGACAAAACGGATCATTGGGTTTTGGAGAAGTATAAGTCGAATAAACCGTATTTATTTTCATATTCCCAATGCTCATATAATTATTATCATTCCATACTTCCGGATTACGCTTACCTTTTTGTAGGTCCTATATCGATGATTAAGAATTCGCTATTTGACAAGGCAAAACCGGCAAGGTGTATGCCTAGCTATTATTCAGAGAAAATGGTTTATGAATCTTATGAAAAAATTTTATGGTTCTCAAAAAAATATGAACTTGAAACAGACAGCCTGTTTGGACACTACTTTAACATAAAATGGAATGTCGATTATGATTCAAGTTATGTTCGGTTAAACGCTTCCGGCTCCGCAAGATTCTACATCTCCGGTTTCTGCACCGAAGAACAGCTGGAAATGATTAGGAAACGGAAAAAAGAAAGCAGCAAATTAGAATAAACGGAAAATGCCCTTAAGGGGTAAAATGAATTTATTCTAAAATTTAGGCTTCTTCTAAAAATGTATTTAGCGCCCTTCGCGGAGGCGGAAGGCAACGCAAGCGATGTCCACTTCGCGGGGCAGGCTCATTTCGCGGCTCAGGCCCTGCGGCAGGTTGCGGAACCCGACATTGCGGATGCTTTCGCACAGTTTGCCCGCAGCGGCCGACACAGAATCGCTGGCCATGCTGTCGGCGTTGCTCGCCGCATTCTGCAACAGGTTCAAGAGCAAAAAGCCGGCACCCAGGCGCTGCGACTTGTCCACCAGCGTGTTGAGGCGCGAAGTGTCCGAGACGAGGAAGCCGATCTGCAGCAGGGAATCTCCGGCAAGTTTCACCTTGACCTGGCGTTCCACGGCAGAGGCGGGGCGCACGGATTTTTGCAGGGGCTGCATGTAGTCGGCGAAGGCGCGGGGTGCGGGAAAGTTCGCTGAGCCTGCCGAAGCGGACTTGGCTGTTGCGTTCGCTTCGGCGGGCTCAGCGAACTTATTTGCCGAAGCGGACTTGCCTGTTGCGTTCACTTCGGCAAGCTCAGTGAACTTTGCGCATTCGGCCTTGTAGTTCGCCATGACGACGATGTTGTCCGCGAGGTCGAGGTAGTCGCCGCAGGCGCCCGCCACCAAGATAAAGCTGTAACCCGCCTGCGCAATGGCGCGGATGCGGTCGGTCAGCGGTATCAGGGGTTCGCGGTCGTCGCCCAGGAGTTTGCGGACGCGGATGTCGCGGATGAGGAAGTTCACCGCCGAGGAATCCTCGTCGATGAGGAACGTCCGCGAGCCCGCCTCGATGGCTTCGAGCAGGTTCGCGGCCTCGCTCGTGGACCCAGAGGCCGAAAGCGTAGTAAAATCTTTTGTGCTCACGCCACCCGGAAGGTCGCGCACGAATATCGAGAGGTCAGTAGCGCGCACACTGCGCCCGTCCTCGACGCCGACGCGCAGGGCGGTCTCGTCCACGACGATTCCCTCGCGGCCGTCACCCG
>JAEEGJ010006610.1_pt1 | contig 34510 bp, 32 predicted proteins | sample 8958761 | NCBI WGS metagenome assembly JAEEGJ01 (sample SAMN16246546, study PRJNA631951) | gut metagenome | biome: gut microbiome; feature: rumen; material: RS-attached | host: Bos | place: Iran: Karaj | collected 2018-10
GGTAAATATATGTCACGTCCTGCGTGCGGTCCGGGTTTTCAAGCGTAACAGTGAATGTGGCCGATGTGCCGCCGCCGGTGATGTCCGTGGATTTCAGCGCTTCACTATCTACCTTGACCGTATTGCCGCTGGTATTTTTATAGACGACGGCAATCTGGTCACCCACAGCAAAGGTTTTAACGCCTTCGGGCGTGAGGGCCTTGGTGTCCTCTGGCAGGTTCACCGTTGTGGAGAGCGTTACCGTAACTCCCGGGGTTTCCTGGGGGCTCGTTTCCTGGGGTATTTCTTTGACGCAGGCCAACATTCCCACCAAGGCAAATGCGGCGATGCTCAGGGATTTGATATTCTGATTCATTGCTTTCTTTGTCTTAGCGGGTTACTCTTCGGAAGGGTCGTTCCAGTAGTAGTTTTGCGAGTTGGCATTGCCGGGACTGCTGCATACTACACCCTCGGTATTTAAAAGTACGACGGTTACTTCAGGCGCCTCGTAAAAGATTTTGTCTTCTTTATTCATGGTTCTGATGCTAAGTTCATTGTAAAAGCTAACAAAAGTACAAAAAAAACGGGAAAGGAAGAACTCAATGCCCTACCACGTGCCTTTCCACCACCTTGCCGTCTTCGTAGACCAGGAACTCGGTGGCATCAGCCTGACTGGAGGACCTGCCGAACCATCGGGCCGAATTGGCACGGCAAGCCCTTTTCGCCGCCTGTAGGGCAGTTTCAGCGTCGGGATGAGAAACCCTCCGGCCCTCCTCCCGGAGTTGATCCTCGTCATGCCCGGCTCCGACCGGGCATCTCCGTTTATATGAAGAAGAAAAATCATCGAAAGATTTGCTGATTCAAAAAATAGCTGTATATTTGCAACAAGTGATTCTACGGATTCGCTGCACACTGGGCTGATGAGTATCTCATCAGCCTTCAGTTTTATATAGTGGCCTCAAATTGTGCCCATCAAAGATCCAAACTTTAGATACTGATACCCCCTTCTCTTTTTTACTTAGTATATTTCTGATCATATAACCATCTGTGAGATTGCACTGCCGAATAATGATGGCGTCAGATTGCTCTAATCCATAATGCAGCATATTTCGAAACGCCTTCTTGGGCTGTGCGATTCTATATGACTCATATTCAACAAACTCTACGTCCACAAGCAAATCCGGACATTTGCGGTAGTACTTTGTTCCAATCAATTCGCCGAAGACCTCTCTGTAAATGGGGTCCTTATATTGAACCGCATGAAGCACTTTTACTTCATGTCCGTCTTCTGCCAGGCAATTTGCAATGGCAAGTATGTCGTCATAATCCGAACCCGTGGTCTCCAGGCCAAGCATTAACCAAACCTTTCCACCGCTCGGATATTGCTTGTACAGCACAAACAAGTCACAAGAATCATCCATAACAACACGTAGGATTAATTACGGGAAACATCTTTCCCGAGACTAAATAAATATGAATTTGAAGGGAGCCGCCTCCAGAATGAAGGACTTTCCATACTCCTGATTTCATTCCCGGCCGAATTCGACGACCTAGCAATACATACTGCCACAGCAAATATACCATTCTATTGCGATTTAAGCAAAAGAATCGTAAAATCGTGACCGGCAGAAGTTAATGTGAAACTGCCAGTACTCTTTTCATTCAGGCGCCATTAAGGTTGGTTCAACAAAAGTACAAAAAAACGGGGAAAGAAGAACTTAGGGCCCTACAACGTGCCTTTCCACCACCTTGCCGTCTTCGTAGACCAGGAACTCGGTGGCAACGGACTGACTGGAGGACCTGCCGAGCCATCGGGCCGAATTGGCACGGCAAGCCCTCTTCGCCGCCCGTAGGGCAGTTTCGACGTCGGGATGAGAAATCCTCCGCCCCTCCTCTTTTGGCTTCTGCACGGGCTTGCCAGGCAGGAAGCACGGCTTATCGTACTGGCGGGACCAGACATAATCCGGAATCTCCGTAATGGGCGGAGCAATAAAAATGGGGTCATGTGAATTCATGGCCCCAAAGGTAGTTACCGCTTGTGCAACAACGTTGCCGAAGGTCTATTTGTTTCGAGCGAGAGCGGAATTCAACAATAAACGCGGCCGATGAAAAAGCAATATAGATTCGTCATAAGTGCTCAAGCCTTTTTATCTACACCATACTAATCACGACGCATTTCCAGTTGAAGGGCAGAGCGAAATAATAATGAACACCCTTTTATTTGCCGAAGAGTTTTCTTGAGCTCTTGACTTTTCGTATACGGGCATTATGATAAAAGCGCTGCCCAAGGTCCTCGCCCATTTCACGAAATGCATCTCCCATTAGATTACACACAGAGCCGAAACGGCCTTCGTTCCCTTCAACACTGTGTATAAATAGGACCTCGCCTTCCGCATTAGTGATTCGCATCACCCCTTTGACGTTTGAGCCTCTATCGCCCACTTTCTTGACATTAATAATCATGTTATACTGGGCATCAGGATAGGTCCCCACACGATGCGGATAAGAGCCATCATCAGCTTCTTCATTAAAAGCTCTGATGAACTTACTGCGAATCTCTGGCTCAGAGGTCTTCCAGTCGGGTTCTCCAGCCACAAAGTCCTCATAGTCCTCACCCACTATATCCGCTTCCGAATAATCTATGACAAGATTAATCTTTCTTGAGTTGTGAAGGAACTCCAACTCAGCCCACTTGTTTTCAACAGGCTTCTGAGCCATTACGACCATTGAAAACAATACTATTGAGAAAAGAATTATTAGGCGCTTCATAGTTAAATTGTCATATAGTTTTTGTCATCAACTACAACCTCTGGCTTTTCTTTAAGGAATTGCTCAATTACGTATTGAAGGTCTTTCATATCCTGCTTATAGGCATAAACTAGCACATTTCTTTCTGCACCGCCTATAGAAGTGTAAGTATAGGTTCCTTTACAGATAAATTTACCTCTGAGAACCAGCCCATCATAGTACCTGTCAAACTTAGCTATGACGCAAACCACATCTCCTCGCTTCGTAGTTGCAAGAGCAGCATAGGGTGAAACCTTTTGGAAAGTAGTCAGAACGAAGCTTGCCTTTTTCTTCCCCAGGTCATTACCTTTATCTGCGGCATTAGCAGAGGCTATTGCCATCATCGTAAAACATGACGTGCAGCTAAAAAGAGTAATGATGAGACTAACGGCAATAGCTATGATTCTTTTCATATTCAATTTGTCTTTATGTGGTCAGCACACACGAGTGGACTTCATAAGTTGCTGCACAAATATACGAAAATAATATCCTATCCATATACAGTGGACGGCAGCAATCGGTGTAAAACATTTATTGCTCGATTATTGGTAGTCTCCACTGTGGAGGTAGCTTTCGCATTTCCCTCTCAAGAGCCTGCCTGAATGGTTCAAAGAAATGGCTTTTGATGAATTCTTTTTCACCGTCTGCTATGGCATCAGTCTGTCGTTCTGTTAGTAAGTCTTTACTGACAATCGTGTAATACCAAACCGCATTTATGAAGTTCCCATTTCGGTCGCCAACAGTAGCCTCGTCACCTTCGCATCCTTGATCAGTGAAGCAAATACCATCGGCCACTTGCATTCCATACTGGGCATACTCTCCGTATTCCTTGTAACGTCGCTGGATATCCTCATTCAGTTCGATAGGAACGACTTTCTTATTTCTGGTAAAGTAGCGACATACAAGTTCATTGGCCGACATTTCTACGTTTGACCACACTCTTTCACGATACCGACTGAAAAAATGACTACTGTAATAGCTGATGGCTCGGGCCCCGATGAATTCCACCGAGTCATCTTTGCGGTAGAGCCACGTCCCCCATTTTATAATGACACGACCAGCGTTCTCTGTTGACACTCCAATATAATCCACAACAGGCGTTTCCGCAGACATAATCGATGATGCGTAGAAAGATATCAGATACTTATTTTTGGATTCCTGATGAGTGTACTCAAAACATTGCCAAGAGGGGAATTTCCGCACTTTTCGAAACTCTTTCACCACATTCTTCATCAACTTGTTTGCTCTTATTTTCACTTTAGGAAGATCTGCAACTAATTCGTTGTAGACCTCCAGGTTTGTCATTGACGGGACTATCATAGCTTTCCAGTATTTGAGGTTTTCGCGACTACAATCGGAGGCATAGAATTCCTAATCTCATCTAACAGCTTACTATCTTCTTGGTAATATGAACAATCCTTGGCATACTGTGGATTCGGATTCTCTGGAGTTCCATATTTCTTATATAGGCAACAGAATATTGGACTCAAGCCAAAACCAACCTCGAATCCGCTGCGATGATACTTGCAGAACTGACATGTCTTGATCTCAATCCCATTTTCTCTGGCCATTACTAATCCGAATTCATAGGGCGTTGGACTATCAAGATAGAAGCTGTCTATGCTAGCTTCAAAGATAGCCTTATCGTTATCCTTGGTGAAGACTTTCCTGCAGGATTTGAACTCATCTAAGTTGGTCACGAATGCCTTTCCGCTACGAAAGAGATAGAAGCGCTGAATACTACGTTGCTCAAGAGGCTCAGGCACGGATGCCTTCTTCTTGAAGCCAATAAACTTGGCAAAACCGATAGTCTTATCATCGCGAACTTGTCCAAACTTAGCCTCGGGATTCTCCACGATTGTATCCTTCAACAAAGCATCAATATCATCTTCTGTTCTTATTCTGATTTCGATGATACGGAGTCCCGAATTGAGTTTCTGTGGTGTGCTCTTGTGCGACACCTGTATCTCTATGAGCACAGGATCCCGGTCTGGCTTTGAAGAGTTTGTGAGAAGCAAATCTGCAATATAGTTCCCAACCGATTGTTCTTCCTTGCATGTGTCGTAGAACTCTTTCAAGTCAAAGGTCTCTAGTTTTGGCACATGGCATTCATCAGGCATAGCAAAAGGACATGAGCCAATGTCTGAGCACTTCACGTCCCTGTAATAACCGACCATGAACGTAGAGTCATTCTCAAACTTCTCCCGAATGAGCCTCTTTGCAAGCTGATGGAGATAGGTCTCATTAGCACAGTGCTCTTCATTTCCACGATGAGCAAAATGCCAATTTCTAACTTCGCCTAGACGAGCAATCATCATCGCGCCACAGCCAACACACCGATAAATATGTGGTTCATTACGCTCAAGATATGCTTGCTTTATAGAAACCAAGCTGTTATGCTCATCAAGAGCATAGTGGTATTTTACTCCAGCCATAGACCGCCCCTACTCTACTGCTCGTTAGGAATCAAATCCAAATGGGCATCAAGAACTATGCAGATGCGAGAGAGAATATCCACACCTGTGGAATACTTCCCCTGCTCAATTCTGGAGAGGTTCGCAGCATCAATGCCAGTGAGAAGAGCAAGATCTCTCGCTTCCATCTTCTTGGCTTCACGAAGATCTCTGATACGACGACCTATGCGTATACGTTCAGCTTGCCTATTACCCTCATCCATACCCATTGAAGGGACTGCATTGAGCATGAAATCTCGGCTAATTCGGTTCACCATCTTCTCCTTGTCATCAGAGAAGTTCCTGTCAAAAATAAACTCAATCAAGTGCAGAACATACGCCTTGTACTCATCGCTGTTGTACCTGGCAATATCTGACAAGATTTTGAATAGTTCGCCATCAGGCGTCTGGACCTCGACATAATAGTTATCGAGGATTTGGGCCCTCGACCTTGTCGGGGTATCCATGAATTTCCTAAGATTTTTGTCCATAGTTTAATCAAGCGTTTTTTACGTGGTGCCCCCACCAGAAATTAAACTTGTAACAAAAATAAGCGTTTCTATCCAAATTGGCAAATAAACCAATCGAAAAGTATATATCTACTATCCCCACTCCCAAAAAAGCGAAGCCCCTACATCAGGATCTCAATCCCCAACCCCTTCAAATACTCATACGTGCCATCATAGAACTCCGGGAGGCGCGTCGGATCCTGCGGGAAGCCTTCTGGAGTAAGGAAATGGTTTCCCTCAGGGACACAGATTACAACGCCTTGACGGGCCCTGGTCAAAAGTACACGATAAGCATTTAGCATATACTTTTGATTATCCACGTTATTCTCAGGAATCCACTTAGTATTTGGTTCCCAATCAGGATTAGGGCTCCACGTTGTTTTGACGCTTAATTTGTGATATGTCCATTTCCCATTATTACATCGAACATCCGCATCCCAAACCACACATGTATAATCAAGTTCAAGACCCTGAACCTGAATTTCCGTAACGGCATCCTCTAAATAATTAGAAGATCTGACGTCTGATTTATCTTCCAAAAACCAATGCACGGCGTTCTCATCATCCTCAATCACATGAAGGGCTAGTGGTTGATATCGGGAAGCGGCCTTCGTTAGCAAAACGCCAGTCTGTTGAGTTCCTCGAGCCATCTTTCGTAGCCATGCACGAGCTTTATCAATATCACGGGTCAAAACTACCGGATAGTTCTTGCTCTTAACATCCGTATATAGAGAACAGGCATCTGACTTAAATGAAAGGAGAGAATTAACAAACGACGAATATGTCTCCGCTCTAAAGGACCGTAAACTCACCGCCAGATGCAAGCTATCAATATAGTTCACATGTGGAGTATCCTTCAACAGTTCATACAAGCGGCCTTCTGCATACTCAGGATCAGTCAATTGTTTTGACAGAAATACATTCCAATGTTTGAACTGAGAATTAATCGCTTTAATCCATTCGCCAATACCGGCCTCACCCTTATTAATTTCCTGACCGCCACCCACTAGGCATATTATCACGGCCCAGTCTTCCCGCTGATCCAAAGACCAAATAAGGAATTCAGCTTCTGACATGGGGAAATTTGGAACTTTAAGCTTATTACCATAGGTTCCTCCTCTCTTCAGATAATCAGCAATACGCTTGTGAGTCCAGCTTCGCTGTGCTTCATCAAAAATAGCCACATGTTCCACCTCTCCATAGCCAGTCTGCTCCTGTTTTACCGCCTTACTTGGGTCAATTTCCACAACTCCGTTCTCAACAGGATTCTTAATCTTCGCTAGCATGTTATCGCGGTAGCGATGGATTATTTGTATGAATTCACTCACCTCACGCCGCGAATCAGACTTGTTTTTCTGTTCTCCTCTGGCTTTACATTTCTTCTGATTATCTCTCGCAAGAGCCTCAACAAGAACCGCGACCAAGGGGCCATTACCAGAAAGATATACAGCCCCATTCTCTTTATCAATCTCCCCATCCCTATAAGATTGTTTGATTGCGACGTCAAGACCCACGAGAGTTTTTCCCGCACCTGGGACTCCAGTCACAAAACAAATACTTTTCTTCTGATGTTCTTTGCTCTCATGAATAATATCTAACAGAGCATTAATGGTAGCATCAGTGGAAACATTGTCCGCCTCATGGCGCGTTATATCTTCCACAGAGTGGTTTTCATACAGAGTACGAGCAGCCTCAATAATTGTAGGCGTGGGAGTGTACGGACTAATTGTCCAATTCTCTATAGGGCTTGCGTCTTTTGTTGCTCCTGCATGTTCTAGCACATTAATAATGAGCTCTTGCAGGTGATCTTCACCCGATATCAGAGGATTATAAATATCGTCATCGTAAACAGAAGGACGGAACTCTGTAGTATAAGACTTAAAATTGGTCGGAATTAGGATAGGAACTATTATACGTTCATGGCTGAAGAGGTGGAAATTCTTCAGGTCCAACGAATAATCCATCACCTGTTCAATTCCAGCCTGAAAGTCTGAATTTTTACCAACCTTGAATTCCAAGCAAAAGACCATTCCCCTTAAAAGCAAGATAACATCCACACGCTTCCCTAATCGAGGTATCTCATATTCAAAAATAACCTGGGAATTTTCATCCTTCCATGGCAACAATACTTTTTTCAGAAGATCAATCTCTCCTATCCATGCCTCATCAGTACTGGTTAGCGCGTCACCATGATAATTATTATGAAGAGCGCCAAGAATAGCAAGGCGATCCGTTTCTAAGAACACCTTAATACTTGCTTCATATAAACATCTGTTGGGCATAATGTCAATAGTTTTGCTTGGACGGAATCACGCCTCTGACTCCACCACGTGGATTAGAAACGTCCCCTTTATACCTAGGGATTAAATGCATATGGACATGAAATACACTCTGACCCGCAGCCTCGCCAACGTTCACGCCTATATTATACCCGTCAGGATGGAACTTCTCATCAATAATACTTTTTACGCGATTAGCGAGTAACAGCATATCCTGCTGTTCTTCTTTAGTGAGATCAAAGAATGAAGCGACATGCCGTTTAGGGATAACAAGCACATGACCAGGAGAAACTGGGAACCCATCAAAAAAAGCAACTGAGAAGGAAGATGAGGCAATTATATCTCGCTCTGAATCGAACTTACAAAATGGGCAATTTTTATCCATAAGCGGGCGTATTTATCCATGGCGCAAACCCCATATTTGTGGCAGTTTGTGCCATTGGTGTAAACTCTCTCTTAAACAAGTCGAAAAACTGATTATCAGATGTATTAATCAACTCAGAGATTGAACATCTGAAAACCAGATAATCTTCGAAAAGCTTATCGGAAGGATTGGACGCAAAATTCTCCCGTAACGCTTCGTGCTGCAGCTTTGCCAAAGGCTCTAGATACCGTTCAAGAGACGGGATGCAATTACTTTTGGAAGAGTTAATCGAAGAATCCGACGGAAGAAGATTCCACAGTAAATCATGCACAACAAAACTCCAGGGAATAAAATGATCTAAATCATAATCTCCCACGCTCAGTTCTGCACCTGTATAAATGCATTGGATATGTCCGACTGACTGAATATAACGATCCCAGAAGCGGTGTTGACGAGTCAATGGTGCTCTCTGCAAAGGTCGGACTAACTTAGACGGGATATCCGGGACATTCGGATTTCGCTTCTGCAAGAAGATTGACAGATTCCAGAAAGAGAAGTCTTTGAGAATAGCAGCATATGAGATCAAGTACTCCACCCACGCATTATTAAGGAGGATGGTTTTGTCAAAAATGGCATATGGGCAGTTATTCACGAAAATTTGAGACTCTGCTACTACTTGTTCATTGGTTGCTTTTGGGATCCAAGGAGACAAAAAACGATATGGGACGTTGAGAGTAAAAACATGAAGTAAACGACGGAGCGCCGGCTTATCCATATTACTAAGAATCTGTCCTTTTACGGATTCCTTAGTAGCATCAATTGGGATATCAAGTATACGCTGAATTTCTATGATATTAGCTTCGAGGGAATCAAGCTTACCAAATGACAACTTAAAGTAATGAATAGGATACCATGCCTCGGCAACCATCCCCGCAATTATTTCTTCAAATGAAAAGTTACGACGCCCAGGATTGGCACATATCAAGTCAATGATTGATACAAACCAATAGAATTTGTAGGTTGCAGTCGTACTGTCAAAGATACGCGCTAAGCGCCCTACATCTACTATTCCTTGTGAAGGTAAAACCATATTTCCTTCTTAAGATAGTGGCTAATCAGTTATCGTTTGCTGGTGTTGCTTTTATGCAAATTTAACGTTTTTTATGTAAATCCAGATATGATAATAATTCAATACTGTAAACAATGAAAAAGGATTGACATACAGCTGTCAATAAATATGGTCGTGCATTGCCCCTTTCGGCCCGAATGATTATATTTGCATAGCAGACGGTCGTCAGATTCGGCCGGTAATGAAATCAGGAGTAAGATAAGTCCTCCGGTCTGGAGGCGGCTCCCTTCACAAATAATATCTAGTGAATTCCGATAACTTTATTAGTTATCGGATTAACCCTATAATTAATACCACTATGGAGTTACCAAAAGGAAATACGCCAGAAGACAACAAGGCGCGAAGACAAATAATTAAGGACTTCTATTCTCAATGGATACTAGAGAATCCGGACAAAACTGTCTGGAACAAGTCGCTACAGGGCCACATCCACGTCAAAGGCACATCTATCAACGAAATATTGGGGCATGCATCAAGGTCAGTTGAAGCAACAAAAGCCCAGTTTCATCTGACCGAAATACTATCTGACGCCATATTAGTAGACCAACTGCCGCCCAAGTATGGAGATAAGAACCAGAAGTCTTTCTCCAAGATGCTCCTGCTCAAATGGAAACAATACCGGCTCTTAGTTGGTTTTCAGACATCCAAGAGCGAATACGTGTTGTATTACATAAGCGGAGGACAAAAAATAAAAGCCGCCAGGTAGCGACTTTTGCATGAGGCTCGGATCAAGTTTCCTTGAGAGGGTTGTCATCCCTTCAAACGAAGTTCCTCTTCGACGAATCCTATTGCAAAGGTAGTGGTTTTTCTCGAATCTGCAAATAAGTCAACGAATCATCTGCTTCATATATTCCCTCAACGCGTAGTCTTCGCAGTAGACAAAGCAGCCTTTCTGGCCTCGAGTAAGGAGGGTCTTGTAAGTGTTCAGAATAAGACGGCGGGCTTCATCATCGCTGGCGCCACGGATGCCGGAGGATTTATCGTCCTTGGAAATGGCGTTCTTGTCGGTTATCACCCGGCCATTCTCGTACCGCAGGTCCTTCCCTATCAGGACGCCCACATAATCGAACTCCAAGCCCTGTGCGGTATGGATGCATCCCACCTCCTCAAATGACTTGGGGTTGATGGCCCAGATCTTATCGTTCTCCAGGTTCCACTTGGCCTGGAATCCTCCCGGCAGGTCAATATCTACATCTCCGCGATGGTGTTTCACGTTCCAGTCGTAGCAGTATCCGGCCACCATACGGGCTTTGTTTTCTGTATTCTTTTTCCTTAATGCCTCGCGCATCTGGCAAGCATCGTCAAAGACCTGGAAATCATAATTGAGCTCCGTCAGAGGCACATTCAGCGTCTCGTCCTGGCGCTGCAGCAAGTGGTCAATAAACTGGATATAGGCATCGCTTCCGTTGCAACGGAACTGGGAAACCAGTTTGGTCTCGTCCCTCATTATAATGGCAGAGCCCAACTTCTTGCACCACTCCGTAATCTCCTTAATGCTGCCTATGTCCTTAGTAGTAACGGCCTGGTCCTCGTCCAGCATAAAAATCGTGAGGAGAGAAGCATTGATGCACTCCTTCACCTGATTCTCTCCGGTCCAGTCGCCGTACATCTTCTTCACCAGGCGGTGGGCTTCATCCACAATCAGGCAGTCATAAGAATTAGCCGGCGTCTGAGAAAGGCCAAAGGGAGAACGGAACAGCTGGCCGATATCGGCAATGTTCTCAGCACGGTTCCCGGACAGAATGGACAGGAACGCCTGACGGGGGGCGCTGTTCTTGGTCACATACGCGGCGTTGCAGGCGCAGGTAATAAAATGCATCAGGAGGTTGACGGCCAGTACGGACTTGCCCGTTCCGGGGCCGCCCTGAATGAGGATGGTGCGTTTCTTCTGGTCTTTCAGGCACTGAAGCATAGTGCGCACGCACATATCAAAGCAGACCGCCTGCTCGTCCAGAAGGTCAAATACAGGCGTACCCCTAACCATGCTTGCCAAGGCATCCTGAAGGGACTTTGTAGGCTTTAACCGACCGTGGTCTATCAAGTACAGGAGATCTCCCTTTGAAGACTTCCTGGTCACATACTTCTTGACAAATCGGATAAAAGGCTCCACCTCGTCCATCACAAAGAAAGGGGCCGAAGTATACCATTCCTTGTAAATCTCCGATGCAAGCGCCTGCCTATACTGCGGCAGGTAATTGTGCAGATAGGCGCAGGGAACCAGATTGATTCCATCAGTGTGAACTACCTGCGAGTAATTACCAATAAAACGCGAATAGGAGTATGCCTGGTAGGAGGGGTGACAGACAATTCGGTTGTCATTGGCCACATAAGTCCGGACGCTGAAATGCATATCGTCGTCCACGACTTCGGCCTTGGTCCATTGCTTCAACTCCACAATGACAATGTTGTCCTTCCCCTTCTCGTTGGCTCCAATGATGATAAAATCTACGCGCTTGGATGTCTGGGGAATGTTATACTCAATGGCTATCTGGACATCGTCATCAATCTCCTTGTCGTCAACAATGTCCCGCATAAACTTCATTGAATTATGCCACGATGCAAACTCCCTCTCCTGCCCCGCATTCAGTCCCCTCTCCCTAATGAGATTGAGGATCTTGCTTGCAATGAGGTTAGTCTTCACATCTTGAACAAACTGCCCCTTATTAGCACTGTAGACTATCATATTATGTGGATTGCCTTTCCACAAAATTAGTCATTTTTGATTAAATGGCAACAGATTCCCGGTCAAGCCGGGAATGACGGGAGGGAGGGGTCAGAAGAGGATATGCTATTATGGTGTTGAAGGCACTGTTCTGCTGACGGTATAAATGTGTCCTGCTTCTAACACTTTGGAGGGAAAACTGTACACTTGACCATTCACTGTCAAGTTGATACTGCTTGCGTTTGCTCCTCCCTCAACAATTGTAAAAAAGGACACTTTGCCGGTACCATCGGCCCTAAAAGCTTTATTGATTATGTATGAGCCACATTCGAAATAGATTGTGGCGTCAGTATTGACCGGCAACCCGGTAAAGATGAAGTTGATAATGGCATTCTGCGGGCTCAAGGCAAAGCCGGTGGGGCTGGAATACGATTCGGTGTATTCAAAACTGAGCTGCTCCACGGCCGAAGCCTTTGTATTGGCACAAATATCCGTAAAGTTCGTAAACAAAGCGGCCGAATAAGTATCAGGTTTATCAAATTCAAGGTAGCCATAACTCGCATAGTCCTTAGGTACTAAGGCGGCCCTGGTATATGTTGCCATCTTAAAAAGATCATCGGAAGTACCAGAATAGGAATTCTTGGTAAGAATGGTACCGGTGAAGGTCTCTCCCGACTGCCAAGCCAGTGTTCCGGCAAACTTTCCGGCGGTAGAATGACTTCCTAACACAAACAGCTGATCGCCCGTACCAAATGCGAGAGTCTTGGTGCCATCGTTATACGTTGCTCGAGTGGCAGCCTCATCTCCCTGACGGGTCACGTTAAGGGTTACTGAAAGGGGGTAGCCTTTCTCGTTGGGAATCTCGTTCTTACCGCAAGAAATGGGGAGCAGCGTGGCCAATGCCAGCACGGTGATAATAGTCTTTGTCTTCATAGTTCTTCAGTTTTTAATACTCTTTGGCTTCGGAAGTCAAAAACTCTCACCATCTACAAACGTTCCGTTCATTGTAGCATTCGCGCTGGACATAAGCATCCCCGTGTTTTGCAACTGCACCACTTCCATCGTGGGCTTCTCGTACTCTTGTTTTTTCATAATTGTGATTATTAGTTAGGTTATTCTGCTGTGAGTTGCTCCAAAGTTAAGACAGTCCAAACATAAAAACAATGGGGGGTAACGGGTCAAGGTCCGGGATGAGGGGACACCCCCTGCCGCTGAAGGCCCTTGCGGCTTTCGGCCCGAATGATTATATTTGCCCTTGCAGACGGTCGTCGAATTCGGCCGGGAATGAAATCAGGAGTAAGGTAAGTCCTCCATTCTGGAGGCGGCTCCCTTCACAATCTTATTTAGTATTCCGGGACATATTGTCTCTTAGGTCGCATTTTGCGACCTTAAACGTTATTCGCCCCGATTCATTAACAATCTAAAACCAATTAATCTATGTGTATTAATCAAAGTGATATCCCTCGAGGAGATTCCCCTGAGGAAATCGAGACCAGAAAAAACATTATTTGGAGTTATTACCAGCAGTGGAAAGCTAAAAACCCGACTCAACGAGTATATAACCAACGTCTTAAGGACTTCATAAACATCCGCCAGATTTCCATCGATGAAACTGCACGGCATGCTTCCAAAAGGTACCTTTCCACGTTGGCAGTTCTACAACTTGATGCAATCCTTTCCTGCGCCAAGCTGATAAAAACAGGAAAGGTTGAGAACCGTGCCAATCAAAAGCAGTTTCAAGCCATGTTGGTTATGCAATACGATTGTCCAGGAATAGGAGCAGTGAAACTATTAGTTGGAATTCGTCAAAAATCTCTACTAAAAGTACAGTATTGCATAACGGCACTTGAAGTCCAAACTGCAGAGCTATAAAAAAAGCACCTCGCAAATTGCGGGGTGCTAAACTTGCCTCAGCCATGCACAGTATCGTTTTACCTATTAGGTGGGCCCCGCCCGGAGCGAGGACTTTTGCAAACGGCTTATCAGCCCACAATACCGCGTCTTATCAGACCACTACAAAGGTAGATACTTTAAACTATTTTTCCAAATCGGCCGGGAATGAAATCAGGAGTAAGGTAAGTCCTCATTTCTAGAGGCGGCTCCCTTCAAATTCTTATTGTTTATAGTATCGGGAAGGAGCTCCCGGTTATTATCCAGCATTATTATGGATGAATCTTGTGATTTGTTTGTTCTTTACAAACAATTTCCGAGCGGAGGAAAGATTTGGCTAATGCTTGGTCTGGAGACCACAGGTTCGGATTATGAAGACATACTTGCCATTGCAAATTGCCTGGCAGAGAGTGGACATGAAGTTAAAGTACTCCATGCGGTACACTATAAGGATCCAGTTTACCGAGAGGTCTTTGGCGAGTTGATTGGAACCAAGTATTACCGCAAATGTCCCGACCTGATGGTAGATGGCAATTACGTCGAATACGAATCTTTCCATTCAGACCAACCCAAAAATGCTTTCCGTAACATGCTGCACAATGGGCTGACCCAGTCAGACAGCGTGATCCTTCGTCATTGCAATCTTACGGATGGATACATGTTACAGCAGATTCAGGGTAAATTGAAAAATGGTATTCCAGTATCACATATATGGATTTTCGATGAATTAGGTGTCAGGTTATTATATACTGAGGGCTGACGAGAAACTCATCAGCCCTTAGATCAGCGAATCCGTAGAATCGCTTAACTTTCTAATGCAAATATACTGCTTATTCTTGAATCGGCAAAAGAATTCTTCAAAATCTCTTCCTTCTTTCATCTTCGAGTCATCTACGAAGGAATTAGCTCACTCTGTCCCTTGTCAAAACCAGGTTTAATTCTTATCTTTGAATCAGTTCTCAGGTTTTCCGTCCTCGATCAAACGGAGCATGTTTAACCCTTCTAAGGATAACTATGCTCTATGCCTGGGAATCAATTACTTCTGCGGCTTGAAAGGCCGCATTACCGTCAAAGACTCTCTTCTCAGCCCATAATTCCGGGCAAAGAAATCGAGCGCATCCTTCAACGTCCACCCTGACGAGGTCCGCAGGACCCCGTCGGCTTCGCTGTACACTGTGAATGCAGTATGTATACTTCCGTCCCAATCTTGGGCAGGGACGGTAATGACATTCAATTCACTCATCATTCAAAAATAGTTCCTATGTTTGAAACGCAAATAAAAATGGAGTGAGCTTCCGAGAAGCTCATGAGGAACGCTCTCAGGGGTTCCGACCCCTGCCGCTAAGGCAGACCCCCGGAAGTTTTTCATGAGTTTAAAAAAAGTAAGCTGTAGATTTTTGGTTAATTTTAAATGCCAATCCAAAACAAACCAAAAAATACAGCTTATGGAGCAAAGTAACAGAATTTCCTTCAAAGGACAAAACATCTACGTCGGAATAGATGTTCATTTGAAAAGTTGGTCGGTGACAATTCTGTCGGAGACCTCGGTATTGAAGAAGATGAGTCAGGGTGCAGACCCGGATGCACTTCACCGATTTCTCACAAGTCACTATCCAGAGGCGGAGTACTACTCCGTGTACGAAGCAGGGTTCTGCGGGTTCTGGATACACGACAGGTTGACGGAGTTGGGGATACACAACATTGTGGTGAACCCGGCAGACGTTCCGACCATGAGCAGCGAAAAGCTGCGCAAGACAGACGCTGTGGACAGCCGGAAGTTGGCTGTCAGCCTGCGGGCGAAACAACTGAAGGGGATATATACCCCGGACAGTGAAGCGCTGGAGATACGCTCTTTGATAAGATTGAAGAACTCGATTACGAAGGATATGACGCGGCAGAAGAACCGCATCAAGTCCCAGTTGCGATATCTGGGGATAGAGATACCGACCGAGTATCTTGAACCCCACTCCAACTGGTCGAAGCGGTTCCTGAACTGGCTGAGGGAGGTAGAGATGAGGACACCGAGCGGACGTCAGACCCTAGACATTCTGATTATGCAGTTCGAAGCCCTGCGCAAGCAGAAAGCAGAGATGACACGAAGACTGCGGGCATTGTCTCACACAGATCGATTTGAGGAAATGCTGGGGCTGTTGATGACGATTCCGGGCATTGGCCAGACCACAGGTCTCGCACTGATGGCGGAGATTGTTGACATTACTCGCTTCGACAATGCGGAACAACTGGCCGCCTATGTAGGGATGATACCGATGTGCCATTCAAGCGGCGAACATGAAGGCGTGGGAGATATTACCCTCCGCAAGCACACCATTCTGCGAAGCAATGTTATCGAAGCCGCCTGGGTTGCTATCCGCAAAGACGAGGCGATGCAACTCTGCTATCTGAACAACTGCAAGAGGATGGTTCCAAGCAAGGCCATCGTGAAGGTCGCGAGGAAGCTGGTCAACCGCATCTACTTCGTGCTCAAACGCCACCAGCCTTATGTCAACGCTGTGGCATAGAGATAAATCCTTACTGGTAGACAAACTTTCCGGGAGAGAATACTACATATTGTGTGCGGCTTTGAAGTCCGCTTAAAATAGTTTGCTCCTCCTGCCTTTGTAAACTGATACAGGAACTTGCGGCCCTTAACTGGATAACCGCTGTGGAAAGTTTGTTTACCGAAGGATCTTTATCGGGTTCTGAAGTCCGACCTCCCAGGAGGCCGCAGAGTTACGCGTACCAACGCAAACATGGAGAAAAATATTTTTGGCTGTAAGGCCTTGGATATAAATAAATTAAAGTTTAACCAATAAAATCGGAATCCATTTTTATTTGGATTTCAACTGGAAACACAATTATGGAAAACAATACAAATAATGCTTCTAGAGGAGAAATCGTTATATACCAAACCGCAGATGGTACTACTGCTGTTGATGTGAGATTGGAAAACGATACGGTGTGGCTATCACAAGAGATGATGTCTCGGCTGTTCAAAAAAGACAGAACTGTAATAGGCAGACATATCAGGAACATTTTTAGTGACGGTGAATTACGGGAAGATAGCACGTGTGCAAAATTTGCACATATGGGCAGCAGAGGCGTACAGCCTTACGTCAGAACACTTTACAATCTGGATGTTATTATTTCTGTTGGCTATAGAGTACATAGTCAAGAAGGCGTTTTGTTCCGTATCTGGGCCACCTCCGTCCTCAAAGAATACCTTATCAAAGGCTACGCGGTTCGAAGCAACCTGGCTCAACAGAAATATGAAGATCTGAAGGCACTGGTAGAAGTTGTCGGACGTACGATGGGGTATCTGGAAGGACCCAAGAATGACCAGATCAAGCCCATCTTCGATGTTGTCCGTGACTATACTTATGCACTGGACACGCTGGATGCCTACGATTACCAGAATCTGAAGCTTGAAGGGACTACGGCGCCAGAGCGCTTTCACGCCACGTACGAAAACGCCATGGAAACAATCGTCAGCATTCGGAACAAATTTGGTAACAGTGACCTTTTCGGTGTAGAGAAGGATGCATCCTTCCACAGCAGCATCGGCCAGATATACCAGACCTGGGATGGTAAAGACTTATATCCCAGTATTGAAGAAAAGGCTGCTATGCTACTATATCTTGTTGTTAAAAACCACTCCTTCGTGGACGGGAACAAGCGGATTGCCGCCACCCTGTTTCTCTGGTTTATGCAGAATAACGGCATCCTGTATCACCCGGACGGCACCAAGCGGGTTGCAGACGCCACTCTGGTTTCCCTAACCCTGATGATTGCAGAAAGCCACACAGATGAGATGGAGACAATGGTAAAAGTGGTAGTAAACCTGATTAATCAACATTAAACCCTAATTTTATGGCAAAGAAGAATAATATTCAGACGTCGGAACCGGTTGCAGACTGCAACCAGTTAAGCCAAGTAGAGCAACAGACACTAAAAATGCGGCAGTTGCTGGTACCATCCCCTGATGAGGTTGGTGAAGTGGCAATTTACAACCTAGATGATTCCATTAAACTCAATGTATGGATGACGAAAGAAACTGTGTGGTTGACTATCAGACAGTTGGCATTGTTGTTTAACCGCGACAGGACTGTTATCGGAAGACACATCAAGAATATCTTTTCTGAGGGAGAATTGGACCCGTCCTTGGTGTGTGCAAAATTTGCACATACCGGGGACTGTTTGACGACGTTAGACGCGCCGAAGGCGTGGCTAAAAGGAGGAGTTCCTCGGTCAAGGGACCGGTGTTAGCCCCTTTTTTGGCATCCGAGCGAGGAACACCCCCTGCCGCCGAAGAACAAGGTCACATGGAATAGCAAAGCGTAATTAGATTTATCTGAAACGCCTAGCTATTCCAAAAAGAAGTCGTATCTTTGCAAAAGAAGAATTGGAGATAGAAGGGGTGATAGGTAAAGGGGTAGCCCTCCTGTCACCATAACTGAAGAAATCTCCAGAACTCAACCATCCTGCTACCAGGATGGTTTTTCTATAGTATGGACGACATCATCCACTACGCTACGAGTTTCTCTTCAATTATCAAAATGGAGATCCCGGGTCAAAGCCCGGGATGAGGGGGCGGAGATGCCCGGTCGGGGCCGGGCATGACGGAGGGGCGGGCCGGGCATGACGGGACGTTGCAGGTGGGGAAACAGAACGTCGCAGGTCCGCGTTTTTTTCGTGACCGGCGACGGCAATCATGATTCTGGAGCTTCTAACGTCGCCGGTCGGCCGTTTTTTGCGGACCTGCGACACTTCGGCCCTACTCCGCCAAAGAGTGCAGCAGGGCGCGGGCCTCGGGGAGGGTTTCGGGAACGGAACGGCCGCCGGTGAAGAGAGCGTCAACCTGGTCTTTCTTGCCGGGGAAGAGTTTGCGGAGATTCTTCTTGGTGAGGGGGAAGACGGTGTCGCCTTTGTACAGGAAAAGGGTCTCCGTAACCTCGTAAGGATAGGTCTTTCCCTCTTCTAAATCATAGATCACACCATCGGCATAGATGGCACTGTAACTGCGGATGGAGCTGGTCTGGGAGGTGGTGCCATAACCGGCCTGCTTTACATCTGTGTACACTTTCACATACCGGTGAATGGCAATGCCCATATCGGGAGCCACGGGAGACAGACGGTAATAGACGTTTTGGTGGTGAAGGAAGGATACCGTGTCAATCAGGACCTTGAGCACATTGTCTGCATTGCTGGCTTCCAGCTCCTGGCCGTTCTTGTCAATGAACCGGAGCGTATTGTCTACGGCGCAGATATTGAGCTGGCCCTGGGCAGGAGCCTGCCCCCGGAAGTAGATGTACCCCTGGTCAAACTTGGGCATCAGGTAATACACCTCATTGGGGATCCCCTTGGAGGACTCCTTATTTTGAGCCTGTGCGCTCAGGCCCACCAGCAGCAGACCGAGCGCACAGACAAAACGTTTAAGCAAAGACATATTAACGTACCACCTGGGTAAACACAGGGGCCTTTCCTTCTTCGGCCAGTACGTATACCGTCATCTGGGAAGGGCCAAACTGAGGCATACCCTCGCGAGGGAGGTTCTCGGCGGTGAACTTATACTCAGTGCCACAGGGAGTGGTGCGGGCAGCCACCTCCACAGCCTTGGCCTGAATCATAGGATAGTCGCCCACGGCAGTGTCAAAGATGGCAGCCTCTTCTTCGGAAACGGCGTGTGCCTCCGGGAAGTCCTCCAGCGGAGTGAACTCACCCTTCACAAAGCCATTGGCCTTGAGGAAATAATCAATCTCGGCGGGAGCGGCCTCAATGCGGGCAGCGCGTACGCCATAGCCGGGGAGAACGGTGGCACCGGGCTCCTTGGTGGCCAGTTCGGCAGAACTGCTCTGCAGACCGCCGCTGCCAAAAGTGCAGAACGGAACTATCTTCTTGCCACTGAAGTCAATCTGCTCCAGCACGCCACCCATGGGCAGGGCCATAGTGCCATACCAGACGGGATATCCCAGGAAGATGATGTCGTACTTGGAGATATCGGCCTTGATGGGCTCCAGCTCGGGGAAAATGCCCTTGGCACGCTCTTCACCGGCGCGGTTGATGGTCTCCTGATAAGTGCCATCGTAGGGGTTCACGCACACAACTTCTTCGATGTCGGCACCCAGGGCCTTCTGGATTTCCTGGGCAACGGTACGGGTGTGGTCGGTCTGGGAATAGTAGAGGACCAGCACCTTGGGGGTCTTGGGCCCGCAGGCAGCAAACAACATGGCCATAGCGGCAAAAATTAAAATCCGTTTCATATAAGTGTTAATTGGTTAAAAATTATTCGTCAATGGTGAGGCTGTCAAAGATGAAGGGCAGGAGGTCGTCTACCTTATGGAACTTGCGGATACGCTTGCTGCCCACCAGGATTACCTCAATGGGCCGGCCAAATTTCCTCTGATACTGGGCCATCACCTGGCGGCAGGAGCCGCAGGGCGAAGCGGGGCTTTCACAGAGGACGCCATGGTCGCTGGCGGCTATGGCCAGCTTGACCATAGGCGTATCGGGATAATTGGCACCGGCGGCAAACATAGCCGTACGCTCGGCGCAGAGGCCGGAAGGATAGGCCACGTTTTCCTGATTGGCACCTTTGACAATCGTCCCGTCGGCCAGCAGCAGGGCCGCTCCCACCTGAAAGTGCGAGAAGGGCGAATAGGACCCCTTCTTTGCCTCCAGGGCAGCGGCTGCCAGGTTCTGGTCAATGGGATCCATCTCCTCGGGAGAGGAGAATTCTTCATAGTTGATGGTAAAGTTTACGTCTGCCATTATGCGGTTCTTTTATTATTAACTTCCAAGGGTTGCCACCATCACGGCTTTGATGGTGTGCAGCCGGTTTTCGGCCTCGTCAAAGACAATGCTCTGGGGGCCTTCAAATACTTCTTCTGTTACTTCTACGCCATTAAGGCCGAATTTTTCGTACACTTCCCTACCAACCTTGGTTTCCAGATTATGGTAAGCCGGGAGGCAGTGCATAAATTTGCAGTTGGGGTTGCCGGTGGCGGCCATCAGTTCTGCATTCACCTGGTAGGGCTTCAGGAGCTTGATTCGCTCTGCCCAAACTTCGGCCGGTTCTCCCATAGAGACCCAGACGTCGGTGATGAGGAAATCGCAGCCCTTGACGCCGGCTTTTATGTCATCGGTGATGGTAATACGGGCTCCGGTCTCGGCGGCAATGGCCTGGCACTGCGCCACCAGCTCGGGGGCCGGCTGCAGGGCCTTGGGGGCCACAATGCGCACGTCCATACCCATCTTGGCGCCGCCCACCAGCAGGGAGTTGCCCATATTGTAGCGGGCGTCTCCCAGATAGGCGTAACTCACCTGGCTCAGGGGCTTGTCTGTGTGCTCCTGCATAGTCAGGAAATCGGCCAATATCTGCGTGGGATGGAACTCGTTGGTAAGGCCGTTCCACACGGGAACGCCAGCGTACTGCGCCAGCTCTTCCACTATGCTCTGGCCAAAGCCCCGGTACTCTATGCCGTCAAACATTCGGCCCAAAACCCGGGCCGTGTCTTTCATACTTTCCTTGATGCCTATCTGGCTGCCGGTGGGGCCCAGATAGGTAACGTGGGCTCCCTGGTCGTGTGCAGCCACCTCAAACGAGCAGCGCGTACGCGTAGAAGTCTTTTCAAAAATGAGGGCTATGTTCTTTCCCTTGAGGCGCTGGACCTCGGTTCCGGCCTTCTTGGAGCGTTTGAGCTCTGCGGCCAGGTCCAGAAAATACTGAATCTCCTGCGGAGTAAAGTCCAGCAGTTTGAGAAAGTGGCGGTTGTGTAAGTCTACGGTCATGGTTTAGTCTCTTCTTAGTGGCAGGGTGGAACATCTCAGGAGACCGCCCATCTTGGAGATTTCCCGGTACGGGACGGTTTCTACGGTTATGCCCCACGCCTCGCGAAGGTGGTTATTCAGGCGGGTGAAGTGCTCTTCCGTTACCACCACATCGGGGGCGATGGAAAGCACGTTGGTGTTCATATAGTACATCTCCTCGGTGGTAATCTCAAAGACATTCTGAGGGCCGAAGAGTTCAATCAGGTGATCTGCATCCCGCGGGTTCATAAAGCCCCGGCGGTAGATGATGGCCTTGTCCTCCCCTATCGGCATAAAGGTGCAGTCCAGGTGCAGGATGCCGGCATAGGGATCCGTATCGCTCTTGAGGAGGTTCAGGGGAACGATGGTGCGCTCCGGGAACAGCATCTTGAGGTATTCCACGGCCAGGCGGTTGGTGCGGGCCGTCTTTACGCTGCGGTAATCCGGGAAATCGTACTGGCCCAGGAAGATGTAATTCTTGTACAGGATTACGTCTCCCCCTTCCACGTGCACGGACTCCGGAAGGTTGTAGATCTGCTTGTAATGGATCTGGCGGTAGATGTCTCCGTAGGCGTCAATCTCTTCCTGACGGTCCGGGATAATGTTGGATACAATGATGCTGTCTCCAATCACAAAGCCCACGTCCCGCGAAAAGACCTGGTTGCAACCCGGCACCAGGCGGGGACGGTAAACCTTTACATCATACTTGTGAAGAACGGCTTCAAAGGCGCCCATCTCCTTCACAATATCTACTTCCTTGGGGTAGACGCCGTATTTAACCGATTCGTAAGACTTGCTGTCATAGGTCTGGTCCAAAGTGGGTTCCGGACCGCTGGATTGGGGCAATCCCAGCACCACTTCCCGCAAGCGGGAGGTCTCGGACTCAATATGGAGCTCAATCTGTGACATACAATTATAAAGTTTGTAAATATAAGAAAATTTTCTCACACTTACTTTTTAAATTTATTTTGGAAGATTGGGGAAAACGCCGTAACTTTGCCTCAGAATGAAGCCCGTAAAAGACGGAATCCTGGAATGCCTCTCCTTTGCAGATGTGCACGTACACCTGCGAGAGCCCGGTTTCACTGCTAAAGAAACCATTCTTACAGGCACCCGTGCCGCAGCTCGCGGCGGTTACACCCTCGTTTGTCCTATGCCCAATCTCAATCCCGTTCCGGACTCCCCGGAGACGCTGGCCATTGAGCTGGAGGCCATACGCAAAGACGCTGTGGTGAGGGTGCTCCCCTATTGCTCCATTACAATGGGCCGAAGAGGCCTGGAACTCGTGGACTTTGCCACCCTCAAGGGCAGCTGCTGCGCCTTCTCCGACGACGGCTCCGGCGTCCAGAGCGAAGCCGTGATGCTGGAAGCTATGAAGGCCGCCGCCCGCGAAGGCGTAATCATAGCCGCCCACTGCGAAGACAACTCCCTCCCCGGAGAAGACCCCCGCAGCGAATGGGGCCAGATAGAACGGGACCTGGAGCTTTGCGCTAAAACCGGCTGCCACTACCACGTGTGCCATATCTCGTCCCGCGAGAGCGTCCGCCTCATCCGGGAAGCCAAGGCCCGCGGGGTCAACGTAACCTGCGAGACCGCTCCCCACTACCTCACGCTTTGCAAAGAAGACGTTAAGGATGAAGGCCGATTCAGGATGAATCCCCCCATCCGCAGCGCAGAGGATCGCGAGGCGCTCATCGAAGGCCTGGCCGACGGAACCATAGATGTGATTGCCACCGACCACGCCCCGCACACCGCCGAGGAGAAGAGCCGCGGCTTTGCCAAAAGCGCTATGGGTATTGTGGGTCTGGAGACCTCCTTCCCCGTGCTCTACACCCGCCTGGTGCGCACCGGCCGCATTAGCCTGGAGCGCCTGGTAGAGGCTATGAGCGAGGCACCGCGCCGCATCTTTGGCCTGCCTGCCACCCCGCAGGACAGCGTTCTCATTGACTTAAACACTCCCTTTATCATAGACAGTACGCAGTTTGCCTCTATGGGCCACTCCACGCCGTTTGACGGCTGGGAGGTGTACGGCCGTGTGCTGGAAACCCGCCTGGACGGCAGGCCCGTTTACCAATGGAAAAACAGCTCTATACAATAGCGGAGAATCGCCTGGTGGCGGCCGATACTTACCGGCTGGTCCTTTCCGGAAAAGGAAAGGTAGACGGCGAGTTTGTTCACCTGGAGATTCCCGGGTTCTATCTGCGCCGTCCGCTCTCCGTGTGCGACAGCGAGGAAGGCCGCTTTACGCTGCTGTACAAGACCGTGGGTGAAGGCACGCGCGTGCTGGCCACCCTTCCGGAAGGCAGCCAGCTGAGCGTTCTCACCGGGCTGGGCCGGGGGTTCGATGCTTCGGCCTGCTCTCACAGCGCGCTGCTGGTGGGCGGAGGCCTGGGCGCCGCGCCGCTCTACCTGCTGGCCAAAGAGCTCAAGAGGCAGGGCAAGAAAGTGACGGTGGTGCTGGGCTTCAACAAGGCCGATGAGATTGTGCTAGCCAATGAGTTCAAAGCCCTCTGCGACGGCTTTGCCCTGGCCACCCTGGACGGCAGCGTGGGGGTGAAGGGGTTTGTGACCGATGCCATCAAGGAGATGGCCGGTCTTTCATACGACTATTTCTATACCTGCGGCCCTATGATTATGATGAAGGTGGTGTGCCAGGCCCTGGAGGGTCCCGGTGAGGCCTCGCTGGAAGAGCGTATGGGCTGCGGCGCCGGCTTCTGCTACGGCTGCAGCGTCCAGACCGCCAATGGTCCCCGCCGCGTGTGCAAAGACGGCCCGGTATTTAAAAAGGAGGAGATTCTATGGTAAAGGACCTTTCGGTAAATCTCTGCGGCCAGAGCCTCAGGAACCCGGTGGTTCCCGCCAGCGGAACCTTCGGATTCGGCCTTGAGCTGGCCGATTCCTTTGACCTCAACGTCCTGGGCGGCATCTCGCTCAAGGGCAGCACGCGCGAGGCCCGCTACGGCAACCCCGTGCCGCGCATTGCCGAGGCTCCGGGCGGTATGCTCAACGCCGTGGGTCTGCAGAATCCCGGCATTGATGTGCTGGTAAACTCCAAGGTCCAGGCCCTCAGAAAGATTTACAGCGGCTGCATCATTGCCAACATCAGCGGCTTCTCCGTAGAGGAATACCGCGAGTGCTGCGCCAAGGCCGACGCCTGTGAAGGCATAGATATAATAGAAGTAAACATCTCCTGCCCCAATGTGCACAACGGCGGTATGGCTTTCGGGACCAATCCCGACGCCGCTGCAGAGGTGACCAAGGCGGTGCGGGAGGTCTGTTCCCATAAACCGGTATTCATTAAGCTGAGTCCCAATGTGACGGACATTGTGGCCATAGCCCGCGCGTGCGAAGACGCCGGGGCCGACGGTCTCACGCTGGTGAACACCTTCCTGGGTATGCGCATAGACATTGCCCGCCGCAAGCCCATCCTGGCCAACACCACCGGCGGTTATTCCGGCGCTGCCATCTTCCCCATCGCCCTGCGGATGGTGTATCAGGTGGCCCACGCCTGCCAAATCCCCGTGATGGGGTGCGGCGGGGTGGCATCGGCCCGTGATGTCCTGGAAATGATGATGGCCGGCGCAACGGCCGTTCAGGTTGGGGCAGAAAATTTGCGCAATCCCTTTGCCTGTCCGGAGATCATTGAGGCGCTGCCCTTGGAAATGGAACGGCTGGGCATTCAAGACATTAAAGAGATCATAAAAACGGTATAATGCAAAGAGACGTTATCATAGCCTGCGATTTCAGCAGTAAAGAGGCTTGCCTGAACTTCCTGGACCAATTCTCCGGAAGTCGCAAGCCTTTCGTTAAAATTGGGATGGAGCTGTTCTACGCCGAAGGCCCCGAGATTGTGCGCCAGATCAAGGCCCGCGGTCACAAGATTTTCCTGGACCTCAAGCTGCACGACATTCCCAATACGGTGAAAAAGTCTATGGCTGTGCTTTCGGCTTTGGACGTGGATATGGTCAATGTCCACGCCGCCGGAACCGTGGCTATGATGAAGGCCGCCCTGGAGGGTCTCACCAGGGCCGATGGAACCCGCCCGCTCCTGATAGCAGTGACCCAGCTCACTTCCACCTCCGAGGAAGTGATGCAGAAGGAACTGCTCATTGGCGCCGGCATTGGTGAAACCATTGTCAAGTATGCCCGGAACGCCAAGGAGGCCGGTCTGGACGGTGTGGTCTGCTCTCCGCTGGAGGCCGCTATGGTCAAGAAGGGCTGCGGGGCCAATTTTATCACGGTTACCCCGGGCATCCGCTTTGCCGATGCCGCCGCCGATGACCAGGTGCGCATCACCACCCCCGCCAAGGCCCGCGAGATTGGCTCCGACTTTATTGTGGTGGGCCGTCCCATAACCGCAGCTGCCAACCCCGTGGCTGCCTACAACCGCTGCCTACAGGAATTCCTGTCATTCTGAGCGAAGCGAAGAATCTCCTATCAAATGTAATATGGAAAAACAGATTGCACACGAACTGCTTAGCATCGGGGCCGTATTCCTGAGGCCCCAGGATCCTTTTACCTGGGCCAGCGGCATCAAAAGCCCCATTTACTGCGACAACCGGCTTACCCTTTCGGCCCCTTCTACCCGCGACAAGGTGGAGGCCGGACTGGCCGAGCTAGTAAAGAAGTACCACCCCGACTGTGAGATGCTAATGGGCACCTCCACGGCCGGCATTGCCCACGCCGCTATGACCGCCACACTCCTGAACCTTCCTATGGGTTACGTGCGCGGAGAGGCCAAGACCCACGGCCGTACCAACCGTATTGAGGGCAAGATGGAGCCCGGTACTAAGGTGGTGGTCATTGAAGACCTCATCTCCACCGGCGGCAGCGCCATCGAGGTGGTGGAAGCCCTGCGAGAGGCCGGCGCCAACGTGCTGGGCATTGTGAGCATCTTCACTTACGGAATGAAGAAGGGTGTGGAGCGCATAGCCGCCGCTAACACCGTGAATCATTCCCTGAGCAATCTGGACGCCCTTGTAGAAGTGGCCGTAGAAGAAGGCCGCATTGCTCCGGAGTGGAAAGACCGCATCCTGGCCTTCCGCAACAACCCTTCGGACGAAAGTTGGATCAATAAATAACACACCTATATGAAGCACCTCATTGACCCGATGGATCTCACCAAACAGGAGACCGACGAGATTATTTCCCTGGCTCAGGACATCATTGCCCACCGCGAGCGCTATCAGGGCAGCATGGCTCACAAGAAGCTGGCTACGCTCTTCTACGAACCCAGCACCCGTACCCGTCTTAGCTTTACTTCGGCTATGATGGAACTGGGCGGACAGGTCCTGGGCTTCTCCAATCCCCAGAACGCTTCCGTAAGCAAGGGCGAAACCGTGCAGGACACCGTTCGCGTGGTGGGCTGCTTTGCCGACATCATTGCTATGCGTCACCCCATCGAGGGCGCCCCGCTGGTGGCCACCGAGGTATCCCGCGTGCCCATCATCAATGCCGGCGACGGCTCTCACAGCCATCCCACGCAGACCCTCACCGACCTCCTCACCATCAAGCGCGAGCTGGGTCACATTGACGGTATCACCATTGGTTTCTGTGGCGACCTCCGCTTTGGCCGTACGGTGCACTCCCTCATCAAGGCCCTGTCCCGTTACGAGAACATCAAGGTCATCCTCATTGCCCCTCCCGAGCTCAAGCTGCCGGACTACATCAAGCAGGATGTGTGCGAGCGCACGGGTATCCCCTACCGCGAGGTAGAGACTATGGAAGAGGTAATGCCGGAGCTGGACGTGCTCTATATGACCCGCGTGCAGAAGGAGCGTTTCCTGGACGAGGACGAGTTTGACCGCGTGAAGGACAGCTTTGTGCTGGACTGCGCCCGCCTGGCTACCGCCAAGGAGAAGATGGCCATCCTGCACCCGCTGCCGCGCGTGAACGAGATTCTCACCGAGGTGGACAACGACCCTCGCGCCGCCTACTTCCGCCAGGTAGAGAACGGCAAGTTTGTCCGTGAGGCCCTCATTGTGAAGCTGATGGAGTGGAAGAACGATCCCGAGCACGGTATGCCCGAAGAAGAGCCGCCGGTGGTGGATCCCGAGCTCCAGTGCACCAACCGCAAGTGCATCTGCAACAACGAGCGCGCCCCGCACAAGTTCCGCAGAACGGAAAATGGCGTTCTCAGGTGCTGGTACTGCGACTCTAAGATTAAGTAGTTTCGGAGAGCTCGAGCCAGCGCATCTCTGCCATATCCAGCTCCTCCTTTAACTCCCCATACCGGGCCGATACGGCCTGTAACTCTTCCAAGCCAAGTTCTCCCCCGGAGAGCTTGGCTTCAATTTCTGCCTTTTCGGCCTCCAACTGAGGAAGCTTCCCCTCCAGCGCTTTGAGCTCCTGCTGCTCTTTGTAGGTGAGCTTCTTTTTGTCCGGCGTCTTTATCTTTTTGTCATTCTGAGCGGAGCGAAGCGGAGTCGAAGAATCTCCTTTTTTCTTCTCTGCTTCATAGTCCTTGATAAACGTGCGGTACTCCGTGTAGTTGCCCACAAAGTCTTTTACCACGCCGTCTCCGCAGAAGACAAAGAGGTGGTCCACCAGGCGGTCCAGGAAGTGGCGGTCGTGGGACACAATCACCAGCGAGCCCTTGTACTCCAGGAGGTATTCTTCCAGAATTTCCAGGGTTACAATATCCAGGTCGTTGGTGGGCTCGTCCAGAATGAGGAAATTGGGCTGCTGGAGCAGGATGGTGAGGAGGTACAGACGCCTTCTCTCACCGCCCGAGAGGCGCTCAACGGGGTTGTTGAGCATATCGTGGGTAAAGAGGAAGCGTCCCAGCAGGTGGGTGTCGTTCACGGTCTGCAGCACCGTCTGGCCGGGCTTGAAGTGCATTCCGCTCTGGTGGTAGTAGCCAATCTTGAGGGATTCTCCCAGGTCTATGACGCCCTCCAGCGTTCCGCTCATCTCCGGCTTCCAGCCGCCGGTGATGAGGTTGAGGAAGGTGGTCTTGCCGGCGGCGTTCCGGCCCACTATTCCCACGCGCTCGTAGCGCTGGAAGTTGTAGGTGAAGTGCCTCAGGTAGCACTTCTGCTCCCACCAGAAGCTCACGTCCTTGCAGTTGATGACCTTGTTGCCCAGGTAGGTGTTGCCCACCTTGGTCTCGCTCAGGTCCACCTTTTTCTGGATGTAGCTGTCATCGGCCCTTTCCTTGATATCCCAGAAGGCCTGCTTGCGGTATTTGGCCTTGCCGGTGCGGGCGCAGGGGCTGGCGTGCATCCATTCCAGCTCCCGCCGGTAGAGGTTGCGCACGCGCTCGGTCTCTGCGTTGTAGTTGTCTATGCGTTCCTGGCGCTTTTCCAGGAAGTTCATATAGTCTCCGCGGTAGATGTAGATTTGCCCGCGGTCCATTTCCATCACGGTGTTGCACACGCGGTCCAGGAAGTAACGGTCGTGCGTTACCATAAACAGCGTGCAGCGGCTGTGCTTGAGGTGGCCCTCCAGGAACTCGATGGCGTCTATGTCCAGGTGGTTGGTGGGCTCGTCCATTATGTAAAAATCGGCCTCGGAGGCCAGCATCTGCGTGAGGGCCACGCGCTTGACCTCTCCGCCGGACAGGTCTTTCATCAGGCGCTCGCCGCTCAGGGCAAACTGGTCCAGCAGCTGGGTGACCCGCAGCTCGTACTGCCACAGGTGGTCCTGGTCCAGCTGCCCGGTCCATTCCCTGGAGCTGTCCATCACTTGCCGGAACACGGTCTTCTCCGGGTCGTAGGCGTAATCCTGCTCCAGGAAGGCTATGCGGATGTCCTTGAGGAAGAGGACCTTTCCTCCGCTGTCGGAGGAGTCTTTTCCTGCCAGGATCCTCAGCAGCGAGGTCTTGCCCGTTCCGTTGGGCGCAATGAGCGCCACCTTGTCCCCTTCGTTGATATTGAACCCAATGTGCTCAAACAGCACCTTGGGTCCGTAGCTCTTGGATATATTCTCTATTTGCAGATAGCTCGCCATAAGACTAGATTACTCCGCTTCCCAGCATCTCCTGGCCGTCATACCACACGGCAAACTGACCGGGGGAAATGCCCCGCTGAGGCTGGTCAAAGAGGATATAGAGGCCGCTCTCCTTCATCAGGAGGGTGGCACTTTGGAGCGGCTGGCGGTAGCGGATGCGAACGCGGTAGCGGCGGATGTCGCCGGGCTTCATAGCCAGGTCTGTCCGGATCCAGTGGATCTCTTCCGGAGCTACCCTGAGGCAGAAACGGCTCAGGCCCTTGTGGTGGTGGCCTTCTCCCACGTAGATGCGGTTGGCCTCGGTGTCCGTGGCAATCACAAACACGGGGTCCGAGTGACCGCCAATACCCAGGCCTTTGCGCTGGCCAATGGTATAGAACTGAGCCCCTTCGTGACGGCCCACTATACGGCCGCAGGGGTTCTCTTTGTAACGGGTTTTCTTGATGTGATGCTTGCCGCTTCGGTACGTTTCGGTCTCAAACTCAATGTGGTAGCGGATGGGCGTGGAGAGTTTCTGAAGCTGCTCGTCCGTGAGGGCTGCCACGGCTTGGGCCTTGTACGGGCTCTCGCCCAACGGCTGGCCGTCGGAGGTTAGCACCTTCTCTTCCGGGGCATACCGGACGGTGCGCTCAATGCTCTGGCCCTCTCTCAAGAGGCCGGTGAGCGTCTCCTGCTGCCACTGGTACAGAGGGTCGGTGGCGTAATAGGGGTCAAAGACCTCCACCACATCGCCCTCCACCGAGGTGAGCTTCTGCTTGAGGAAGGTAGGAAGATCCACCTTTCCCACAAAGCAGATACCCTGGGAGTCTTTCTTTTCGGCCGAAGGAAGGTCCGCCTCCTTGGCAATGCGCCGCACTTCCGGCTTGGTCAGGTGCCCAATGGGGAACAGAGCCGTAGCCAGCTGCTCCTGACTGAGCTGGCAGAGGAAGTATGTCTGGTCTTTGTTGGGGTCCGTGCCTTCGAGGATCCTGTAGACGTCACCAACGGATTCCTTTCTACAGTAGTGACCGGTGGCCACGTAGTGGGCCCCGTACTTGCGGGCTACCTCCCAGAAGGCGTCAAACTTGATTTCGCGGTTGCAGAGGACGTCGGGATTGGGCGTTCGGCCCTTGGCGTACTCGTCAAACATATAGTCCACCACCCGCTGGCGGTACTGGGCGGCCAGGTTCACGTAATAGAAGGGAATGCCAATCTTGCGGGCCACCATCTCGGCCACAAAACGGTCTTCCTCCCACTCGCAGTCTCCGTGCAGGGTCACATCGGCGTTGTCCCAGTTCTGCATAAACATAGCAAACACGTCGTAACCCTCCTGCTTGAGCAGATAAGCTGCCACAGAAGAGTCCACGCCGCCGGATAACCCAACGCAAACCTTGATCTTGGACTTGTCCATTTCCGCCTGCAAAAATACGGAAAAAAAACTAATGTCTACTTAAGGGTTTCCAGGAGGAGTTTTTCCATGAGGGCGTAACCCTCTGCATTAGGATGGACGGTGTCCGTGGTGATGCCGTCGCGGACCTTGCCGTCGGGACCGGCCATCACGGCGCAGTAGTCGATGTAGGTGACGCCGTGGCGCTCGCAGTATGCCTTGACGCGGGCATTGAGGCTGCACACCTTCTCGTAGACGTCCGTTATCTCAGTGCGCCAGCGGAAGTGGTAGGAGGGCAGCACGCTGCACAACACGGGGCGGATACCGTTCTGCCAGGCCAGGTCAATCATAGTGAGGATGTTTGCGTAGGTCACGTCTTCTCTGTAGGGACCGCCCATATTGATGGCAATATCGTTGATACCGGCCAGGATAACCACGGTAGATGCCTGGATATCAATTACGTCCTGACGGAAGCGGATCACCATATGGGAGGTTTCTTCTCCGCCAATGCCGCGGCCAATGAAGCCGGTGGCGGCAAAGAACTCGGGGCGCTGGCCCGGCCAGCCGTCTGTGATGGAGTCTCCAAAAAGGACCACACGGGGACCGGTGGGGGCAGTGAGCTGGGCATTATCGGCCGCGTAACGCTCAATGTGGGCAGGGTTCTGGGCCGCGGCGCCAAAGGCCAGCAGCAGACCCGTGATCAGGATGAAAAGTTTTTTCATTGTTATAGTTAATAAATAGTAGGCGTTTAAGGTACACACAAAGATACTATTTTTGTACATTTGTCCTATGAAATTTCTTACCAACTTTTGCACCAACGCCCACTGGAACATGGCCTTCGACGAGTTTGCGCTGGAGGGCATCCGGACGCCTGAGCCGCTGTTCTTCCTTTGGCAGAACGCTCCGGCGGTCATCATCGGCCTTAACCAAAGTCCGTATGCAGAGGTAAACCTCCCCTATCTGGAGCGGAAGGGCATTCTGCTGGCGCGTCGCGTCACCGGCGGCGGGGCGGTGTATCACGACCTGGGCAACCTCAACTACAGCATCGTGGGCCCGCTGGAGCAGATGGAAAATGCCTTCGAATGGGTCCCCCAGGCCCTTCAGAGGATGGGCGTTCCCGCAGAGCGCTCGGGCCGAAACGATATTATGGTAGAGGGCCGAAAATGCTCCGGCTACGCCAAGCGCCTGAGCAAGGACCGGATGATGATTCACGGAACCCTGATGTGGGACGTGGACCTGGAAGTGCTAACGGAGGCGCTTAAGGTGCCGGGGAGTAAAGTTTCGGCCAAGGGCATCGCCTCGGTGCGCAGCCGGGTGGCCAACCTCAAGGACTATCTTCCGCAGTTCCCTACCCTGGACGCTTTCCGGGAGGCCCTGCAGCAGCAGCTCGCCGCCGGAGACGGGGAATATGTTCTCACAGACGCTCAGAGGGCCCAAGTGGACCGCGAAGCCCGCGAGAAGTTCAGCACCTGGGAATGGAACTTTGGCCACTCCCCCGAGACGGCCCATCGGGGTAAGAAAAAGTTTGCCTGCGGCACCGTGGAGGTGCTTTACAGCCTCAAGGGCGGAGAGCTCTCCGACGTTGCCTTCCAGGGGGATTTCCTGGGGAATCGGCCCGCAGAAGAACTGGCGGCCCGGCTCCTGGGAAAGCGGCTCCAGGAGCTTCCTGGGCTGGATGTTTCGGCCTATTTTGACGGACTCGGCGGGCAAGACTTTGCCACACTGTTTGAAGCGTAGGTTTTTTTTGCTAAATTTGTCCATTATGAGAAAAAACTTAACCACACTATTAACCACCCTGGTGCTGCTGGGCTCTCTTTCGGCCCACGCCCAGGTGTATAGCGGCTATCGCCAGTTTGACGGTGAGCACAAAAACGAAGTAAGCGGCTTCCTTTCCGGCGGCGTCAATGTGGTCACCGGATTTTTCCTGGGAGAAGCCGGCACTTATACCCATCACTTCACTCCCCGCTGGAGCATTTCCGCAGGACAGCAGATCCAGTTCTTCAAAAGGGTCTATTCCATAGATGTAATGGGCACCTACCGCATCCCCATTGGCAAAAAGTCCAATGTGTACATAGACGGACGCATCCTGTTCAACCGCTACCAGGCGTGGAGCGTGAACGAGCCCATCATCAACCTTTCGGCCCTCCTGGAAACCAATTACATTGACCTCCGCTGGGGCTGGAGCTACGTGAGCTACGTCAAGACCGACGTCCAGGAAAACTACCGCGCCTGGACCGACGCCCGCTACTCCGAGCCCCTGGTGATGACCTTTGGCTTTGGCATCAACATCCGCCCCCGCAGCAATCCCTGGAACCTGGGCCTGTTCATCCGCAACTACGACCAATTCTATTACGAGAACTGGAATATCAACTGGGGTCTCCGCTTCCACGCAACCCTCAACCCCCAGATGAAGATTTACAGCGAATTCAACGTGCGCCCCGCCGGCAGTCTGAGCCAGCTGGCCACCCGCTACGAAACCTCCCTCAAAGTTGGACTCCGTTATGTTTGGTAATATGAAAAAGACGTTTATCCTTTCCCTTATCATAGCCGCAGCCGCCGTTATCTCCGCCTGCGACAAAATCAGCCCCGCCGGTATCCTTATGGCCGGAACGGCTGTGGAAGACCGCGTAAAGATGTCCTATAAGTTCTACAAGGACAATATGGATAACTACACGGTCCTCATCACGGACAATAAAGACTATTCCTTCATTGTGGGTGCAGACAGCCACCTCACCACGGACCCCGGCCGTCTGGACGAGATGATGGCCATTGGCCTGGAGCACAATGACCTCTTCTACGCCCACCTGGGAGACCTGGCCGACACCAAGGCAGAGTACTACTACACCCTGGACTCCCTCCTCAAGAAGGCCAAGGAGCGTTATGTTCCCAAGTACTACAACAAAATCAACGACTTCGAGTACGTCTCCAAGGACGACCCTTCGGGAATGGTCAAGTTTACGTACGATCAGATTCCCTTCCCCTTCTATCCGGTGGTAGGAAACCACGATATCACCCACAACGGCTGGGCCCTGTGGTCCAACATCTTCCACTCCTCGTTCTATGAGATTGACGTGATTGTGGTGGATCCCAACGATGAAGACTACTTCAAGGTAGACCACCTCATCTTCCTGGATTCGGCCAGCGGCACCCTGGGCAAGACCCAGATAGACCTCATCAACCAGGGCGTCCTGGACGGCAAGTACAGCGACGGAACCTCCATCTACCGCTACACGTTTGTGTTCTCGCACACCAATATCTTCCGGCCCCAGTTCTTTGAGTTTGCCTCCACGTTCACCCGTGAGGAGACCTTGTTCCTGCTGGACCAGTTTGAAAAGTGTA
>JAEEGJ010006613.1_pt1 | contig 34489 bp, 28 predicted proteins | sample 8958761 | NCBI WGS metagenome assembly JAEEGJ01 (sample SAMN16246546, study PRJNA631951) | gut metagenome | biome: gut microbiome; feature: rumen; material: RS-attached | host: Bos | place: Iran: Karaj | collected 2018-10
CTGGAGTGTCAACAAAAGCAGCACAGCTTTTCGCCCCATGTCTATTGATTCAGTACGACTCTAAAACAACTGTCTACTGTTTCAGCTAATGAAGAGAAAAAGTGTCTAGTGAAATCAGGAAAAGTCATAATTCTTTCATTCGATGATAGATTGATCTTCAATGTATCATCGGATGAAGTGCAATGGATGATACTTTGACTTCCGTTCGATGATAGATTGATGGGCAATAAATGATAGATCGATGGGCAATAAATGATAGATCGAAGAGCAATAAATGATAGATTTAGGAGCAATAGATAATAGATTTATAAACAATAGATGATGTTTTGCCCACAAAGAGTGTAAGCAAACACTTAACAAGTGAATACAAGCCAAACTTTTAGAAACGGATTCCTCCCAATAGGGAGGGCTGGGGGTGGGTCTATAAACCCTTCACCGTAACGCGTTAAGGAACAGGGCGTTCCGATTACAGTGAAGGGTTTGCTGTTGTGCGAATTCTTTAAGGATATAGTTAGAATTCTGCGTTCTTGGGGGTACGGGGGAAAGGAATCACGTCGCGGATGTTCTGCATACCGGTGACGAAGAGGATCAGGCGCTCAAAGCCAAGGCCAAAGCCGGCATGAGGACATGAACCGTACTTGCGGGTATCGAGATACCACCAGAGGGTCTTGGTATCCATCTGACGACTGTTGATCTCGGCTATCAGCTTCTCATAGCTCTCTTCACGCACGCTACCGCCGATGATCTCACCGATCTGGGGGAAGAGCACGTCGGTGCCCTGCATGGTACGTCCAGGAGCAGCGCAGCCCTGATAACCCACAGAGCCTTCGCCCTGAGCCTCGTTCTGCTTCATATAGAAGGCCTTGATGCTGGCAGGATAGTCGGTCATGATGACTGGCTTCTTGAAATGTTCTTCCACGAGATAGCGCTCATGCTCTGAAGCGAGGTCGTCGCCCCAGTTGCAGGGGAACTCAAACTTCTTGCCGTTCTTGATGGCTTCCTGCAGGATATTGATACCTTCGGTATAGGGCAGACGGACGAAGGTCTCCTTCAGCACGCCCTCCAGACGGGCGATAAGGCCCTTGTCGATCATCTTGTTGAGGAACTCCAGGTCGTCCTTGCAGTTATCCAATGCCCAACGTACGCAATACTTGATGAAATCTTCCTCCAGATCCATCAGGCCCTGCTGATCAAGGAAGGCCACTTCGGGCTCAACCATCCAGAACTCGGCCAGGTGGCGGGGAGTATTGCTGTTCTCGGCACGGAAAGTGGGTCCGAAGGTGTAGATAGCACCCAGGGCAGTGGCTCCCAGCTCGCCTTCAAGCTGTCCGGAAACGGTCAGCGAGGTCTGCTCTCCAAAGAAATCATCGTCGTAGATAATCTTCCCGTCCTCGTCTTTCTTCAGGTCGTAGAGGTTCTTGGTGGTCACCTGGAACATATTGCCTGCTCCCTCACAGTCGCTGGCAGTAATGAGCGGCGTGTGGAAATAGAAGAATCCGTGCTCATGGAAATAGGTGTGGATAGCTATCGCCATATTGTGGCGGATGCGCATCACGGCTCCGAAGGTGTTGGTGCGCAGGCGCAGATGGGCATACTGGCGCATGTACTCGAAGCTCTGTCCCTTCTTCTGCATGGGATAGTCAGCACCGCAAGTGCCATAGATTTCAATGCTTTCGCACTGGATCTCGCTGGCCTGTCCCTGAGCGGGACTTTCGACGAGCGTACCGACGGCACAGATACAGGAACCGGTCGTGATGAGCTTGAGTTTCTCTTCTCCTATAGCGGCGGGGTCAACGACCACCTGCACGTTCTTGATGGTAGAGCCATCGTTGAGGGCAATGAAATCGACTGCCTTAGAGCTGCGGTGCGTACGCACCCAGCCCTTCACGCAGACTTTCTTGCCATATTCGGTGTCACGGAGGACATCAATGACTTTTGTTCTTTCCATTTTTCTTTTTATTCTTTTTTCTAGATGTTCTAGAAGTTCTAGGTATTCTAGTTATTCTAGGGGGCTAGAAATTCTAGTCTTTTTATTCGAAGGCACCCATGCGGAGCATGTCAACTTCCTTCTCGGTGAGGAAGCGCCAATCGCCGCGACGGAGATTCTTCTTGGTGAGACCGGCAAACTGCACGCGGTCGAGCTTAATGACACGATAGCCAAGGCTCTCGAAGATACGGCGCACGATGCGGTTCTTACCAGAATGGATCTCAATGCCAACCTGCGACTTGTCGTCATCCTTGGCATATTCGATGGCATCGGCATGTACCTCACCATCCTCCAGCTCGATACCTTCAGCAATCTGCTGCATATCGGCAGCGGAAACGTTCTTGTCGAGATAGACGTGATAAACCTTCTTCTTGAGGAACTTAGGATGCGTGAGCTTGGAAGCCAGGTCACCGTCGTTGGTAAGCAGGAGCACACCCGTGGTGTTGCGGTCGAGACGACCTACGGGATAGATACGCTCAGGGCAAACATTCTTCACGAGATCCATCACGGTCTTGCGCTGCTGAGGATCGTCGCTGGTGGTGACATAATCCTTGGGTTTGTTGAGCAGCACATACACTTTCTTCTCCAAAGTGACGGGCTGGTCATGGAACATCACCTCATCGGTGCGGAGCACCTTGGTGCCGAGCTCGGTAACCACTTCCCCATTGACCTTCACTACGCCAGCCTGGATGAACTCATCGGCCTCACGACGGCTACAAACGCCGGCATTGGCGAGGAACTTGTTCAGACGAACGGGCTCGTTGGGATCGAAGTTCTCCTCCTTATACTCGATACGTTTCTTCAAAGAATACTTGGCATTGGGATCATAGCCGCCACGCTGCTGCTGGCCATAACCGCCACGCTGCTGATAACCGCCGCGCTGCTGATAGCCACCACGAGGCTGCTGACCGTAGCCACCGCGCTGCTGATAACCGCCACGCTGCTGCTGGCCATAACCGCGAGGCTGCTGCCGGTTGTAGCCACCGCGCTGCTGCTGGCCATATCCTCCACGCTGCTGATAACCGCTGCGAGGCTGATAGCCGCCCTGCTGTTCACCTTCATTATTATAGCGGGGACGATAGCCGCCCTGCTGACGAGGCTGATAGCCACCCTCCTCATTATTATTATAGTTAGGACGATAGCCACCCTGCTGGCGGGGCTGGTAACCTCCCTGCTGGCGAGGCTGATAGCCGCCGCGGGGCTGATAGCCACGCTGCTGCGGAGCCTCCGACTGGAGATTAGCGCCAAAACCTTCGGGGCGGAAACCGCCTTCACCTTCGTTGCTGTTAGGTCTGGGCGTGTAAGGACGCTGAGTGTGAATACGAGGACGTGGAGAGCGTCCCTGCTGTGGTCGATAGTTGGAATAAGACGAGCGGTAACCTTCACGGCCATTCTCGTTGTTCTGCTCTGCAGACATTCCATCGGTCTTTTTCTCTAAATCTTCTGACATTTTTGTAACTTTTAAATAATTGATACTAATATATAAAACTCTAAATGGACCTAATCCCTTAGGTCAAGGATTTTTATCTTCTTTGAATTTGCGACAGAGTCGCAAAACACGGGACTTTGGGTTTATACGCCGGTGTAATTGCTGGGAGTGATGGCCATGAGCTCGGCTTTCACGCTGTCGCTGACTTCCAACTGCTGGATGAACTCGTGGATGGTTTCCTCGGTCATGTGCTTATTGGTGCGGGTGAGTGCCTTCAGCGCCTCATAAGGATGGGGATAGGCCTCGCGGCGCAGGATGGTCTGGATTGCCTCGGCCACGACTGCCCACGTGTTCTCAAGATCCTCGTGAAGCTTCTCTTCGTTGAGAATGAGCTTGCGCAATCCCTTCAGCGTGCTCTGAATGGCAATCACGCTATGACCGAGAGGCACACCGATATTGCGGAGCACGGTGGAATCGGTCAGGTCGCGTTGCAGGCGGCTGATGGGCAGTTTCTGTGCCAGGAACTGCAGAATGGCATTGGCTATGCCGAGATTGCCCTCCGAATTCTCATAGTCGATAGGATTGACCTTATGAGGCATGGCGCTGGAACCCACCTCGCCGGCCTTGATTTTCTGCTTGAAATACTCCATGGAGATATACATCCAGAAATCGCGGTCGAGGTCGATGATAATGGTATTGATACGACGGATGGCATCGAAGACGGCACCCATTTGGTCGTAGTTGCTAATCTGCGTGGTGTATTGCTCACGCTGCAGCCCCAACTTCTCGCTGACGAAGCGGTTACCGAAGGTCTTCCAATCAATCGTAGGATAGGCCACACGATGGGCATTGAAGTTGCCCGTAGCCCCACCGAACTTGGCCGTCATGGGTACTTTTTCCAAAGACTCCAACTGCTGTTGCAGACGATAGACGAAGACCATGACTTCCTTGCCCAAGCGTGTGGGGGAAGCAGGCTGTCCGTGGGTCTTGGCGAGCATCGGCACATCCTTCCACTCTTCCGCATAGTCGGAGAGTTGCTGAATCAACTCCTTCACCTGTGGAATGAACACATCGGCCAATGCCTCTTTCACGGAAAGGGGCACGCTGGTGTTATTAATGTCCTGGGAGGTGAGTCCGAAATGGATGAATTCCTGGTATTGGGTGATGGGTGACGGGTGTTGGTTGTTGGCAGCCCGTTCCTCATCGATCTTGGCAAATTGCTCCTTGATGAAATATTCCACGGCCTTCACGTCGTGGTTGGTAATCTTCTCGATATCCTTCACGCGCTGGGCATCCTGCTCAGAGAAGTTGCGATAGATATCACGCAGACGTCCGAACAGGCTCTGGTCAAACGACTGGAGCTGCGGCAGGGGGAGTTCACAAAGGGTTATGAAATATTCTATCTCTACCCGAACGCGATAACGGATGAGTGCATATTCGGAAAAATAATCGGCTAACTTCTCAGTCTTGCCTCTATAGCGGCCATCGACAGGCGAGATGGCGGTCAGTAAATCCAAATTCATATCACTGAAATATCAACTAATACGTATTACTTGTGTCTATTATTCTCTTAATGTCCGGCAAAATTACAAAGTTTTTTTGAGACTCCATAAATAATTCCCTTAATAAAACAAAAATCCCCGCAACTATTTAGATGCAGGGAAGCTGGTGGGCGTTGACGGATTCGAACCGCCGACCCTCTGCTTGTAAGGCAGATGCTCTAAACCAGCTGAGCTAAACGCCCGTTGTTTTGAAAAGCGATGCAAAGGTACGGAGTTTTTTTGAAACCACCAAACTTTTGCATCACTTTTTTCATTTTTTCGGTTAATCGGGAGATGCAACCACCCAATTCCCTACTTCCCAAAGGCTATTGAAATCAGAGTTTGTAGAGATCGTTGGCAGCAATGAGGTCCACCTTCTTAGCCTCCAGAATCTTCTCACAGGCATCCAGGTCAGTAGGACGGATGACGATATGGGCCACATTACCGGCTGCAAACGAATACAGGTACTCAATGAACACGCCGGCTTCAGACAGATACTGGAGCACAACGGCCAAGGCGCCGCTGGTGTTGGGGCAATTCAGGGCGATGACATCGGTCAGCTTCACGGCAAATCCGGCGGCCTTCAGCACTTCGTAAGCCCTTTCAGGCTCGGAAACGATACAGCGGAGGATACCGAAGTCGCTATTGTCCGCAATACTCATTGCCGACAGGTTTATACCGGCCTTTCCCAGTTCGGCGGTGACTTCCATCAGACGCCCACCCTTGTTCTCAAGGAACACAGATAATTGTTTTGCTTTCATATTTTAGAATTTTAGGAACTATTTAAACTGTCGCTTGTCAATCACGCGGCGGGCCTTGCCCGTGCTGCGCTCTATACTCTTAGGCTCGCAGAGACGTACCTTGAAGCCCAGACCGATCACGCTGCGGAGTTCTGCCTCCAACTTCTTCTGGAGACCCACCAGGACTGACATTTCATCGCTGTAGAACTCTTCCTTCACTTCCACCTGAAGCTCAGAGGTATCGGTATTGTTCACACGGTCAACCGTCAGCAGGAAGTGAGGCTCATACTCAGGCAATGACAGGATGACGGCTTCAATCTGAGAGGGGAATACATTGACGCCGCGGATAATCAGCATATCGTCGCAACGGCCCAGGATACGGTCCATACGAACCAACGTGCGTCCGCAGGAGCACTTTTCGTAATGCAGGGCGGTAAGGTCGTGGGTGCGATAGCGGAGCAGGGGCATGCCTTCCTTGGTGAGATGGGTAAACGTCAGTTCGCCCAAAGTGCCTTCCGGCAACTGCTCGCCCGTGTTGGGATCCAGAATTTCGGGATAGAAATAATCCTCACTCAAGTGCGTGCCACACTGGCATTCACATTCGTATCCTACACCCGGACCGGCAATCTCGCTCAAGCCATAGATATCATAAGCCTTGATACCCAGTGTGGATTCGAGTTTTCCGCGCATCTCCTCGGTCCATGGCTCGGCACCGAAGGCTCCAATCTTCAACTTGAATTCCTCGCGGGGCCATTCAGACTCCTGCAGGGCTTCACCCAAGAACATAGCATAGGAAGGCGTACAGCAAAGTACCGAAGCACCGAAGTCGTGCATCAGGGTAATCTGCTTCTGCGTGTTACCAGAAGACATCGGAATCACACTGGCACCGATATTCGTAGCACCGTCGTGGGCACCCAGGCCACCGGTAAACAAGCCATAGCCATAAGATATCTGGAAAATATCATCCTTCGTAGCACCATAGGCCGTGAAAGCGCGGGAGATGCTCTCCGTCCACATGGCCAGGTCCTTGCGCGTGTGAAGCACGACGACAGGCTTACCGGTCGTTCCGGAAGAAGCGTGGATGCGGACAATCTGGCTCATCGGAACGGCAGCCAGACCGAAAGGATAGTTGTCGCGCAGGTCCAACTTATTGGTAAACGGCAGTTTCACCACATCATCAATGTCCTTGATGTCGCCCGGCTCAAGTCCCATTTCCTGAAACTTACGGCGGTAGAAGGGTGAGTTGTGATAGACATAATCGGCCATCTTGCGAAGGCGGATACTCTGAATTTCGCGAAGTTGCTCGCGATCCATACATTCAATGTTCTGGTTCCAAATCATACAGTAAATCAAATTAGAGGTTTGATCTGCTGACAAAGGTACAAAAAAAATCCGCATCTCCTAACGAAATGCGGATTTTTTTGTATTAAAATATTCTTATTGCGAATAATAATCGAATATTAGTCAACAATCTGAATAGTTGCACGACGGTTGTAAGAGATCGGTGACAGGATGTCAACACCACCCTTAGCTTCCTGAGAAATCTTACCCTCAGAAACACCCATCTTCACGAGTTCGTCAGCAACGCGCTTTGCACGCTTCTCAGACAGAACCTGGTTGTGAGGAGCGCTACCAGTTGCGCTGTCAGCATAACCTGTTACGAGGAGGTTGTTGTTGTTCTCGATAGCATACTTAGCAAGAGCCTGTACGTTTACGAGGTCCTTCAGCTCAGCAATCTCGGTCTTGTCGAGGTTGAAGAATACAGATACGGGAGTAGTGATGAACTCCTTCACAGACTGAGGAACTTCAACCTGCTTGGGCTGATTAGCCAGGAGGTTCTTCAGACGATCGTTCTCTGCGTTAGCGTCAGCAAGCTGAGCCTTGAGAGCGTCGATCTGGCTCTGAGAGAGGGCCTTGATAGCGTCAACATCGGGAACCTTGTTCCAAGTAGCCTTACCCAGGTTGAGGGTCAGACCAACTTCAGCGGTGAACCAACGATCGTGAGCAGAATCAAGGTTACGACCCATAGGATAAGTTACACCTTCGAAATCGTCACCGCAGAGGTTGTAGCTGAGGTCAAGGTTGATAGCAACGCGCTTAGACACGCGGAAGGTGTTCAGGATACCAGCGCTACCAACGAGCTCATAAGTGTTGTAAGAGCAGTTACGGGCAACACCTACACCAGCATAAGGAATGAAGTTCCAAACACGAGTGGGGTTGTAACCGCAAAGAAGGTTGCTCAGGTTGAGCAGAGCCTGCTCCTGCAGATTCCAATACTTAATCTTGTTATTGTCTACATCAGTAAACGAACCCTGCTTGTTAGGCACGACGCTCTTACCGTCCATTGCATTGAACTTGGTGCGGAGACCGATACCGGGAGTAAACCACTTACCGATAGCTACAGAGAAACCAAGACCACGACGGAAATCCTTCAGAGGACTCTTGGAAAGACCTTCGTGCTTCTCTTCACTAGAATAGAAAGCACTGTAAGCAAAGTTACCCTGGATGAACCAGTTGCTCCAGAAAGAATTAGTGGCTACACTGTACTTCAGAGAGGGCTCTTCCTGAGCCATGCCTGTCAGTGAAACGCTGGCCAGAGCCAGAACGATTAAAAATTTTTTCATAACTTTTATAATTTAACAATCAATAATTAATTATCTATTTGATTCTACAAACTTCGAAATTTCGGCACAAAGATAATATAAATTTTTGAAACCAGCCTAATTTTTCATAAGAAAATGCACAAAAAAACAAAAAATTCTTAACATAAATCATAAAAAGGGGCGTTTTTACCCCATTAGCTGGTCAATTTCCTGTTGTTTGAGGATGCAAATAATGATTTTGCCATCAGGTGTATAATTGACGTTGGAGCACCCAAAAAGGGTATTAACGAGATTGTCCATCTCTTCATTTCCCAAAATTTGGCCGTAAGGAATGGCTGCATGCTGAGCCAGACAGAGTGCCAACGACTGATAAATATCGGTCCCGACTTTCGAGGAAGACTCTTCAGCTGAGGCCACTACCTGATGCAGGAGGACATCCATGTTGACACCTTCCAACTCAGTGGGAATTCCATTGACGGCGAAACTGCCATTCCCCAGATTTGAAAGATCGAAGCCCAAACGCTCCATCTCAGGCAAGACACTCTCTAAAATCACAGCGTCGGACGGAGGCAACTCTACAACCTCTGGAAAAAGAAGTTTTTGTGAGCACCCTTCCTTACATTCCATTTGCCTAAGATACTCCTCATATAATATACGTACGTGCGCGCGATGCTGGTCAATGATCATCAGGCCCGACTTGACAGCCGTCATGACATACTGCCCTTTATACTGATAATGAACTGGCGACTTGTCTTCTATAATAGAAGCAGACGACATAAGAACGTCATCAGAATCATCGGGAGTTTCAAACAAGTTCTGCTCCTCGTGGGTGTGCTGCACACCGGCATATAATTCGGTCCAGTCGGCGGGCACCGTTCTTTTATTGGAAGAAGGGCGGGAATTAGATTTGAAAGGATTATATGCCGGATCATAATCAATCTTGGGTGCCGCCACATCAAGCATCCCGGGATTGAATACAGGGATATCCGGCTTCCCCTGCGTATCGAATTCTATGGAAGGAACATCGTTGAACTTACCGATGGCCTCCTTGACGGCCGCCGTCAGTATCTGCCAGATGGTCTGTTCGTCCTCGAATTTTATCTCTGTCTTGGTAGGATGGATATTCACGTCTATATTCTCAGGCTTTACTTCCAGATAGATAAAATAAGGAACTTGCTCGCCCACCGGGACCAGACGTTCAAAAGCGCCTTGTACCGCTTTATGGAAATAAGGATGCTTCATGTAGCGGCCATTCGCGAAGAAATACTGGTGTGCCCCCTTTTTCTTGGAGGATTCCGGCTTACCTACGAACCCAGTGATCTTACAAACCGTCGTCTCTACCCCTACAGGAAGGATGTCTTGGTTAAAGCGCTTGCCAAAAACATCAACGATACGCTGGCGGAGATTGCCGGCACGGAGATTGAAAACCTCCACCCCATTACTGTGAAGCGTGAAATGAATCTGCGGATTCACGAGGACGATACGCTCGAAAGCCTGGAGGATGTTGTTGAGTTCCGTAGCATTCGACTTCAGGAATTTCCGGCGCGCCGGTACATTGTAGAACAGATTCTCCACAGAGAAATTGCTGCCTACCGGACAAGACACCGGGCTTTGGGAAGTGACCTTGCCGCCCGAGATATTTATCAGGGAACCTATTTCGTCGGTTGCCATACGGGTTTTCAACGTGACCTGAGCCACAGCTGCAATGGAAGCCAAAGCCTCGCCACGGAATCCCATGGTATGGAGGGCGAAAAGGTCATCAGCCTTGCGTATCTTGGAAGTGGCATGACGCTCAAAAGAAAGGCGCGCATCAGTTTCGGACATTCCCTTTCCGTTGTCGATGACCTGAATAGAGGTGCGTCCGGCATCAATGACGATGACGTTGATGGTATCGGCCTCAGCATCCACAGCATTCTCGACCAGTTCCTTAATGACACTGGCCGGACGCTGAATCACCTCACCTGCGGCAATCTGGTTGGCGACGCTATCGGGTAATACCTGTATGATGTCACTCATTTTTCTCTAATTCCCCCTGCGCTTCAGGCTCCTCCTGCTGTTGGGGTACTTCCTGTTCTTTAGGTTTTAACGTTTGGAGTGGAGCCTCTTTCCGCTTGATAGCCTTCAGCTCCGTTCCACCCTTCTTCCCACGCCACACGAAGATGTCGTCCTTATCAAGAGGACGGATATAATCGAACCATGCGAACTGAGGCAAATGATACTTTTCGGGTGGAATCTGCGTCATGGGATAAATGGTTCCTATGGCCTTGTTTGTCTTTATCCGCTGCAACTTGCGCTGCTGAAAATACATACGCATCGTGTCGGTCTCCAAATAATTCAGGCCTTGATACGTGCTGTCCTTCTCGTCGATAGGATAATAGACGGTCTGAACATTGCCGATGGCATCGCTCTCATAGATGTCTCCATTGATGAAATAGGCATACATATCTTTGGAGGATACTTGGTTGAAATGGTCCTTTTCGTCAATCTTTTCTACAGAAAGCGCCTGACCATTGATATGGGCATGTTCTACGGTGGAATCCTTCATGAACACTTCAATGACCTCGCCGAGCAACTGGCGGTTTACATTCCATGTTATCGGGTCCTTATACATGGTCATGATAGAATCCCTCGAATCATAAACCAGCGAATCACAGACGGCCTGTATGTCCTTGCGGTACATTCTCACCTTGTTATAGCAATGCAGCTTACGCCAAACAGAATCCGTATTCATATTATAGGAAACCATTTTCAGCGTGTCGCCATGCATATATAGCGTGTCCTTCTGAGAATAATCCACAAGCATGGCATTCTTCGTAGCATAGGAATAGCCGGCTTTCTCGTCATACCAGAAATAGTCGCTATACAGTTCATTCTTGTTCTTCTTGTCCTTATAGATGACATTACCAAAACCTTCCGCCGTGCCTTTATTCTCATCGCGGAAAAGACTATCGCCTACCATCTCCTTCTGGTCATCAACCAAAACGCTTCGGCCGAACAAACGGGCCTTGTCTTTATTGGTATCGTAATAGCCTTCCGTCGTCTTCACCACGCTCTTTCCTGACGTTACGGTAGAAGGTCCCACGACATGGGCCTCACGCGTGCGTACGTCATAATACAAGGTGTCGGTTTCAAGATAGAACTTGGGGTTCTTCAGTTTCACGTCATAGTTGAAGACGGCCTCCCGGCTTTCCGTGTCATACTCTCCCCAGTCACTGGTCAGCACATTCTTATTATCCACCATCTTACCACCTTCGAAAAAGTAACCAAGGTTGTAAAGGCGGTCATAATCCAATGAATCGGTATAGAGTTTGGTTCCACGATGTGTAAGAATCACATTGCGGCGGGCACGGGCCATTTGCTCATTTCCATCATAGAAAGCATAGTCGCTCAAGAGGGTCAACGTATCACCCTGGCGGAGTCTCACATGGCCAAAAGCCTCAAAGGAATTGTTGGCTTCGAAGAAATAGGCACTGTCGCAGGTCAGCGTGGCTCCTTTATGACGGAAACTGACATGGCCGTTCAAAATCTGGGCATCAGGTTGCCGTCCATAGCGATCGTAAGAAAGACGGTCTGCATGATTCAGATAGACACGTTCGTCAACCTTTTTACGGGGAGCCTTTCTCTTACGGGCAGCCTGAGAGCCGACAACCAGGCATAGTCCAAACAGGCATAGAAGCAGCCCTAAAGCCATTCTATGCCCGCCTGTATGCCGGTATGTTCTTTTCTGACAGGTCATTTGATCCAGCCTTCGTATTCAAACTGACAATCCTTGTAACGGTCATTCATCCGCACATAGATGGTCTTCAGCTTATTCTTTACCCAATCTTTCAGATATTCCTGACGACGTTTGAGAAGAACCACATTCTTCATCTCCTGAAAGTCTTCCGTAATGGTAGCACGATGGCCATCCACCCTGCTCTTCAGTTTCACAATGGACGTGACGGTCTTTCCCTTAGAATTAATCATCTGGAAAGCATCAGAGACTTGTCCGACCTTCAACGTATCCACCACACGAGCAATCTCAGTTGGAAGATCCTGCATACGGAACTTACTGGTACGGCCAGCTTCTGAGGTATTTGCCATCAATCCCTTACTACTGCGGGTATCTTTATCGTCAGAGATAAAAGTTGCAGCCTCATCAAAAGAGAATTTCCCCGCACGGATATCTGTAGCGATGGAATCCAACCGGTGCTGCGCTTTTTCCATAGCATCCGATGAAACACGAGGTTTCAGCAGAATATGACGACACTTGATTTTGTCACCGCGCTTATCAATAAGCTGGATGATATGGAAACCAAACTCTGTCTCCACAATCTTAGAGATTTTCTTGGGATCGGTCAGATTGAAAGCCACATTAGCAAAAGCCGGATCAAGCATACCCCTTCCGGTATAATCGAGTTCTCCACCCTGACGGGCTGTTCCCGGATCTTCAGAATAAAGACGTGCCAGCGTGGCAAAAGTGGTCTCTCCCCTATTCACACGGTCGGTATAGTCGCGGAGTTCATTCTTCACGCGGTTGATCTCATCTTGCTCTATACGAGGGGTGATGCTCACGATTTGCACCTCCACTTCTGTAGGCACGAAGGGAATGCTGTCTTCAGGAAGATCCTTGAAATACATACGAACATCAGCAGGACTCACCTTAATTCCTTCCACGAGCTTTTCCTGCATCTTCTGGATAAGCTGACGGTCACGGAAATCATCGTGCATAGAGCTGCGCATCTGGGCAATGCTCTGCTTACGATACTCTTCCAACTTCTCCTTGCTTCCACCCACCATCTGCAGCCAGTAGTTGATCTGCTGCTCTACATTCTGGTTGATTTCTGCTTCCGTCACCTCAATAGAGTCGATGGCGGCCTGATGGAGATAAAGCTTCTGAACGGCGATTTGCTCAGGAATCGTACAATCAGGATTTCCTTGGAAATGAACGCCCTCAACCTCTGCCTGCAGACGCATCGCCTCCACATCACTCTTAAGGATAGGCTCATCACCCACCACCCAAATGACTTCGTCCACGATGCTGGCCTCATTGAGAACCTCTTCTTGTACCTTGGCTGTTGAGTCGTTTGCCTGTAAGTCGTTCTGTTGCGCCATACGCATCACAGAGCCGCGGGCACTGATGCCCAAAGCCAGCATCGCAGCAAATGCAACAGTCAATATCGTCTTTCTTTTCATATTCAAAATCGTAGTCCGACTAGTGCTTATTGACAGTTTTCACCACCTCCTGATTAACCTGTACCGGATACTTCTTTCGAAGCGTAGCCACCCAGGCTTTCTCCAGTTCTTCCTGATAATCGGCAGTGACGAGTCCTTTCACGTCCTCATACTCTTCAGGGCCTTTCTTCAGCAATTTACCATAGACTGCATCGATGGGGTAATCCTTGACGGGTGTCACAGGTTTGTTCACCTTAAACACCATCTTATCTATAAAGGCGTTGTCGCCTTTCTTGAAAATGCCCTTCTCCACACGAATGCGGATAATGGAATCATTATTGAACGTCTTACGGAGTTTATCGGCCCATTTACTGAATTCGAGTCCTTTCACGCTCTTCTTCACAGCCTTCACGTCAGCCTCGTCCTTCACATGATAGACCATACCCTTATAGCGGGGAGCATCCCACTTATACTTTTTCTTGTTCTTACTGAAATAGTTAGCCAATCCGGCCTCGTCCTTGGCAGCCTTTTCCCAGACTTCACGGTTGGAAATCTCATACAACAGCAAGCCATCGTGATACTCACGAACCAGATTGTCAAGCTCCACATCCTTAGCCTGGAGCTCTGCCGAACGCTCATCGAGCAACTGCTCACGGGAGATATTGCGCTGCTTAGCCACAGAATCTACTACCTGCTCTGCCAAACGCTCGCGCACATTCCGGGATTCCAAAAATTTAAGAATATCAGAACGAAGGGAATCATACGGCTCTAACTGTTTACGATCCTTCATCAGAATAATATGCCAGCCAGCCGGGCTCAGCACAGGCTGTGACATCTCGCCTACTTTCAAGGCATAGGCAGCATCCTCAAACTCCTTCAAAGTTTGGTTGGGACCAATCCATGGGAGTACGCCACCCTTCTGGGCCGATCCAGGATCTTGCGACACTTTCTTGGCTAAATCTGCAAAATCGGCACCCTGCTTCAATGCCTGATAGACCGAATCAATACGCACCTTGGCTGCTTTCTGTTCCGCATCAGTAGCCTTCTGATTGAGAAGCACCAGGATATGTGCCGGCATAATCAGGCCGCGCGGTCCGATAGCATCCTTCGTATTCTGATATACCTGCCGGGCTTCTTTCTCAATAGCCTCATCAGTCACAAAAGAAGGAGTGATCTGCTGGTCGCGGTAAGTGCGGAATTCCCGCTGGTACGACTTCATCGTATCAAGTTTGGCATCCAACGCGGCCTGAACCTTCAATTTGTAATTGATAAAAAGATCCACATATTCATCTACGGTCTTCTTGTCAATCACTCCCTCGGCATTGTTCTTATTATAAGAATATTCAAACTCTGAACGCTGCACCGGATGGCCTGCAACTGTCATAATCACAGGGTCGTCTGTCTGTGCGAAAGCCATGCTCCCGCAAAGGAGCATGGATATCACTGCTATTGATTTCTTATGAAAAGCCCTCATTTTACAAATTATCTTGATTCCTTTTTGATTTCTTATTCGTTAGGACGCGAATAGTTAGGAGCCTCGCTAGTAATGGAGATATCGTGGGGATGACTCTCCAAGATACCGGCATTGGTGATACGTGTGAACTTCGCATGATGCAAATCCTCAATCGTGGCAGCACCGCAATAGCCCATACCAGAGCGCAGACCACCGGTCATCTGATAAATCACCTCCTGCAAGGTTCCCTTGTAAGGCACACGACCCGCAATACCCTCGGGTACCAACTTCTTCACATCTTTCACACCGCCCTGGAAATAGCGGTCGCTCGAGCCGTGCTCCATAGCCTCCAATGAGCCCATGCCGCGGTAGCTCTTAAACTTACGGCCATTGAAAATGATGGTGTCGCCAGGACTTTCCTCCGTACCGGCAACCAAAGAACCAATCATCACAGAATAGCCTCCGGCAGCCAAAGCCTTCACAATATCGCCGCTATAACGCAAACCGCCATCGGCGATAAGGGGAATACCCGTTCCTTTCAGGGCACATGCCACGTCATAGACAGCACTCAACTGAGGAACACCCACACCAGCTACGACACGAGTGGTACAGATACTACCCGGACCGATACCCACCTTAATAGCGTCAGCACCATTGTCGGCAAGCATCTTGGCAGCTTCACCAGTAGCAACGTTACCTACCACCATCTCAATATCAGGGAAGGCTTTCTTGGCCTCATGAACTTTCTCAATCACACTTTTAGAATGGCCATGAGCCGTATCTATCACAATAGCATCCACGCCTGCATTCACCAATGCCTGTATACGGTCGAAAGTGTCAGCCGTAACTCCCACACCAGCAGCCACACGCAAACGGCCTTTTTCGTCCTTACATGCCATCGGCTTATTCTTGGCCTTCGTGATATCCTTATAAGTGATTAGGCCAACCAGTTTGTTGTCCTTATCTACTACGGGAAGTTTCTCAATCTTATTAGCCTGCAGGATATCTGCAGCTGCATCAAGATCGGTCTGCTGATGAGTGGTCACCAAGTTCTCAGTGGTCATCACCTCATCAATCTTCTTATCCAAGCGGCGCTCAAAACGCAGGTCACGATTGGTCACGATACCAACCAGATGCCCCTCTCCGTCAACCACGGGGATACCACCGATATGATATTCCGACATCATCATCAGGGCATCCTGAACGGTGCGGCCTTTCTGAATCGTCACGGGGTCATAAATCATTCCATTTTCAGCGCGCTTCACAATAGCCACCTCACGGGCCTGAGCCTCAATAGACATGTTCTTGTGAATCACGCCAATACCTCCTTCACGGGCAATGGCAATAGCCATAGCCGACTCGGTGACGGTGTCCATAGCTGCCGTCACAAACGGTATGTTCAACTCGATGTTACGAGAGAACTTGGTTTTCAACTCTACCTCACGGGGCAGTACCTCTGAATAAGCGGGAATCAAAAGGACGTCGTCAAATGTGAGACCGTCCATCACAATTCTGTCTGCAACAAATGATGCCATAGTGTACTTTAAAATTTATTGCGTGCAAAGATACACATTTTCCGCCACATGAGCAAACCTTTCACCTTTTTATCGTTGCGATTAATTCTATTTAACGCGGAAAGGCGCAGAAGAGGCCATACATGCTCATAGGCAAACCTGGACTTGCCAAAGAAACGAGCCGGTCACTTCCAGAAGAAATGACCGGCTCATCTATTCAAATACAGGTGGTTTTAGTTAGCCACTTCCGACAGGAACTTGATACGAACCAGCCTTACTTCGTCTTCCGAATAGTCATCGCCAAGTTCATCCATGGCCGTATCAAGGTCGTCCGTCTCACTCTCCGAGAAATAGTCGTAGATGTCGTCAACATGATCGTCGTCCATCACTTCCTCCAGGAAATAGTCGATATTGAGCTTTGTACCACTATAGACAATGGCCTCCACCTCGTCGAGTAGTTCCTCGAATTCCAAGCCCTGGGCATTGGCAATATCATCGAGAGCCACCTGCCTGTCGATGCTTTGGATTATCTTCACCTTTACGGCCGACTTCTTAGCTACTGTACGGACGCGCAGATCCTCTGGACGCTCAATTTCATTCTCCTCACAATGGCGTTTGATGAGCTCCACAAATTCTTTTCCAAACTTGCGGGCCTTGCCGGCACCTACACCCTGAACCTGCTGTAGTTCTTCGAGAGTAACAGGATAGACCGTGGCCATCTGCTCCAGCGAGCCTTCCTGGAACACTGCGTATGCAGGAACACCTTTCTGCTTGGCTACCTTTTTCCTAAGGTCTTTCAGCATAGCAAAAAGCGTAGGATCAAGAGCGCCGCCCTGTCCTTCTACCATTTCTTCGTCATCGTCATCACTAAACTCATTATCGAGCACGATCATAAACGACTCCGGAGACTTCAGGAACTTCTTGCCTGCTGACGTCAGCTTCAGCAAGCCATAATTCTCCACGTCTTTCTTCATATACCCGGCAATCAAAGCTTGGCGGATAACGGGATTCCATATCTTCCCATCCATATCCTCACCTGAGCCGAACTCCTCTAACTGGTCGTGTTTGTGCGCTACGATATCATCCGTGGCACGACCCGTCACAAAGTCAATCACGTAGTCTGTACGGAAATCCTCTTTCAGTTTCTGAACTGCCGTAAGCACGATGACAAGTGCATCCTTAGCCTCTTGCTTAGTCTTGGGATGCAGACAATTATCACAGTTGCCGCAATTCTCCTGTGGATAATCCTCGCCAAAATAATGGAGCAACATCTTGCGACGGCACACGGAAGATTCCGCGTAGGCTGCCGTTTCAGCCAGCAACTGGCGCCCGATATCCTGTTCGGCCACAGGCTTGCCCTCCATAAATTTCTCGAGTTTCTTCAAATCTTTATAGCGGTAGAAAGCAATACACTTACCTTCTCCGCCATCGCGTCCGGCACGTCCCGTCTCCTGATAGTAGCCTTCCAAACTCTTGGGGATATCATAATGGATCACAAAACGCACATCGGGTTTGTCAATTCCCATGCCAAAGGCTATAGTAGCCACGATGACATCAATATCTTCCTGCAGGAAGTCATCCTGTGTCTTGTTGCGGGTTGCCGAATCCAAACCGGCATGATAGGGCGCTGCCTTGATATCATTGGTACAGAGCACGGCTGCCAGTTCCTCCACCTTTTTGCGGGAAAGACAGTAGATAATACCGCTCTTTCCAGGATTTTGGCGGATAAACTTCACTATCTGGGCATTGGTGGCATCATCGCTGCCTGGCTTCTGCCTTACTTCATAATACAGATTAGGACGGTTGAACGAACTCTTGAACTCCTGTGCATCCAATATACCGAGACTCTTCTTGATATCCGTCCGCACCTTGTCGGTAGCAGTAGCGGTGAGAGCAATGACTGGTGCCTTCCCGATCTCGTTCACAATAGGACGTATGCGGCGATACTCAGGCCGGAAATCATGGCCCCATTCCGAGATACAATGAGCCTCATCGATGGCATAGAAACTGATCTTGACCGACTTCAGGAAATCCACATACTCATCCTTGGTCAAGGACTCAGGTGCCACATAGAGCAACTTGGTCTTGCCCGAAAGGATATCATCCTTCACCAAATCAATGGCGGCCTTATTGAGCGAAGAGTTCAGGTAGTGAGCCAAACCCTCTTCCTCACTCATACCGTTGATGACATCCACCTGATTCTTCATCAGTGCAATCAACGGCGAAATGACAATAGCTGTGCCCTCCATAATCAAGGAGGGCAACTGGTAGCAGAGACTCTTTCCTCCACCAGTAGGCATGAGTACAAAGGTATCGTTGCCAGCAAGTACATTTCGGATAATAGCCTCTTGGTCGCCCTTGAAGGTATCAAAGCCGAAATACTGCTTCAATTTTTGGGTCAGGTCAATTTCGTTAGGCATCAATTATATTATTATCATTTATTCATTAGATTTCATCCGCTAAGCGAATGCTAAGCGCTTTCCAATTTCTGCAAATGGGCTTTGTCCAACTGCTCTTTGGCATACTCGAGAGTAACATCAAAACTTTTTACACGTTTTGACGGAATTTCAAACATTGCATCCATCATCACAGCCTCCACAATGGAGCGAAGGCCACGGGCGCCCAGCTTGTATTCCACGGCCTGGTCCACGATATACTCCAGTGTCTCATCTGCAAATGTAAGTTTCACGCCGTCCATCTCAAACAGCTTTTCATACTGCTTGACGATAGAGTTCTTGGGATCCACCAGAATACTCCGCAGCGCCTCACGGTCAAGCGGATTGAGGTAAGTCAGCACCGGCAAACGCCCGATCAGTTCCGGGATCAAGCCAAACGACTTCAAGTCCTGAGGAAGGATATACTTCATCAGGTCGCCCTTGTCAATTTTGCGGATATTCTGCACGGAGCTATAACCCACCACATGAGTATTCAGCCGCTGGGCAATCTTACGCTCAATGCCATCGAATGCGCCACCACAGATAAAGAGGATATTGCGGGTATCCAGATGCACATAGTCCTGGTCAGGATGTTTGCGGCCACCCTTGGGGGGAACATTCACGATAGATCCCTCCAGTAACTTGAGCAAACTCTGCTGCACGCCTTCGCCAGAGACATCGCGGGTAATACTGGGATTATCGCTCTTGCGGGCAATCTTATCTATCTCGTCAATAAAGACGATGCCTCGTTCTGCAGCAGCTTGGTCGTAATCAGCTACCTGGAGAAGACGGCTGAGAATACTCTCTACGTCTTCACCCACATAGCCGGCCTCTGTAAAGACTGTAGCATCCACGATGGTGAAGGGCACGTCGAGGAGTTTGGCGATGGTTCGGGCCAGCAAGGTCTTGCCGGTTCCCGTGGAACCGACCATGATAATATTGCTCTTTTCTATCTCCACGCCCTTGTCGGACAATGGCTGCTGAAGACGCTTATAATGATTATAGACGGCCACGGAGAGGAACCGCTTGGCCTCATCCTGACCGATGACGTATTCGTCGAGATGCTTCTTGATTTCGCGGGGTTTGGGTACTTTTTTCAATTTGAAAGGCTTGTCACCCTGCAAGTCCTTATTGCCATTGAGAAGTCCGGTTGACACTACAATATCATGGGCCTGCTCGGCGCAGTTCTCACATATATAGCCGTTCAGTCCTGTAATGAGCAACTTTACTTCGTTCTCACTTCTGCCGCAAAAATTACAAACTTTCTTTGCCACTAAAACCTTAATCTTATCACTATTAACACTAATTATTTCTTAACCAGCACAGCATCTATCATACCATACTCCTTGGCTTCCTCGGCGGTCATCCAATAGTTGCGGTCGCTATCCTGCCAAACCTTCTCATAAGGTGTGTGCGAGTGATTGCTGATGATGGTATAGAGTTCTTTCTTAAACTTCTGAATTTCTTTCACCTCAATCTCCATGTCGCTAGCCTGACCCTGCACGCCACCAAGCGGCTGATGAATCATCACACGGCTGTGGGTCAAGGCCGAACGCTTGCCTTCCTGTCCGGCAACGAGCAGCACGGCAGCCATCGAAGCGGCCATTCCCGTACAGATAGTAGCCACGTCGCTGCTGATAAACTGCATCGTGTCATAGATACCTAGACCAGCCGTCACACTTCCGCCCGGGGAATTGATATAGATGGAAATGTCCTTACCGGGGTCCACACTATCCAGATAGAGCAACTGAGCCTGCAACGTGTTGGCGGTATAGTCGTCAATCTGCGTGCCAAGGAAGATGATACGGTCCATCATCAGTCGTGAGAACACGTCCATCTGCGTCACATTCAGCTGACGTTCTTCCAAAATATACGGATTCAGATACTGTGACTGAACTTTCATTACGTCGTCGAGCACCATACTGCTCATTCCCAAATGCCGTGTGGCATATTTTCTAAAATCGTTCATATTCTTCTTTATCGTTTTGCCTTATATCTTTTATCATTTATAGCGCCCATAGAAGCGCAAAAAAGGTTATCCGCCTTTTTCTTAATACAAAGATAAGAAAAAAAAGCGGATAACCCCTTATTTCGAAGAAAATAATTTCCTAAAAAATGTTATTTTGCTTCCATCATCTTATTAAACTCATCGAGAGTAGCCTCTTTCGGGTTCAGTTTCACCACGTTCTTGAGGACTTCCGTGAGCTTACGGTCAATCGAGCGATCTACCAGATTGTCAACATATTCCTTCTTCTTGAGCATATCCTGGGCATAGTTATCCAGATACTCATCAGGCACATTGTTCATGCCATACTGGGCAAACTGCGCGCGGGCGGCTTCCTTAGCAGCTTCTTTCACATCTGCATCCTCCACCTTGATGTTGTTGGCAGCCACAAGCTGCTCCTTGATAAGGTGCCAAGTGAGTTCCTTGATGCTCATTTCGTAGTTCTTCTCCACGAAATCCTCGCCCTTATCCTTATTATTGTTGAGCATAATGCGCTTCAGCAGGGCATCGGGATAAGTCAGCTCGCCAACCTTCTTCTCGCAATGGGCACGCAGATCCTGAATGAACTTGAAATCGCTGTCCACAGCAAACTGAGCCTTCAGCGTATCAGCGACACGCTCGCGGAATTCCTTCTCATCCTTCACGGCATCCTTGCCAAACACCTGGTCGAAGAGGTCCTGATTGACATCAGCCTTCACGTAGCGGCTGATTTCGGTGATCTGATAGGAGAAATCGGCATCAATGTTCTCAGCCTCTTCACGGCTCACCTTCAGCAGGGAACTGATCTCGCCGAGATTCTCGGGATAGGCCTTCTTGGGATTGAAGGTGATGATGTCGCCCAGTTTACAGCCGTCGAAGAGCTTCTTCTGGTCGTCAACCTTAATATAATTAGGCAGCATGACTGCACCTTCCACGGTGATGCCCTCAGCCTTGGTGTTGCCTTCGGCATCGAGTTCGCGCAGGTCGCCCTTCAGCATGTCGTTCTCCTGGTAGCTATCTACCTTGTCATAGTGGCCACCGCGGCTGGCATACATATCCACCTGCTGGTCGATAAGTTTGTCGTCAACCTTGATGGTGTAGTAGTCCACCTTGTCGTGACCGCTCAACTTAATCTCAAATTCAGGAGCCACGGCAATGTCGAAGACGAACGTATAGGGAGCGTCTTTCTCCACATCAACGGGCTGCTGCTTCTCAGAAGGCATGGGATCACCCAGCATCTGAATCTTATTCTCCTGCACATACTTGTAGATCTCCTGACCTACAAGCTTGTTGATCTCATCCACCTTCACGCTGGTTCCTACCTGGCGCTTGATCAGGCCCATAGGCACCTGACCCGGACGGAAACCGGGCACATTGGCCTTCTTACGGTAATTCTTCAGTGTCTTCTCGACATTTTCCTTGAAGTCAGCCTCCTCCACGGTGATGGTCATCAGGCCATTCACTTTGTCGGGATTCTCAAATGTTACTTTCATCTTGTTTTGTATCTAATTAATTGTTAATTTGCAAATTGGGCTGCAAAGGTAGCAAGAAATTCGCTAATTACATTAAATAATGTGGAAAAATTTGTTTTTTTAACCTCTGGAGGCTATCCGGCCTCTTCAGCCTCCTTGCGGCGTTTCTCAGCATCAATCAACTGGAAATCTTTCTGGCGGAGTTCAAAATCACGACCCAGATACTTTTCCTTCACAATAGGGTTGGCAGCAAGTTCTTCAGGGGAACCCTTGAACAAAATGCGGCCCTCGAAAAGCAGATAGGCGCGGTCGGTAATAGATAGTGTCTCGTGCACGTTATGGTCCGTGATAAGGATACCAATGTTGCGATACTTCAGCTGCCACACGATATGCTGGATATCTTCCACGGCAATAGGGTCAACGCCGGCAAAAGGTTCATCGAGCATAATGAACTTAGGATCAATGGCCAGACACCGAGCTATCTCCGTACGACGGCGCTCACCTCCGGAAAGACGGTCGCCCAGATTCTTGCGGACCTTCTCCAAGCGAAGCTCCTTGATAAGCGACTCCAACTTCTGCAACTGGTATTCGCGGGGACGGCCGGTCATCTCCAAAACGGCCATGATATTGTCTTCCACGCTAAGTTTGCGGAAGACGGAAGCCTCCTGTGGCAGGTAGCCCACACCGGCACGCGCACGCTTATAGACCGGGAATTTCGTAATTTCCTGATCGTCAAGATAAATATGGCCAGCATTGGGAATGATAAGGCCCGTCGTCATATAGAAAGAAGTGGTCTTACCTGCACCGTTAGGACCAAGCAACCCCACGATTTCTCCTTGCCGCACGTTGATTGAAACATCATTGACCACCGTGCGCTTGCCGTAGCGCTTCACCAGTCCTTCCGTGCGAAGTGTCATAGACCCTTCTGTCTTTGTGAATTTTTCACTGTCGTTCAACAACACGTCTTCCATTTACTTACAATTTGGTTGCAAAGTTACAGCAAATGAGCGGAATTACAAAAGAAAAAAGGACTTTTTTGTTTTGGATTCCCGAATGCAGCCTTTACTTATGTAAAGTTACAGCAAATGAGCGGAAAAACATTTTTTTTTTTGCTTTTTCATCGGTTTTCACTAACTTTGCACGCAAATACACATCAGAGACTTATGTTCATAACTAAATGGCTTGCAGCACTGGGCCGCTACATCATACTGATGGGGCGCACTTTTTCGCGCCCCGAGCGCTTCAGAATGTTCTGGAAACAGTACGTTAAAGAGATGCTGCAACTGGGCGTCAACTCTATCGGCATCGTACTGCTCATCTCGTTTTTCATCGGTGCCGTAATCTGCATCCAGATGAAACTCAACATCCAAAGTCCTTGGATGCCAAGATGGGTGAGTGGCTACACGACTCGCGAGATTATGCTGCTGGAGTTTTCGTCGAGTATCATGTGCTTGATACTGGCAGGAAAGGTAGGCTCCAACATTGCCTCCGAACTAGGCACGATGCGTGTCACCCAGCAGATTGACGCCCTGGAAATCATGGGAGTGAACTCTGCCTCGTATCTGATTCTGCCAAAAATCATGGGAATGATTACCATGATGCCATTCCTGGTTATCTTCTCTTCGGCCATGGGCATTCTCGGAGCCTATGCAACGGCTTATATCGGGCACGTACTTTCGCCCGACGACCTAACCTTAGGCCTGCAGCACGACTTCAACCCGTGGTTCGTGTGGATGTCGATTATCAAGAGTCTGTTTTTTGCCTTTATCATCTCCAGCGTATCGTCGTTCTTCGGCTATAACGTGGAAGGAGGCTCCGTGGAAGTGGGCAAGGCGTCCACCACGGCTGTGGTCAACTCTTCTGTGCTCATTCTCTGTTCAGACGTATTCCTAACGCAGTTATTGTCATGATTCAGATAAACCATTTATATAAATCGTTCGAGGACAAAGAAGTGCTGCATGACATTAATGCATGCTTTGAGAACGGAAAGACCAATCTCATCATCGGCCAGAGCGGAAGCGGAAAAACCGTATTGATGAAGAATATCGTGGGGCTACTCGAACCTACTCAGGGGGAAATTCTCTACGATGACCGCAACTTCGTGGCCATGACAAAGCGAGAGAAAGTGATGCTACGCCGCGAGATGGGAATGATTTTCCAGAGCGCAGCCTTGTTCGACTCTATGTCGGTGTTGGAAAACGTGATGTTTCCGCTGGATATGTTCTCCACCATGAATTTCCGGGAAAGGGTAAAACGCGCCCAGGATTGCCTGGATCGCGTGAATCTTATCGAAGCGCAGCAGAAATTCCCTGGCGAACTCTCTGGTGGTATGCAGAAGCGCGTAGCTATTGCCCGTGCCATTGCCCTGAACCCGAAGTACCTCTTCTGTGATGAGCCGAACAGCGGTCTCGACCCTAAAACTTCCTTAGTGATTGACGAGTTGCTTCATTCCATTACCCAGGAATACAGCACGACTACCATCATCAACACCCACGACATGAACTCCGTGATGGGCATCGGTGAGAATATTATCTTTATTTATAAGGGTACGGCGGCCTGGAACGGCACCAAGGATGAAATCATGAGTTCCACCAATAAGAAACTCAACGATTTCATCTTCGCATCCGATCTCTTCAAGAAAGTGAAGGAAGAGGAAATGAAAGAAAAAGCGGGCAATCCTTGAAAGCCTATTTCATCAACCACTTGCCATCGCGTTTCACCATCGGAACGACAATCTCCTCCACGGTGCTGTCACCATAGCAAATCATCAGGAAAGCCTGAGCTGTGGGCTGAAGGGAATCATTGATACAGTTCTGGACGTCCACTTTCTTGATACCGCGATGCTCTTCTTGTTGCTGGGCCATATACATCTTGATATTGGCCACCAACTGCTCGCGATACATCTCGGGGATACTGTCAGGCATATCCATCTTGTCCACAAAGGCCTCCGTCTTTCCTTCCAGCAACAGGCTATAATACTCCTTAGCTGCATTGGCAGCAGCAAAATCAAGTTTCCTATCGTCTCCACAGGCAACAAGCACCAAGGCCACGATGCAATAAAGGATCTTTCTCATAGACTATCTGAAAGCCCATCCCAAAAAGGGAGGGCTTGAATGGCTCGTTTATTTCTGACGGACAAATACATTGATGGGCGAACCTGTCAGCGACCAATTCTCGCGAATCTTATTCTCCAAGAAACGGCGATAGGGTTCCTTCACATACTGCGGCAGGTTGGCATAGAAGACGAAGGTGGGAATCTGCGTATCAGGTACCTGTGAGATATACTTAATCTTGATGTACTTGCCCTTGATGCTTGGCGGCGGCGTTGCCTCAATGATGGGAAGCAACACTTCGTTGAGTTTTGAAGTTCCGATCTTCACCTTTCGGTTGAGATAGACCTGCTTGGCCGTCTCAAGCACCTTGAAGATGCGCTGTTTGGTAAGTGCGGAAGCGAAGATGATAGGAAAATCCTTGAAGGGAGACAGATGCTCACGAATGACGTCTTCGAAATACTTGATGGCCTTTTGCGACTTATCTTCCACGAGGTCCCATTTATTCACCACCACAACCAAAGACTTTTGGTTCTTCTGAATCAACTGGAAGATATTCATGTCTTGCGCCTCAATGCCACGGGTAGCATCGAGCATGAGGATACATACATCGGAGTTCTCGATGGCACGGATACTACGCATCACGGAATAGAATTCCAAGTCTTCATTGACTTTGTTCTTACGGCGGATACCTGCGGTATCTACCAGATAGAAATCAAAGCCGAACTTGTCATAGCGAGTGTAGATACTGTCACGGGTAGTACCCGCAATCTCGGTCACTATATGGCGTTCCTCACCAATAAAGGCGTTGATTATGCTGCTCTTTCCTGCATTAGGACGGCCCACCACGGCAAAGCGGGGTATGCCTTCCTCAAGCAAGTCGCCACTTTTCTCGGGTAATTTCTCCAAGACAAGATCGAGCAAATCGCCTGTTCCTGAACCCGTAGCGGCGCTTACGCACACGGGATCACCGAGGCCCAATTTGTAGAACTCGCCGGAAACATAGAGGTCTTCATTGTTGTCCACCTTGTTCACAACAAGGATCACAGGCAACTTTGTGCGACGCAGAATCTTTGCCACGTCACTGTCCCAGTCGGTCAGACCATTCTGTCCATCGACAAGAAACAGTAGCAGGTCGGCCTCTTCTGTAGCCACCATTACCTGTTTGCGGATTTCCTCTTCGAAAATATCATCCGAATTGACAACCCAACCACCAGTATCCACGACGGAGAACTCGCGCCCATTCCAGTCGCAATGTCCATACTGGCGGTCACGCGTCGTTCCGGCCTCGTCGCTGACAATGGCCTGACGAGTTTTGGTCAGACGGTTAAAAAGGGTCGATTTTCCCACATTGGGGCGTCCCACAATCGCTACTAAGTTTCCCATATATCTTTTCTCCTTATTATTCTTAATTAATAAATGCCAGCCGTTATTCGGGATTATACCCGAAGTTGTTAAGCTCCTTCTGCGAAGAACGCCAGTCCTTGTCCACCTTCACGTAGGTTTCCAAATAAATGCTCTTTCCGAAGAAACGTTCCAAGGCTTTACGGCTCTCAGCTCCCACCTTCTTCAAAGCCACACCTTGATGACCGATGATAATGCCTTTTTGCGAATCGCGCTCTACATAGATAATGGCGCGGATATGGATGTTCTTCGCCGTCTCCTTGAAACTCTCCACCACGACCTCTACGCTATAGGGTATCTCCTTGTCATAATAGAGAAGGATCTTCTCGCGGATGATCTCCGAAACGAAGAAACGAGCGGGCTTGTCGGTGAGCTGTTCCTTGTCAAAATAGGCAGGGCTCTCTGGCAGCAGTTCCTTGATGCGTTTCAACAACATATCTATTCCGAACTTATTTTTGGCCGAAATAGGCAAAATCTCTGCATTAGGTAACAAGGCGTGCCACTTTTCGACAATACTCGTCAATCTGGTTTGACTAGTCTCATTAGTTTTACTAGTCGGGCCAGACAGTTCATCAATCTTATTGATCAGCAAAAGTACGGGTATCTGCATCTTCTGTACCTTCGTCAGAAAATCCATGTTCTTTTCCGGATTCTCTACAACGTCAGTAACATATAGCAGCACATCGGCATCTGCCAAGGCACTCTCTGAGAATGCCAGCATCGACTCCTGCAACTTATAGTTGGGTTTGAGCACACCGGGGGTATCCGAGAACACAATCTGCATATCATCAGTATTCACGATGCCCATGATGCGGTGGCGCGTGGTCTGGGCCTTGAACGTTGCAATTGAAATACGCTCACCAACCAACTGGTTCATGAGCGTACTTTTTCCTACGTTGGGATTACCAACGATATTTACGAATCCTGCTTTATGCTTCAATTCTTCACTTTTCACTATTCACTTTTCACTTCGAATCATAAGCCCACTTCAAATAGCTGGCGCCATGTACAAATCCAGCACCAAATGCTGTAAGAATCAGGTTGTCGCCTTTCTTAAGCTGAGGTTCATACTCCCAAAGAGCCAATGGAATGGTAGCAGCACTTGTGTTACCGAAATGCTCGATATTAACCATCACCTGCTCCATCGGCACTTCCAGGCGCTTAGCCACAGCTTCAATGATGCGGATATTAGCCTGATGAGGAACAACGAAGCGGATATTGTCTTTGGTGAGACCGTTGCGTTCGGCTATCAGTTCACAATCATCGCTCATCGACGTCACAGCATAACGGAACACTGTGCGGCCTTCCTGAAAGAGGTAATGCAAACGATGATCTACCGTGAAATGAGATGGAGGGCATACCGAACCGCCTGCTTTCAGATGAAGGAAGGGCAAGCCCTTACCATCGGTACGGAAATAACTGTCCATCACACCGATATTCTCTTCCGTTGTAGCCTCAAGCAGCACGGCAGCTGCTCCGTCGCCAAAAAGCGGACACGTCTGACGATCCTGATAATCAACTATCGATGACATCTTGTCGGCACCGATAACGATGATTTTCTTGTATCGACCGCTTTGTATCAATCCAGCGGCAACATCAAGCGTATAGAGAAATCCGCAACAAGCTGCCGAGAAGTCCATGGCAAAGGCATTCTTCAGCCCAAGTTTTCCCAGCACGATAGAAGCTGTACTGGGGAACTTGTAGTCTGCCGTTGAAGTAGCCACTATAATGGCATCGATGCTGTCAGGATCTGTTCCAGTCTTCTGGAGCAGTTGCTTGGCAGCCTTGCGAGCCATATAACTCGTGCCAAGACCTTCCTCGTTAAGAATTCGGCGTTCTTTAATGCCAACACGCGACATAATCCACTCGTCATTGGTATCAACCATGCGCGACAGTTCATCATTATTGAGAACATAGTCGGGCACGTATCCGCCAACACCTGTGATTACTGCGTTAATCTTGCTCATTATTCAGCTGCTTCGTCCATTACGATAGCAATCTTGCCGCGGTAGTAACCGCAAGTGGGGCATACCGTGTGATAAATATGATATGCGCCACAGTTAGGGCAAACTGCCAATGTGGGGGCTACTGCCTTGTCGTGAGTTCTACGCTTCAGTGTACGAGTCTTTGACTGTCTTCTTTTAGGATGTGCCATAATAATTAATATTTTAAAATTTATTGTTTTCTATTTCCGAGCGAAGTTATTTCTTCACTCATCGCTCTTAGCCCTTAACTTATTAAGAGCTTCCCAGCGTGGATCAATGTCCGTTCGGCCATCCGCCTCGCTGCTTCGGGCAGCGGAGTGCTCCTCAAGAGCCTCAATCATAGCAGCGTTACACTTGCCAGGGTCGTGAACGTGCTGGATGGGAATGGCCAGGGCAATGAACTCGTAGATAAACCAAGAGAGAGCGAGGATTCCCTCATTCTCATCAACGGTTACCAAGTCATCATCTTCTCTATACTCGGCTCCAAGTTTCACCGTCAAACGATTCTCAGCCACGATTGGCTGTTCCATATCATCCAGACAGCGGTCGCAAGGAACGATTACGATGCCTTCCGAATGAAACAGGAGTTCAAAAAAGCCGTTTGTCTTGCGTATAGACAGCGACACATGCACGTCACCCCTGCTTACTTCGGAACCGTCTATCGCCCCGAAGTAGGCATCGCCAAGGTCGTATTCCAAGGCGGTCACGCCTTCTTTCAGACCTTTCAAGTCTATCTTTAAGGACTCTAAACTACACATAATCTATCCGAGTGAAGACGCTACATATCCACACTTTGGGGTGCAAAGGTACAAAGAAGTGAGCAAAAAACAAAGGATTTTCAAAAGAAATTATCCTTCAACTTCTTTTTTTCGAGTTGAGAATCAGCATTTTCGCACACTGTACCCCAGCGTGTGCAATAATCCACGACAGTCCTTGTATGTCCCATTCATATTTTCCACGATTACGCGCTGTATCATACGTTATGGGCACCAACGACAGCCATCAGGATTTAACTTTGCGAGAAGCAAAGAATATAATTCATCGGATTGCCTTTCCGTAAATCTCGTAGGCTGAAGCAAACGATTTCTACAAAAAGGCTGCAACCGAAGAGAAATCCGCCAGTTGCAGCCTTTCCAATAATCATTTATCGGGAAAGAGTCATTTTTTCGTGGTAATTATTATCGCTCCCTGCTTGCCATTGGCGGCATTGCCGTACAAAGCTTTCACCTTGGCCATGTCCTTGATGACAGTTATCGACTGTATCTTCTCTGGGGAGGATAGATAGTTGTTGATTTCGCCTTCCGGAACTTCCTTCCCGTCGACGACGATGACCAGATTCTTCACTTTCTGTGCCAGGTCTTTCTCTATCGTTTCCTTGACAACTCCGCCGTCAGCAGCGTTATCGGCATCACCTTTCAGTTTGAACGACAAGGGGACAGTGTACTTCACGCGCACGGGCTTCCCGTTTTGTCGGCCCGGTGTCCAATTGGGCATGGCATTCACTATCCTGAGGGCTTCCGCATCCAACGAGGGCGAAACCGACTTGACGATATGAGAGCCTGAGATGCTGCCGTCTTTCTCCACGACGAACTGCGCAATCACGCGCCCTTCTTGCTTGGCCTCCACAGCATCCTTCGGATATTTCATGTTCTTCATGAAAAAATCCATCATGGCAACCGCTCCGCCGGGAAAGACTGGCATCTCTTCCACCACGTCGAATACATTGCCGTCCGGACTCTTCGACGCCGCTGGCCCATCAAAAGCAATGACGAAATGTAGGTCGGAGGCATTCTTCTCGGTCACTTGCAGGCTCCCTATTTCGCAGTCTATCATAAACACATCAATCCACGAGCCTACCGGCACATTGTCTAAATGGAATTTACCGTCCACATCGGTCACCGTGCCGGTTTTCGTTCCACGAATAGTCACGGCAGCACCGATAATCGGCTTCTCGTCTTCCTTCTGCAAGACAATGCCCTTCACACTGACCGTCTTCCCCTTATTATCCACAACCTCCAGCTTCTCCGCAGGCTGCTGTTCCGCAGCAGCCAAACCGCCCGCCACGTCGGCCTTAGCCTTTTCCACCACAGCCTGGCTCTCAGTTTCCACCTGCCCGGCCACGCGCTCCACTTCGGTATTGGCAAAGGCCGCCACGGCCAGTGCCGCCATGGGCAGGGCTACGAGCACTTTCGCCTTCTGCCATGGACTTGATTTCTTTGTTGTCATCATTGTGATTCTCTTTTTTAATGATTGGTGATTAAGATTGTTTGCCATGGAGAACAGGCGTTCGCCCACGGACTTTCTTATAAGCAGTAACTGGTACTGCTTGGCGTCGACTCCTCTTTTGATGACGGCCTCGTCGGCCTCGAATTCGTGCACGTTCTGCAGTTCGCGCTTCAACAGCCAGGCGGCAGGGTTCCACCACTGGAAGATGATGAGCAGGTTGCAGACGGCCACGTCCCACGAATGCCCCAGACGGATATGGGCCAGCTCGTGTGTCAGTATCTCACGGGGTTTTTCCCGGAAGTCTTTCTCCGAGAGCACCACATGGCGAAACCAGGAGAAAGGGGCTATCTCGTCTTTCATCACAACGACCTGAACACCACGTTGCGACACTCCTGCCTGCCCGGCCGTCAGCGGCGTTCCCCGCTGGATCAGCCTAATCAGACTGAAAACGGAAACCACTTCGCGCAGGAAGAACACGGCTATACCTATTATATATATAATAAAGAGCAGTTGTATTGCCGTCAGTCCTTCGGGCGTTTCGCTGTCCACGACCTCAGCAGAAGCAATGACACTCTCTATCGAAATCATGCCTTCAGCAATCGCCGTAGGCTCGGCGGTGGTCACCTTCACCCATGGCAGCAGGATGGAGACTACCATAACCAGCAACAAAACCAGCCGGTTGAACGAGTGGAAGGTCTCTTTGCTCAGCAGCAGTTTGAACAGCAGATAGAAGGCTATCAGGCAGAAAGCCACCTTCAGACTATAGATAAAAAACAGTCCCATGTCGTCAATGAATGTTTACGGGGTTATTGGCGTTCAACCATTTTGATGAGTTCCTTCAGTTCGTCGAGCGAAATCTTTTCGTCTTTTACCAGTGTGTTCACCACGCCGAGATAGTCTTTGTCGAAGAACTTGTCCACCACGTCCTTCAGTGAATTCTTGCGGTAGCCGTCCTTTGTAACCTTGGCGAAATAGCGGAAATTACGGGGCGAGAGTGCTTTGTGCCCCACAAATCCCTTTTCCTCGAGGATTTTCACCAGGGTGCCGAGCGTGTTCACATGCGGCCTCGGTTCTTCGTAAAGCGCATGCAGCTCGCTGATCTTCATTTCACCATTCTCCCAGAAATGGTTCATGATTTCTTCTTCTTTTGCTGTAAGGGATTTCATGTTGTTTGCCTTTCGTTTGATTTCTAAGGCAAAATAACTAAAACATTTCGTTATCTTTCCGCGTCCTCCTGTTAACGAAATGTAAAAAGTAGTGGTTTTAACGAATATAATTAGTTATCCGATGATTTTTTAACGTATATAATTAGTTATCCTGCCTATTTCGGCAGTTCTATGCGGAAAGTGGTGCCCTTCCCCACTTCGCTGCTCTTCACGTAGATATGTCCTTTGTGATATTCTTCCACAATACGCTTGGCCAGCGAGAGGCCCAGTCCCCACCCGCGTTTCTTGGTGGTGAAACCGGGTTTGAAAACGTTGCCGACGTCTTTCTTGCGGATACCCTTGCCCGTATCGCTCACCTCTATGGCCACCTTGTCGCCTTCGTCCTGCATGAAGAGCGTGATGCGCCCCGAGCCTTCCATTGCATCCACAGCATTTTTGCAGAGGTTCTCGACAACCCATTCGAAAAGCGATGCATTGATTTTCACGATAATATCCTGCGGCGGGAAAACCTTCTCCATCTTCACTTTGTGGGAGGTACGACGGTCCATGTAGTCTATCACATGGTTCATTACATCTATCAGGCTAGAAGGTATGGGCTCAGGTAAAGAGCCAATCTTTGAGAAACGTTCTGCTATCAGCTGCAGGCGTTTCACATCTTTATCCATTTCAGGAATCAATTCATCGTCTGGATATGTTTCTTTCAGTATTTCCGTCCACGCCATCAGACTGGAAATCGGAGTTCCTAATTGGTGAGCTGTTTCTTTAGAAAGACCTACCCAAACCTTATTCTGTTCTGCTCGCTTCGAAGTAAGTAAGGCGAAAATAGCCACTACTACAAATATCATAACAACACCGAGTTGCACGATGGGATAAACATTTAGACGCTTAATCATCACCGATTCATCATAACAGACATCTATATAGTCTTTTCCGTCTTCCATAAAGATGCGGATATAACGACCGGAAGCAAACATCTTTTTGGCAACCGAAGCTGCCATCTGGAGGCTGTCCTCATATGTCTTCCCATCCAAGTCCACATTACGGAACGTCTGCACATTTCCCTGCTTGTCAGTCACAACTACGGGAATTGTATTGTTCTCATCAATGACTTTCAGCACCAGATTGAGGTCAGTATTCTCATCTGCCAGATTAAGCGTACGCATAGCTTCTGCCCACACCCCCATCTTACTCCGTTCTTCCACCGCCAAATCTCGCACCAGATAATGGCTGACGACAAGACTTGCCACCGCTATCACGATAGCAGCCACCACGAGAATGATCTTTACAGAGCGTATTTGGTCAGTCCATTGCATAACTATTGAACGGAAATATTGCGAGAATATTGCACCTACATTCTATGTAACAACAAATCCCTCCCTGCAAGCAGGAAGGGATTCTAAACGTTATAATAAGAGCTAAAGATTCACACCAATATTAGCGAAGAAGGCATTGCTACGACCAGAGAACCCATCGCGCTTGGCTATGTTGGTAATACCAAACTGGTAACCTACTTCTAAATAGATTTTATTGTATTCAGCACCTACACCTAGTTTGACGCCCATACTTGCACGATTCAAACCGCCATGAAAAGCTTTTTTCTCATCAAAAGTACCAACTGATTCTGATTCCTTACCTTCCTCTGCCTGTTTTGTCTTACCAGAGAAAGCGTATGAGAAATAAGGACCAAAGAATGGCAGAACAGCAATCTCGTCAGAAACCTTCAAGCCGTACTTGATAGTAAGAGGGATTTCAAGAATATTATAGCCTACACGTGAAACAGATCCTACCTTTCCTTCATTATCACGTACGCCTTTATATGGACCACCGCTCTTACCACCACGCTCTGTGTAATAGAGACCACTCTCAATAAACACTGGCGTATTGTCTGAAGGACGAAGGCCAACAACGCCAGCGAGCGTCATACCAGCCTTAGTACTCACATCAATATCACCACTCAAAGAGGCAGCTGTCATACCGAAACGTACACCCCAATAAACATTCTCCTCGTCAAGAGAAAAACCGCCACTGCTGTACTGGGCAAAACTGCTCATTGAACAAAACATTGCTACAATGGCTACTAATACTTTTTTCATATCTTTACCTTTTTAATTATTAAAAAATCACCTAATCCTTCTTTTGGATAAAAAGATAGTGCAAAGGTAGTATTTTTATCTTTAACTTACAAACTTTCTTACATTTTTGTATTAAAAAGCACAAAAAAAAGAGTCTTGGTTTCCAATCGGATTCCAAGACTCTCTCCTAAAGAAGGCGGCTACCTACTCTCCCGCATTGCATTGCAGTACCATCGGCGATGGCGGGCTTAACTTCTCTGTTCGGAATGGGAAG
>JAEEGJ010006616.1_pt1 | contig 34480 bp, 28 predicted proteins | sample 8958761 | NCBI WGS metagenome assembly JAEEGJ01 (sample SAMN16246546, study PRJNA631951) | gut metagenome | biome: gut microbiome; feature: rumen; material: RS-attached | host: Bos | place: Iran: Karaj | collected 2018-10
ACAAATCCAGTATTTGCGAAGGCCGTACAGGTAACCATTATCCTGCGTTCGTCCTCTGACATCTTCGCTTTCTTGAGCGAGAGCCTCATTACAAGGAGCGTCAGAGCATAATAGCCGATGCCGAAAGCAGCGCATGTGACCATGCCGTTTACAGCTTCAACAGAATAGGTGTGCTGGCTCGAATTTAAGATCATGAACGGCAGGACCGCCGTAAGCAGGATCTTCGATAATGCCTTCTCTGCCTGGCCGTCAATGACCTTGGTCTTGTTTAAGACAAAGCCCAAAGCCAGGAATATGAATATCTTGAAGAAAACTATATAAACCTGAATCATTAGATCAGTCGTTGCCGGAAAGAAGCGTTGCTCTTACGGCAGAACGGTAACCCTCCATCTTCTCGGATACTTCAAAAGCAGACATCTTCGGATCATAAGATGCTCCTGCCTGATAGAACTTGCCCGTAGCTTCAATGGATTCAAAGATACCCTCTTCGATACCTGCTGCAAGTCCCGCGCCCATCGCGGTCATCTCATCGCTTAAGGCTCTCGTGATCTTAACGCCTAAGAGGTCAGACTGGAGCTGCATCAGGAACGAGCTGGCACAGACACCGCCGTCGACCTTCATTGTACCGGCCTTTATGCCTGTATCGTCAGTCATGAGGTTAACGAGCTCCGTTACCTGATATGCGATGGATTCAACGCCCGCCCTTACGATCTGCGGTCTTCCGGTGCCTCTTGTAAGACCGGTTAAGATACCTCTTGCATCGGGCTTCCAGTAAGGGGCCCCAAGTCCTGTGAATGCGGGAACGAGATAAACTCCGCCTGCATCTTCAATGGAATTGCAGATATCGTCGCACTCAGCCGGAGTGTTAATAAACTGAAGTTCGTCCTTAAGCCAGCTGATAACGGAACCTGCCTGGAAGATACTTCCTTCCAGAGCATAATTAGTAACGCCCTTGATAGACCAGGCGCAGGATGTCAGAAGTCCGTTCTTGGAGAAAACGGGCTCGGTGCCAAGGTTCATCAGAGTAAAGCTTCCCGTACCGTATGTTGTCTTGGAATCGCCTTTATTTATTGCGTTCTGGCCGAGAAGTGCCGCCGGCTGGTCGCCTAAGACGCCCGTGATATGAACGCCGTTTATCGAAAGGAGATCGTCGATCTCATCGCTGTCAAAACCATTGCTCTGAAGGTAGTCTGCCTTAATGTCGACCTCTCCGTAATCAGCGCAGGATTCAAGGGGGGTTGCAAGGGCTCTCCGAGGTATTCCGAAGAGCTCTAAGAGTTCCTGGTCATAGTCCTTTTTCGCGATATCGAAAAGCATGGTCCTCGAGCAGTTCGAATAATCCGATGCATAGGAAGCACCGTCAGTAAGCCTGTAAATAAGGAATCCGTCGATAGTGGAAAGCTTTGCTTCACCTGTGGCGCAGCGTTCCCTTAAGCTCCTGATACTCTCCATGAACCAGAGCATCTTCGTAGCGGAGAAATAAGGGTCGATCTTAAGGCCGGTGATCTCGGTGATCCTTCTGCCCTGATCCCTTATCACAGGGCGTCTGCAGATATCGGAAGTCCTTCTGCACTGCCATACGATGGCCTGATCCAAAGGCTTTCCGGTATGTGAGAACGCAACTGTCGTCTCGCGCTGGTTGGTTATTCCCATGCAGGCGATATTACCCTTTGCCTCAGGGTGCTCTTTGAGGATCATGGCGATCGCTTTGAGGACTGAAACATATATCTCCTCAGCATCGTGGCTTACCCATCCGGGCTGCGGATAGTACTGCTTGAAGGGCACATGAGTACCCTGTGACAGATTACCCTCCTCATCAAGGAGGAATGCCTTTGTGGATGTGGTTCCCTGATCGATGCAAAGAATATACTTCATACGAATCTCCTTATCTGAAATAGATCCTGTTAAGATTCCTGTACCACTCGTTATCAATGGAATCAAAGTCTTCCTTCGTAAACCTTACCATCCAGTTGCCCGTAGGGGTTCCGGGGATATTCATTCTCGTATCTCCGCCGTAGCCTAACATGTCCTGGACAGGGATTATCGTTACATCAGCATGGCTCATCCAGAGAGTCTTTATTATCGCTCTGCACGAAGCGCTGTGCGTACCGCCGTCGCCCCAGTTATCGCCCGTAAAGCCGCAGTACTCAAGGCAGCACTTGCGCACTTCCTCCGGGCTGTCCCAAAGCCAGCCCAAAAGCGTGTTATTGTCGTGCGTTCCGGTGTAAGCAACGCAGTTATTATCGAAGTTATGCGGCAGGAACGAGCTGTTGTCGCCCGGATAGAATGCGAATTCCATGACTCTCATTCCGGGGATACCTACCTTGCCCATGAACTCGGCAAGATCAGGCGTAACTTCGCCCAAGTCCTCAGCGATAAGTCTGGATCTGTCCTTGAACTTTTTGTCGTATTCTTCGAAGAAATCAAGGCCCGGACCGGGGATCCACTTACCGTCTCTTGCCGTCTCGGCATTTGCCTCGATCTCGCAGTAAGAAGAGAATGCGCGGAAATGATCGATCCTTAAGTAATCGAAGAGCTTGAAGTTATCCTCAAGTCTGCTCATCCACCATGCATAGTGGTCAGCTTTCATCTTCTTCCAGTCGTAGATGGGGTTGCCCCAGAGCTGTCCGTCAGCACAGAAATAATCCGGCGGGACTCCTGCGACGCTCTCGAAAACAAGAGCTTCCGGCTTCGGCTTCCTGGGTTCCTTCAAAGGCTCGCCGTCCTTAGTCGTGGTCTCGCCTTTCTCGACAGCCTTCTTATACTTGTCCAGAGCCTTCTCGTAATCTTTTAAGACCTTGTTGACGCCTGATGCCGTTGCCATCTTAAAAAGATCCCTGCTCGCCCATACGTCAGCCGAATCTCCCGATACATAGAACGGGATATCGCCGATTATGGAGATGCCGAGATCGTTGATTTCCTTCTTGACCTGTGCCCATTCGTCGAAGAACAGGTACTGAACAAAGCCGTGATATCTGTAGTTGGGGTTATTCTTAAGTCCTGCAACTGCGGACTTCTCGTAGTTCCTCAAGTTTACGTCAGACCACTCCCACCAGGGCTTGCCGAAGTCGGCATCCTTAACTGTCTGGTAAGCTGCTACGTCCTGGACCCATTTGTTGTCCTTGATGAACTTGTCAGCTTTGGCGAGAAGATCCTTGTCGGCGCGCTCGAAAGCCTTCCTTAAGAGTTCATCCCTGTTGGTCCTTAAGAAATCGTAATCGATTCTCCACTTATTCTGGGTATATTCTGCCTGCTGAACTTCTGCAGGTGTCAGAAGGCCACGCTTCTCGAGCCTTCTGGGATCGATAAAGAGCCAGTTGCCGGCAAAAGCCGAGAAACTCTGATAAGGTGAATTGCCCATGCCGGGGTAGGAAAACGGCAGAACCTGCCAGTACTTCATGCCCTGGGAAGCCAGCTGCTTCGCGAAGTCTATTGCCTCCTGTCCGATCACGCCCGTGCCAAAAGGACCGGGAAGTGAGCTGATATGCATTAGAACGCCACCGCCACGTCTCATTATTTGTAATTCCCTTCTTTCTTATATATAATTACTTGTCTCTATTAGGCTATTATACATTTCTTGAGGTCAAAATGAATTCAGTTGACGAAATTAAAAGACGCCGGACCTTTGCGATCATCTCGCACCCGGACGCAGGTAAGACCACAATTACAGAGAAACTTCTCCTTTACGGAGGAGCCATCCATCAGGCAGGATCTGTCAAAGCGCGTAAGGCTGCACGCCACGCCACTTCAGACTGGATGGAGATCGAGAAGAAGCGTGGTATCTCAGTAACCTCATCAGTAATGCAGTTCGAATACGACGGCTGCCACATCAATATCCTTGATACCCCCGGCCACCAGGACTTCTCAGAGGACACGTACAGAACGCTCTGTGCCGCTGACTCTGCGGTAATGGTCCTTGACGGTGCAAAGGGTGTCGAGACACAGACGATAAAGCTTTTCCAGGTTTGCCGCAGAAGAGGCATCCCGATCTTCACATTCATCAACAAGATGGACCGTGCTGCCAAGAATCCTTTCGACCTCATGGACGAGCTCGAAAAGGTATTGGGAATAAGATCCGTCCCCATCAACTGGCCTATCGGAACAGACGGTGACTTCGAAGGCGTTTACGAGAGATCTTCCCGCAATGTCCTTCTCTTCGACCGCGAGAACAACGACCACGGTGCATCCATGGTTACACAGAGCGTATCAGGCATCGACGATCCGAAGCTTGATGAGATGCTCATGACAGGCCACCTCGAGACACTTCGAAATGACATTGAACTCCTTGACATGGCAGGCGACGAGCTCGACATGGATAAGGTCTTAAAGGGTGAGTTAACGCCCGTATTCTTCGGTTCGGCTATCACCAACTTCGGTGTAGAGCCCTTCCTGCAGCACTTCCTCAAGATGAGCCCGGGACCTGCTCCGCACAACACCACCGATGGCGTCGTAGAGCCTGAAGATCCTATGTTCTCCGGCTTCGTATTCAAGATCCAGGCTAACATGGATCCTTCACACAGAGACCGTATGGCATTCATCCGTATCTGCTCCGGCCAGTATGAGAAGAACATGACAGTCAATCTCATGCGCACAGGCAAGAAGATCACTCTTGCACAGCCCCAGCAGTTCATGGCTCAGGACAGAGCCATCACAGAAGAAGCTTATGCAGGAGACATCATCGGCATCTTCGATCCCGGCAACTTCAGGATCGGCGATACTATCATCTCAACCAACAGAAAGTTTGAATTCGATCCTATCCCGGTATTCGCACCGGAGAACTTCGCGCGCGTTGAGCCTAAGGATTCAATGAAGCGCAAGCAGTTCTTAAAAGGTATCGAGCAGCTCTCACAGGAAGGCGCAGTCCAGCTCTACAAGCAGCCGAACATCGGTACCGAGACATACGTCATGGGCGTTGTCGGTATCCTCCAGTTCGACGTTTTGGAGTACAGACTTAAGTCTGAATATAACGTTGATATCGTAAGAACACCCCTGCCCTACCGTCTCGCACGCTGGGCAAAATCAGATGTCGAAGGATTCGATCCCAAGGAGATGACTCTTACTTCAACTTCACTCCTCGTTCTGGACAGAGACGACGAACCGGTAGTCCTTTTCGAATCCGAGTGGGCAGTCGACTGGGCGATCGATCACAACGAGAAGTTTAAGCTTACATTCGAGAACATCAATTCGAAGTAAGATACCGGCACAACAAAGCACAACCAAAAGGGTTCACTTCAAGACGAAGCGGACCCTTTCATTTTGCCGGTATAATGCAGCTGCAAAAAAAGCTGTTATGTCTATAAACAAATATGTCTCTTTGCACATGAATCTACCTTTACATCATGCGTCACCATTATTATCGTCTTCCCGGCCTCATTGAATTCTTTAAGAAGCGATAAAACAAAGTCCCTGTTATCTGCGTCAAGACTGCCTGTCGGTTCATCGGCCAAGATCAATTCAGGAGACTTCAGCAGTATTTTAGCAAGTGCTACTCTCTGCTGCTCTCCGCCTGATAACGAATATACTTTTCTATTATCAAATCCCTCTAATCCAACCTTTGTAAGCGCATCTGATATCGCTTCTCTTTTCTGTTCCCTGTTATAGTCTGAAAACTCCAGTGCAAGATTAAGATTAAACTTACACGTTTCGTTATCTACAAGGCCAAAGTTCTGAAACAGATATGACAACTTGTGCCTTCGTATATCTCTTGCCTTCCTGCTTCCAAAACTCTCATTCTTTGTATCAAACAGAAGCACGTCACCCGAATCAGGCTTCTCAAGCAGACCAATGATATTGAGCAGTGTCGTCTTACCCTTTCCGCTGGCACCTGTAATCGACAGGAATTCGCCTTCTTCCACATCAAGCGAAAAGTCCTTAAATATCACTTTATCCTTAAAACTCTTATTGATATTCTTTAGTGACACTATCGGCATATCACATTTCTCCTTTGGATATCTGATAAACATTTTTCTTAAGCTGCATCCGGCATCTCAAGATATTAGTTAGAAGATCTGAGATAACAATTATCAGAGTGACTGTTAATGGCACCCACACCTTACCGGTGTTAAATGCTGCTGCTACACCTGCAATAAAAACAGCTGTATATTCCAAGCACAACACGAGAACATGGAATCTGAAAGTTCCGGTAAATGAATACCCGCTTAATGCCCTGGCAGCTATCAAATGCCTTTGGTTCCGGCAATAGAAATCTGCGGCAAAAGAAGTCGTAACGGCTGTTACAAAAATCAAGGATGAAAGAATCAGAAGTGACGACAGTACGCCTTTCCAGGAATCCTCGATTCTTTTGTTAAGTTCTGTTTCAAGAGGAACTATGCCGTCTATGATGTCCTGGCAATCATACTTTTTTATAAGTGGTTCCAGTTCTGCGGAAGGGTTATCAGTATGAGTTCTGAACATGGTTCTTCCATATAAAATGTTCAGAAGCAAATGATACTTAAAATGCCAATCATTCTCCAATGAATAATCATTAACAACTTTTATTGCAGGAGCAGGTGATAATATTCCCTGATTACTTCCCATGCCTCCGATTAAATAGACATACAATCGAGACCGTTGTGAATCATATTCTTTAAAAACAACTTTCAGGTCAGGATAGTAATCTATACCATCATACCTTACAAGCAACCGTTCATCCCACTGATAATCATCAGGAATCAGAATCGTCAGACAATCCGGATCAAGAGACTCTTCATAGATTCTGTTCCCTTCGAGATCGTAAACTTCATTCTCCTTAAGATAATTGTTATTCACTTCAATCGATGGCCCAAACCCGGCTTTAGCATTATATGTATAAAGGGGCATTCCATTATCATCAAGCCAATAATCATACGTATCACATACAATTGCATCATAATCGATTACGGCATCGTGATAAAAATCCATCAGTTTCGGTGCAAATTGGATCTCGCTCAAATCGCTTTGCTCAACTCCGCCTTTAATTTGTGTAAAGAACACGAGTCCTTTTATCTTATCTGAGGTCTTATTTAAGGACATATACGCTACGACATCAGGGATGAAAACATTTAAAACAAAAAATGTAATGGTCAGTGTCAGTAATACAATTGCCAATGTTTTGACAGTTGATATCAGGAAATACATCATCTTTCCGGGGAAAGCACCTTTAATATACTTTTCTTTGCAAAACAGAAAAGTAAATACAATTCTTATAATGACCGCTAATATCAATATACTTAAAGCATTCCTGTATGTTCCCAGACCGCTTACGAAATATTCAGTCACTGAAAGCCTGACGTTCAGTCCAATATATATAGCTGAAAATACAAAGCATATCAAAAAAGCAATAACGCCATATGGTAATACTTTTACACATTCTCTTGCCGTTATATCAGCTAAAGAAAAACCATCCATTCTCAACAGTGCACTTTTCTTCGCATTATGTACTGTATAAAGGAGAACAGCCAGCAAATAGATCAAGCCCGTTATAATCTGGATTAAAAAATCATTATGAGTGACTCCGACAACATCTTTATACTCTGTTACTTCCAAACCGGCCTGCTCATAAGCAGCATATACTTTATCCTTGTCTGAAGTCTTACAGTATAAAGTAAAACAAGTAATGTTCTTCCCTCTCTCGCAGAATTCTTCAAAGGGAAGAAAAACTATCATGTTGTCTGATGTCGTTAGTAATTTATACTTAGCAGCACCAGAGTTATAATCAACATTCGAGAAATACTCATTCTTATCTAATCTGATAGTTCCCTTTGAAGTTTTAATCGGGATGAAATCATCTGTGTTATTCGTCTTATAGTACACAGAACAACCTTCGTTATTGATCATCTCATAATCTTCAACAAGGATATCAAAGCCTGCAGAATCAGCTTCAGACATGACTAGTCTGGAAGCTTCATCTGCCGGCATATCACTTTTTACAGAAAACAGGCTAAGCCCATCCGTCAGCTTTTCGGAATAGTTTTGAGAACTGTTCCTATAAACTGTCCAAAACGTAAAAATGATAAATACAGAAAGAAGAACTCGTAATATATTTTCTTTCATAATTACTCTAAAGTTAATCGCTCCTATAAGAGCCCAAGTATTACCCCATGTCAGTAGTGTTGTTATACCTAGCTTTACTTAACGGCTTTTTCGATTTAGTACGCCCATATTCAAATATCGAAAAAATAAAACACCAACAATTCTATTATCTTCTGCAAAATACCACAGGGGCATTTGCATTTCAACACATTTTGATAAATCCGGGGATAAAGTAAAAAATCCGGAGACAAAGTAAAATTCTAGGGGTTCATTTCTTGCTTAGAAACTTGGCTCTTTATATTTTTCTCAGCCCGTTAATACGTATATCATCAAGTTCTTCCGCATTCAGGCAGCCGCATTGATAAAGCCGCAGATATTCCTTGGAAACATCAGAATCAAAGATCAGCACATCATCAGAGCCGATAGTTACATCAACACCGTTCCTGTAAAGCTTTGCGATCGGATGAATTTTCAACTCCGCTACTCTGCCAAGAAGATAATTACTGGAAGGAGTAATGTTCAGCCTGATGTGATTATCCGCAAGGAATCTGATCACAGAAGGATCTTCTGCAGCTGCTATGCCATGCTGAACCTCATCAAGCTCCAGGCATTCTACGGCAAAGCGTACATCCTCTGCAGTTCCCCACTCACCGACATGCGCCTTTAGCCTGAGCCCTTCTGCTTTTGCACGCCTGTAGATGGACTTGAAGTTTTCTATCGGCTGCGCAAGTTCATCTCCATACAGATCAATTGAATAAAAAGCCTTGCATCCCCAGAAATGGGACAGGCATTCTTCCAGATATGCAATGTCACAATGCCTGGACATTCCTATCTGCAGCCTCAGTTCTATTTCAGGTGCAATCTCACTGTGTGCCTTTTCGAAAGCACCCACAAGTTCTTCTATGTCGCCGCCATAAAATTCATTAAGTCCCCAGACATCCTCACCTATCTCCAGGATACTTACTCCGTCTTCCCTTGCCTGAGCAAAAGCCGCCTTAATAAGCATTCTGCGGCCTTCTGCCGAGTTAAAATAATCACCTATGTTCGCGGCATTCCATGCATGCATTTCATCCATAGAATGAAACGGCTTTATGATCGGCTGAATATCCCTTCCGGCATGCTCTTTCAAATAGCGTCTGCTCCCACCGAGCACAAAGTGATTATGCAGGTCGGCCTTTTTACACTTACGAATATCTGTAAGACTGCCTTGTTTAATTGCATCTATGAATTCCATTTAATATCCCCACGCTTTTGTAATTCTGCTTATTCAACGCAAATCAAATTTCACAAGCGAAGCGGCGTTGCTTTTCTCATTCAAAACAACAGTATAAAATGCATGTCCGAAAACCTTGATTCTTCCAATAGCTTCACCGCACAAATCATAGGTTTGAATAACATTGCCGCTATCAACATCTATCTGAATAATTTCGCTTTTAGGAATATTACTGACAATTACAGAATTCTCATAATCCCCAAAATAGCAAACTCCATAATCTGTCGGTATTCGCCACTTCTCAGCGCCGTTATCATCTTGAATACAATTTATAGATCCGCCATTTCCGGCCGTGCCAAATATTATTTTGTCATTTTTGAAAAACAGATCCGTGTAAAGCCACGGGTATGTTTTAACTGCAAATACTTCTTCGCCATCATCCTCGTTGAGGCCGATCAATTCCGTATCATTTTTGACCCAGTATAATCTATTATCCTTTTTGAATATCTTGCATCTGAGCAAAGGTCCTTCAAAACGTCTTCCGTTCTTCCAAATAACTTTATTGGTAATCAGGTTATACTTTATGATTCCGGCACTGCTCCAGTTCGTATACCCCAAAGCAATATGTTCATCATCCAGTCTCACAGCACAAAACAGTTTTCCAATACGTGGAATCTTCAAAGAATCTATAACAGAACCGGATGCCGGATCAAAAAACAAGAGACTCTCACGCCCAAAGCACACGATCTTCCCTTCAAAACAATCTACCGGTCCTGAAATATAAGGGTTAGAAGAAACATCCTGACTCCATTCAATTTGAAACGAATCCAAATTAATGCAGATCAGTTCAGATTCACGGTAATCATTTACACTCACTATGTATAAGAACCGATCGAAAATAATATGAGACTGCACTTTACCCTTTTGCCTCAATTCCATGATCTTTGTCACAGCTCCGTTGCTATAACAAAACAGATCACCTGTATAAACGATGACTCCGCCATAAAACCCGGCTAAAAATGCGAGTTTTGGAAAAATAGGCACACTGTTATTAAGAGGATGCTCTTTGCCTTCCCCTGTAGCAGAATCCAATACGATCAGAGAGATCTCTGACCTGTTGGAGGAAACAAATAACAGTTCACCATTATGTTCAATGAACGGCGTTTCATAATCAGCGTATGTATTTGAATCTGAATATGGTAAGTTATACGACCATACTTCTTTCATTCTCTATTCTCTCCAATCAAAAAACTTCTCTGCTGTTTATAAAACTCTTTGTTAGGAGCCATCCATTAACAATAAATGTCTTGATCAAAGAACTGTGTGCAATTCCTTTATTATGATAGCAGAAATAAAAAAGGTATCCCGGAAAAATCTGAGATACCCTGTTTTATTAGTTTGTTGAACAGATTAGTCTGACGGACCGGGATCGTTGGAATCGTCAGGATCGATAGCCGTAGCATGAGGCTTCTCAACTGTGTGGTCCGGTTCAGAAGAAACAGGCTCAATTACCGGTTCTTCAACAGGTGCTGCAACGGGAACTGCAGCAGGAACATCTGCTTCAATTGAAGAAGAAAGATCTATTCCTGAATAAGCCTGAGGATAGACAGCGCTCAAGTCACCGTTAGCCAGATAGATCTTCTCGAAATCGGGACCATCAACCGTAAGCTTATCGATAAGTCTTGTAGCAAGGCCTTCGACGACAGCCTTCTTCTCGATGAGGATCCTCTTTGTCTCCGCATAGCATGTATCGATGATGCTCTTGATCTCTTCATCGATCTCAGCAGCTGTCTGATCGGAATAGCTCTGTACCTGACCCATCGAGTAGCCGAGGAATACTTCCTCATTCTCATCGCCGAATACCATGTTGCGGAACTTCTTGGAAAGACCGTAACGCTTGATCATGTTCTTGGCGATGTTGTTGCACTGCTGAAGGTCAGAGGAAGCGCCTGTGGATACTTCACCAAGGAAGACCTCTTCTGCGGCACGTCCGCCCAAAGACATCTTGATGGTATCAAGGAGCATCTTCTCTGTATAGAAATCCGTATCTTCGATCGGCTTATAAGCAGTAAAACCGCCTGCTCTTCCTGCAGGAATGATCGTAACACGGTCGACCTTCTCGAACTCTGATGTTGCACGGAGTACTACAGCGTGGCCTGCTTCGTGGTATGCGGTAAGGCGCTTAACCTTGTCGCTGAGCTTCTTGGAATTCTTCTGGGGGCCCATCTGAACTCTGAATGTAGCATCAGTGATCTCCTGCATCGTAATCTCTTTTTTATTGTGACGTGCTGTCATGAGAGCTGCTTCGTTAAGAAGGTTCTCAAGATCGGCACCCGTAAAACCTACTGTTGAAAGAGCAACCTCGTGGAGATCGACGTCCTTTGCGAGGGGCTTCTTTCTTGCATGGATCTTAAGGATAGCTTCACGCTCATCAGCGTCAGGCATATTGACCATGATACGTCTGTCGAAACGGCCCGGACGGAGAAGTGCGGGGTCAAGAACGTCTACACGGTTTGTAGCTGCCATGACGATTACGTTGGAGTTAACATCGAAGCCGTCCATCTCAACTAAGATCTGGTTCAATGTCTGCTCTCGCTCATCCTGTCCGCCTCCGAGGCCTGCGCCTCTCTTACGGCCGACAGCATCGATCTCGTCGATGAATACTACGGAAGGAGCTTCCTTCTTGGCATCGGCGAAGAGTGATCTTACACGTGAAGCACCGACACCGACGAGCATTTCGACGAAGTCGGAACCTGAGATATAGAAGAACTTAACGCCTGCCTCACCGGCTACGGCTCTTGCAAGCAAAGTCTTACCTGTACCCGGTGCACCGTAAAGGAGAACGCCCTTAGGGATCTTGGCTCCGAGCTGCTGATACTTCTTAGGGTTCTTCAGGAAGTCAACGATCTCCTGGAGTTCTTCCTTCTCTTCTACAGAACCTGCAACGTCGGAGAACTTAACCTTATCCTTGTTGGGGTCGGATATTCTCGCGCGGTTGTTACCGAAGCTGAATACGCTGTTGCCGTCCCTGCTCTGTCTTGTGATGCTCATGAAGAGTACGACTACAACGATCAGGGATACCGCGAACAGGACCACATTGACGATCAGGGACCAGTCAAACGGTTCTGTATAGTTGTAATTCTCTATCTTTCCCTGTGCCTTGGCTTTGTCGAGCTTTAAAACGAGATCGTCAACGAACTCATAAGGAACGTCCTGTGTAACCTGCTGATTGATGTTCTGGGCATCTTTGTAGGTTACGACTACCGTTGTTCCCTTGATCTCGACTAAGCTTACATCGTTCTCTTTATCGTCGATGATAGCCATGACGTCTGACAGGGTCTTCTTTTCTTTCTGTCCGTAATTACCGCCGAATACGATAGTTGAGAATGCAATGAGCACAACTATCATAATGACATAGAAGAATAATCCTCCGCCTATCGGCTTGCTATTCTTTTCGTTCTTATCTGACACTTCTCTTATTCCTTTCTTACTATCCTGATGTCATCGAAATCTCTATATCTGCCGTCAAGGTCAAGACCATATCCGACAATAAATTCATCCGGAACCGTGATTCCGTTATAATCCGGCACAAGGTCAATAACTCTTCTGCTCGGCTTATCAAAAGCCGTACAGATCTTAAGTGACTTGGGCTGTCTCTTAAGAAGCAGCTCTTTAAGGAGTGCAAGAGTTCTTCCCGTATCGACGATGTCTTCAACTATAAGGACATTCATATCCTTGATGTCATAAGACATATCTTTCTTGATCTTAAGTTCTCCTGTGGAGAACTCTCCGACGTAAGATGAGACCTGCATAAAATCAACTATTACAGGCATCTCAAGTTTTCTTACAAGGTCTGCAGTAAAGATAAATGCTCCGGTAAGGATACCGACGACCACAAGGGGTTCATCACCGTAGTCGCGGTTGATCTCGCTGCTCAAACGCTCAAGCATCTGCTCGATCTCACTATGAGAAACTAACACCTGATCAGTATTGATAGCCATAGTACTTTACTGCCTTTCTACCGTTATCCTGACAAAGGCTCCGGAAGTTGCCCCGCCCTGCCCTGATGCGGTGTATCTTTCATAGCTCACGGCGTTCGTAAAACCTATGCCGTGTCCGAATCCCGGCAACCACAGGATATCGCCGTCCTTCTTCACGAAGAGGATCTGCGCTCTGGCAGACTCAGGGATCTTAAGGTCAGTCATCAGGCGGTTAAGCTCTTTGCTGCCTTTAGAACCTGCTTTCTTCATCCGAAGGGCACTGCCTGTCCCCCCGCAATTACCAAGCGTGATCTTCCCCCCGGCCAGCGCCTCAATAGGGCAAAACCACGAATGATTATTATACTCCACTTCACGCACGTTCTCAATTATTCTTGTTTTTAATATATAGGCAGAATTGGGGATTTTAGTCGCATTTCCGTCACAACTTTCAGCCTCGATCCCTATCTCGACAGGACCGGTTGCTGTCATAAAGCCCATATCTTCCGCTATTTTGCAGGCCAGATCCCTGATCTTGTCTGATGTTCCGAACGCGAAAATGTCCCCGAATCTATATGCCTTGCGCCCGAAAGGCATATCCAGGAGCATCTCGCCTCCCATATTGCCTTCTATGAGCCCGAAGCAGTCGTTAAGGTTGCTCTCTTCAAAATCCGTAAGGTTGCCGAATGTCTCGAGCCACAATGACCTTATGACTCTGGACCTTATTGCGGTATGCATGTCCTTTAAGCCTGATACCGTAAGTACCGGATATCCTGAGATATTCCTGCAGCCGGCTTCATAAGCTTCCTTTGCCGAACTGCTGATAAAATCAAGGTCACCCTCCAAAAGCTTATATGTCCTCGTAAGAGGAACCGCAGGATCGCCGTAGACTTCAGCGATCTTCGGTAAGATATCATTGCGCCAGGTATTGCGCGTGCCCTCTGTCGTAAGATTCGTCTGATCGACTGCGTATTCTACGCCCAGAGCGTCAAGATAACCGATAAGCTCATTCTTCTTAAGGCACAGGAGAGGTCTTATTATCCTGCCTGACAAAGGCTTGGGATTTACAAGGCCTTCAAGACCTGAACCTCTGAAGAGGTTCATCATCATGGTCTCGGAAATATCGTCCTTATGGTGGGCAATGGCTATGCGGACTGTCTTGCCCGTGGCCTTTTCGAGAGCTTGGGCATACTGTTCAAAAGCCTCATATCTTAATACTCTGCCGGCTGTCTCTTCCGAAATGCGGTTCAGCTTGGCAAATTCCCTGCAGTCAAAATCCAGGACCTTGAGCTCAACATGATTCTCACAGCAAAGCTGTCTTACAAGCTCTGCTTCCTCGTCGCAGACGCCCGGTCTTAAATGGTGATTACAGTGGAGTGCGTAGATATCACAGCCGATATCAGAGCAGTTCCTAAGGCCTTTAAGAATATGGAGTAAAGCGACAGAATCGGGACCTCCGGACAGACCGACAACGATAATGCCACAGTCAAACAGTCCTTTACTTTGAGAAAATTCAAGGACCTTGTCTAAGATCTCTACTGTCTCTTCCTTCTTCAAGCTTTAAAAACCGTCCGGGAAACTTTCATTTGCCTGTGCGAAGAAATCATCGTTCTCAGGCGGGATATCCTCATTACCGGGCATAGGGGGTTCAGGGATAGGACCCTCGTCCTCTGTAACGCTCTCGAAATTATAGTTCTGGGAAGCGGCATCGCCGTCAACCGTTCTGGTATAGGGGCTGCCGGAATCTTCGTCAGGATCTTTCTCGTTATATTCCTTGAACATCGTCTTCTTGGGGATCCAGAACACAGAATCCCTGCCGGTCTTGCCGTGACGATTCTTGGACAGATAGATAAAGGCAGGCTTTACTTCGGAATTGTCCTTGAAATCAACCTTCTCGGAACCGTCCTCGGGTACTCCGCCTTCCTCATCCTTCTTCTTGTAATAGTCAGGTCTGTCGATGAACATGACTGTATCGGCATCCTGCTCGATGGCACCTGAGTCTCTGAGGTCAGAGAGCTGCGGTGTGTGGTCATCTCTCTGCGCAGCGCCTCTGGAGAGCTGTGAAAGAGCAATGATCGGTATATTGAAATCCTTTGCCAGAATCTTCAAAGATCTGGAAATGGCTGTAACTTCTTCATTACGTGATTTTCCTCCGCCGCCCGGCATCGTCATGAGCTGCAGATAGTCGATAACTACGAGCCTCGGAGCTTTCTTCGGGTCTGCGAAAAGCTGCGTGAGCTTTGACTTCATGGTGACGGGGTTAGTATCGGAATTGTCATCGATATAGATCGGATATTCAGTAAGATATCCCAGCGCTCTGTCGATCTGCTTGCGGTCACTGTCGCTCATCTTACGTGAATAGATGATCTCGCTTACAGGCTTGCTCATGAACGAAGACATAAGTCTCGTGGCGATCTCAGACTTACTCATCTCGAGTGAGAAGATCGCAACAGGCTTCTGGTTCGCAGCTACATTCTGGGCCATGTTGATCGCAAGAGCCGACTTACCCATACTGGGTCGTGCAGCAAGGATATTAAGGGATCCCGGTCTTAAGCCTCCGAGCATGGAATCGAGCTTAGGGAAACCAAGCTTGATCTTACCCGAGTTGTCATCTCTTAATTCAGACGTGATCTCGCTCATCGTAAGCTTGAGGATATCAGCCATGCCTTCGAAGCCCTTGCTCTCTCCTGCGCCTCTTAATTCTGAGATCTTGCTGATGGCATAATCTGCGGTCTCTGATGCGCGCATGCTGCCGTCCAATGCCTTCTTCCTGACATCTTCGACGGTCTTGAGGAGCTTGGAGCGGTCGCTCCTCTCCCTGATCGCATCGATATAGCTGAGAAGTGCGGACTGTACGGCGGTCGTATCACCTACGCGGTAAACATATCTCTGGCCGCCGGCCTTATCAGCCAGTCCCCTTCTCTCAAGTTCTGAAAAGACTGTAATACGGTCTATCTGGGCATTATCAAGGAACATATCGATGATGACTCCGTAGATCGTGCGGTTGCGCACATCGGTAAAGTCACTCTCATCGATCTTGTTCTCAACCGTCTTCAGGATAGCGGTGTCCTTGCGCATGCAGAGCGCCAAAAGACCCATCTCGACATCAACTTCAGTGTTGTTGTCGATTCCCTGATCGATCAGATTATTCAGATAGTCCATATTCTCAGACATATAAAGCTCTGATCCTCTTTAAGCACCTGTTACAACTTCAACGTTGATATCAGCAGATACCTGGGGGTGAAGCTTAACTCTTGTCTTGAACATTCCGGTGTTCTTGATGGGATTGGAGATAACGACCTTCTTCTTGTCGATATCAAATCCTTCCTTCTTGAGGCTGTCGGAAATATCCTGTGCGGTAACGGCGCCGTAAAGCCTGCCGTCAGCTCCGCCTCTGGCAACTACCTTGAAGACCTTGCCGTCGAGGACCTTCTTGGCCTCCTGTGCTGCGATCAATGCCCTGCGCTCATGCTCGGCCTTGGCACCGGTCTGAAGCTTAACTTCATTAAGATTTGCTGAGTTAACTTCCTTGGCAAGTCCCTTCTTGAAGAGGAAATTCCTTGCATAACCGTCGCTTACATTAACAACCTCATTGGCTTTGCCGACATTCTTGACATCAGAAAGCAGTATTACCTTCATAAAAACAACCTCCGCCGATAACCCGGATATTAGATTTACAAAACAATCGGGCTATCTCCTAAGAACATATTATATGCTCCGGGAGGGCCCGATTGTTATACATTTTTTAAATTATAACTTAGCTAACCTGATTTGTGTTAACTAAGGACTGCTATTGTCCCAAAAAACGGATTACTGAACCGTGTAGGGCAAGATAGCAACCTGACGTGCACGCTTGATAGCTGTTGTAAGCTCACGCTGATGGATTGCGCATGTGCCTGTCATTCTCTTGGGAAGGATCTTTCCGTTCTCGGAAATGTACTTCTTGAGTGTGACATCATCCATAAAGTCGATTGATTCAACCTTATTAGCGCAGAAGTTGCAAACCTTCCTGCGTGTTCTTCTCTGCCTCATTCCGCCGGCAAAATCTCTACCACCGGCTCTGGGTGCTCTGTTCTCTGCCATTTTGAGTTTCTCCTTTATTAAATCTCAAATGGAAGCTCACCGGACTGACCTTCATCAAAACCGCCCATAGGTGCATCGATCTGCATGTTGGGTGCAGTAGGAGCACTTGCAGCAACTGAATCTGCCATAGGAGCAGGTGCGCTGAAGGACTGTGTAGGAGCTGCGGGCTCCTGACGGTATGCATCACCGGATGCAGCACCTGAAGATTCTACGAACTCTGCCTCGTCGACAACTACTTCAGTGATGAACTTCTTCTGTCCATTCTGATCGTCGTAGCTTCTGGTCTGAATGCTTCCTACCAAACCGATGCGGCTGCCTTTACGGAAATACTTCTGAATAAAGACTGCTGTCTGGCGCCATGCAACACAGTTGATGAAATCAGCCTGTCTCTGGCCGCTGGCATCCTTGAAACGTCTGTCAACAGCGATCGTGAAGTTGCAAAACTGGGTCTGGTTGGATGTAAGCTTTACTTCCGGGTCCTTGGTAAGTCTTCCGACTAATTCTACTTTGTTCATTTACTGTTACCTTCCTGTCTGAAGTGATTACTCACCGACACGAACAATGAGATAACGGATTACACCATCAGTGATCTTGAGAACACGCTCAATTTCCTTAGGGAAAACGCTATCGGCAGTAAATACTGTCTGAACATAGTAGCCGTTCTTCTGACCGTCAATCTCGTAAGCGAGCTCACGTGTTCCGATTGCATCAAATGTGTCAATCGTAGCACCTGATTCGATCTTAGCCTTAATTGTGTCAGTAAGAGAAGCAATACCCTCTTCACCCTTAGCAGTGGAAAGGATTGTGATCAAACGATATTGGTTTGCCATGTTATTCACCTCCTTCTGGACTTTACGGTACGGCCCTCACGCCGTACAAGGATACCGCCCTTATATAAGCGGCATCGAGAAGAATAACACAGCAATACAACCAAAGTCAAGCATTTACTAAGCCAAAAGCTGTTCTCTTTGTTCGCATCCTGCCTAAAATTCTTACTGATGAAATCATAACAACCGGAAAATCAAAATTCCACCCTTTGGAAGCAGATTGAGACTGTTTCAGAGCAGATTGAGACCAGTCTCAATTTTTTCTGTCCCAAAAACCGGTCAGATCCTTGCTGCACCGAGCTCTTTTATGATGTACGGGAACAGTATCTCAAGCCAGGCGTTAAGGGCCTTTGCGGTATGAAGATATGTCTCAAAGTTCTCGCCCGTAGGGTCAGGAACGGAAATGGACATTACTTTTCCTGAAGAATCCTTCATGACAAGACCGTTTGCTGCAGCAAAGGTCGACAATGAGAAAACCTTCTCCTTTATCTCGGGGAACGCCTTGATTATGGAGAACGCCTGTTCATCCCTCACGGTCAGGATAAGGTCATTGCAGTCGTAAATGGCGGGATTGGCCCTTCTGGATTCTATGGAATTGATGCCAATTCCCGATATCTCCTTAACAGCCTTATCCATCTGACTGTCCGGATCCATGCCGTCCATGGCGGTAAGGCCAGCCGACTCGCAGTAGATCTCAACGCCTGTGTCGCTTTCCCTGTTGGATGTGTAAGGCTCGTTCTTTTCGAGCATCCGTCTCATAAGAGATTCAAGACAGCAGGACAACGAAGTGTTGTTGTCATCGACAAAGAGCACCGACGCCGTAAAAGTATCCTTAAACGCATCGAGCGGCAGAGGTGTCCTCGAAGGTCTTGCGGGCTTGGGCATGCCGGGAGTAAGCTCCTCTTTCTTGCCTGATGCCTTGGAAAGCCTGTTCATATAAGCGACGGATAATCCTTCGCCGTCAAAGCCCTGCGCAAGGATAACGTCAACTTCCTGTACGTCCAGATATCTCAAGCCTTCGAAAAGCCCGTGGGATGCTGCTGAAACATCAACAGTCTTTCCATAAACGCAGAATTCCGTATGGGCAGACAAGATCTTGTCGTTCATCTTGTCATACATTGCCTTGATCTCGCTGCCGCAGTAAAGGCCGATCCTTGCAAAGGGATTGGAAGATAAGATCTCGCGGGATCTTAAGATAAACGGCGATACGATATTTACAAGTTCCTTTGCTTCATCGTCGGAAAGCTTCTTCAGGTCCTCTACGGTACACGTTGCCCCACTGATCTTGCCGTCAGAACCCATGGCATCGTCGCCTTCGATCTTCGTGCCTTCGGGCATCTTCATTATCTCGACCTGCGCATAAGGTGCATAGTGGCGGTACTTCATTCCGGGCGCCTTGGGCGTCTCCTTATCAGCTAATGAACCTGACATAACTGCTTCTCCTCCTTTGAGGACCGAATCGATATCCGCTTTTGTAACGGCACCGGGTCTTAAGATGACAGGGGTCGTTCCCGTACAGTCGACAACGGTCGATTCAAGACCGAATTCCGAATCTCCTCCATCGATTACCGCGTAGATATACCCGTCCATATCTTCAAGAACAGATCTTGCTCCGGTAGGAGAAGGCCTGCCTGAAAGGTTTGCCGAAGGCGCTGCGACAGGAACTCCGCACGCCTTAAGGAACTCGTTTGCTACGGGATTGGAAGGCATTCTGACACCGACCGTATCAAGACCTGCAGTGGTCTCATCAGAGATGCATGCTGCCTTCTTCATTACAACAGTTATGGGACCCGGCATAAAAGCGTCAATGAGCCTTTGCGCAAGAGGCGTGATCTCGGACACGATATCCTTTATCTGATCCTTATCGCCTATATGACAGATCAGCGGGTTGTCAGCAGGACGTCCCTTGGCCTCGAAAACCTTCTTTACCGCTTCCCCGTTTCTCGCGTCACAGCCGAGCCCGTATACGGTCTCTGTGGGAAAGCCAATGACTTCACCGTTTACAAGATGCCGGGCACAGTCCTTTATGCCCTTGCTGTCAGATGAATCTATAAGTAATGTCTTATCGTATTTCTTTACGCGTTCCATATATGCCTCTGGTCACTCTTCACTTGAGCCTGCGTTCTCGGCTGCCTGAGCCAGCGTCAAAGCGTCAACTATCTCGTCAAGATCGCCGGCAAGTATCGCATCCAATTTATAAAGTGTCAATCCGATCCTGTGATCGGTAACCCTGCCCTGATGGTAATTATATGTGCGGATCCTCTCGGATCTGTCACCTGTTCCGACCTGTGATTTTCTCTCATCGTTATTCTTATCTACATCCGCCTGGCGGGCAATAGCCCACAAGCGCGACTGCAGGACTTCCATCGCCTTTTCCTTGTTCTGGATCTGGGATCTCTCGTCCTGGCATGTAACGACCATTCCGGTCGGAAGGTGCGTGATCCTTATCGCGGATGAAGTCTTGTTGATATGCTGTCCGCCTGCGCCTGAAGCTCTGAATCTGTCGATCTTTAAGTCATTCGGATTGATCTCGACATCGGTAGGTTCAGCCTTAGGAAGAACTGCCACGGTCGCTGTCGAAGTATGTATCCTTCCGCCCGATTCCGTCACGGGAACTCTCTGCACTCTGTGAACACCGCTCTCGAACTTCAGTCTGGAATATACTCTGGGACCGTCGATCTCGGCTACTATTTCCTTATACCCGCCAAGCTCAGTAGGACTCTCATCAACGACACTGACATCAAAGCCTTTAAGCGCGGCATATCCTTTGTACATCTTGAAAAGGTCACCTGCAAAGAGCGCGGATTCCTCTCCGCCGGCTCCTGCTCTGATCTCTAAGATTACGGATCTGTTGTCTCTCGGGTCTCCCGGAGTTAAGTAGATCATGAGCTCTTTCTCGAGAACGGCGAGCCTGTCCTTGGCATCTGCAAGCTCTGCATTGGCAAGGCTTCTCATCTCATCGTCGCCCGAGAGATCGCCGCTCTCAAGGAGCGCCAGGATCCCTTCTATCTCCTTCTCGCAGGCCTCATAGCTGCGTATGGCTTCGACCTGCGGATTAAGAGCCGCAAGCTCCTTAGAATACTTAGTATATTCTTCGGGACGCGAAGCAACGGCCGGATCACTCAATGTTCCGGTCAGCTCTTCATACTTCGCTTTTATGAGATCTGTCTTGCTCTTATCTATTGCCATGGTTATACAAAATTATCACATAAGTATAATTATTTCCAATTTAAGCGCGTTTATAGTGTTTGCCTCGAATAATCCGGTCGAAAATCCAGGCGGCGCCCGGAGGTTTTGCCGGGAGTTTGAGCAGAACGGCGAAATGAACGGCACTGCCGTTGGTTTTGCCGTTCGTTTGGACCTAAAGCAACTGTATAAACGGCAACACACTAATTACAGGCTAAAAATTCGGCTATTGCCGGACAAACAGCATACTTTTCGAAGTTTGATAAAACATCAAGTGGAATGCCAGGCGGCGCCTGGAAAAACGCCTGGATTTTAAGCAAAAAAGAACTGCCTTCAACGTTGAAGGCAGTCCTTGAGATTATTTATGCTTGAGGTGAAGCCGGTATTTCAGTCTGTTGGGACATAGCCGGCTGGACATTAGTTAATATCTCATATTCGATCTTGTGTCTTAACGGCTTCTGGCAGCGCGGACAATATACGAATCCGTGGGGATACCATGATCTGTGACCCAGGTCACTTGTGTGGTAATCAAATTCATAACAGCAGTACTCGCATCTGCAGTGGAATGTCGGATTGACCTGATCATATTCCTCTGCGGAATTGGGATTGACCATACCGGAATTCGGTATCCAGCCGGTTGTCACTGCCGGCTGCTGTACTTCAACAGGAGCTACAACGACCGGAACTGCCGCAGGCGCAGGAGCGGGTGCAGGCGCAGCCACGGGTGCCGGTTTTGTTGCCGGTGCAGCTGACGGTGACGGAGTTGATGCAACCCTTGCGGGCGCAGTTGTCGGTGCGGCTGCAGTTACAGGTGCCGTAGCAGGCTTTGCCGCAGGTGCAGGCGTAGTTACAGGTGCCGGCTTAACTGCCGGTTTCACTGCAACAGGTGCAGGTGCAGGTTTAGCCGGTGCGGGAGCAGGATTTGCTGCTGCAGGCGAAGAAGCTGTCTGTGTTCTCGCAAAACCAGTCGGGAATCCGGAACTGACTCGTACTGGTCCGGGTGCAGGCGCAGGAGCAGGCTTAGCTGCAACAGGCGCAGACGCCGGTTTTGCCGGTGCGGGAGCAGGCTTTGTTGCTGCAGGCGAAGAAGCCGCCTGCGTTCTTGCAAAACCAGTCGGGAATCCGGAACTGACACGTGCCGGTCCGGGTGCGGGTGCAGGCGCCGGAGCAGGCTTAAAAGCAACAGGCACAGGAGCCGGTTTTGCCGGAGCAGGTGCGGGTTTTGTTGCCGCAGGCGCCGGAGCTGTCTGTGTTCTTGCAAAACCTGTCGGGAATCCGGAGCTGACGCGTGCTGGTCCGGGTGCAGGTGCAGGTGCAGGTCTTGATGCAGCAGGTCCCGGTGCCGGTGCAGGCGCAGGTCTGGCCGCAACAGGTGCGGGTGCAGGCGCCGGAGCAGGCGTAGGTCTGGTCGCAACAGGCGCGGGTGCAGGTGTCGTCGGATGAGTGACCATGGGTTTTTTCGCAGGTACAAATGCCTGCACACTTAAAGTGCGGAAATCCAGTCCGCATTTCTTGCAGAAATTCGCTGTATCTGCGCCCATCGTACCGCATTGAGGACAAAACTTACTCATTATATTTTCCTCCCTTATTCCTTATCCAGTCCCTTATTACAGAGACAGAATAATTATAAGGCTTTATTGATATTACGGTCAATTAATGAGTTATCTGTTATCTACTTTCTCCGGATACATGTCGTGGTTGAAGAGCCTGTCCTCTGCCACCTTTTCCCACTTCGTTCCGGGCTTGCCGTAATTGCAGTACGGATCGATGGAGATGCCTCCGCGCGGAGTGAACTTGCCCCACACTTCGATATACTTGGGATCCATGAGCTTTATCAAGTCCTTCATGATTATGTTTACGCAGTCTTCATGGAAGTCGCCGTGATTGCGGAATGAGAACAGATAGAGCTTTAACGATTTGCTCTCGACCATACGGACCGAAGGAACGTAAGAGATCGTGATCGTGGCAAAATCAGGCTGTCCCGTGATAGGACAAAGGCTCGTGAATTCAGGACAATTGAACTTTACGAAATAGTCATTGTCAGGGTGCTTGTTCTCGAACGTCTCAAGAACAGACGGATCGTAGTCCTGACTGTATTTAGTGCCTGCACTGCCGAGTTTTGTAAGGCCTTCTTTCTCGCGCATGTTATCACCCCTTTACGATATTGTATTTGATGCCGTCGTCAAATACGTCGATTCCTTCCTTCTTCTTGATCCACCTTACAACAACATATGTTACCGGTGTAAAGATAACCTCGTATGCGACCTTGAAAAGGTACTGGAAAAGGATCATCTTGAGGACGACTGAATTCTCCATCGTTCCCCAGAAAGAGATCGTGATGAAGATGACGGAATCAAGGCCCTCTCCGACAACAGTCGAAAGGATAGTTCTAAGCCAGAGATTCTTGCCCTTTGTTGCGACCTTAAGTCTGGACAATAAGATGGAATTTGAGAACTCTCCGAAAAGATAACCTGCAAACGAAGCGACAGCCACTCTCGGAGTCGTTCCCATAACGATCTCATAAGCGCTCTGGTTCTCCCAGTAACCGGGATGAGGAAGAGCAATCGTGACAAGGTAGATGAGCACTGCAAAAAAGCTGCATCCGAATCCGAGCCAGATGATCGTTCTTGCCTTCTTAAATCCGTATACTTCCGTGAACACATCGCCGATGATGTATGTCAGCGGGAACAGGATAACAGCTGCCGGAAGAGTAATGTCTGATGTTACTGCCCACATCTTTCCTGCGATGAGGTTTGAGAGCAAAAGGCACGCAACAAATACGATGCCGATGCACATGAATAATTTCGATACTGTTTTAGATTCACTCATAATTCTTCTCCAAATAAAAAATGACTCCAAAACAGGAGTCACATTCAATCAAACATGCATTTCGAGAACGCAATAAAATACTGATACAAATGATTGTCCTGGTTTTGTTTTCCGACAGGATGGCACAAACGAACTGTCGGCGCATGTCTTTCGCGCGCTCAATAAAATAACATCTTGTTAAGACAAGGTCAAGGAATCTTTTAGAAACAGTTATTTGATATTAATTCCGGTAAGGGCGATCTGGTCACCGGTAAGCGAGACATAGATATCTTCATCGTCGGTCTTTATCTTTGTCGTGCACTTAAGAAAGATACCGCCGTTCTCCGTCACCGTCGTTACCGTCTTGCCGTCACGCTTTATCGAGATATGGCAGTCCATGCCCTGCTTGTTCTGCAGTTTCCACTTATCCCATCCGTCGAAGTCGGAATTCTTGCTGATAAGGATATCGTTCTCACCGTAGGAAGCCGCATCCCAGACCTCACCGTCAAGCCTGATCAGAGCAAACTCACGGTAATCTTCATCTGTTACCTTTCCATTCGAGGATGCGAAAAGACAGATAAACGGACAATGCCATATGAGTCTTGCCGTAGGAAGGCTCATCGTATGGAAATCGATCTCCATTGAATCCTTAAGAAGAACTCCGTCCGTTGAATCGGTGCGGTAATTATCCACCTGAATATTCGGCACGTTGCCGGCCTCGCTGTCGATATAAGAAACAAGCTTTGCGATCCTCGGAATGTAATCAGAAGGCACGGGTTCTTCACAGCGCTTGATCGATGTAACCTCCAGGCGGTAATTCTCGCCGGTAAAGCTGATATAACTGAACCTCGTGCTGTCCATAAGGGCAATGATGTATTCGACCGAACCGTTGCTGCTGTTTATCTTTATGAGAATATGGTCTTTTACTCTGCTTGCTTCGATGTCATATTCGCCGCAGACGTGATCCTGCTCGCCGGATGAAGTGACTGTCGTCCTGATATCCCTTGCGTCATCCAGGCTGTAAGTACCGTCAAGATGGAGCGAAGCATATCTGCTGTAGAGCAGCTCTTCACGAAGCTTACCGGTCTCATGAACCCTTCCGTCAAGAGAATCGAACAATACCATTTCCGGTCTGCACTCATCTTCATTATGGCCCTCCAGAGAAGCGATGCGGAGATGAATGTTCATTTTTGTGCTTGGGAATATCAGGATGCCTTCAGTATGGAATGCATTCGATGCTTCAAAATGGAATTCGTCGTTGCCGGAAAACTCCTTGACGTCCTCTTTCTCGCGCATCTCGTATTCCTGGTCCTCGTCGATGATGTGGATCATCTGCGCTGCGAACTGAGGATCGAACTGCGCGCCCATTTCCTCGATGAGGATCTGTCTGACGGTTGCCTGCGGAAGAGGATCTCTGTAGCTTCTTTTCGACGTCATGGCATCATAGGCATCAGCTACCGCGATTATCCTTGCGATCTCAGGGATATCTTCGCCCTTGAGCTTGTCCGGATATCCTCTTCCGTCAAAACGCTCGTGATGGTTGTTGGCACCGATGCTTAAATGCGGGAACTCCACGATACTTGACAAGATCTGCTTTCCGATGACAGTATGCTGCTTGATTGCCTCATACTCCTCCGGCGTAAGCTTACCCTCTTTATTAATGATCTCGTCCGAGACACCTATTTTACCTATATCGTGGAGTAACGCCGCATAATATATTTCTTCACATTCCTTCTCGTTCTTGCCTGACATCCTTGCGATCATCTTCGAATAACTTGCCACCCTCGCGGAGTGACCGTGTGTATATGTATCCTTGGCATCGATTGCGCTAGCCAGGGCTTCAGCCGTCTGTTCGAAGAGTCGCTTCATGCTCTGCTGCTCTGCCGTAAGCAGTTCGATCCTTAGATCATTTGCGTGGGCATATGTCTCATTCATGTCCTTGAGCGCGAAAAGATAGAGCAGCAATGCCATCGCAGCGATCGTTGTATTGATGAGCGACAATCCGTACAATGCCAGCTGGAAAGCCGAAGCAATGAACGGCAATATCGAGAACAGCAGCAATGAAATGCTCATCGCGCGGTGGAGCTTTTTATAGCTCTGAACGATGACCGTTATCTGGATCAGGAGCATTGCCGCAGGGATCAGGTAGCAGATAAAGAATGCAGGTCCCCTCTGATAGGTGTTGGATGCATCAAAGGTATAATAAATCCCCGTAAACTGGGATATGATGAGCATCACGACTCCGGCAACACCAAGATAATTGACTACCCTTAAGCGCTTAAAGCCTTTGTCATTGTTTGCATCCTCATACAGATTTACAAGATATGCGTTAAAAGCATACAAAATGCCGATATTCAGGAAGAAGACTGTGAAATTGCTTATCCTGACGACCCAGTAACCTACTTCGGAAGGGTTGCCCCTGTATTGATAAGCAAGGCAGTCCGCGATCATGATGAACATCGCGCAGACCTCTACGGCCAGAAGGGCTATACGTCTCTTTTGCGGAAGTGATCTCATCAGCAGGACAAAGACGGCAATCATGCCGCACATTGCACTTAAGACCATCATTATATTTTCCTGATGATCCGCCAAAAATCCGATCAACGTATTTGCCAAGGTAAGCGCCTTCTTTTAAATCAAAAAAATTTAAAAACTGCCTGTTAGGCAAATTATCAACCTCTATTGACAATTGGTCAAGTGTAAGTAAGAGATTTAGGACGGAGCAAGAGGCCTCGGGCAGCCACAGCGGCCGCAGAAACTGAAGGCCGAAGGAGTCGCACACACAGGGCAGTACCAGATCGAAGACATGGGGCGCTGACTTCCGCATTTAGGACAGAAATTCAACTGGTTTACGCTTCCGCAGGAACATGTCCATCCGCCTATGACACTCGGTCTGTAGATCGTCTGGACCACTCCGCCGTCATCAGGCAGCGGCAGACTTACGATGCAGAAATCGTTTCTGGAAGTCTTTACGATCAGGATGCAGGATACAACGAACAGAGCGATCACAAATCCGATCCAGAGAACAAGGCTCAGACCGGAAAGCACAGGGATCTCAGATGCGCCGCCGCCCATTAAAATAGCGTCGTAGATGCCGTGTATAACGATCGGGATAACCATGGCAAGAGCAGTAAATCCCGCACATGCACCCTTTTTGTTTGTGAGGCTGGCATACTTGGCTTTGCTGTAGAAGAAGCCCATGAATACGGCAAAGCACGCATGTCCGGGAACCGCCGTGAACATACGCAAGAAGGCTGTTCCGATACCGCTGCCGAATACATATGTGACGTTCTCGAAAGCTGCAAATCCCAGTGATACGAAGACCGCATAAACAATAGCATCATAGTTGTAGTTGAAGTGCTTGTTTTTCCAGGTGATGAGTCTTAATACCAGGAATTTACCCAATTCCTCTGCAGGGGCTACGATAAGCATCGCATCGAAGATGCCGCCTAAGACCGTATTCGACGGGAAGAAAAGGTTGAGGACAATTCCGCCGACGAGCTCGGCGATTATCGCAGATACTATCGTGCCCATTCCTGCAAAGAACAGACCTACGAGAAGACCAAACGGTTCCTTCTCCTTCTTGTCATTGAAATAGATAAAGATCAGAAGTCCGACAACAGGAATCAAGGCCAAAGCATATAACATAACAAACTCCTAAAACTCAAACCGGATTGATTTTTTGGGAATAAGAATAACATTTTTACCGGCCGGTGTCACTTAATGCTGACCGTAACGCACGTTCTCGTATTCTTCCCTGAGAGCAGAGATCTCCTCATCGCCATAAGCACGAAGGACGGACTCGATCTGTCCCGGAGTCGAGCAATCGCCGACAGGAAGTCCTTTTTTCATTGCATTGCGGGTCTTCTCATAGAACTGCTTTCTGACGATGCGTTCGTGTCCGGTACCAAAATCATAATCCTTTCTGGAGAACAGCTTCTTAAGAGCTCCGATATTTTCAATAGTATCGATTACAGAACTGTCATCATCTGACCTTCTCGCATCAGCTTCCTTAATGGTGTTCCTGAGAAGCCTGAACAATGCTATTACGATCAAGACAATGAAGATCGCCACGCCGATGAATGCCAGCACTGTCAGAATGATGCCGGTTATCGGACTTTCCTCAATATCCATTCCACTGTTGATGGATTCCTCTGCCAGATCGGAATCCAGATCACCCGTATCTATCTTTGAAAGCAGCGACATCACCCATCCAAAGGCTTTCCAAAAGGCGTTATTGATCTTCCAGAACAATGAGAAAACAGAAGAATACGGGAATATCAGAATAATACCGAAGGTAACAATGACAAGTCCGATAAGGAATATGATCGTCATGATGTTCTGCTTCTTGAGCACCATAGTCGATTGCGATTTCTTGCGTATCGAGTGGTGATACCTCTTTTCGAAGACCGCGATCTGGCGCATGACAAGGAAGAGCATCGCGATGATAACGGCATTGATCACAAGGGTCCTGACAAACGTGAGCCTGTCGATCTCAAGCTCATGGGTAACAAGCCATCGTCTGTTACTGTCATTGTTATAAACGTCTAACTGAGTGAATTTGTAGAACAGCCATCCGACCAAATGAACTGCAGCCGGGGGGAAAATGATTTCCGCATCAGCAGCCGAATGTGACGGCTTTAAAAGGTAAACGAAGGAGAACACAGTTAATGCAACTATAAATGCGATCAGATAATACTTTGTCCTTCTGTCAGCACCGAATCCAAGCACTTTAATATTCACGACCGCGAAATAGAAAGCGGCGGATACAGCTAACTGGACGGCAAGATTTATAATTGTATTCTTAATCCCGCTTCTGCGTATGAAAGTATGAATGAGCGCCAAAAGCGTGACTATATAGGGCGAGATCATGCTGATGTTGATGGAGACGACATAGATCTTAATTATCATCAGACATGACATTATGGTAATAGTCACCATGAGCGAATAAAGACACTCCGCCAAAATACTGTCACGGGTAACCAGGTTCTTTTCGAGCTTTACGGGATCTTTGGGAGCAACGAAACGGGGATCATCAGTCATGGCCCTTCACCTCCCATCTCATATAAGCAGATGCAATATTCGGTTCGATCTCTGCTTCGGGAGTAATCTTATAAGCCGGCATTATCCAGTTAAGAGCCGGGCGGCGGCTTTTCGCGTCTGCCATAAGAAGGCAGAAACCTGCATTGGACTGCGGTGAGATCACGACGATAAAGTCATCATGGTCAGTCAATTCAATGAAGTTCTCAAAAGCCTCTGTTAAAGGGACTGCCGCCTGCTTAAGATCGATCCTGCCCAATATAACTGCTTTCTTCTCCAGCTCAACCGAACTCGCGGATGCCGAAGCTGATAAAGGTTCACCGGTAACTGCATCACGGCCGTTGGAATACAACGAAGTCTGCACACCCCACTCAGAAAGCTTGCAGAGATATGTATATGCCAGGCTGATCGACTTCTCGAGAAGCGAAGTGGAACGCTTCTGGTTATAGTATTCAAGATTCAAAAAAATGTGAACCTTCGGCGCATTGGTTGAAGCGCGCTGATTGACCATCAGTTCGCCCGTCTTGGCACTTGCCTTCCAGTTAACGCTGTTCATCGGATCTGTAGTGATATATTCACGGATGCCGGAGAGCGTGAACGGATCTGTAATGAGCGTCCTTCTGCGCTGAAGTTCGCTTAACGTGACGGATGTAAGCATCTCGACAAATTCGCCGTCAACGATCTCAGGAAGGACTACAAGTTCAGATTCGTTGTCAAAATTAGTGTTATAACGTGACGTCAGGAACAGATCAGCTGTTGTGATTCCGACCCTTGGAAAAGTATAGTATCCGCGCTTAGTACATTGCACCTTGATACGGCGCGTATGCTTTGAGAATGGCTTCATGGAAAGCATGTCTTCACGGTACATGTGATCCGACGCAGAGACATTGGTCATGTCATAGTACTCGAGTCCTCTGGGAGATTCGAATTTAAGGATGATGAACGGCAAAGGAAGCCTCTTCCTGTTCATCGCGACCTCAATGAGCTCTACGTCTTCACCGCAGTTTGCAACATCTTTCGAGAAATATACCGAGAGGTCCAGATCGTCGAGCGCATGATAATGATAGTAGAGACTCTCTACTATGAATACAAGGCCGAGAACTACGATCAGTACGATTATTTCCATGTGCGATGTGACTTACTTTGTGAAGTCCTCTGTCGGGCAGGAAACGCTGTTCAATATCTTCACCAGGATCGCTTCTGCGCTGTCGCGCTTCAGCATCAGTTTGCCGTCAGAAGAAAGAGATCTCTGCGAACGCAGCGTAAGACGGTGTGCAAGTACAGGAACTGCGAGCTCTTTGAAATCATCAGGCACGCAGTTCTTTCTGCCTCTGACAAATGCCAGTGCCTTTGCAGCAGCAACAAAAGCGAGAAGCGCACGGGGGCTTGCACCGATTGCGATATCACCTGATTCTCTTGTCGCTTCAACGATCCTTGTTGCATAGTCGTAGAGAAGATCAGATACAAATATCTTCTTTGCTTTCTCCTGCATCTCTTTTATCTCTTCCCTGTTCGTAACGGCTGCAAGATCATTAAGCGGATCTTCAGTCGCAAATCTCTTCAGGATCTCGATGCTCTCATCATGAGTAGGATAATCCATCTTTATCATCATAAGGAATCGGTCGAGCTGAGCCTCCGGAAGCGGGAATGTTCCCTGTGATTCGACGGGATTCTGTGTAGCTATTACAAGGAAAGGAAGATCGAGTTTTCTTGTCTCGCCGTCCACCGTTACCTGCTTTTCCTCCATGCACTCGAGAAGGCTCGACTGGGTCCTCGCGGTTGCACGGTTGATCTCGTCAGCAAGAAGGATATTTGTGAAAACAGGACCCTTGCGGAATACGAATTCATTTGCCTGACGGTCGAAATAATTGATACCTGTAAGGTCTGACGGCAGGAGATCGATGGTAAACTGGACACGTCTGAAATCAAGATTCAGCGATTGCGCAAGAGCTCTCGCGGTCTTGGTTTTTCCCGTACCCGGTACGTCCTCGAGCAGGACGTGTCCGCCTACGAGTAGGGATACGAGCAAAAGTTCAATCTGCTTATCCTTACCTACGATAACTTTGTTTACGTTGCCGATCAGCTTCTCGGAAAATGAATTCATAAACGTGATCCTCTCAAATCAAAAATATACAAAGCTAAAATGACTTGTATTTTGATTATACAAGAACACAGAAGTGATTTGATAGGGATAAACTCTGATATTTAACCTGTCGATTTATTTAGAATATAGATAAACCGAGCTGAAGAGTATTATTCAGGATATCCACACCGAACTGGCAGACGAACTTGCCCAGTATAAACATGATGACGCCGACAATTACCGTGATTACCGCAATTACCTTCGACCAGTTCTTGAGGGTCTCCCTGCCCAGGATGACATGGATGATCGTGAAGATCAGATAAGCGAGCACGCCTGCAACGAAGTAGATTCCTGCATCCTTGAAATCAGTCTTAAATGAGAAATCGAATGCGCCGTTTGCCGGATAGAAATACCATACAACTGCAGCGACAATGATTGACCAGAACAGCTGAAAAAAGAAATAGACACCTTTACTCATATTTTCCCCCTAGTTAAGAGTTTTTAATTAATTTCCAAACAGCATTATATCATTTTATTTAAATAGTCAAGAATTTTTGTGCTGTTTTCTGTTGACAGGCTAATTCGGATTAGCTATAATCTGGCTAATTTGAATTAGCCAACGATATCGAAAAGTCTGTTAAACGATGTCGAATAATCAGTTAACCGGCATTTTAGCGAGGTCAATATGGATACAAAACAAAGGATACTTGATGAAGCGCTCACGCTGTTTTCCGAAAAGGGATACGCCAATGTCTTTGTCGGCGATATCGCTGAACGCGTAGGGATCAAGGCGCCGTCACTTTATAAGCATTATAAGAGTAAGAAGGCGATCTTCGACGCCATCATCGACCTGATGGACCAGCGTTTTGCAGAGCAGGCAAAAGCCATGCAGATCAATGGGTCGGATGCCGTTGCAGATGCGGAAATATATAAAGGACTGCCCGAAGAACAACTGTTAAAACTCGGCCGCCAATTCTTTCTCTATTTCCTTCACGACGACTACAACCAAAAGTTCAGGAAGATGCTGACTCTCGAGCAGTTCCATGATGAGGATCTTGCCAGGATCTATTCCAGGATCTATGTCGACGATCCGCTCTCTTATCAGGGAATGCTTTTCGGGTTCATGGTAACGTCAGGCATACTCAAGACAGATAACGTTCAGATAATGACACTCCACTTCTACGCTCCGATCTATTACCTGCTCACGATCTGCGACAGGGAGCCTGACAGGGAACCCGAAGCATTGAAATTGCTCGACGAACACATAAAACAGTTTGACAGGATCTACGGGAGAGAAAACTAATGATAATTACTGTAATCAACGGACAAAACCACAAAGGAAGCACATATAACATCGGGAAGATCCTTGTCGGGAATCTCGGCGGGAATGAAGTCCACGAATTCTTCCTTCCAAGGGATCTGAATCACTTCTGTACAGGCTGCTGCAGCTGCATCAAAGATGAATCCCTTTGTCCTTTTTTCGAAGAGAAAAAACGCATAATGGATGCCGTCGAAAAGTCCGACATCCTCATCTTCACGACACCGACTTACTGCATGCGTACATCCGCTCCGATGAAGGCCTTTATCGATCTCACATTCACCTACTGGATGTCGCACAAACCCCGCACATCCATGTTCTCAAAAAAGGCCGTTGTAATCTCGACTGCCGCAGGCGCCGGCGCGGGATCAGCCATAAAAGATATCACAAATACACTTCTTTACTGGGGCGTCCCATACGTAAAAAGTTACGGCAAAGCTATACAAGCAACAGACTGGGAGCATATAAAGCCTGAACTTAAAGAAAAGATCAATAAAGATATGACCGCGCTCGCGAAAAAGCTCAGGAATTCAAAAGTCCATGCAGGCATAAAGACGCGCTTCATATTTTCGATGATGCGCATGATGCAGCAAAAAGGCATGGGCGCAGGAGAAGAAGAAAGAAATTACTGGCAGGAAAAGGGCTGGCTTGATAAGACCAGACCGTGGAAAGCCGCATGATCTGCAGTGCATAACATTAAGAAAGCCGCATGATCCGACGCCCATATAGGAGAACAAAATGAAGGTAACAGTAATAAACGCAACAGAGAAAAAAGGTGTCACATACCGCCTTAAAGAATGCTTCTTAGCGCCTTTAAGGGATAAGGCTGAGATAACGGAATTCTATCTTCCCAAAGACGGTCCCGGATTCTGCATCGGATGCACACAGTGCTTTTTGACAAGGCAGGATCTCTGCAAGGACGCCGCGAAGGTCCGGCCTATTGAGAAGGCTCTGCTCGAAGCAGACCTCCTGGTCTTTACCTCCCCTGCTTATGTATTCCACACGACAGGCGCGATGAAGGCATTGCTCGATCATTTCGGATACAGATGGATGTCGCACCGCCCTGCCAAAGAGATGTTCGGCAAGCGTGCCGTCATCATCACCCAATGCCTCGGCGCCGGCGGAAAGTCCACCGCCAAAGACATCAAGGACAGCCTCTCCTGGTGGGGTGTGAGCTACATCAAGACATACACATTTAAGCTCATGAGCGAGATCAACTGGGACAAGATTCCGGAGAAGAAACGAGCTGAGATGTGTTCTGTCCTCACTAAGGCTGCCGAGAAGTTCGCGAAGATCGACTACAGCAAAAAGGCCGGCACGAATCTTATCGTCAAAGCCAAGTTCATGGCCGTCCGCATGCTTCAGACAGGCCTCGGCAAAAAGAACCCTGAATACACTGACTATAATTACTGGAAAGCAAACGGCTGGCTCGGCAAGGTCAGACCGTGGAAGGCATAATATACATCAACAGTTCTAAAAATCTTTATCCGGTTACATACTTCTTCACTTTCGACACCAGAACACAAATCAAGTATGTCACCGGATACGCGATCACCAGTGTCAGGAAGAAGTTAAGGATAATATTCATTCCCGTGAGGCCCAGGAAATACTGGCTCAGCACGACCACCGGGAAGTGAATGATGTAGAAATCAAAAGAAGCCTTTGCAAACTTCGAAAAAAGCGCATTCGTCTTATTGAGATGATCATGCCCGATGCAGATCAGCGCGGGGATGCCGCTCACAAAGCTTGAATAGTTGCAGACGTTTTGCAGGATCGCAGGGCCGATATTGAAGATAAAAAGCGCCGCATTTGCAATAGACGTGATCACGAAGACCGCGGTCAGCTCCCATTTAAAGCCGGTAAGTTTTTTGACGAAGTCCTGTTTGCTGAAGACATAGAATCCCAAAAGATAGCAGCACAGATAGGTTATCAGGG
>JAEEGJ010006617.1_pt1 | contig 34478 bp, 36 predicted proteins | sample 8958761 | NCBI WGS metagenome assembly JAEEGJ01 (sample SAMN16246546, study PRJNA631951) | gut metagenome | biome: gut microbiome; feature: rumen; material: RS-attached | host: Bos | place: Iran: Karaj | collected 2018-10
AGTATGAAGATTCCATTCGGTATCGCTCAGATTGGTAAGGCTTTCCGCAACGAAATCGTGGCCCGTCAGTTCATCTTCCGTATGAGGGAGTTCGAGCAGATGGAGATGCAGTTCTTCGTACAGCCTGGCACGGAGCTGGAGTGGTTCCCCAAGTGGAAAGAGACGCGTATGAAGTGGCATCAGGCTCTGGGCTTCGGTGCTGAGAACTATCGTTTCCACGACCACGACAAGCTGGCTCACTATGCCAACGCTGCTACCGATATCGAGTTCAAGATGCCATTCGGCTTCAAGGAGGTGGAGGGTATCCACAGCCGCACGAACTTCGACCTCTCGCAGCATGAGAAATACTCTGGCAAGTCGATCAAATACTTCGATCCCCAGACCAACGAGAGCTACACACCGTATGTCATCGAGACCTCTATCGGTGTCGACCGTATGTTCCTCTCTATCATGTGTCATGCCTTCGAGGAGGAGAAGCTGGAGAACGGCGAGACACGCGTGGTGCTGAAGTTGCCCGCAGCGCTGGCTCCTGTGAAGTGTGCCGTGATGCCGCTGGTGAAGAAGGACGGACTGCCCGAGAAGGCTCGCGAGATCATCGACCAGCTGAAGTTCCACTTCAATTGCCAGTACGACGAGAAGGACTCTATCGGCAAGCGCTACCGTCGTCAGGACGCCATCGGTACGCCATATTGCGTCACCGTGGATCACGATACGCTCACTGACGGTAAGGTGACACTGCGTTTCCGCGACACGATGGAGCAGGAGCGCGTGAACATCAGCGATCTGAATGCTATCATCGAAGACAAAGTAAGCATTGCGTCATTGCTGAAAAAGCTTCAGTAAATTAATAGTGAATAGTGAAAAGTGAATAGTGATTAGTGAATAATGAAAAGTATGAATATTAATGGCTGTAAGAAATGGCTTGAATATGTGGGGGTGATACTGTTCACTATTCACTGTTCACTATTCCTTGTTTCTTGCAGCAAGGATACTGAGGAAGAGGACGAACACGCAAACTGGAAACAGAGGAATGACGCTGTGATCGACCAATGGTCGGCTAACAGTGCACTCACCACATACAAGAGTTTCACGAAGTCGCCTACCACTGCCGGAAAGAACAGCGACTACATCTTCGTTGAGGTTCTTGAAAAGGGTCCCGAACTGGGCTCTCCTCTGTATACCGATACGGTGCGCGTGATGTATCGTGGGCGCCTGATCCCTTCGAAGACTTATCCGGAAGGCGAGGTCTTCGATGAAACCTATTCAGGCGACTTTGACTGGAAGACTGCCAACGCCCAGGACTTTGTATGTTCGGCTCTGGTAGACGGTTTCACGACTGCTGTGATGCACATGAACGCAGGTGACCGTTGGCGCGTACATATCCCCTACACGCTGGGTTACGGTTCCAGTGGTTCAAACTCTGCTATCCCAGCCTATAGCGACCTGATCTTCGAGGTTGCACTGTTAGACTTCTGGTCGCCAGGCGATAAGCGACCGTCATTCAAGACAAGATAGGAATAACTAAAATACGCCAACACTATGCCTAAGTATGCCGATTACATCAAACGGATAGAGATTGACTCGCTCTGGAGTGGGAAGAAACACATCATCTGGGAGCTGAACCGCCAGGTAAATATCCTCAGCGGCAGTAACGGCCAGGGCAAGAGCACCATCCTGAACAAAGTGGTGAAAGGACTGTCAGCTGGTGGAGAGTTTCCGAGCCACATGCTCAAGGGCGTGAAGCTCGACGTCGTGCCAGAGGATGCCAAGTGGATCCGCTACGACGTCATCCGCTCGCTCGACTCTCCAATGGTTGAGCTGACGGAGTCGGGGCTGATGAACAGTCTTGCAAAGATCCGTGAGATTGCCGGCCCCGTAGCTGTGAGATCTGCCCTTGATTTCCAGATCTACCACCTGCAGCGGAAGTATCTGGACTACCAGGTAAACATCGGCAACCGTATCATTGCTCAGTTGCAGCAGGGAAACATGGATGCAGCCCAGCACCTGTCGGAACAGAAGAAACGCTTCCAGGATATCGTTGACGACCTGTTTTCAGAGACAGGCAAGAAAATCGTGCGTACGGAGAACGAGATCCGCTTCTCTCAAATCGGTGAGACGCTGGTTCCCTATCAGCTTTCCAGCGGTGAGAAGCAGATGCTTGCCATTCTCCTGACCGTACTCGTGGAGGACAATCAGCCTTACGTGCTCTTCATGGACGAGCCTGAGGTATCGCTCCATATCGAATGGCAGAAGCGCCTGATTGACCTTTGCATCGAGTTGAATCCTAATGTGCAGATTATCCTGACAACTCACTCCCCCGCAGTTGTCATGAATGGTTGGGTAGACAGCGTGACAGAAGTGAGTGATATCACGCTATGAGCAAGCGGCTGAAGGATAATATCAACAGCAGTTACTTCGAGGCGGCTAATTCACTGACATCGAAGAAAGCGCGGCATAGGATTGTGGCCTATGTCGAGAGTTACGATGACATCTACTTCTGGCGAACTGTTCTCAGCGAGTTTGAGAACGACAAACGCTACTTCGAGGTGATGCTGCCGTCGAAGGTCAACCTGACGCGCGGCAAGAAATCCGTCCTGATGAACTTCCTGGAGGGAGAGCCGTTGGGACGTGACATGATTGCCTGTGTCGATGCCGATTATGACTATCTGATGCAGGGACGCACGGCCCAGTCGCGCAGAGTGCTTGAAAGTCCTTACGTGTTTCACACCTACGTCTACGCCATCGAGAACTACCAGTGCTACGCTCCCTCGCTGCATAATGTATGCGTATCAGTGACGCTCAATGATCACCGGATATTCGACTTCAGAGACTATTTCCAGCAGTTCAGCGAAGCCTTGTTCCCCCTGTTCGTATGGTCGATCATGGTCTATCGTAATGGCAATTACCCCAAATTCTCGATTACAGACTTCAACCGCATTGCCGACCCTGGCGGATTCAATGTGCAGAATCCCGATGCGTCGATAGCCAATGTGCGTCGCAAGGTGCGCACGAAGATCAACGACCTGCAGCGTCAATACCCTGATGCCAAGGAAGAGTATCTGGCAACGAAGGATGACATCAAGGCGCTGGGCGTTACCCCACAGACCACCTATTTATATATACAGGGGCACCATCTGTTCGACACGGTTGTCTCACCAATCTTGTCGAAGGTGTGCAATCTGCTGCGCCAGGAGCGTCAGAATGAGATCTACCATGCCTCTGCCCATAAGACACAGAAGAGGAACGAGATGTCCTGCTACGAGAACTCATTGCAGGACATCAAGGTGATGCTGAAGAAGAACAGCGGCTATATGGCCTCCGAGCAGTTCAGACGCGTGCAGGAGGATGTCAGAGCTTACCTCGATTCTCTTTAGACATAAGTCTCGAGGAACTTGACCGTCCCCTCTACCTTGACCTCTTTCGTCGTGGCTGGCAACAGCACCGTGTCGCCCATCTGGAACGACATCTCTTCGCCTTCCGAGATCAACTGTCCCCCACCCTTTACAGCTATCAGAATGACGAATGAATCCAGCTCAGAATAATCGAGCGTCATGGGTTCGTCCAAATCGTAGACGGCTGTTGTGAAATAAGGACACGTAACGACTTGAGTACCCTCGTTCTTGACAGGTTCATAGTCTGTGCGATAATTGTCGAGTACGGTGTAATCGATGCTCTCAGAGGCCAGTTGCGTATGGAGTTCACGGTAATTGCCGTTCTTGTCCTTACGCTTGAAATCGTAGATACGATAGGTCACGTCGGATGTCTGCTGAATCTCAGCCACGAAGCACCCAGCTCCGATAGCGTGAATACGACCTGCAGGAATGAAGAACACGTCGCCCTCCTTGACCTCATAGCGAGCCAGTGCATCGGTGATGGTGTCGTCGGCTACCATCTCCTTATATTGCTCAGGGGAAATCTGTTGCTTCAGACCGTTATAGAGCTGTGCTCCTGGGGCAGACTCCAAGGTGTACCACATCTCAGTCTTGCCACGGCTTTTGCCCTGACGATGCGCTATCTCATCAGTAGGATGTACCTGGATGGAGAGATCCTGACAGGCATCGATAAACTTGATGAGCAGTGGAAACTCATCGCCAAAGCGCTGGTAGTTATCTTCGCCCACCAGACTGCCCTTCAGTTCTCTGACAAGCTGGTTCAGGCTCATGCCTTTGTACTGGCCATTGGCCACAATCGTCTCATTACCGCTGACGCCTGAGATTTCCCAACTCTCGCCAACATTCTCAAGTTGCGCATCTAAATGCTTAAAAGGAATAATCTTGCTGCCTCCCCAGAGTGTCTGTTTCAGCAGTGGTTCAAATTTAATCATTGTTGTAGTTATATATAATGTTAGTTTTCTTTCCAGAAACTTCTTGTAAACAGTACGAGTACTGTCATGATTTCAAGACGCCCCATGAGCATCAGCAGACAGAGCAGCCACTTGAGATAATCGGGCAGCATCCCCCACGACATGACATGACCTATCTCGTTCTCCAATGATGGACCTACATTGCTGACACAGCTCAGCGCGATGACGAAGGAATTGGTGGTGTCGATGCCTGATACGAGCATAACAGAAGTCGTCACAGCAATCATGAGGATGGTCATCGTGAAGAAGGCCATCAGCGAGATCAGACGATTTCTCGGCACATTCTGTCCGTTCACCTTCACAGGTAACACGGCATTAGGGTGCAGAGCCTGTCTGAAATTGTTTTGTATCACCTTCAGCAGCATCACACCACGGATGCACTTGAAACCGCCGCTGGTACTACCTGCGCAAGCTCCCAGATACATCACCACCCCCAGAATGATCCACGTGATATGAGGCCACCGTGCCACATCGTCGCTGAACGTTCCCGTGGTCGTGATAAAGGCCACCACCTGATACAAAGCATGCCGGAAGGCAGGCTCGACATCGTAGCCCAACGTCGTTATCAGCATATACATAATCCACAGAGTGGCGATAAACACCACACTGAGGTATAGCCTGAACTCAGAATTCTTGAACATGGCTCCAACCTTGTACTTGAAGATGCTCACGTAAAGCAAGGTGAAGTTGACACCTGCCAGGAACTGGAAGATGATGCTGATATAATCAATAGCTGGCGACTGATAATGAATCGTGCCTTCGTTATGGATAGAGAATCCACCCGTGGCAGTCGTCGTCATCGAATAGTTAGTAGCCTCAAACCAATCCATACCTGCCAACCAGTAAGCCAGTCCGCAACCTATGGTCAATACCAGATAGATCGACCAGATCCATTTAGCGGTTGTCGTCAGTCTCGGATGCATCTTCGCCTTGATGGGACCTGTAGCCTCAGCAGCGAACACCTTGACGCTTCCACCTACCAATGACGGGAGAATGGCAATGGTGAAGAAAACGATTCCCAAGGCTCCTACCCACTGCATCAGCGAGCGCCAGAAAAGGATGCCGTGGGGCAGGCACTCCACATCAGCAAAGACAGTGGCCCCCGTAGTGGTAAAGCCCGATGTCGACTCAAAAAAGGCATCAGTAACATCAGGCAAACAGCCGTGTATGAGGAAGGGGAACATGCCAAAGAGCGAGAAGATCACCCAGACACTTGTTACCAGAAGAAAAGCATCATGACGATTCAGGAAATTCTCTGCATCCTTCCCTAAGAGAAAAAAGAGGAATCCACTTCCGAAAGTAACCAGCATCGACATCAGGAACGCCATCTGGTCGTCTTCATGGTAGGAGAAGGCTATGACCACACACCACGCCATGAAGAATGCCTCGATGAACAACAGCGAACCGAGGATCTTACTGATGATACGGAAGTTTACCATATCGCGTTCTTTTTGAAGTATTTCTCTAAATTGTTCAGTTTCTGTTCATGACAAAAGACCATCACTGAATCGCCAGCCTGAATCTGAGAATTACCATTGACAAGCATGCCGACTCCATTGCGAACCAGTCCGCCAATGGTTGTTCCGAAAGGCAGCCGCAGATCTTTCACAGGTTTCTTAGTCACCTTAGAGTCCTCCGCAGCTGTGAACTCTGCCACGTCGGCATCAACCAGCATCAGTGAGCGCAGGTTGTCGACATCAGCCTCAAGCATCATCTGGAAGATGTGACTGGCTGCAATGGTCTTCTTGTTGATAATGGTGCCGATATCCAGACTCTCAGCCATGCTGACATAGTCGAGGTTCTCAACCATTGCAATGGTCTTTCTCACGCCCAGTTTCTTGGCAGTCATACAAGCCAGGATATTGGTTTCTGCATTGCCCGTCAGTGCCACGAAGGCCTGAGTGTTCTTGATGCCTTCCTCTTCAAGCAGTCCCAAGTCGCGCCCATCGCCATGAATGACCATCGCCTCTTCTTTTTCGAGCAATTCATTCAGTTTCTCGCAGCGCTGACTACTTTTCTCAATGATTTTCACATTCATGTAACTGGGAATGGATAAGGCAGCACGTACTGCCGTCTTTCCACCACCCATGATAATCACATTCTTCACGTCTGTATAATGCTCCTTACCCACAATCTTGCGGATATAAGGAATATACTCCTTGGTGGTCATGAAGTAAGCCAGGTCGTTAGTCCGCAGCTCGTCCATACCACTGGGGATGATGGTATCATCATCACGTTTGATGGCTACTATATGATAGGGATCTTCAGGTCCACAGAGTTCACGAAGCGGGCGATTAAGGATTTCTGCTGAGTCGCGCAGTTTGACGCCAAGCAGTATCAGTGCCCCATTATGCACATCCCAACGCTGTCGCACCCACGATAACTTCAGACCATTAGTGATGTCAATAGCCGCCAGCACTTCAGGATAGATCATGGAGTCGACACCCAGATTCTTGAAGAAAATCTGATTTTCATTAGACAGATACTCATAGTTATCGATACGTGCCACCGTCTTCTTGGCGCCAAGGGCATGAGCCAAGATGCAGGCGTTCAGGTTTGTACTCTCCTCAGGAGTGACGCCAACGAAAAGGTCGGCCTTATCAGCTCCTGCCTCCTTCAAGGCTTTGATGCTTGTAGGCGAGGCATTATAAGTCATCACGTCATATTCCGACAAAGTGCTCAAGCGCTCATCATCATCATCGATCAGCACACAATTCTGGTGCTCGCCCGATAATAGTTTTGACAGATGTGTGCCCACGGCACCTGCTCCGGCTATGACAATTTTCATATCTCCTTAACGGCTTTAATGATACTATCAGGATCGAGACCTACAATCTTATGCAACTCGGCTACCGTACCATGTTCCACGAAATTGTCAGGCAATCCAAGTCGTTTCACACGTGGCTGGAAGCCATGATCATTCATCCATTCCAGCACAGCAGAACCCAGTCCACCCCTAATCGCGCCATTCTCAACAGTTATGATGCGTGTAAACTTCTTGCCCACCTCTTCGAGAATCTTCTCGTCGATAGGTTTCAGGAATCGCATGTCGTAATGAGCCACACTTGGTGCTCCATCCTCTGTGCTGAGCTGGGCAATGGCCGCCGTCACACTGTTTCCTATCGGACCAATGCTCAGCACTGCCACATCACTACCTTCACAGAGTTTACGGCCTGTACCCACTTCAATCTTCTCGAACGGACAACGCCAGTCCTGAAGCACGCCACCACCCCTGGGATAACGAATCACAAACGGTCCCATGTCAGGCAACTGCGCCGTGTACATCAACCTACGCAACTCATGCTCGTCCATCGGCGAAGAGATGGTCAAGTTAGGAATAGGGCGAAGTGCGGCGAGATCGAAAGCGCCATGATGCGTGGCACCATCTTCACCTACCAGCCCCGCACGATCGAAACAAAGCACCACGTTCAGGTTCAGTAAAGCCACATCATGGATGATATTATCGAACGAACGCTGGGCGAAAGCACTGTAAATATTACAGAACGGCAGCAGCCCATCCTTAGCCATACCGCCCGAGAACGTCACAGCATGGCCTTCGGCAATACCCACATCGAAAGTACGTTCAGGCATCTCCTTCATCATGATGTTCATCGAACAGCCTGAAGGCATGGCTGGCGTAACGCCAACGATCTTATCGTTTTGTCTGGCCAGTTCCAACAGTGTATGGCCAAACACATCCTGATACTTCTGTGGTTTATTGGGATCATTGTCAACGAGTCGCTCTCCAGTGTCAGGATTGAACTTTCCTGGAGCGTGCCAAGTCGTCACATCTTTCTCTGCAGGCGCATAGCCATGTCCCTTCTGAGTGTGAAGGTGTAATAGCTTTGGCCCCTTCATATCCTTCATCTGACGGAGTATGCGCACCAGCTCTTTCACGTTATGGCCGTCGAACGGGCCAAAATAACGGATGTTCATACCCTCAAAGATATTCTGCTGATGAGAGATGGCACTCTTCACCGCATTCGACAATCGGATAATGCCTTTGCGACGGTCTTCGTTAAGTATGCCCTTATTGTGCATCCAGCGTGAAGCCTTGAAGCGAAGCGCATTATAGGTCTCATTAGTGCTCAAGTTCAGCAGATACTGCTTCATACCACCTACAGAACGGTCGATCGACATGTTATTATCGTTGAGGATAATCAGCAGATCGTTAGGCGATGACGATACGTTATTCAATCCCTCGAAAGCCAATCCGCCACTCAAGGCGCCATCACCGATGACAGCCACGACATGACGATCGGACTTACCTTCCAACTTGGCAGCGACAGCCATTCCCAAGGCTGCAGACACAGAGTTGCTGGCATGCCCACATGCGAAGGTGTCGTACTCACTCTCTGTGGGCGAAGGGAAAGGCTTGATGCCGCCCAACTTACGATTGGTGCAGAACCGCTCTTTACGGCCAGTCAATATCTTATGGCCGTAAGCCTGATGGCCCACGTCCCATACTATTCTGTCTTCTGGGGTATTATAAACGTAATGTAAGGCTACAGTAATTTCTACCACGCCAAGACTAGAAGCCAGATGACCAGGGTTCACGGCTACTTCCTCCACAATATCCTCGCGCAGTTCCTTACATACCTGAGGGAGATCGTCCACTGACAATTTTCGTAAATCCTCTGGGTATTGAATCTTATTGAGTAGTGTAAATTCAGTCTTTTCCACTTAAATATGCTTTATTTTGCTGCAAAGATATACATTTTTTGTCAATATACAAAAAAAAACACCTTTTTTGCACCTTGAAATATGAATAAGACTTAAAATTCACTCTCAGGCAGCAATACAACCCCCAACTGCTTCTTGCCGTCCATCATGATCTTCAGAGGACGCTCGAAACGAACATGGCGTACATACGCTGTCTCCTCCACAGCTGGCATCTGGTCGAGCACATCCTGGCAGAGCACCCCGTCACCCGTATAGGTGTTGATGGTAAAATAGCCCACTCCGAAGCTCGTCAGGTTCTGGAAGAAGTGTGTGCCCTGCGACGGATCCACATGGTAGTTCTTCAATCCCGTCTCGACAATGACACGCGCAGCAGAGATATGAGGCCACTTCACGGGTATACCCAGCCAATAGTCACTGGAGCCCCAGCGACCTGGACCTATCAGCACATAATTCTTCTCCTCTGCCAGGAACTTACGATTGATCTGTTCGATCTCGTCTGCAATCATCGGATTATTGACAGCCGTAAAATCATCACCTGCCTTTACATATACCACGTCGCAGACATCCTCCGATATTCCATGGCCAAGCGAGTTGGAAGAGCGAAGCAGGCACTTCTCGTCAGGAATCTCTTCCAGGTCTTCATTGAGTACCTGTTTGGAATCGACTATCGGGCGTATCTGCAATAGGAAGAACTCACCCGTACGATCGTCATTGAGATTGCAGGCGAACTCGATCTCCACAGGTCGTTTCATCTCATCGGAGCCCAATCGCTGTACCATCTGAAGAATCTCTGGCAGAGGGAACACCCCATGCTGTAGAACACCTGTAAAAGAAATGACCTTACGTCCGCCCTCATAGATACCATCACGGATAATCTGGTCTACGGGATCGTATGTAGAGGCAATGTAGGTAAGGGCACCGTCTTCTGCTGCCTGTTTCACACGCACTTTTTTGATGTTGAAACCATCATCGACCTTGAAATCATCACCCACATGAGCCATATCCAGGGCATAGAAACGCGTCTGAGTCTCACTGAGAGCAGTCTCCATCTCAGACATCTGTAGCACTTGGGTGGGATGATAGGGAGAGACACGAAGTGTCTGACCTCCATCAACGATGTACTTACCAAGACCCAAGGCCAGTGAGGCTATACCCTCCTCTGCCGTCTCCTCTCCGATGGGGTAATAGTTGAGTGAGCGAAGCACACCTGAGAAATTGGGATAATAGAGATCACCATAGCGTTTGCCCACAACCTCCTGTAAGATCACAGCCATCTTCTCTTGATCAATGACATTCGAGGTTGCCGTCATATAAGCCTTAGAGTCACGGTAGTAGACTGAGGCATAGACAGCCTTGATGGCACAGGCCAGCATGCGCAGCATCTCGTACTTATCGTCAAGATAAGGTATCATATAGGTAGAATAGATACCAGCAAAGGGCTGGTAATGCGAATCCTCAAGCAGTGAAGAGGAACGCACGGCAATAGGCGACTTCACAGCATCGAAGAAAGTAAAGAAGTCGGCTATCAACGAGTCGGGTAACTGAGCCCGCATAAAGTGCTTCAGGATCTCTTCATCAGGCGCATCACTCAGTGCGATAGGATAGAGATTATTCTTCTCCATAAACTCGTCGAAGAAATCAGTACAAAGCACGACGGTCTTAGGAATGGTGACCTGTGCATGCTCATACTGGTTGAGTTCTGGATGCCGCTTGATGATATTGTCGAGGAAAGCGAGGCCACGCCCCTTGCCTCCTAATGAGCCTTCACCGATACGAGCGAAGTGGCTGTAGGCATCGAACTTCATACGGTCGAAGACTGCCACCACGCCAATATTCTTCATCCGACGATATTGTACAATCGCATCGAAGATAATCTGACGATGGGCATCAACATCCTGAAGTTTATGCCACGTGACGTGCTTCAGGAAAGCACTGACAGGGAAAATTGCACGGGCACACAGCCAACGGCTCATGTGGTTGCGCGACACGTGATACAACATCGATTCGCGAGGAATCTTAAAGATATTGTCCTGCAACTCTTTCAGATTCGATACACGGAAAACCTCTTGTTTTGTCACGGGGTCACGGAATATGAAATCGCCAAAACCCATGTGCTCCTCTATGAGGTGATGCAGGTCTACATTGAGTTTCGTCGAGTTCTTATCGATGAAGTGGAACCCTTCAGCCTCAGCCTTCGCACGGTTGATGGTCTCGGAAGAATCGAGAATCAAAGGCACATACTCGTCGCGCCGACGAATCTCACGGAGCAGCTTCAGCCCTGCTTCCGGGTCGCCTTCCTCCACATGCGACAGTCGCCCGGGAACGATCTTCATGGGAAAACGGGTATCAGAAATCACGCCCAGCGTATTCTCGTGATACTTCTCGTAGATCTGCATCGCCTCCTCATAGTTGGTGGCCAGCACAACCTTTGGGCGCCCACGCTTGCGCTGCGCTGCCGAGTGAGGGTTGAGTGCCTCTGTAGAGAATCGCTTCGACTGGGCGAGAATATAATTATAGAGGTTTGGCAGTACTGATGAGTAGAAACGGATATTATCCTCGACAAGCAAAATCATCTGCACTCCTGCCTCTTTGATATCATGCTCGATGTTCATCTTATCCTCGAGCAACTTGATAATCGACATAATCAGGTTGGTGTTACCCAGCCAGCAGAAGACATAGTCGAACACAGACATATCCTCGTTCTCAATACGCTTGGTAATACCATGCGAGAAGGGAGTAAGCACCACGCAGGGGATACCTGGATGGGCTGCCTTGACCTCACGCGCCACTGTGAAAGCGTCGTTGTCGGCATTACCTGGCATACAGATGACCAGATCGATGTCGGTAGTCTTGAGCACCTCATTGGCCTCATCGGTAGTCGACACCTGGGTAAACGTAGGCGGATAACGCATACCCAACTCCATATATTCATCGAAGATCTTCTCGTCGACACGACCATCATCCTCGAGCATGAATGCATCGTAAGGATTAGCCACAATAAGCACATTGAAGATGCGGCGCGTCATCAGATTGACAAACGACACATCCTTCAGATAGAATTTATTCCACTCCTGGGGTATTTTTACTGCTTCTTCCATCATATTGAGCGCAAAGATACAACTTTTTTCGAAGTTAATCGCATATTTCGGATACTTTTTGTAACTTTGTACGCAAAATAACAAACCCTGTCAGTATGAAAACCAAGACTTTAAGTATGACCATCGCAGCTGCATGCTGCGCCATGCTGGCCTTCTCGTGCGCCAGCAAGCAGGAAACCGTCAGCACCACACTGACGACAGTCGGAAACCCCTATCTCCCCTTGTGGGAGCATATCCCCGATGGCGAGCCCTACGTTTTTGAGGATCCAGATAATCCTGGTAAGCAGCGCGTATATATCTATGGTTCGCACGACAATCTCAAGACAATGTATTGTGGGCGCGACCAAGTGGTATGGTCTGCTCCCATAGAGGATCTGAGCCAATGGCGTTACGACGGTGTGATTCTCGTTGTCGACAAAAATGCCAAGGGCGAGCCCTTCGACTCTGCAGGTACCGCCGATGTACTCTTTGCGCCTGATGTCACGCTAGTGACTGACAGCACAGGTAAAAAGACATATTACCTTTTCCCCAACGACCAGACGGGTGGCCGTAACAGCCTGATAGCCAAGAGTGATCGTCCCAACGGTCCTTTCGAGGTATGCAACTGGAACGCAGACGATCCCAACAAGGTGGATGGCATCTATGGCTTCGACCCTGCCGTCTTTGTCGATGACGATGGACGCGTGTATGGTTACTGGGGCTTCGAGCACTCCTATGCAGCCGAAATCGACCCTACTACGATGTGCACCGTAAAACCTGGCACAAAGATTGTAGACGGTATGGTATCGGGGCGCAATGAGCCAGGCAAGTTCCGTTTCTTCGAGGCCTCATCCATCCGTAAGATCAAAGATAAGTATGTGTTTATTTACAGCCGTTGGACAGAAGATGGCGAATTCGGACTTCCTGACACCAACTATACCCTCGCCTATGCATATAGCGACAACCCACTTGGTCCTTGGACGTATGGTGGTACTATCATTGACGGACGTGGACGCGAGATTAACGAAGTGGGCGACACCATCGCCTCTGGTGTAGTCAGCGGCAACACGCATGGAAGCATCTGTGAGATCAACGGCCAATGGTATGTCTTCTATCATCGTCAGGCAGGTACTGACGAATATGCCCGCCAAGCTATGGTTGCTCCTATCAACGTAAAGGTTGTGGAAGGTGCAGGTGGAAAGGTCGAGATTTCTGAAGGTGAATACAATTCTGAAGGTTTTGCCATTGACGGTCTCGATCCTCTGGAGCGCCACTCTGCTGGTCTCGCCTGCTGGATTACTGGCCCGAAAGTGGCTGAGCACAAGTGGCCTGGTACCGTATATTATGGCTCTTATGTCGAGACTTCCTACGGCACGGAGACGAACTTCGATGAGCCCTACGATCTGAAGAACAATACAAATCGCGTCGTTAACAATACCGATGGCTCTATCGTCGGCTACAAGTACTTCAACTTGACGAAGACCTATGGAAAAGAAGACGTTCAGCTCTTGCTACGCCTTATCCCTGAGGGGGTAGACGGCACAATTACCATCTTGGCAGACCGTCCTTGGACATCGCAGGGTGGCAAGGTTCTGGGCACCATCGAACTGAAAGCCGATATGCCACAGACTTCCACAGAACTCACAGCCGCCATCCCTGCTCTTGCGAAACTAACAGGCAAGCACGCTATCTACTTCACCTTCGCCTCTGAAACGAAGGAAAAGTCGCTCTGCATTCTGGAAGACTTCGCATTCAACTTTTAAAATTGGAAATCCCCGATCTCAATAAGGAGTCGGGGATTTTCATTACAGTCTGTTTCTCTCGTCGTTTCCAGCACCAGAGCCCTTATACTTCGAACGCGATGCGTTGAAATTGTAGCTCAGGGTCAGCCCTACACACTGCGTATAAGTGTATACGTCTTGGTCTGTCAGGCCGATGGCATAGTAAGTAGTCATCTTGGTCTTGGCAGTGCGGAAGATGTCATTGGCATAGAGCGTACACGAAAGCCGTTCATTGAAGAATGACTTCTGCAGGCGGGCATTCACCGCAAAACTGTCGCCACGATACATGAATGCCCAATGGTTGCTGCCTGTATAACCAATCTGCAACAATGCCTTCATCGTTGAGCTGATGACAAACCAGCTCTTGAGATCAAAGGAGAATTCCGGCTTGTTCAGTTTCTTTGGTGCGCCATACGCTTCGGCATCGAACATCTGCTGATAGTAGTGCAGCGTAGCTGTGGGCTGCCAGAAACCAAGCTTTGGCGAGGCGACGAGGGTGGCATAGACACGATCCTGATGATCGAAATTCATGGGTTGGAAGATGGCAATCTCCTTCTCTTCATCATACACTCTACCAATGTGGGTAAACAGGTCGTTCTCACGCGTAAAGCCTGCTACGAACGTCAGCCACGAGTAGGTGAGATTAAGGTCGATGCTTTGGCGCACCGACGGGCGTAACAACGGATTACCACCCTCATAAAACATACGGCTGTCATAGACAATCATGGATTCCAGCATACGGTAGGGCGGACGAGTGATACGCTTGCTATAGCTCAACTGGGCACCCCATTTGTCCTTCTGCCATGCAGCTGACAGGTTGGGGAACCAGTCGTTATAGGTGCGGCTGGGCTCTTGCTGCCATTCTCCAAACGAGTAGTAATCTGTTTTTACATGCTCAAAGCGGAGGCCAGCATTCAGGCGCCACTGCCCTAACTGGAGCTCGTATTCAGCAAAACCAGCTATGTTCTTTTCCTTCATCTCATTTTCGGTCTCAGGTATGATGCCTTCTTCATTGAAATTGCGCCCATAGCTCTTCGTACTCGTTGCCTCAGTTCCACCACTCAGAACACCTTTCCAAACAGGATAAGACAGCACCAGTTTGCCCGCCATCATCTTACGGTCTTCATTGTTGAGGGTCGTGATGGTGCGGTCGCCAAGTTCTTGACTATACTCCTGCTGGTTAAGATGGCTCTCTGTCTTGCGTTGCAACATCGTCGCGTTTAAGTCGATGTCCAGTTTTCCTACCTTCCCCACATAATATGTATTCAGTTCCCATACAGGTTTGTCGAGTTCGTCGATATCTGTCTTCAAAAGGACATCCCCGTAGAAGGCGCCATTCTTGAGATAGTTCTGCGTCATGTCTGACTTGAAATTATTATAGAATATCTTCTGCGATGAGAAGCTCAGTCCAAGAGAATGGTCGGTATTGAAATCGTAACTCATGCCACCCTTGTACTGCAGTTCTGTCCAGCTACTCCTTACGGGTAAATCCGCATGGACATCGAAAAAGTCTTTCTTGATATGCAACTCCTGCACAAGGTCTTGATCATTACTGTAATGCCCGTTGTCGAGGGCTACGTTGGCAAAGACCTCCAGTCCGCCAGTGCGATATTTCAAGGTCAGATCGTCATAGTTGTTCCACTTGTTGTTCTTCCATGTATCGCTGGTCACCATCAGGCTCAGTCCGTCGCCTTGCGCCTTCAGTGTCTTGATGCGGATGACGGCATTCACCTCGGCATTGTATTTGGCTCCAGGAGACGTGATGACATCGACACTCTTGATATCCACCGATTTCAGTTGTTTCAATTCGCTGGGGTCGCGTACCTTTTTATTATTGATATAGATCTCTGGCTCGCCTTTGGCCAGCACCTCGAACTTACCGTTGCTACCCTGAATCATCGGAATCATCGACAGCAGATCGTCCGCAGTTCCTACATCATGTAGAATAGAATGCTGTACGTCAACCGTCATTCCGCCTTGAACCGCCTTATATTGTGGAATTTCTCCTTTGATCTCTACACCTTTCACCATATAGGTCTCGGGTAGGAGGGTAATGGTGCCGATGTTACCCACACTGACATGGCGAGTCACCGTCTTATAGCCCACATAGGTCACCTTCAGCATGATCCTCTTCTCACTGCAAGGAATCACGAAGTCGCCATTCTCATTGCTGACACCGCCATTGATGTATGTGGAATTTCTATCACTGCTATTAGGATCTGCTGCGCCATGCAATGAGATATTGGCGAATTCTATGGGATTACCACTCTCATCGACCACACGTCCGATTACTTTCGCGTCCTCCTTTTGGGTACACTCAATGAAGATGCGGTTGCCATCGTAGGTCACTTTCATCGGATAGAAGCCAATAATCTCGCGGATTGCCTCTTTGATAGGCAGATTGCTGAAGCTGCTGGTAACGGTGAAATCTTCCAGTTCGTCGTAGATGAAATAGATGGTATAGTCGCTGGTAACTGCGTTCAGGTCTTCAAGTACTTTCGAGAGCGACTCATTCTGATACTGTCGGCTTATCCTCTGTGCCTGGGCACATAATGAAAGTGCACAGAGCAATGCTGTGAATATATGCTTTTTCATAAAGTCGATGGTTTGTGCTATTCTACAATCAGTTTCTTGTTGTCGCGAGTGATATGGATGCGTTCGAATTTATTGAACGTAGAGATGATATCATCTATACTTGACCGTCTATCCCATGTAAAGTAGAGGCGGATATGCTTGCATTCCTCATTCTTATAGACAGGCTCCAACTGATGAAAAGTTGCTATATCGCTAAGGATCGTTGCCAGTTCTGCATCTTCATAGAGAAGGGGCTTATTCTGTGCCGAGCCATCCTCGTCAATACGAGTGTCAAGTGCTGATTGACTACTGCCAGCTACCGAAGTAGTTGTCTCTGTCTGAACCTGCTGCTGTGTCTGTCGCACCATCTGCACAGCTGCGTATGCGATGCCTGAAAGCATCAGCAGACCGATGAACATAGCTGCAATCTTGGAAATCACAGATCCGTGATTCAGAGCAGATTTCCATGATCTATCCCCATTATTCGCCTGATGCTTCTCTGCATACATGGCATCTGTCGCCCGTACCATCTGTTCGTACAGCTGGCGATACTCCTCGTCAGCCATCAGCTGGCGCAACTCATCGTCAGTGTAGCGCTCTGGATGCTCCTGCATCTCCAAGAGCTGCAGTAATTTCTCGTTGGTGTTCATTTGCTGAATCGGTTTTTGAGTTTAACGATAGCCTGCGAAAGATGCTTATAGACGGCTGCCTCACTGATATCCAGTTGCTCGGCTATCTCGCGATACTTCAGTCGTTGAGAGCCATAATGCAACTGGAACACACGACGCGTCTGCTCCGTCAGCCCAGTCTTGACGAACTGCTGATATTCCAAGTACAGCATTTCCTCATCGTCATGAGCATCCTCGTCGGCAGGGACATCGAATGGCAGAGCCCGTCGCATACGTTCCTGCAACTTCATCCGCTTCAGACGGTTCAGGCATTCGAAGCGCACACTACTCATAGCATAGGCTCTCAGTCTATCGCCATCAGGCAAGAGGTCTGTAGTCATCAGTCTGGCCATCACATCGCCGACAGCGTCACGTGCATCCTCCTCATCATGGAGCAGGATGCACGCCCTTCTGAGCAGCTCTTCGTAGTGCAGACGGTAGAGTTCCGCTATTATCGCTTCTTTCTTCGGCATTATTTTATTGTCTTTTTACTTATAAGACAATCAAGCGTCTGATTTCCCTACCCCTCAATACCGATTATTTCATAAAAAACTTTAGCACATGTACAGTTGCCCAACTTCATGTATGTTTCCGATAAAATATCTATTGCTTCAAGAGTTGTTGAGCAGCAAGGACGAGGAACATATAGTGCGACGAACCTCCTCCAAGCACATACTCTACCTGCTGCCATAGGAATGGGAACTCCAGAAGTTCTGGGAAGTCAGGACGGATAAGGGCCGTACCTGATACCACTCCTCCCGGGATATACGACCAGTCAGCACGATTCAAGCCATAGGCAACGGTAGCCGACTTGGCACCTACGCCTGAGGCGAAAGAAGCGTTGTTGCTGCCGGGATGACAACCCAGAACGAAGTTGAGCGCATCGTACACAGTTGTTGCTGGGAAAATATCTGGATAGGCTGCAGTGAGGAAATAATACTCGAAGCCAAAGCGCTGGATATCCCAACCTGCCCCCCAGATGCTCGGACGGTATGGTACACCATAAGGTGTCTCTGCCGACTGCTTGTCGAGCTGCGCCTTATAGCCTTGCAAAGCCTCACGGAAGGCGGCCACAAACTGGCGCGAGCGTTTATCCTTTTTACTACTGAGCATTTTTGCCAGACGGGCGGTGAACCACCCCGTGCGCCCGATTCCTTTAATAATCATCTCCTGATGAGCGAGCACGAAATCGAGATACTGAGCCTCACCTGTAGTGAGGTAGAGTTCGACTGCTGCCTGAATCTTGATTGCCTCAAGCCATCCTGTAGCCTCGGTCTGCTCATAGACATCACGAGCAATCTCAAGGCACTCACGACTGAGATCGTCGTTGAAACCTTTCAGCACACGAGAGGTGCCTGCCAACTGAGCTACCGTAGAAAGAGCACGCATGGGGTTATCTTCAGTGAAGATCCAACGATCGTCGGCATTGCCAATTTTTCCGTCTGTCATTGCAGAAGCATCACCCAACAGCACATATTGGCGTACTGTGTTACAGATGATACCACGATAGAGGCGCCCCAAAGCCTGATAAGAACGCACTACGGTGAGGGCACCATTCTCTACCTGTTGCAACAGGTCGTTACGCCCATCAGGCTCATGGATTTCTACAGTATGTTTCTGCTGATTAATTGCCGTAACATCGATCTCTGGGTGGAATGCCTCATAGGCCAAAGAAAGGATATACGACTCGCCAATCTGCGACTCGATGCGCAGGTCAAAATCACCAGCATCATGCCATCCTCCGACATTGACACCAGGAACGACATCGCCCTCAGCATATTTTGAGAGACCGGGCATCTGAGCATAACCATCGAAGAGGTTACCAGCGCGAGCCATACGAGCATCATCCATGTGACAGGCATCATGCCATACACGATACTTCTCGGCTACTCGCATGTGGCACATCTGTACAGGCAGAAAATATTCGAGCACAGGCTGCCAGACACCCCGGTCATAGATATCGTTGGCAATACGGAATATCGAAGAACAAGCATCGCCATAGCGAATCTGGTAAAGACCGGGCTCTGTAACTGAAGAGAAATCAGCTATAAGGTAATGGTAACGGAGGAACTTGCCCCACTCTTGAGGCTGTAAGGTGGAAACAACCTTCTCGCCATTGGCATCGACCTTCACCAACTCAGCCTGTACACCTTGTGACTGCTGTCTGGCATCAGTCTCGATAATGGCTCGCTTAGGCTGCTGGGGATGGTAGCCCACCTGGGAGGTCTGTATCACAGCAGGATAGCGCCAACCCTTAACTACAGTTGGCGTAATCAGCCACTTCACAGCCCCTTTGGTAGCACCCTTCGCAATCTCACTGCGCAAGACGAACCAACCATTATTATGATTCATACGTCCATCATAGAGTTTCAGATCGCCTGTGAGTGACTCAATTGTCAGCTTGGAATAAGGGTCATCTGGACGAGACACAAAGCAACGCCCCACAGCATAAGGCTCGGCTATAATCCCATCAGCCGTATAGGGACTGTAGCCCTCACCTGCCATCTGCTTGAGATCGGCACGCTGACCTTTGCCTGCATAATAATCTCCACGATGCTCCATATTCGACGACTGCACCACGAGTGGGGCATTGGGCTGCTGGGGATAGATGCCCGTCTGATCATCCATCACCCATGGCTTGCCAAATAGCCACCCCGGGAAAAACTCCAAATTAAAGCCCACACGGCCTAAAAGGAAATCGGGAACAGGTTTGTCGAGGTCGACGGTTACCAAAATACTGCTCCCTTGGCTCTCTGTCCTTACAGTATAGGTGAACTGATAGTCAGGATAGAACATCGGATTGAACCCCGTCTCATGGCGTGAAGAATCAGGATAGCACAACGTGGTAACGATGCTGTTGCCCTCCACTTTACGCTGCAATTGCTTAGGGACAGCCTGCCACTGGCCTGGCGTAGCATCGAGACGGATATCTCCATTAGTGGCCACACGGCGCCCGTTCATAATCACACAAACACCACCTTGATGCCCCTCTGGATAAAAATCACTAAACGCCATCACATCGACACCTTCTGCGTTAAAGTAACCATCAGACGTCAATTGAAAATCTTGTGCCTTTGCCACTGTGGCAATAAAAAGCAACACAAACAGACTTTTAATTTTCATTATCATCATTCAGTTGTTGTTGGTTGATACTAAGTTATTCGGCACAAAGATACAAAATAATTCATAAATCTTCATGCTTAATACATATTTTTTAGTAATTTTGCACACAAAATACTTAAACCTATTCATAAATGGACAAGAAACTAAGACGTGGTACGCTTTGCGTACAGGCTGGCTACAAAGCCAAAAACGGAGAACCGATAGAATTGCCCATCATCCAGTCGACAACTTTTAAGTATGACGACTCTGATGAGATGGCAAAGTTGTTTGATTTAGAGAAAGAGGGTTATTTCTATACCCGTCTGCAGAATCCCACAAACGACGCTGTGGCTGCAAAAATTGCCGCATTGGAAGGCGGTGTGGGGGCTGTGCTGACCTCTTCGGGGCAGGCCGCCAACTTCTACGCCATTTTCAACATCTGTCAAGCTGGCGACCATTTCGTAACCTCGAATGAAATCTATGGCGGAACTTATAATCTCTTTGGCGTGACTCTGAAGAAGTTGGGTATTGAGAGTACATTCATATCTCAAGATGCCAGCGAAGAGGAGATTCAAGCCGCTTTCCGTCCGAACACGAAGGCACTTTTTGGTGAAACCATCTCGAACCCAGGCTGCGCTGTGCTCGACATTGAGAAGTTTGCCAAAATAGCACATAAGAATGGGGTGCCCCTGATTGTGGACAACACGTTTGCGACACCTATCAATTGTCGTCCCTTTGAGTGGGGAGCCGATATTGTAACCCACTCCACCACTAAATATATGGACGGTATGGCCACTCAGGTCGGTGGCGTCGTAGTAGACAGTGGAAACTTCGACTGGCTCGCAAATGCAGAGAAATTCCCGGGGCTCTGCACGCCCGATGAGAGCTATCACGGACTAACCTATGTGAAAGCATTTGGCAAGATGGGGTACACCACGAAACTCGTTGCTCAGCTGATGCGCGACTTGGGAAGCATACCTGCACCACAAAACTCTTTCCTGCTGCATCTTGGTCTGCAGACACTTCACCTCAGAATGGCACAGCACTGCAAGAATGCACAGAAGATCGCAGAGTTCCTGAACGAGAACGAGAAAGTGTCCTGGGTACACTACTGCGGACTGCCTAGTGACAAAGCCTATGCCCTCGGGCAGAAGTACCTTCCCAATGGCAGTTGTGGAGTGATCGCATTTGGACTAAAAGGTACACGCGAGACTGCCATTAAATGGATGGACTCGCTGCAAATGATCAATATTGTGACTCACGTGGCTGACGCCCGTACCTGTGTGCTCCATCCTGCCTCTCACACCCATCGCCAACTCAGCGATGAGCAACTGCGTGAAGCCGGCGTCGCCCCAGACCTTATCCGACTCTCTGTAGGAATTGAAGATGTGGAGGATATCCTCGACGATATCAAGCAGGCGCTATCCAAGATTTAACAAAATGTAACTATTTCAGAAAAATATTCGACACTTTCCTTGGAAGGTATCGAATATTTTTTTATATTTGCACCATCATAAGTAACATTTTGGTAATTAACTACAAACCATTGAACACTATGGAAGTTGAGAAAATCATGCAGGCCTTGGAGCAGAAACATCCAGGCGAGTTAGAGTACTTACAAGCTGTAAGGGAAGTGCTTGAATCAATTAAGGATGTGTATAATCAGCATCCCGAATTTGAGAAAGCAAAGATTATCGAGCGTATCGTTGAGCCCGAGCGTATCGTGACATTCCGTGTGCCCTGGGTCGATGACAAGGGAGAGGTGCAAGTAAACCTCGGCTACCGCGTTCAGTTTAATAGCGCCATCGGCCCATATAAGGGCGGACTGCGTTTCCACTCATCTGTAAATCTTTCAATCCTGAAATTCCTCGGATTTGAGCAGACTTTCAAGAACGCACTGACTACGCTGCCCATGGGTGGTGGTAAGGGAGGCTCTGACTTCTCCATTCGCGGGAAAAGCGACAATGAGGTCATGAAGTTCTGTCAGGCATTCATGACAGAGTTATACCGTCATATCGGCCCTGATGAGGATGTTCCTGCAGGTGATATCGGCGTTGGTGCTCGTGAAATCGGCTACCTCTTCGGACAATACAAGAAACTGACCCATCAGTTCCAAGGTGTGCTCACCGGTAAGGGCATGGAATGGGGAGGTTCCATCCTGCGTCCTGAGGCTACTGGATACGGTGCACTCTACTTCGTACATCAGATGCTCGAAGAGCATGGACTCGACATTAAGGGTAAAACTATAGCCCTCAGCGGGTTCGGCAATGTAGCTTGGGGCGCAGCCAAGAAAGCGACTGAGCTCGGTGCCAAGGTAATCACTATCAGCGGACCAGACGGTTACATCTACGACCCAGCAGGCCTCGACGCAGAGAAAATCGAATATATGCTTGAGCTTCGTGCCAGCGGTAACGATGTATGCCAGCCATACGAAGAGGAGTTCGATGGTGCCACCTTCTTCCCTGGAAAGAAACCTTGGGAGCAGAAGGCAGACATCTATCTCCCTTGTGCTACACAGAACGAACTGAACGGTGCCGATGCAGATGCCATCCTCGCCAACAAACCACTCTGCGTGGCTGAGGTGTCAAATATGGGTTGTACGGCAGAGGCTGTAAACAAGTTCATTGCCGCCAAACAGCTCTTTGCTCCTGGAAAGGCTGTCAATGCTGGCGGTGTGGCAACATCAGGACTGGAAATGACCCAGAACTCTATGCGACTCTCTTGGAGCAGTAAGGAGGTCGATGAGCGTCTGCACCAGATTATGTCGAACATTCACGGACAATGCGTGAAGTACGGCAAGGAAACTGGTTATATCAACTACGTGAAAGGTGCCAATGTCGCTGGCTTCATGAAAGTTGCCAATGCCATGATGGCGCAAGGCATTGTATGATACATAGATTATATATCGTATTTATCGCATCAACATTAAGCTTTACCGCTCTCGCACAGACCGAGAGGGGTGAAGCTTCATATTATTCAAAAAGTTGGACTGGACGCAAGACCGCCGATGGCGGACGATTGCACCATGACGCCCTGACTTGTGCACATAAGACTTACCCTTTCGGCACTCTAGTCAGAGTGACGAACCCCGCCAACGGCCTCAGTGTTATCGTGACTGTTACAGACCGAGGACCCTATGTCAGAGGCAGAGTGGTAGATCTGTCCGTACGTGCTGCTAAGGAATTAGGGATTCTGTCGCAAGGCATAGCCCCTGTTATTGTAGAGCGCATGCAGTTCACCCCTATCCCCTTTAAGCCTGAGGATGAAATCGATCTGCCTGAGTTGGATTTGGGAACTAACGATGGACCGATGGAAAGGCCTATCTGGCAGATTATGCGCGAACAGATGAAACAAGACGAAAACGGTTCGAAGTAAATCAACTCCGAACCGTTCTTTTTGTGGCATCTCCGAATTATTGTTTGCTGGTCTTAATTGGGAACTCTTGTGTCTGCGAGATCATCTCCTTATTATCAAGAAAGACACCGATCTTGAACACTGCATTGCCATCCTTCAGACGGTCATCTGCCTTGATAACAGCTGTATACCTTATACCGCGACCAGGCATTATACTTTCAACCAACACATTCTCTGAAACACGGATATGCTTGTTTCCTGTAATCTCTGCTACAGATGGCATCACGCGATAGGCAGGCTTTGATGAGACATTGAAGATTTCAAATACCAGACGGGCCTCCTCGCCACGGGTCAGCACACCATTGCGATTAGCATCAACGATTCTGGGATTGCGGATTTCCAAGTTGGAAGAAGATGTAGCAGCAGACTCAGACACCTTACTACTAAAATCCTCACCAAACCCATAAAGCCGATCGTCGCCACTATTTGTTTCATCGAAGCCACTGCCGTTCTGATAATCACGATTATACTGAGTTTGTTCTGCAACCCGTTGTTGCCGGGCTGCAACATGCTCTTCGTAACGTTGGCGTTCCGCATTGTCGGCTGCAGCCCCTACGGCTGCACCAACGGCAGCGCCACCAGCCATACCTATCAGAGTACCGATATTACTGCCACGATGTCCGCCAGCAATACCACCGATAGCAGAGCCGATAATCGATCCGAAACTGCCACCAGTATAAGCTCCCACACCCGTGTAACTGCCACAGCTGCTCAACAGCAAAAGAGCACTAACAGATATTACCAAAATCTTCTTCATAATCGTTACATTTTAATGTTCACGGTGCAAAGATACACATTCCTTTTGAAACTAAAGCAAGGATTTTCCCCAAAACAATATAGGGGAAACCCTATTTTCCATATAAGACAAAAAGTCCGCATCTTGTTGGATGCGGACTCCTTATGTAGAGAATCAATAAATGCTTATTCAGCCTTTGCCTCTTCTGCAGGTGCCTCTGCGGGAGCCTCTGCCTTTGTCTCCTCTGCTGCAGGAGCAGCAGCCTCGGTCTTAGAACCTGACTTACGTGAACGACGGGTGCTCTTCTTCTTGGTATCCTTTGCCATTTCAGGATCAAAGTCAACCAATTCGATGAAGCAAACCTGTGCAGCATCACCCTGACGGGTACCGAGCTTGATGATACGGGTGTAACCACCGGGACGGTCACCTACCTTCTGTGCTACCTCACCAAAAAGTTCCTTGATAGCTTCCTTGTTCTGAAGGTAGCTGAATACTACACGACGTGAGTTTGTAGAGTCGTCCTTTGCTTTTGTGATCAGGGGCTCTACATACTTCTTCAGGGCCTTAGCCTTTGCGACGGTCGTAGTGATTCTTTTGTGCATAATCAGCGAGATAGCCATGTTAGCAAGCATGGCACTACGATGAGATGCAGTACGACCGAGATGGTTGAATTTCTTACTATGTCTCATTTTGTTTTGTTCTTTTTATTGGGCGTTGAGTCTTACAGGCATGTCCTGCAGTTACTCCTTGTCCAGTTTATACTTTGAAATATCGGTTCCAAACGACAGATTCAGACTCTCGAGCAAATCATCAAGCTCGGTGAGCGATTTCTTACCGAAGTTGCGGAATTTAAGTAGGTCGGTCTTATTGTACTGTACCAGATCGCCGAGTGTCTCAACATCGGCAGCCTTCAGACAGTTGAGGGCACGAACAGAAAGGTTCATGTCGACAAGACGTGTCTTAAGCAACTGGCGCATGTGCAGGATCTCCTCATCAAACTCCTGATTGTTCTCAGACTCTGTATTCTCGAGTGTAATCTTCTCGTCAGAGAACAGCATGAAGTGATAGATCAGGATCTTTGCGGCCTCCTTCAAGGCATCCTTCGGGTGGATGGAACCATCCGTCGTAACCTCAAGCACAAGCTTATCGTAGTCGGTCTTCTGCTCAACACGATATGGCTCTACAGCGTACTTCACATTACGGATCGGAGTGTAAATAGAATCGATTGCTATTACATTCACATCGGTGCAGAACTCGCGATTCTCATCGGCGGGTACATATCCGCGACCTTTGTTGATTGTAAGGTCAATCTGCATCGAAGCCTTGGAATCTAAATGACAAATCACCAAATCGGGATTCAGCACCTCAAATCCAGTCAGATACTTGCCGATGTCTGCGGCTTTGAATTCAGTAGAATTCTCGACCGTGATACTGACTTTCTCGTTCTCGAATTCTTCAACTACTTGCTTGAACCTAACTTGCTTCAGGTTCAAGATAATGTTGGTCACGTCTTCCTTTACACCAGGTACAGATGAGAATTCATGCTCAACACCAGCAATACGGATGGTGTTGATAGCATAACCCTCGAGTGATGAAAGAAGAATGCGGCGCAGGGCGTTACCAATGGTTACACCGAAGCCAGGCTCCAAAGGACGGAATTCGAATTTGCCGAATTTGTCATTGGCCTCCAACATTACGACTTTATCGGGTTTTTGAAATGCTAATATCGCCATTAATTTAAATGATTTTAGTTCTTAGAGTACAACTCAACGATTAACTGTTCCTTAATGTTCTCGGGGATGTCAGCACGCTCCGGCTTGTGCAGGAACTTACCGCTCTTTGAGTTCTCATCCCACTCGATCCAGGGATACTTGCTATGGTTGAAACCAGCAAGGGCAGCCTCAATAACCTCGAGAGACTTAGACTTCTCACGAACGGCGATCACCTGACCGGGCTTCACACTATAGGAAGGAATATTAACTACCTGGCCGTCAACAGTAATGTGCTTGTGACCCACGAGCTGACGAGCAGCGGCACGGGTGGGAGCAATACCCAGACGGAACACTACATTGTCGAGTCGGCTCTCCAGCAGCTGGAGCAGCACCTCACCGGTGATACCGTCAGCCTTAGCTGCCTTCTCAAACAAATTACGGAACTGGCGCTCAAGTACTCCATAAGTGTACTTGGCCTTCTGCTTCTCTGCCAGCATGACTGCATACTCCGACATCTTACGACGACGGTTATTGCCATGCTGTCCCGGGGGGAAGTTCCTGCGGGACAAAACTTTGTCAGCGCCGAAGATGGGCTCACCAAATCGACGTGCAATCTTTGATTTCGGTCCTAAATATCTTGCCATAATTAAAAATAAAAAATGTTCTTGTTATTATACGCGACGACGCTTTGGAGGACGGCAGCCATTGTGTGGCAGTGGAGTAACATCGATGATCTCCATAACCTCAATACCAGCACCGTGGATAGCACGGATAGCTGACTCACGGCCGTTACCGGGACCCTTCACATAAGCCTTTACCTTGCGCAGACCCAGGTCGTATGCAACCTTAGCGCAATCCTCGGCAGCCATCTGGGCAGCGTACGGAGTGTTCTTTTTAGAACCACGGAAGCCCATCTTACCGGCTGAAGACCAAGAGATAACCTGACCCTCATCGTTTGCCAGAGATACAATAATATTATTGAAAGAACTGTGTACGTGGAGCTGACCAATAGCATTAACTCTCACGTTTCTCTTCTTTGAAGTGACTGTTTTCTTTGCCATAATTCTTAAATCCTTTAATCGTTCAACTTAGAATTACTTCGTAGCCTTCTTCTTATTAGCAACAGTCTTCTTCTTTCCCTTACGGGTACGAGCATTATTCTTGGTGCTCTGACCGCGAACAGGAAGACCATTACGATGACGGACTCCACGATAGCAACCAATATCCATCAGTCGCTTGATATTCAACTGGATCTCACTGCGGAGATCACCTTCTACTTTGAATTCAGCGCCGATAATTTCACGGATCTTGGCAGCCTGGTCGTCAGTCCACTCGTTAACCTTCAGGTCACGGCTGACACCTGCCTTGTCCAATATCTTTGCTGAACTACTTCGACCGATACCATAGATATAGGTCAATGCGATTTCGCCACGCTTATTCTGGGGCAAATCTACTCCAACAATTCTTATTGCCATTTGTTTAAAAAAAAGATAAAATAAATAACCTTAAATTTCGAAATTCTGCTAAAAAGCATGCAAAGGTACGAAGATTTTCTCAAACCTCCGCACATTTTATGCTTTTTTAACATTAACCCTGGCGCATTTTATACTTAGGGTTCTTCTTGTTGATAACGAACAGGCGGCCCTTACGACGTACAATCTTGCAGTCTGGGGTACGCTTCTTCAATGATGCTCTTGTCTTCATATTTGTTCCTATTGTTTATTTGTATCTGAATACAATTCGTCCCTTTGTCAGGTCATACGGACTCATTTCCACCTTAACCTTGTCGCCGGGAAGTATCTTGATATAGTGCATTCTCATCTTACCAGAGATATGCGCAATTATCTGGACACCATTTTCAAGTTCTACACGGAACATCGCGTTTGACAGCGACTCTACGATTGTTCCGTCCTGCTCAATAGCGGATTGCTTTGCCATACTTATTGTTTAATATAACGTTCCTTCTACTTTCTCTGCCTCTTCAAACGAAGATAAAATTTCGGCCTTACCCTTACGGATAGCTATCGTATGCTCGAAATGAGCAGCAGGCTTACCGTCGAGAGTGCGGATGGTCCAGCGATCCTGATCCAGCCCGATGGCGCGATTGCCCATAGTGATCATGGGCTCGATTGCGATACACATACCGGCTTTCAGCATGATGCCGTTACCTCTCCTACCATAGTTGGGCACCTGCGGATCCTCGTGCATCTCGCGACCGATGCCATGACCGGTCAGCTCGCGTACGATGCCGTACTTCTGTGCCTCACAATGCTCCTGCACCGCACTGCTGATATCACCAAGGTGCTTACCCGCTACGGCATTCTCGATGCCTAAGTAGAGCGACTCCTTAGTCGTCTTCAACAGTTTCTTGATTTCTTCAGACACCTCACCCACACAGAACGTATAGGCAGAGTCGCCGTTAAAACCATTCAGTAAAGTGCCACAGTCAACGGAGATGATATCGCCCTCTTTCAGAACTGTCTCTGCATTGGGCACTCCGTGCACGACTACGTCATTTACCGACGTGCAGATGCTGGCAGGAAACGGCCCTCCATATGGATTGGGATAACCCTTGAAAGTAGGGATGGCACCATTATCTCTAATGAACTCATCCGCAATCTTATCCAACTGGAGGGTCGTTACTCCAGGCTTGATATGTTTTGCTAATTCGCCAAGCGTACGACCAACGAGTTGGTTCGCCTGACGCATCAGCTCAATTTCATCCTCAGTCTTCAGATATATCTTCATAGAAGAAGATTAGTATGCAGCCATTCCACGGCCGTGGATACGACCAGAACTGAGCAGACCGTCGTAGTGACGCATCAGCAGGTGGCTCTCAATCTGAGCGAGCGTGTCGAGCACGACGCCGACGAGAATCAGCAGTGATGTACCACCAAAGAACTGAGAGAACGCATCCTGTACATTCAGCAGACCAGCGAGAGCCGGCATGATGGCGATGAATGCGATGAACAACGAACCGGGCAGAGTGATACGCGACATCACGGTGTCGATATACTCAGCAGTCTCCTTACCGGGCTTAACGCCAGGGATGAAGCCGTTGTTACGTTTCATGTCCTCAGCCATCTGCGTGGGGTTCAGCGTGATAGCTGTATAGAAGTAGGTGAATGCAATGATCAGTATAGCGAAAATGATGTTGTAGGTCCAGCTGTGATGATCGAGCATCGTGCGAACGAACCAACTTGCATTCTCAGGAGCAGAATACTGTACGATAGTCAACGGAATGAACATCAGTGCCTGTGCAAAGATGATAGGCATTACGTTAGCAGCGAACAGCTTCAGGGGGATATACTGACGGGCACCGCCCACCTGCTTGTTACCCACAAGACGCTTTGCATACTGTACGGGAACCTTGCGGACACCCTGTACCAGAACAATAGATGCGCAAACAACTGCATAGAGAATGATGATCTCAACGAGGAACATCACCAGTCCACCACCAGTGATGGCAGTGAAACGTGAGCTTACCTCCTGGATGAAAGCCTGAGGCAGGCGGGCGATGATACCGATCATAATGATCAGTGAGATACCATTACCTATACCCTTATCCGTAATGCGCTCACCCAACCACAGGATGAACATACTTCCTGCGGAAAGGATGATCACAGCGGGAACCATGAAGACCGACCAGGAGATACCCGTTGCCAGGGCTGCTCCTGAGGTCATCTTCAGGTTCATCAGGTAACCCGGTGCCTGGAACAGCAGGATAGCCACTGTCAGCCAACGGGTATACATACTGATTTTCTTACGGCCGCTCTCGCCCTCACGCTGCATCTTCTGCACGTAAGGAACGGCGACAGCGAGAAGCTGCATTACGATAGAAGCAGAGATGTAAGGCATGATTCCAAGCGCAAAGATTGACGCATTGGAGAATGCACCACCGGAGAACATGTCAAGCAGCGACATCAGACCGCCGGCAGTCTGCGACTGCAACTGGCTCAACATGGCAGGGTTGATACCGGGAAGTACCACGAACGAGCCAAAACGATAAATCGCTACAAACAGGAGCGTAATGAGGATGCGCTGGCGCAGGTCCTCGATCTTCCAAATGTTCTTCAGTGTCTCTATTAACTTCTTCATATTACAGTTTAGATTTTTGTTGCGTTACCACCTACTGCCTTGATAGCCTCCTCGGCAGTCTTTGAGAAAGCGTTAGCCTCTACGTCAACCTTGGCCTTCAGCTCACCATTGCCAAGCACCTTTACCAGCTCCTTACCATTGGTAAGTCCAGCTGCAACGAGCTCTGCAACGCCGATCTTGGTGAGGTTCTTCTCCTCAGCAAGCTTCTGAAGTGTAGAGAGGTTAACTGCAAAGTACTCCTTGTGGTTGATGTTCTTGAAACCAGCCTTCGGAACACGACGCTGGAGAGGCATCTGACCACCTTCGAAACCAATCTTTCTCTTATAACCGGAACGAGCCTTGGCACCCTTGTGACCACGGGTAGAAGTACCACCCAGACCTGAACCAGGTCCGCGACCGATACGACGACGTGAGTGGGTTGAGCCCTCAGCTGGCGTTAAATTATTCAGTTTCATAATCGAATCTACTTTTAATTGTTAATTACTCAACGACGGTCACCAGGTGGTGTACCTTGCGAATCATACCACGGATTGAAGGAGTATCCTCTACCTCAACAACCTGAGAGATCTTGCGCAGGCCGAGAGCCTGGAGCGTACGCTTCTGGTCTACCGGATAACCGATCTTACTCTTAATCTGCTTAACCTTAATTGTTGCCATAGTCTATTTCTCCTTTATCCTTTAAATACTTTTTCCATACTGATACCACGTGTACCTGCTACGGTGTAAGCATCGCGCATCTGGCTCAGAGCTACGATGGTAGCCTTTACCAGGTTGTGGGGGTTCGATGAACCCTTTGACTTAGCGAGCACGTCCTTCACACCTACGCTCTCCAGTACTGCACGCATAGCACCACCGGCTACGAGACCGGTACCGGCAGCAGCCGGCTTCAGGAATACCTGTGCACCACCGAAGCGGGCCTCAATCTCATGGGGGATGGTACCCTTCAGTACAGGAACCTTCACAAGATTCTTCTTGGCAGCCTCAACACCCTTGGCAATGGCTGCTGTTACTTCACCAGCCTTACCCAGACCCCAGCCAATGATACCGTTGCCGTCGCCGACAACCACAATGGCTGCGAATGTAAAGGTGCGACCACCCTTGGTTACCTTCGTTACACGGTTGATGGCAACCAGTCTGTCTTTCAACTCTACGTCACTATTTACTTTTACGTTCTTCATTGCCATAATCGTTTAGAAATTAAGTCCACCTTTACGAGCTGCGTCTGCGAGCGACTTTACACGGCCGTGATAGAGATAACCGTTACGGTCGAAGACAACGGCAGTAACGCCAGCCTCCTGAGCCTTCTTGGCTACCAGCTCACCAACCTTCTCAGCCTGCTGGATCTTAGGCATAGCCTCGAGGCCCAGTGAAGATGCAGATGCGAGTGTTTTACCTTCCAAATCATTAATCACCTGAGCATAGATCTGCTTGTTGCTGCGGAATACGCTCAGACGGGGACGCTCGGCTGTGCCGAACACGTTCTTACGAATTCTATATTTGATCTTAATTCGTCTTTCTACTTTCTTTGTTGTCATAATCTTGAATTCTTTTTTAATTCTTAATTCTTAATTACTTCGCAGATGCTGATTTACCCGACTTACGACGGATAACCTCACCCTTGAACAAAATACCCTTTCCTTTGTAAGGCTCAGGCATACGGAAAGAACGAATTTTAGCGCAAATCAGACCGAGCAGTGCCTTGTCGCATGACTCGAGGATAATCTGAGGATTCTGGTTACGCTCCATCTTGGTCTCAACCTTAACCTCCTTAGGAAGCTGGATGAAGATGGGGTGTGTATAACCCAGAGCGAACTCGATGATGTTACCCTGATTAGAAACACGGTAACCTACACCTACGAGCTCCATCTCCTTCTTGTAGCCTTCGCTAACGCCTACTACCATATTATTGACGAGCGCACGATACAGACCGTGGAAAGCCTGCTTCTGCTTGATGTTAACAGGGCTGTTCTCATCGATCTCGAATGTTACGTGGCCATCCTCAATCTTCATCTTGATAGAAGGATCAACCTTCTGTGAAAGCTCTCCCTTGGGACCCTTTACGGTTACGATGCCGTTATTGTCCTGTGTTACTGTAACGCCTGCAGGGATACTAATTGGCAATTTTCCTATTCTTGACATATTCTATCCTCCAATTAATATACGTAGCAAAGAACCTCACCACCGATCTTCAGGTCGGCAGCCTCTTTGTCTGTCATTACACCTTTGGACGTGGAAAGGATTGCAATTCCCAGTCCGTTAATTACTCTCGGCATCTCTTTGTAGCCAGTGTACTTGCGGAGACCCGGAGTGGATACTCTCTTCAGGCACTTGATGGCGTTTTCACGAGTTGCAGGGTCGTACTTCAGAGCAACCTTGATAGTACCCTGAGGACCATCCTCTACGAACTTGTAGTTCAGGATGTAACCCTTCTCGAAGAGGATCTTTGTGATTTCCTTCTTCAAGTTTGACGCAGGAACCTCAACGACACGATGGTGTGCCATGATGGCGTTTCTGAGTCTTGTCAGATAATCTGCTATTGGATCTGTCATAAAATAAAGTTTTTAATTAATCGGGACTGCCCCGACAATATTAATAAATCTCTTTCTTTTTTTCTTGCTGTTTACCAGCTGGCCTTCTTAACACCCGGAATCAGACCGCTTGATGCCATCTCACGGAACTGGATACGAGAGAGACCGAACTGGCGCATATAACCCTTTGGACGACCTGTGATCTTGCAACGGTTGTGCAGACGGATGGGGTTGGCGTTCTTGGGGAAGCCCTGGAGCTTGCGGGCAGCCTCGTAGGCAGCCATAGCACCTTCCTCAGTAGTCACATCAGCTGTAGCAATGATTTTCTTCAGGGCCGCACGCTTCTCTGCGTAACGGGCAACGAGCTTGGCGCGCTTCACTTCGCGGGCCTTCATTGATTCTTTTGCCATATCTCTTAGTCGTTTTTAGCGTTCTTGAATGGAAGACCGAAAGCCTTCAGCAGAGCATAACCCTCCTCGTCAGTCTGAGCTGAGGTAACGAAGGTGATGTTCATACCCTGGATGCGGTCAACTGAATCGATATTGATCTCCGGGAAGATAATCTGCTCCTGGATACCCAGTGTGTAGTTACCGCGGCCGTCGAACTTGCTCTCGATACCCTTGAAGTCGCGGATACGGGGAAGTGCAATACGAACGAGCTTCTCAAGGAACTCATACATGCGCTCACGACGCAGTGTCACCATCACGCCAATAGGCATCTTCTTACGAAGCTTGAAGTTGGCGATATCCTTCTTAGAATAGGTGGCAACTGCCTTCTGACCGCAGATAGCGGTAATCTCGTTGATAGCTACGTCGATGATCTTCTTATCCTGTGTAGCGTCACCCAGACCCTGGTTGACAACGATCTTCTTCAGGACAGGAATCTGCATCGTTGAAGTGTAGTTGAACTGCTTCTGCAGAGCGGGAGCGATCTTCTCCTTATACTCTGCCTTTAACTGTGCTGTATTTGCCATTACTTAATCTCCTCCCCTGACTTTTTAGCGATACGGGTGACCTTCTTGCCCTCGCGCTTGATAGCAACACGGGTAGCCTTGCCACTCTTCGGATCAATCAAACTAATATTTGAGATGTGAATAGGAGCCTCCATCTTCACAAAGCCTCCCTGAGGATTCTTGGCACTTGGCTTGGCGCTCTTGTTGACCATGTTCACACCCTCTACGAGAGCACGCTCTTTGTCGGCCATTACCTTCAGCACCTTACCAGTCTTGCCCTTGTCCTCACCGGCCAGAACGATGACTGTATCGTTTTTCTTAATATTGAACTTTGCCATTTCTTCTTTACTTTTTACTTGTTTACCTTTTTACAGTACCTCAGGTGCCAAAGAAACGACCTTCATGTTCACGGCACGGAGCTCACGTGCTACGGGGCCGAAGATACGGCTACCGCGGAGCTCACCAGCATTGTTCAGCAGCACGCAGGCATTGTCGTCGAAACGGATGTAAGAGCCATCGGCACGACGAATCTCCTTCTTTGTGCGAACAACCAAAGCCTTTGATACTGCACCCTTCTTCACGTCACTTGTAGGGATCGCGTTCTTGATAGACACGACGATGATATCACCTACGCTGGCATAACGGCGACGGGTACCACCCAGCACACGGATGCAGAGAGCCTCGCGTGCACCGCTGTTGTCAGCTACTGTAAGTCTTGATTCTGTCTGTATCATAATTACTTAGCTTTTTCTACGATTTGAACTAATCTCCATCTCTTTGTCTTTGACAG
>JAEEGJ010006620.1_pt1 | contig 34466 bp, 23 predicted proteins | sample 8958761 | NCBI WGS metagenome assembly JAEEGJ01 (sample SAMN16246546, study PRJNA631951) | gut metagenome | biome: gut microbiome; feature: rumen; material: RS-attached | host: Bos | place: Iran: Karaj | collected 2018-10
ACAATCAACAAGATGAATATGACATTATCGTTGCTACTGATGCTCTCAGCGAAGGATTTAATCTCAATAGAGCTGGAGTTATCATCAATTATGATATTCCTTATAATCCTACAAGAGTAGTTCAGCGAATTGGTCGTATTAATCGAATCAATAAAAAGATGTTTGATGAAATCTTCATTCTGAACTTCTTCCCAACTGATATTGGTGAGCAGAATACACTGATAAAAGGTATATCTACTTTGAAAATGCTTCTTATCAACAATATTGTTGGTAGTGATACTCGTACACTTACACCTGATGAAACTTTACAGAGCTATTTCAAATCTCAATACGAAGATGCCAATAATGAAAATAATGAAAAAAGCTGGGATAATACACATAGAAATATTTATAATTCAATTAAAAATAATATGACTTTAATTGATATGGCGTTAAATATACCTGAGCGAGCTAGGATCGTGAGAAAAGGGCAAACTGAACTTTGTGCTATTTCTTTTGCTAAGAGAGGAAATAACACATTATTTGCTTTAGCAGCGTTAAATGAAAAAAAAGCACAAATAGTTGCTCCAGAGCAAATTTTAGGACTATTTCAGGCAGACATCGAAGAAAAAAGCTATGAATATGATCAGGAATTAGACAGAAAGTTTGAAATACTTCGTGATGAAATAAAAAAGCCATACTCAAAAATCAATATGGATAAGAGAAGGAGTAAAGCTATTAATAATCTTGAACAATTGAAGTCTGTTTGTCCAAGCGAGAAAGACTATATAACAGATTTAGTTGAAGTTATAAAAAAGTATGACGATCTCAGCGATGGTGAGTTAAAGTATCTTGCTAATTTAACCATCATCCCTGATAAATCAAAAGACATCATATCTGATATAAAGAATGAAATACCTGTTCACTATATAATTCAGATAAAACAAAAGGTTGAATCTATTGATGCCCAAACTGAAATAATCATGTTTACGGAGGATTTACGAAATGATATCTAATACAGATGCAAGAGAAATACTAGAAAAAGAGTATCACATTGATAATTATGAATACCTAATAAATGATATTCTTCTTCCAGATTATAGAAGAGATAAGCATCCAACCGAATACAACAATGAATTGTTTTCGTCAGTAACTTTTTTAGGCGAATCAATCGAGTGTGATGTGTCTATATTTGAAGTATATCTTAATGAAGGTTGTCACAATCGACGTGTAGCTATTACACAAGCAATGTTCCGTATTTTAAGAGATCAAGCTATTAATAATGCTTTAGTTGCTTTTGTAAATTCAGACGAGAAGAATTTCCGTATTTCTCTTTTAACAAGTAAATACGAATTTGATGGAGATAAGGTCGTTAAGATACTTTCAAGTCCAAGACGCTTCTCATATAGCCTTGGATGGAAAACAAAGACAAAAACAGCATATAAATTCCTAATATCAAAGGGAAAAGTTAGTTCGCTTGAGGAACTAATATCAAGATTTTCAGTGGAAGTAGTTAACAAACAATTTTATACTGAAATTGCTACTGCTTTTACTGAGCTTGTCGGTGGAGAACGAAATGGACAAAAATATGAAAGGCAACTTTCAATATATGGAGTTGACGATCATAATAAATATGCAGAATTTTCTGTCCGTTTAATAGGTCGTATTATGTTTTGCTGGTTCTTAAAAGAAAAGCGCAGCAAAAACAACATTTCTCTTGTCCCAAAACAAAAACTTTCTCGCGAAACAATAAAATCTAATGATAATTACTATCATCAAACATTGGAACCGTTGTTCTTTGAATTATTAAATACTCCTCAAAAACGGCGTAGACCTGAATTTAATGATGATATATCTGCAAAAGTTCCATATTTGAATGGCGGTTTGTTTAGCCCTCATGCTGACGATAAATATGAGTATGATGCTAATGCTCATGCTGGAAAAAAAGGCATGGTAGAAATACCTAATGATTGGTTCAACAGATTATTTACAGTTTTAAATGATTATAATTTTACAGTTGATGAAAATACTGCATATGATATTGAACTTTCAATTGATCCTGAAATGTTAGGTCGTATATTCGAAAACCTCTTGGCTGAAATTAACCCTGAAACAGGCGAAAATGCGAAGAAAAACACAGGTAGTTTTTACACCCCTCGAGATATTGTTGACTATATGGTCGATAGCAGTATTTGCGAATACTTAAAGAAGAAAACTGGAATATCAGAAGAAAGAATCAATGCTCTCATTACATACGGTATAGATGGTGAGGAACTAGCTGTATTTAATAAGAACGAAAAGAGAAAGATTATTGATGCATTATATAATGTAACTGTACTCGATCCAGCTTGTGGTTCTGGTGCTTTTCCAATTGGAATGCTGCAAAAGATAGTATATATATTGGAGAAACTCGATCCTGATGCTGATTTGTGGTTCGATAAAGTTACAGAAAATGTTAGCATATTCTTCAAAAAAGAATTTGAGAAAAAGTTTAATTCTGGTTCGTTGAATTATATTAGAAAAATTGGTGTAATTCAGAATTCGATATTCGGAATAGATATTCAGCCTATAGCAGTTGAAATGTCAAGGCTTCGTTGCTTTTTGTCATTGATTATTGAAGAAAAAGTTAATGATGAGGAAGAAAATAGAGGAATAAACCCATTACCAAGTCTGGAATTTAAATTTATCATAGCTAATACTCTTTTGCGGCTTCCTGATGAAAAAGAGTATGATAGAACCGCTGATAAAAACCAATTAATGCTTACTGAAGATATCAGCCATATTGATAAATTGAAAGAGGTACGCGAAGAATACTTCAATGCTAAGGATGAGCGAAGAAATGAATTAAAATCAGAATTCAAAGATATTCAGCTTGATATGGCTACTTGTGCAAATGAACAGAGTGGTTCTTCGGCAAGGTATAAAGAATTGTTTTCATGGAGGCCATTTGAAAACAAATCAACAAATTGGTTTGAACCTGATTGGATGTTTGGCATAAAGGATGGATTCGATATCATAATCGGAAATCCGCCGTATGTTCAGTTGCAAAAGACAATTGATGAAGTCAAAGAAATAAAACTTGGGGATATATATCAAGATTTAAAAATGGAAACTTTTGCGAAAACAGGTGATATTTACTGCTTGTTCTATGAAAGGGGCTGTAAGCTTCTAAAAAAAGGTGGCATTTTATCATTTATTACAAGCAATAAATGGATGCGTGCTGATTATGGAAAGAAACTACGTAGTTTCTTAGGCAGACGCACAAATCCACTTATACTTATTGATTTTGCAGGGCAAAACATTTTCGAAAGTGCAACAGTTGATACAAACATATTAATATTTGAAAAATCTGATAATAACAAACAAACTAAATCTTGTATTGCAACCAGTGAATGCCGTAATAATATGAGCGAATATATTCAGCAGAATCAAACCGTCATGTCTTTTGACGGTGATGAAAGCTGGGTAATCATGTCATCACTTGAACTTTCTATCAAACGAAAAATTGAAGCTGTTGGAGTACCATTAAAAGAATGGGATATAAAAATATATCGAGGAGTTCTTACCGGATTCAATGAAGCATTTATTATATCTAGCCAAAAGAAAGATGAATTAATAGCTGCCGATCCCAAATCTGCTGAGATTATTCGACCGATTTTAAGAGGCAAGGATATTAAGAGATATAGCTATTCTTTTGCTGATTTATGGCTTATAACAACCCATAACGGCATTAAAGAAAAGAAGATTAATAGAATAGATATAAATGATTATCCAGCTGTGAAAGCTCATCTAGATAGATATTATGACAAGTTGAGAGTGAGAGCTGATAAAGGTGATACCCCATATAATTTACGGAATTGCGTTTATATGGACGATTTTTCTAAGCAGAAAATAATATGGGGAGAGTTGTCGGATAAACCAAAATTCGCTTTTGATAGGAAGGGAGAATTTATTGTAGCGAATACTATATTCCTAATGACAGGAAAACACTTAGAGTATCTTTTATCCATATTAAATTCAAGATTATCGGAGTACTATTTTTCCAAAATAGCTACAACAAGTGGAGTGGGTACAATAAGGTGGCTAAAATACAAAATAGAGCTCTTGCCTATTCCGAAAATTGAGAATATTTCCGAGGCAGTATTAGAAAAACTAAAATCGCTTTTAACATCTCCGCTCGATAATGATGAGGAAATCAATAAAACTATTTATAGTATTTATGGATTATCAGATGCTGAATCAGAAGTTATTTCAAGCTTTGATTCAAAATAAGCTATCTCTATTTCAGATAGTCCATATATTCTATAAACAACTTGATTTAGCTCGTTTTCTATCAATTCTGTATTGATTTTTTTAGATTTACGTAATTGGATTTCATCTACATATTTAATTATAATTTCTTTCATTTCATTTTCAATGTGTGGAATAGGAGCCATTTCAACAAACATCGGCTTGTACTCAAAATATCCGCCATTACGAGTTACTCCAAGATTCCTTATATACCAATCCACTACGTTTGAATTAAGCATAGCCAATAGGTACTTATCACCGTTAATAAGCATCGGAGAGGGAGCATTTATATAATATTCTTCTTCCACCATGCTATATTGTGCTGATAAGCACAAATTCCCCCAAACGATTTTTCGCTTAGAAAAATCGTCCCAATAACTTATACTGTCTTGAGTTTCGAACCACTTATTATTTGTTTTTTTGCGCGATTTAATTTTTTCACCATTGACAATATGGGTTTGACCAGTTTGTTCTAGTCTTTCGATCCCAAAAGACAGTAAGTGTTTTTTTACCGCTGGAAAATCATCAATATTGTATTTGCGACTAGGGAAAGTAGCTATTATCCATAAATCGTCAAACTCATAGTCATACCGTTTAATATCTCTGCCACGTAAAATCGGTCGTATAATTTCAGCCGATTTCGGATCCTGAGATATCAACTCATCTTTTTTCTCTCCTGAAATAATGAAAGCTTCATTAAATCCTGTCTTGATGCCATAGTTGATACTGATATTCCAATCTTTTAAAGGCACACCTATTGACTCTATTTTTCTCTTGATTGACAACTCAATTGGGGATAGAATAACCCAGCTTTCATCACCGTCAAAAGACATGACGGTTTGATTCTGCTGAATATATTCGCTCATATAATTAAAGCGTTAAAGGAGCGATTATATGAACTACGGATATATCAGAGTAAGTTCAGACAAGCAGACGGTTGAAAACCAGAGATTTGAAATTGAAACATTTGCAAAAAACAATGGTTTTATTATTGATGGTTGGATTGAGGAAACAATTAGCGGATTAAAGAATTATGATAAGCGAGAGCTTGGAGTATTACTTGCTCAAGTCAAAGAGGAGGATCTTATAATCTGTACTGAGCTTTCTCGTTTGGGAAGGAATTTGTTTATGATAATGGAGATTCTTAGTCTTTGCATGAAAAAGAACTGTAAAGTATGGACTATAAAGGACAATTACAGATTGGGCGATGATATACAAAGCAAGGTGCTTGCATTTGCCTTTGGTTTATCTGCTGAAATTGAGAGGAATCTTATTAGTCAGAGAACAAAGGAAGCATTAGCAAGAAAAAAATCAGAGGGAGTTACACTTGGTCGTCCTAAAGGTCGAAAGTCTTCACATTACAAGTTAACTGGAATGGAAGATACAATTCGCGTATTAATAGAAAAGGGAGTGTCAAAATCAGAAATTGCACGTATTTTTAAAGTGCATCGTAACACTGTTGATTCTTTTATTAAACGTATTAATGACCAATAATACAACTAATTCTGATCATTTTATACTGCATAAATTTTTTTAGAATCAATGACTGATTACTTATGATACTATGAATAACCATTTAAAATAAAAGTTGTTCTATATTAAGGGGGATTATTTTGTCAATAGACTATCAAAAAATCTTATTTCTTATACGTGGAAAGATCGAAAACGATATCAGTTATTATGATATAGATAACAGAACAGGTAAAGTCAATATCAGGTATTCAAGCAGCTCAAAAATATACCCTTTTAATCAATCAAATGTCCGAATACTTGAAAACCCGGCAATGATTAATCCATTATCTAATATTTTTAAAACTATCAAAGGAACTGTTTTAGATAATATATCCGTAATATATTGTTTTAAAGACTACGAAAAAGCATATTATCGCTTCGTGTTTTATAACGGAAGTGTTGAAACCTATTCTGAAGATGAACTGATAATATCTGTAAACATCCTAAATGATTCAAAAAATGTTGAGCTGATGAGTTATTTTAAGATCGTTGCAGGAATGAATAATTTAAGATCAGCTCAAGGAGATGTACTTCTTAAAGGTATTTATGATAAGATTACCAGCATTGACGGTAAATCTGCTTTAGCATATTATTTATGCGGTAAAGAACCGCAGAGATACAGTCATAAAATCACGCCGATTTTTCCTTTTGGTTGTAATTTGAGTCAAATTCAGGCAGTAAACAATGCTTTTTCAAATAATATCAGCATTATTGAAGGCCCGCCAGGTACTGGTAAAACCCAGACAATCCTCAATATAATAGCTAATATTATAATGCAGGATAAAACTGTTCTTGTTGTATCAAATAACGGATCAGCAACAGATAATGTTTTTGAGAAATTGCAGAAGTATGGATTTGATTATATAGCTGCTCAGATGGGAAAGGGCGATAATCAAAAGGAATTTATTGCCAATAAACAAGCAGCTTATCCTGACTTTTCAAAATATCCCATTATACATGACGAGAAGCTGTTTATGGACAACCTTAACAATAAGCTAAATGAGCTTATAAAAATGTTTGAATCAAGGAACAGATTGGCTGTCATTGAAAAAATGTATCGAGAGATCACTCTTGAACAGAAGTATTACCTTGATTATTATAATTCAACATTTGATAATGAAGAGCTATTTAACAAAACCGTTTTCTCGTCCGATTCTCTTCTTGATCTCTGGTCTGAGCTTCAAGGAATTAGCGAAACAGGAAAAAGACCGGATATTATCAAAAGACTGATTTATAAATTCAAATATAAAATCAAAAATATGAAGTCTTTACGGAAAGACGTTGACTGGATAATTGCATATATAAAAAAGCTCTACTATGTTAACAGGATCAGGGAAATAGAACAGGAGTTGCAGGAGATAAATTCATATCTTGATCAATCGGATATGAAAGGCTTTTCAGAGCAGCTTTATACTGCATCCACCTCTTTATTAAAATACAGACTAAAGAAGAAGTATTCTGCATCTGAAAGGCGTAGATTTGAAGAGGATTTCTGGAAATATCCCAATGAATTTCTGTATGAATATCCGGTTATCTTAAGTACAACATTTTCAGCACGCAGTTGTTTCAAAGGCTTTATGTATGATTACGTCATAGTTGATGAAGCATCACAGGTTGATCTTGCGTGTGGTGTTATAGCTATGTCATGTGCCAAAAACGTAGTTATAGTCGGAGATTTGAAACAACTTCCTAATGTTATTACTGACAATGACAGGGAAAAGCTTTCAGTTGTTGGTGAAAATGCAAAAATACCTGATAAATACAGATGTGAGAAAAATAGTCTCTTATCATCTGTATGCGAAGTATTTCCTAATGCTCCGAGAGCATTGCTTAAAGAGCATTATCGTTGCCATCCAAGAATTATAGACTTCTGTAACAAAAAATTTTACGGCGAACAACTTATTATAATGACAGAGGATCACGAAGAAAAAGATGTACTAAAAGCTCATATAACGGTAGTCGGCAATCATGCAAGAGGGCATTATAATCAGCGTCAGATAGATGAGATCACAAAGGTTATACTGCCAGAATTAAAGTCGACCGATGTCGGAATAATCGCTCCATACAACGCTCAAACTAAGGCTATTCAAAAGGAAATAACTGATCAAATCCCGATTTCTACAGTGCATAAATTTCAAGGCCGTGAGAATGATGATATTATTATTTCTACAGTCGACAATGAGATTACTGAGTTCACCGATAATCCTAATATGCTGAATGTTGCTGTTTCACGCGCAAAGAAAAGGCTTAGAATAGTCATTTCCAATAATGAAGCAAATGACAGAACAAATATCGGAGAGCTTGTAAGATATATACAGTATAATAATTTTGAAGTTCAGCACAGCGACCTGTATTCTGTGTTTGATATGCTGTATAAAGAGTATGAGACAAAAAGAAGACTATTTCTTCAAAGACATAAAAGAATATCTGAATATGATTCAGAAAATCTTATGTTTGGTTTGATAGAAGATGTACTCCGTATTGATAAGTTTAATTCTCTTGATGTTATATGTCATCAGCCGCTAAATAATATTATAAGAGACCTTCACCTTCTTACCGATGATGAGACTAAATATGTAATGCATCCTAATTCACATATTGATTTTGTGGTATATAATCGTATAGATAAAACATTATTTCTGGCAATTGAAGTTGATGGTTATGAATATCATAAAGATAATACTAAACAGCATGAGCGTGATATGATGAAAAATCATATTTTTGAAATGTATAATATACCGTTGCTCAGATTTAGCACAGTGGGCAGTGGAGAAAAGGACAAACTTATCAATAAGCTTGAAGAGATAATGTAAAAATGTTGGAAATGAAATATCGTAATTATAAGGAGGCTAAGAAATGGGACTATTTGATAAATTAAGAGAGCCTGTTGTTTTGAAAGAAGACAGCGATGCTAAAAAGCAGCTTGAACAATTAAACAATTATCTGGCAATTTCGCCTGCAACTATAAAACCGCAAATAGAGCAAGATATAAAATTGCTGCAAATCGGGCTGTATGGTGAAGAAGCTGTTATGTTTGAATTAAAAAACAGTCATATGCCTATGTACATTATGCATGATTTGTTCTTTGAATTCAATGGATTAAAAACACAGATAGATTATCTCATTGTAACTCGAAATATCACAGTTATAATAGAATGTAAAAACCTGTATGGTAATATAAACATCGATAAATTCGGCAACTTTACAAGGACTGTACAGCTTGGAAAAAACTATATCAAAAAGGGCATCTATAGTCCTGTTACGCAAAATCAGCGACATCTTGATATGATACATGAAATCAGGCGAAATGAGAAAAATATATTGTTGCGATCATCGTTTGACAAATACTTTAACGATAATTACAAATCGATTATAGTTCTTGCAAATCCAAATTCAGTCCTTGAAATGAAATATGCTCCAAAGGATATTCAGAATAAGATAGTAAAAGTTGATGGATTAATAAGTTATATTAAGACGTTACAGGAAAAAAGCGATTCATATAATATGTCTGATAAGGAAATGAAGGAATTAGCAGATTTCTTCCTTGAAAAAAGCGTTTCTAATGAAATGGACTATACAGAAAAGTATAGGAAGCTATTAGCGGAAGATGCGCCTAAAGTCACTGCCAAAGAAGAAATAGCAAGCGAAAATGAAATTAAAGAGCCAAATGAAAATACAGAATTATATAAAGCTTTAAAGAAGTATCGTCTTAACAAGAGTAAAACAGAAGGTGTAAAAGCTTATTTTATTTATAACAATACTCAGCTTGAGGAAATAATAACAAAAGCTCCAAAAAGTATCGAAGATTTGAAAAAAATAAACGGATTCGGTGATGTGAAATGTACAAAATATGGAAATGATATTTTGCAAATACTTGAAGAATACCGTAACAAATAAATAATAGGCAATCAAATAATAAACCTGGATTAAATTGTTATAATCAACTCCCTGTTGACAATGTCAGCAGGGAGTTTTCTTTTTGCAGCAATGCAATATTGCAGTTTGTTTATGCCTGATTTGAAATGTAATATAATTATAGTATAAATAACGATATAGCTCATAAAGAGCTGTGATAAGGAGGAAAGATAATGGGATATTCACCTTTTAAAGTCGGAGATGTTGTTACTAATGAAGTAATGCGTTCTGCGTTTAGAATAGGCAATATGGGTGGAATGTGTAAATCAAACACTTATAATTGTCTGGTATTAATATCAGACCATACTAAAGGCCTATATGATGATAAATGGTATGGAACAGAACTTCATTATACAGGAATGGGTCAAGAAGGAGACCAAACGCTAAATGGTAATCAGAATGGAACTCTTTATAATTCAAGGACGAGCGGCATAGAGGTTCATTTGTTTGAGGTTATTGATAAAGGTGAATATACATATCGCGGAGTAGTTAAACTAACCGGAAAGCCGTATCAGGAAATCCAACCTGATAAGAATAAGAATCCCAGAAAAGTTTGGATGTTTCCTATTACACCTATTACCGGAGCACCGGAGTATTCCAAGGAAAAGCTTGATGAAGTTCACGTTAAGTTAGAGGCTCAAGCTGAAAAAATGACATTATCTGAGCTTGAAACAATTGCTAAAGCACGTTCTAGTAAGGAGCCAAGTATAAAGGTTGTTACGGCAAAACAGAGAGATCGTGACGAGTTTGTAGCCGTATATACTAAAAAACGTGCAAAAGGCATTTGTCAATTATGTGGGCAACCGGCGCCATTTAGAGATAAACTGGGAAATCCATATTTGGAGTCACATCATATTGTATGGCTTTCAAATGGTGGAGAGGATACAATAAAGAATTCTGTTGCTTTATGCCCTAATTGTCATAAGAAAATGCATGTTGTTAATGACCCAAATGACGTAGCAAAGCTTAAAACTCTAAATTCTACGCTGTAAATATTGATATGTATATCTATAGGGGAAGCTATGAAAAAAGAAGATAAAAGAATAACTTTATTTCTTCATCTTTGTCTGTGAGTATATTGACACTATTGAGTATGATTATCCGGAGTTCCATTTGTCAATGAAATGCTTATGGGCTGAAATACAGAGCGGTGAACCAGTTCTTCTTGAACATTAGGCTGCTAAGTGGCTTTCAAAAAAAGCTGTATAGCGTAGAGTGGCTACCAGCTGATATTTCTATTTTAGAAAAGATAGCATTGAAAATGTAAATAAACATATTATACGATAATAATGGTAAGGGAGTGATCATTAATGGATGAAAATTATGTATGTAAAAAAGAAGTCGATTGGTCTTTGTTAAATGAAGGACTTACTTTGCCGCAAGATAATCAGGTTGTGTTTGGACAAGTTATGGGACGCTTTTTAAGACGTGGTGAGAGTAAAGAGATCACGTTATACCTTGATAATAAATCATATAAGGCGAAGATTGTTAATGTAAATAATCCTATAGAAAAGAGAAAAAAAGACGCATATCAGATTAGATATACGAAAAATGGAGAACTTGCGCAGGCCCTTCAAAAATGCTTTTTTAAAAGCTATCAATATATAAAGACTGCAAGAGAAAAGAGAAGTAAAGATGATCGTTCAATAGTTAAATTACCAGATGAATACAAAGAATATCTTGTTATATATACGACAGTTTATGATGATACATACATTTTAGAATCTATTAAGACAGATGAACTTCAAATCCTTAAAAATAATATTACGACAAAAGATGAAAGATATATTGAAGACTTGTTTAATAATGATATTGATGACAGAGCAGGACTGTTTAACGGAATAAGTAAGATAAGGAAGCTTAATAGAAAAATAGGAGATAATTTGAAGCTGTTGTATGGTTTTAGGTGTCAAATATGCGGTGAACTAGTTGGAGAAAACTATGGTACAAAAATTGCAGAAGCGCATCATATCGATTACTTTTCTATAAGTTTAAATAATAACTCGAATAATCAGCTTGTTTTATGTCCAAATCATCATAGGATTATTCATAAATTAAATCCTATTTTTAATCGTGAAAATCTATCATATAGCTTCCCTGATGGTTATAATGAGCGTTTGAAAATAAACCTTCATCTTTACTATTGACATAAGAGGTGATTTACATGAGCCAGGAATCAATTAATAAATATGCTGATCGCTATAAGCGAATAGGCCTCAATATAGCGCTTCAAAGGAAAATGAAAGGACTTACACAGATACAGCTTGCTGAAAAGATAGGTATCAGTCGTACTCATATGAGTAATATTGAAGCTCCAAATATGCTTACCCCTGTATCTCTTGAGGTTATTTTTGAGATAGCTGATGCGCTTAATATAAAGCCAGAAGTACTGTTTGTTATGAGTGATGAGTAATTAAAATGTTTTGAAGTATTGATTTTTCTTTTGTAAGGGTGATATAATGGATAGTGTAGCAGTATTTCAGGAGGAGAATCCGTCGTTAGAGAATTACTGGAGATCTGTAGTTTTGTTCGGAAACAATGTAGCTTCGTATAAGTTTGCCTTGGCGAAAACTCTTCTTGAACTGATAGAACAGGATAAAACGCATATTACTCTTGAGAAGCTTGCAAAGCCGTATTCTAAGTACCTTTGCGAGCACATCGCTGTATCCTCCAAACAGGCTACAAGCCGCACAAGTTCATTTCTTGATGCATGTAGGCAGTATAACGAAGGCACTATATCAGCCGATAATCTGATACAGGTTACAAAGTCAAAGGGCTTTAATAATGTCCTTGATGCTTTTCATCATGTTAACGGAGACGATCTGCCTGTAAAGTTCTTTGAGAAAACAAATATTAATGGAACTGCCGGTATTGTACTGACGGATGATGTGTACAGACTTGGTGAGATTAAATTTGAAAAGAACCTCACGCACGAGGCAGAAGCTCGCTGGCAGTTAGTTGAAACAGCATGGAATCTCGGAGTTGCGGTAAATACACTCTCAATCAAGTATGATGAAAAGAGTGAATTGCTGTATGTTGAGGATAATAAGATAAGGCGCAGAAATATAACATCAGTACGTGCGGCTCTTAACGGATATCAAAAAGGAAAGTGCTTCTACTGTTTTGATGATATTAACGTTACTAACGATGAGACTAATACCTGCGATGTTGATCATTTTATACCACATACTTTGCAGCAGTATACTAATGCCAATTTGGACGGCGTATGGAATTTGGTTCTCTCATGTGAAAAATGCAATCGTGGTGATGATGGTAAATTTGCGAAAGTTCCTGCACTTAAATATCTTGATAGGTTGAGCAAACGCAATGATTTCCTTATAAGCAGTCACCATCCTCTTCGTGAAACTCTTATGAACCAGACAGGACGTACCGAAGCAGAGCGTCACATGTTCCTGCAAAGTATGTACAAAAGGGCAAAGGAGTATTTAATTCATACCTGGGAAACAACAGAGGTTCAGGAGGCAATCTTTTAAAACAGGGGGCAGTTAGTTTGAATAAAACACTTAAATACTATAATGACAACGCAGATAAGTTCATTCTCGGCACTTTGAATGTCGATATGATGACTATACAGAAGAAATTCATAAGCTATATCCCTAAGGGCGGTAAAGTTCTCGACCTGGGCTGTGGCTCCGGACGTGACAGCTTATTTTTTAAGCAGTTTGGTTATAATGTAACTGCCGTTGACGGATCAGCCGAGATGTGCAGGCAAGCTGAAAAGAACATCGGGCAGCCTGTAATTAATCTGACATTTGATAAACTGCCATATGAAGCAGAGTTTGATGGTATATGGGCTTGTGCGTCACTGCTGCATGTGCCTTCAAGTGATATACATGACGTACTTGTTAAAATAGAAAAAGCGCTGAAAAAAGGCGGGTACTTCTATTTCTCCGTTAAGTACGGTGATTACGAAGGCGAGCGAGAAGGGCGGTATTATACAGATTATACTGAAAAGAGCATAGAAGCTTTATTTGCAGCGATACCATCATTGAAAAAAGTAGATATGTGGTTTACTGATGACGCTCGTCCTGAAAGAAATGATAGATGGATAAACTGCATTTATTATAAGCAATAACGTTAAAGAGGCTATTTACACAATAGCCTCTTTTTGCTTATGCTGCTGGTTCAAAGCACTCCGGGTTATCGGTCGGATTAACTCGGAACCGATATTCGTAGGTTTTGTCATCATTTTCTCTGCAGTCGAGAAGACGCATCCAGGTAAACTGGTGCAGGAAGTAGGAGATGTGGGGCGAGCTGTAATCCAACTTTGCAGTGACCATCTCTACCGAGAATACATCATCTCCGAAGAACTCATAGAGAGCAGAAAGCGTATTTTTCTGAGACTGTGCCAGATTTTGGTAAGAAAGGTTAATATGATCTTTTATCCGATATTCCTTCCTGTTTATACGCTCTACAAGGCCTAACTGCATTGCAAATTTCATGTCAGTGCTGAAGTGTTTTGCATTTCCTGCTTGATCATAGTCATCTATAGTGATTTTGCCTTTGGGTAAGAATTTGAGAAGGGTAATGCCAATACGACGATCTTTGGTGGAGCGGTTGGAACGTACAAGGCTCTTTAGCGTTTCAATTAATTCAGAATCATATTGTGGCTGTTGTATTTCAGCAGTTTCTTCGTTGGAATTATCGTTCAGGTTAAACTCATAAATGTATTTCTTACCATCATCATAAGCAACACGTATAATGTTTTTTCTCCTGTATGTCTGTAATGAGTTGCGTACGCAAAGGGAGTTTGCATTAAGTGTTTCAGACATTTCCGGAGATGTGAAACGTGTTTTGCCGCTTTCAAGATATTGCAGTAAAAGCTTTGCAACCATTGCTGGGACCTCGTTTTCAGATAAGGCTCTTCTTTTGAGTTCTTCGATATATTTTTGTTTTAGTTCAGATGTAGGGACAACTTGTGCCGGTTCATCTGGTTCTCTGGAAGTATTACATGAGGGCACACCGTATATGGGAGCAAAGGTATAGATGTTTCCTGATGTTGCTTTGTGAAGCGGTACAAGTACTCCGATCTCATCATAATAGCGTAATGCTCTGTATGACTGTTTTTTGTTAAGAGCAGACGCGTTTGTAAGGTCGATCGCGTTAAATTTAGTTTTCCCGTTATTATAGAATTGAATCAGTACTTTGGCAGCTATTCTCTGCTGCTTTGTTTTAGCACGCTTTGTTATACTATCAATTGATATAATCTTCATTTGGGGTTCAGTTTGTTTTTCAGTGGTACAGGCAATACCGTTATTTCCGGATAGCGGTATCTGAGCCATTTGCTGCTCAGCAATTGCTGTTTCCTGTTCCTTATGCATTTTACGTGCCCGCAACTCTGAAACAGCAGAGGATAGCAGTATAAGGTAGTATTCAATGAAGTACGTCATGTCAGCTTCGTTTTCAATGCGTAATATATTCGAGATAGCATTAAAATAACTGTAGCTGTTGCGGGCTATAAGGTGGGATAGGCTTATGTCACTGAAAAATGTGTATCCCGCCCGGTATAATACTATATTTGAAAGTAAGCGGGCAAGCCGTTCATTTCCTTCAGGGAACGGTCGGACTGCCAGTATCCATGCCTGCGCAGCAGCCGCCTTTATGAGCGGGTGTATTTTGGGATCCGCAAGAAAAGCTGTATGCTCCTGGACCAGACCGGGAATTGCAGAGTATTCCGGCAGACTATACTTCTCCCCTATCATAGACGGAATTTCAATATCGTTTGATATTCTGAAATCACCACCGCCGTTGTCGAGTCCGTTTGTAAGTATGTATGCAAGATTATGCAGGTAGTTTTCGTCTATAGCGTGATATATGTTTTCAGCAGCAAAGCTGCCAGCCTGTCTGTTATTTAGCAGCATGAGCTCTTCGATATCCTGTGCGTCTTCTCCGCTTTGAAGGAAGGTCATTGCGTCCTGAAGGGATATCTGAGCGCCCTCCATATACCCGGTAAAGAATATTTCTTCAAGGTTAGATACGGAGCTGCGTTGCTCGGTGTCCGTACCGTGCTCCATAAGCTCTTCAACAATAGTTTCACTGGCTGAAATCATCCTGCCGGTCAGAATATACCAGTAATTACGACCACAGATGCTTTTCAGCGGAAGCTCTATACGCTTTGACAGTCTGTTTTCAAGTATATTGTGCCATATATCATCAGGCTCCATGCCAAGGGGAATATTAGCTGCTATCTCACATTTTGAAAGATATTTCTGCTCCAGATATCTTAAAAGGCGCTCTTTATCCATAGCTTACCTCCGTTAATTCCTGTCAGCTATTCTTACCTTTGACAAATCAAAGCTTATAGCCTGATGCATAGGGAAATAGCTGCCGTAACACTCTCGTGTGTTTTCATCCAACCAGCCCATTTGTTGTCGGATATTCTTAAGAAGAACTCTGCCGCTAATGTCTGTGGATATAACATGCTCGGCAGGGAGCACTACTGCCTGGGCGTCCTCCGTACCGCAGGCACGGAGAACAAGCATCTGTTTTTTTGTATTTATCAGGAGCTGTACCTGACGCGGTCTGCCAAGAGCGTCAAGAGTTCCTTCATTAAGTGTAAAAAGACCGTCTCTTAAATTAAGAGTGAGTTTCATTTCATTCATATGTTATCCTCCAGTTTTATTTCTGTATCGGATGGAGAAATGTACCCATCAAGGAAATCAACCTGCGTTGACATATCATGTTCCTCAACGTTCATACCGAAGCTCTTGCTCCAGTCTGAGGGGAGTATGGCTTCAGAGCGTGATACCTTTCCGTTTTCATCCTTTTTCTGCGGCAGGAAGCTCTCGTTTGATTTAAGGTCAAATAAGTACATGGCCTCATCATGATACCGTATTTTCATTCCCTGTAAGCGGTACCGGTATACCGGATCCCAGCCCATCATTTCAAATAGTCGCTCTGCAAATATCCTGCATGTTATCTGTCGGCTCTTACGCTTTTCTCCCTTAACTACACACCAGCGTATTGCATCACGTGCTCCTATATCGCAGGGACGTATGATCAGCTTCTTTTCTGTCGGGTTAATAAGGAACTGTATGTAGGTGGCGTTTTCAAGTTTGCTGATACAGGAATTATTGAAAGTTATGCTGTTTCCTTTTATCGTCATAGCAGGATCAAAACGATGAGATATAAACTCACGTCTTACAACCTGATACCCGTCAAAGGAGAAATTTGCCTCCTCTGCCAGTCGTTTGGCCTCCAGCTTTTCCTCCCGGGTTAGCACTGGCAGCGACTGCTGTATTACAGGTGTTTTGGGTCTGTTGAACCCTGTTGTCCATGGCTGCATGATTTCCATATTAGTCCTCCTTTTTAAGCGTAGGTTTTATGTTTCTGTTCAGGCCATATCTTTTCAACAAGAAGCCTGTCCAGATCTGAACATATTTCTTTTGCGCATTCAGATAAGTTCCTGTCGTTCATGGGACTGTTCAGAATATCTGTATATGCTTTACTCATGGTCTTTTCATCAAAGGCACTGTATACCATACGGCTTGATTCATCGTGCAGAATGCATTCGCAGCGGTATATATATCCCAGCCAGTATGCATATGACAGGTCGTCTATATTACTGTTTTCAGTATCCGGCAGATCAAGCAATGCCTTTGGTGTGTGTTTCATATCAGCCTCATAAGCCTGAGATAGCAGAAGACTCTTGTTATCTGTCTCCTTTGCCCTTGATATTATATCGTCTATCCAGTAAAGGGACTCAACGATAGTACGCGGGTTCTGAAGCAAAACCGGTATCTGTAATAGTCCGGAAAGTGCAGTATCAACACCATTTGATGATGAGAAGCTGTAGTCAATAACACCTGCCAGCTGACTTGTCATGTACAGGGGAGCAAAATCCGGCATAGTAAATCCCATAGCAGCAGCCTCCATGAAAAGCTCCCCCTGCTTATGACAGTATATATGGTCATTATCTGTAAATGAACGGTCTGCATTAAGTACGTTCTGGTTTCGGGGAGCTGCCCGTTCAAGCCACATCATGCGCTTGACGTTGGCTGAAAGCGGACGGCTTTTTGCAGGATCTCTGGACATTACTCATCAACCTCCTCTGTATCGATAATAGGTATACCAATAACTTCATCATCATTATGAGAAGTCTCTTTTGGCATTTCCGGTGGGTTCTCCTTTATATTCCTTAACAGACTATCTATTATAGAAGCATCTATCTTGTGGGATGCATCAAGGGGTTTGGCAGGAGCCAGCCATTCTTCCCATGTGCCTATGCCGTCAATGCTGCGGAAAGCAGATGTGTGTCTGAATGCAGGGATACCGAAGATCTTTTTATTGATCTCAATTGCTTCCTGAACCTGTTCTGCTATTTCTCTGAGCTCCTGAGGCTCGTCGTCTTCTTCCGGGGGAAAGTAGAAGCTCTTGGCTTCGTCATTCTGCTCTTCCTCCATTTTCTGACGTTGGCGTGCCAGCAGGATTTCCTCTTTTTTATTAACAGCTCTCCCTATGTAGTTGTCCAGATCAAATAAAAGTATATCCTGTACTTTATCATCGGGCATCTCTACTGACATTATCTGGCATGGGATACGGTAAGAGTATTCGCGGTCCCAGCCCATTGTTTCATATATTATCTTACACAGTGAGCTGGCTCCCTTAGATTTGCCGTCCCATAAGATTGCATTTTCATTCTTTCTGTCACAGGGGCGTACTATTATCATACGCTCTACTGGATTGAAAAGGATTTCTGCCATCTTTGTTCTCATTTTGGCAGTGCAGCTCTGATTGAATAATATATCGCTTTGTCCTATGCGAACAACAGGTTCATGTATGCGGCTGAACATGTCGCCGCTTACGACCTGAAATGTTTTTATAATCTCAGACTGTTCCTGTATATCAGTATCGCTGTCATTTAAACCATTCAGCTCGTCCTTTATTTTTTGTTCAGCTTCTGTTAGATCTCGGGCGATCTGGGATATGCCGTGGTCGTCTATGAGACCGCCTATACGATGTCCGCTGTCAGGCAGATATTCATTTTCAAGGTTGGTTATCAGCTCTTCGTCAAGGAGCCCCATGGCTATCTGGGCTGCTCTGTAATAGTCTTCAGCATCAAATCCGGCCCATGAACGGTTCATTGATATAAAGCCGGCAAGGATACCTGAATCAATAATTCTCATGGGCAGGTAAGAACCTTCATGACCATATCTGCGGCTGTTCAATATACGTTGAGCAGCGTTCCATACAGCTCTGGTAACAATAGCCTCATGATGATCGGGCTGATAATACTTGTTTTTCTTACCGTTATTCTTCTTGGACTTATGATCCTTGAAATTAGGCGTGTACGTTTTTCGTGCAAGTACATCTCCGCAGTACCTTTCGTTTCGCATGAGAGTTAAAACTCCGCCGCTTGTCCAGTTGGTATTAAGCGTGCCATCCTTGCGCCTTCCGCCTGTGGGTATCTCAAGCTCTGTGAGAACACTTGCAATCTCTTCGGTAGTGCTTCCGTTTAGAAGCGTTGCATATATCCATTTGACAACCTGCGCCTGCTGCGGATTAACCTGTAATATTTTACGTTTACCGCCGTATGTATCTGGTATCTCAACACGGTCGTATCCGAAAAGAGAAGGAGTGAGAAATCTGCCGCGGCTGAAGCGCCATTCAAGGGAAAGCAGCATAGCCTCACTTTTCATATGACTCTCTTCTTCGGCAACCATAGCAAGTACAAATAATATAATACCGCTGGTCTGCAATCCTGTATCAAGATTTTCCTGTTCAAAGAAAACTCTTACAGGGGGATCAAGGTTTTTAAGCTCCTCAATGTAACCTATACAGTCAAGAAGATTTCGGGCAAAACGTGATACTGCTTTTGTAATTATCATATCGATCTTGCCGGCTCTTGCGTCCTCTATAAGCTTAAGGAATCCGGGGCGGTGGGCAGTGTTAGTGCCGGAGAATCCGTTATCCACGTATGTGCCGGCGTACTTCCAGTCAGGATTTGATTTTATCTTCTCCTTATACTGTCGCATCTGCAGCTCAATTGAAATAGCCTGATCAATATCGTCGGTAGATACACGGCAGTATGCAGCTACCCGGAGCTGTTTCTGGCTGCTTTCAGCTTTTTCATTTGCAGCTGATATTTTCTGTATCTTGCTGCCGTCAAGCTCGTCTATCTGCCTTACAAGTGCGGCCTTCTGTTTTCTGCGGTCAGACTCAAAGCTTGAGCCTGCAGGGATATTACTGGGATTTGTAGCACGGAGTTCTGCGTTTTGACGTATATCATTCATGGGCAACACCTCCGCAGTAAGCAGGTTCTATTGAGAAATGACGGGATATGGGAGTTACACCTGTTGTGACTATTACGTCAAATTTACCGTATTTCTCATCTTCCTGCATTTTTGCGTAAGCAGTACTATTGCCGAGAAGGTCAATATAGAAGCCTCTGCATTCCCATTCGGGACTGAATTTTAGTTTTGCTTCATGGATACGTTCTGTAAGCTGTGTGAAAATATCCCTGTCAGGATATATCCGGCAATATACTGCGGCCCGCATTCTTCTTCCATTCAAATACCTCGCCTCCATATTTATGTGTATTTCAGGCTGAGATGAGCCTAGTAGCATATTACCATACTATCGGTGAAAATGCTACAACCCCTGGGGTGTATTGAGGTACAAAATTTTATGCCGTTTTTTAGCGATATATTGTTGGTTGTGACATAGAGGCAACCTGCTGGATGTATTTAGGTAAAAAAAGGAAGAACCTCATTGGTAATCAGCACGAGGTGAATTGATGTTACTCTAAAATTGATTTGTTATTTGGATTAAAATTATGTGAAATTGATTATATGATATACCACCTATCAAGCATCTCTTTGAATATATTGTAAACAATGCACATAATGTGTTGACAAGTTGATTTTATAATGTTAATATTAAGGTACATTTTTATTGGCTTTGTTCGAAATCTGCATAATATTACAGCTAATAAGTTTTTATTATTTTATGAAGGAGTTGGATATACTATGGGAACATCATTGATACCGATTAAAGGAATTAGCCAAGCGCAAAAAAAGAACCTTGGTAATTATTGTAAGATATATGATATTGCAGGTTTAATAGCCAATGGAAAAACTCCGCAGCAAAGACAAGGCATAGCTAATAAATTGAAAATTGATAGAAGGCATGTTGACATTTGGGTTAAACAGGCAGATCTTTGGCGTGTACAAGGTATGACAGAAGATTATGCGTATCTTCTTGTACTTGCAGGTATTCGATGCGTAGAGGATCTTTCAAAAATAAATGTCGAAACAACAAAGGGTGTATTAAAATCAATTTCTAATACGCATCCTGACTTTATTTATGATGAAACTCGATTATCTGAATTAAAAAATAATGCAATAAAAATAACCCCATCTTCAAATGCTATTTTTAATTTAGCAAATATTGTTGATGATGTACCAAATAATTTATATGAACTACTAAAAGATAAGCTTAGTGAGAACCAGATTGATGTTTCTGATGAAGAAGAACCACGTCACTTGTTTGGTGTTGATTATGTCTTAGAGGTTTTAAATCAAAAATCAGAAAGTGAGATTATTGAACAAGGTCTTGATTCGTTACGTGAAATTAATATTTCACTACCGCTTCCAAAATATCTTAGCGGAAAAGTTACATATCGAAGCATGAATGCATCAGATACTCGTGAGTCAGTTTGTGTTGTGAATCTTTTAGTTGAGGTTAAGGGAATAATATGCCCTGACATCGACTCTAATGATAATAGAGATTTTTTAACTGCATATACCGACAGTGAGGGCGTATTTATTATTACACTTCCCGATAAATATAGTATGCAGGAATGTATCTCCTTTACTTTTTCTCAAGGTGGATACAAACAGAGTTTTAATATTCAATCATCTGATATAATAAAAAATTCTGTTATTTCAAATGCTTCTATAAATATGTCATCTTTTGAGCTGATGGCCAAATTTGCAGAACTTGATAAATTTAATAACGATTTAAATACAGCCAATTTTAAATATAAAGTCGCTCAATTAATAGAAAAAATGGAGGTAGACAAGGATACCTATTCAGATATGACAGATGTCATAAAAAGATTAAAAGACAGAATAGGTGTATCAAATGAGAAAATATCACAAGTAGTAACACAGTTTGAAACAGACCAAAAGAAATGTGAACAAAACATAAAAAAGTTAGTCATAAACGTCTTTGGAACATATCCATTTAAAGCTGACGAATGTACAGTTTCAAATCTTATGTCATTAATAGAAATGTCATGGAACTATGGCATTAATGATAAAGATGGAGAAGGATTTGTACTTATTGAAGAGATTTTTAAGGGTTATAAGGATGATTATGCAAAGGCTTTGCCAAGTGTTAAACTCATGGGCGAAGATGAAAATGCAGTATGGTTGCCAACAGATAAAGCGCCTTCCAGAACATATAGTTATTCTTTATTGCAGAGATTGGTAGAACCATCTATTGATCCTCCAGCTGGAAATAGATTTAATAATACAGTTGAACAACGTAAAAAGCTTTCCAAGCCTGTTGATATATCTGATTTCAGGACCAAATTTTGCGAAAATCCAGATGTTTATCCTAAAATGTCATCTTTAGGAATGGGATATTGTCTTAATATGCATCAGGCTTGGGTACCTGATGGATTTGCTTTAGGCGAACTTCTATATTCACTTATACTTGCCCCAGGTGAAGAACAACGATTAGTTGTAAGAGAAAATAATAGTAGTTATGATATATCTGATAATGCAAGTGCACAGGATTTTACATCGCAGTCACAATCACAAGAACAATCTGATAATATACAAGCTTTATATAGTTATGTTTTAGCCCAGGAAATGGAAGCAAGTTCCGAATCAAATTTTAAGTCTTCAGCATGGTCTGTTGGTGGAAGCTTGAGTGGAACCTATAATGGAATAACAGGTGGTCTTACAGGCGGATATTCAAGATCAAGTGGAAAAGCTTCCTCACATGCAAGGCAAACAAATGATCATAATGAAGCCTCACAAGCTTCACAAGCTTTTAATCAAAAGTTTGCGGCTGCAGCAAATATGTTAGCACAGGCAAAGCGTATAAGTGTTAGATCAGCAACAAGTGACGAAAGAGATTCAGTTGCAACAAAAATAATCGCAAATCATAATCATTCTCATGCAATGACAATACAGTATTGGGAAGTTGTTAGACGTTATCGTCTTGAAACAAGTATTGAAAGTATAGATCTTGTATTGTTTGTTCCATTAAAACCAATACGTTTCTTACCTAATGGACAGAATTATGCTTTAATTAAAGATACTATAGCTGATGGCAACATCCAAACACTAACCACATTAAAAAAGAGCGAATTTAATGAGCGATATAAAGAAGTTTCATTTCATTATAACGCAATTAGAAACGCTATTCCTTATAAGTATCGTAATGGTTTGGATTTGATACAAAAGTATTATGCTACCCCATATTGGGAAATTGATACTTTAGAAATTGGTGATGACAGCAAAAATGAAACATATTCAATTACCATTAAAGGAGGCTTTTGTGAATTTGATGATCTGACCGCTACTCTATTCTTTAATAATGGGACCAAGCCAATAAATGGTCATATTGGTAGTATATCAAAAACAAAACTTAAAAGAAATGACGGGAAGAATCCGCATACAAGAAATGAAGTTAGAGAAGCAATATTAAATGCCAGAAATGGTCAAAGTTCATTGACATATGATTTTACACTTCCATACGGTTGCACTAAAGATAATATATCTAAAATAGGTATAAGGAATAATATAGGTTCATGGCAGTACACACTTTCCCAGTCTAAAGACGATATGCTTGATTCAGAAAAAGAAGCAGTAACACACTATGAAGAGTATAAAGTATATTATGCACGTGATACTGAATGGAGTGATACTGATCGAGCTGCAATTCGCCATTATTCTGAAAGCTTGCCAGAATGTTATAAAAGCCCAATTGTAACTTTTTACGCTGATGAATTATATTCTATAGGTAATCTTAAGATTACTGTTACCCATAGCGGAGAAAGTTCAACTATTATCAATAATGTAACATTAGAGAAGGCAATGGTATACGGTACGATAGGTGATGGATTCCCAAGACTCAGCTTTAGTGATATGCAAAAAATGGAAGAGTCTTTCCAGCATATTGTATCTAATACTTTACTCTATTCTAAGGCCATATGGCGATCTTTATCTACTGATGAACTGGCGATGATGCTTGAACAGTTTACAATCGATATGGATTTCGATAGATACTTTGAACTGGATGAAGATGAAGCAATTAATATTCCTCTGCTAAATTGCGTAAATGTGAAAAAGCCGTTAGGTTTTTATGGAAATTGCATTCTTTTCCCATTTACATATCCTGAAAAACTCGCTCAAATACTTGGCAAAACTGCTGCTGAAATACAGGATTCATTGTATCGTTATCACGCTTCATGCTTCCGTTCACCATCAACAGTCATATCTGTTCCTACAGAAGGTATGATAGGAGAAGCCGTTCTCAGCGCTACAAATGTAAGTGAAAAGATCGATCTTACAAGGTTCTGGAACTGGAAAGACTCCCCTATTGACTCAATGACACTTGATAGTAGTTATCTGAATGGTCATGATTATCTTGCAGACAAGGATACTAAGGATATAAGCGCCCTTAATTTACAAACAGCCAATCTTGCATCACCTGTAACCGCAGCTGATCTTGTATCAGCACTTGTAGCTAAGGAAACACCGAAGTTTGACAATTTAACCGGTCTTGAACAGACAGCAACATTATTAGGAAAGGCTCTTGAATCAACTGCTCAGGGTAGAGATAATGTTATCAATAAGAGCTCATCACTTGCTGATAAAGCTATGGAGTATGCAACAGAAAAGCTAAAAGCAGAATCTAAGGAAAGATTGGCAAAAATAAGTAATAAATCCAACGAAGATGAAGATGATTCTTCCGCTGGAGGCGGTGAGGATGATAATGGCGATTTACACGCTGGTGGCGGCGAAGATGACGACGATTATCATGCTGGCGGCGGTGAGGATTACGACGATTATCATGCTGGCGGCGGTGAAGATGATGAAGATGATTCATCCGCAGACGGAGACGTTGAGGAAACATTATCATTATCAGATGACAAGATAGCCGCTTTAAGTGAAATATTTAGTGCATTTTCAGATATAATTTAGGAGGTGAAATAATGGTACTAAATGGAATTGAAAAAAAACCTGACGGCAGTTTGAATATAATAGAAAAAGTATTAGAAGGAAAAGAAAGCAGAACGCTATATTTTAATTCTGGAACTAAAAACAAACAAATGTTAGGCGAAGATATTATTGCTAAAATGAAAGAATTCTACAATGATAATATTCCAAATCCAACTTGTAGCGATAATAATGTTATATTTAAGACAATAATTGAAGAAGTACAAAATGGAATATGTACGAAAAAAAAATGTAAAGAAGACATTAATACTATATATAATAATATCGTACACATGTGCTGGTTGAAAAAACCAACTTCAAAACCAGATTTGACACCGAATGGGATAATGATTCATGAACCAGGTGATGGTAGTGATGATATACCATTAAACACAATGAAAACACTGAAAGGAACTGATCCCAAAACGACAAAGCTAAGTGTTCATTTTATTATAGATGGCGATACTGGGTATATATATTCATGTTATCCTTTGAATTATCGAGCTGCACATTGTGGCGGTTGTAATCAAACCTATGGAGGAACAACAACAGGACAGTGCTGCCGTGAAGATAAAAAGACGGGCAAGATTATTCCTGTATGTAAATTATATGGTAAAACTGTTGATTTTAAAATTGATAAAAAGCTTGAAGAAAAAGGAGAAGATGCCAAGTCCGTTTTAATTAAAAACTATCCAGAACAAGAAGCGAATATAATCCCTGATAATAATGATGCAACTATTTTTCACATTAAAAATTTTGGCCTTAAAGGTGGAGGATGTGCAATTCTTGCTCAAGAAAAAAACTTCAAGTTATATAGAGAAAATTATTCTTTTAATCATGATAAGATAAGTATTGAAATATGTAGAGGATCAAGTAAAACGAATTATGAAAAAATAGTTATTCCTGCTGCAATAGAATTATGCGCTTGGCTTTGTTACATTTATATGTTTAAGCCAACTGAACGAGAAGACATTGATAAATCTTTTGTTAGTATGGAAACTAATTATCAAGGATATGATCAATTCAATAGTAATTTTGGCAATAATAAATATGATCTAGAAAAAGGCATACCAAAATATCTAATCACTCATAGAGAAGGACATATATTTTATCATAAGGCTTCAAATCATGAAGATCCAGATTCATATTGGTTTTCAACTAAATTAGAAAAATCCGAACGTAAAAAGCTTGCGAATTTAGTAAAACTAAATAAGCAAACCGAATATAATGACTCTGTGAAAAACAATTCAGTCGAAAAAATAATAGTTACAGGAAGTATGATAAATAAATTAGAAATCACGACTATTCCTAGTTTCCTTAATAAACAATTAACACCTAATTATTTCCGAGAATTAGTAAAACTAAAACTTGATCAAATCACTGCCCTCGGAGTCAATAAAAAAGATGTTATAGAAGAATATTGTAACCCCGTGTTAAGATTGTTGATACCTGACGGAATTATATAACTAAGGAGTGATAATATATGTCGACAGATCTTAATGAAGTATTGATAAAAATACTTGAACAAGAAACATCTGAAGAGACCGTTAAGTTGAAAAATCAGATTTTACAAAAAATCGCTATGGAAAATGATACCAGACAGGCGCGCGTTCCGGCACCGCTGAATATAACCGAGATCGGCGGATACTACAACTTGCTTTGTGATGATCCTGTTATGCGTCGTCAGTTGCTTGCAGCTATTCTCGGATTGCCATATATGCCTTGATTTATAGCGTAACAAATGCATATGTTTTTGGATACATTAAGCATGTAATGTGGTAATTTATATTTATTGGCAAGTATTATTTATGCCAAGCTCGCGTTTCAGTATTGAAGTATCAATACGGAAACTAATACATAACGATAGAGTGATCAGTATAGAGTTGTTAAACCAAGAAGGATCTTAGTTTAATCAGCTTAAATGATTGCCCTGGGATACGGTGACTGAAAGGTGAATGAATTGGATTTGTTCATCAAGTAAGTTTGGGCAAGAGGCGTTGTTGTGCGTGGATACTAATAAAGGAAAGGGTATATAAAGTTCTTCAGTACCTATGTTCATAAATACGTAGTATTTTTGGCGTAGGATCTGGTTCAAAAATGCTCAATACTGTAAAATGTTGAATCAATCGGCTACGAAGCATTCCTTTGGTGAAAAAACGGAATACAAATCTTGCTTGCCTTGAGGTGAAAAGATACCCGACCGAGTTGGTATTGATTCATTATCGTTAATGGGTATATCGAATTGGCACTCAAATGAGGATGCTGACAAAGCTAATGTCCTACGGGGCAACGTTAGTATGAATGAGCTGGTCCTCAAAAAACAGTACAATGCTGATAGCTTTTGACGAGGAAAATATTTTTTCATGCACAGAAATGAGGGCGCGGAGCTAAAAACACAAAAGTGTGAGTACATAGATGTAAGTGTATGTTTAAGAAGACAAAGTTATAATCATGAGAATATGAATGATAAATTGAAACGTAAAATATGAAGGCAAAAAATGAAAACAGAATTATGAATCAACTAAGCATACATATATTGTGAGTATAATAATGTGGACTTAAAAATATGAATACAGACATGTCATTACATGGTTGTGAATGAGATGATGTAAACTCAATAATGTAAGTGAAAAGATGATGAATCAGAGAAGATATGACAGGTTGTACTGCAAAGAGATCTTCACGTCTCAAGAGTAGATGGGCTGCGTTACGGCGTAGCCCATTTATTTTTGACGCTTTTGCTACTATAATTAAATAATTAAATATATATAATTACAAAAATCCGTTTTCTCATTATGAGAAAACGGATTTAAAAATTATTTGCCTGATTTAGAAGTATTTCCGCCTTTATACTGAGCATTGTTAGGGTTCAACTGATTTGAGCGATTATTCTGTGAAGCTCTGTGTGCAGAATTATTAGGGTTCTTCTGGTTGGAATGATGATCCATCTGCGACTTGGTATGGTTATTGCCTGAGACCTTTGCCATCTTTTTGACCTCCTTTTCGTTGCGAATAGGAGTACTATGTTTGCCCTTGTTCCTTATAAGCTGAAGTGTTTCATTTACTGCTTGAATGAAAAGAATAAATGATGCTGTTTCAGAATCAGATTCCTTTTTATCAAGATATCTTTTATTGAGTTCATCTTTCATTCCGTTTTTCTTGATAAGCTTTATATCCTGATCAGAATACATTATTGAGCTCAATTCATTCCAGATATACTGGTTTATTGGTGGCTTATCAAATTTTAAACGGAGAGATTGATTTTCGATATTCCGGATAACAGCAACATCAACACTCATGATGTGTTTATTGCCTTTTCTGACATTATAGGTTATAGGGACGGTTGAGTTCTTACCAGGTGAATTATATATCCTTTGAGATATTTACCTGACGATGCTATATTGTCAAAGATACTTTTGATTCTGTTTTTTAGTTTACCGGGATCTTTTATCAAATCATCAGGACATTTCATAATTATGAGGTTATAATCCAGGTCCCATAATCCGGTTGCCGTGTTTTTAGTGACACAGTTATTGGCTCCGCTGCCTACAAGGCGGGTGATCATGGTAACACCGTACTTTTTACGCATCTGAGCCTGCATATCACGTAATATCAGATCAAACTCATTACGATATAAACTATATTCTTTTTTAGGAACAAATTTGTATCTCATAGTACTTCTCCCCTAACCGACCATATAACTGTGCACCGTCATATCGTTGTATTATATCATGCTTAGCATATGATGTCAAGAGTTTTTTGTATTATTGAGGTGAATATGTTTTACGATATGTTATTTTAAAAGCATAGTTTAGCACAAGTATATAAAAATGTAAATTATTTCTTAATAATAGTAGTTAAAAGTTTACAAAATACGTTTGGCGTTATATAATATAATTGTAAAGGTGTAACTTGTTTTGGCTTATAAAAACATAAGCTTACGTGAAAGTTATGAAAAACTATGTATGAATTACTTTTAAGAAGGTGAATTAATGGTTAAAGCAGAGCTTACATATAATCCGTATTTAATGGAGATAAACGTTAAATTCAATGGACAACCGCCAAGAATAAATAGCCTTATTGAGAAATACCAGGATAGTCCATTACAGGATTGGATCAATAATATACCGTATATTTTCTACGATGAGATGAACGGATATGATTTTGAATTAGATTTCTCAGGCACATCTCTTGATTATGAAGAAGTTAAGAAAGCGTTTAAAAAAGCACGTGTATCAGAAAATCAGGTTACTATTTTCTTAAAGAATGAGTTGGAGTCAAGGGAAGCGAAAACAGAACGTATTACTTCACTTCTTGAATGGTTAAAAAACAACCCAAACAGAAAGTTTGATTATGATGTATTTTATCAGAAAAACCGCGGTTTGTTTGAGGATGATTATTCATATGTTATTCTCCATGGTAATTTTGAACATGAAGAATATGAAGGCATTTCAATTGAAACAGTTGATTCTGTTGATGAATTGGATAGCACTAATTTAACACATACTCCTATTTTATTTTACATATCTCGTGAAGCATTAGTGACCCTTCCGGATGATATAAAAAGAATAATTAGTCGAAATGACGTCGACAGCAGGCAAGTATTCTTTTTAATAAATAAAGATCTGCCTCAAAATAAGATTAAAAGAACTATTATTGATCTAGGTATTAAAGAGCCCATTATAGTTTCAGATTTGCTTGATGAAAAAATAAACAAGTACTTATTATTGTACCCTGTAAGCGATTACATTCATAACGCAATAAATGCATTTAGAGAAGAAGCTGATTGTATTTTTTCGATCCTTGATGTTGAGAATACTAAAAGTGAGAATGAAGGCAGGGAGATACATTTACGTCTTGATAATATCGAGGACAAGCTAAAACGATTAAAAATGGCAGACGAGTTAATTATGCAGCGTGATAACCTTGAAATGCCATCAGAATTTGCTGATATAAAGGAGAAATTTACAGGTGCTATATCAGAATGGAAGAATAAAAAAACAAAAATCACTAAGGATGACGAAGCACACTCTGTTGCGGCAGAATTCAATAGTGATATTCACAGATTTTATGGTGATTTTTCGGCGCAGATAGACGAGATGTTTTATGCATATATTAGCGATATAAAAGAAAAGTATATTGAATGGTGTGGAAATGCATTAGATGATGAAATTGAAATGCAAGATATTACTTTTTCAAATGACGATTATCCAATAATTCCAGAGCAAACTTATGATTTGTTGGATTTAAAAGAAGAGAAATATGTTATTCCAGAGACAAATTTTATTGGTAGACTTTTTAAATCGGCAGATACTAATACTGAAAAAGTTCCTGTGCTTGAAACTACCTATTATTATCAGACGTGGCGTGAACACATGATAAAAACAGCTTTACCAGTTGCGGAAAAGAATATCGATATCCGTTTTGATATGCTGAAGAAATACTATGATGATTTAGCAACTAAGTATCATGATTTGATTGTTAAACACATAGCAGAAAAAACAGACGAGAAAAATGACGTTTCCTCAAAATTATCAGATGAGGAAAAGGTGTTACAAAAAGACAATGATTGGTTTTCTGAGTTTACAGATCAGATAAAATCAATAGAACGGAGTTAAAGATGAACGAATTACAGACAATTAATAACTCATCATTAGCGGTTCAGGAGATTACGCTTGAAAATCGCCTTGAAATAATTGAAGAGGGTATGCGTAGAAAATATCTGTCAAGACTGACAGAGATGCAGATTGCTCCTTTAACAGATTTGCAGCCTCTTGAAAGTGATCTTATAGATAACTATAGACTGTATCGAATTACAGAAATGGTTTATCATAAGGGAGAGCCTGCTACAAACAAATTTACAACTGTGTTTAATACTCTGTCTACATATAATGCGTCTGTTTTTATAATAATAGATTCTGACGGTATAAACACAGATTTTTACCTTGGCGTCAGAAATAATGAAAAAGATGAGTCTAAGAAACGGTCAACAGTAACACTGGGTGATACACTCAAAAACACATTGATAGGTCATTTCCCAGGTATAAAGATTGATACAGAAAGCAGACATAAGATTGCTGAGCTGTCAAATAAAATCCAAAGACAGCATAATGTCGCTTCTGTAAGCGTTGTAGGTACTGATAAGACACTTGATGATAAAGGCGATGAACACTTTGTTCAAGGTCTGGAAAAGCTTGCACTTGCCATGAGTGGAAAGCAATATATAGGTATAATTGTTGCCGATAATCAGTCACCTCAGTCGGTACAAATCCTCCGAAAGACATATCAGGATATATATACAAAGCTTTCTCCATATAGAAGCGTTCAGGTATCAGATAGTGATACAACTACTACAAATAAAAGCAAATCGTTCTTTGAAATGAGCGGTAAACAGAAAGCTGCAATGTTAGGAGGCGCTGTTTCCTCACTTGCCGGAGTAATAGGTGGTGCTGTTGCAGGTGGCCCTGCAGGTGCCATGATTGGCGGTCAGATTATGGGACAATTCAGCGGTTTCCTTAATTCGCTTGCGCCAAACGAGCAGTCATCTACAACTACTTCAACAACAACTACTACAACAAGTGAAAATAAAGCAGTAATTGATCTTCTTAATTTGATCGACGACTCCTTAAAACGCCTGAATGAGTTTGATAGCTATGGTATGTGGAATGTTGCAGGATATTTTATTTCTGATGATATGTCTGCTTCAGAAATAGCTGCAAGCAATTACCGATCACTTATGAACGGCGAAAATTCAGGATGTGAAGTTTCGGCAATTAATTCATGGAGGAGCAATGATCCATACATATCTGGTAATTTCGGCGATTTGACCACTTATTTGTCGCGTTTTATTCATCCACAGTTTTATTATGGAAACAGCGGTGATATTGGTGTTTTAACAGATGCAACAACTTCTATCAGCGGTAAAGAGTTAGGGTTACATTTAGGGCTACCCAGAGCGACCGTTCCGGGACTGCCTGTTGTTGAGCATGCTGAATTTGGCAAAGAAGTCTATAAATACAAGCTGTTTGGCAAAAAAGAGAATATTAATCCTGAGGATCGTATGACTCTCGGAAAAGTATTTGATCTTGGTCAGATAACAAATAAGGTTGTTGAACTAAATAATAAGAGCCTGAATATGCATACTTTTATAACAGGATCAACAGGATCGGGAAAGAGTAATACCGTATATCAGATGCTCTCTGAGCTGCATCAGGATAAAGTCCCATTTCTTGTAATTGAGCCTGCTAAGGGCGAATATAAAGATGTTTTCGGACATTTGGATGATGTAAATGTATATTCGACCAATCCCGAAATTGCCGAATTGATCAACATTAATCCTTTTAAATTCCCTTCGTCAATTCATGTGCTTGAACATGTTGACGGACTTGTTGAGATATTCAGCGTGTGCTGGCCTATGTATGACGCTATGCCGGCGTTCTTTAAGGATGCTATTTTAAGATCATACGAGTCCGTCGGTTGGGATTTAGGCTCATCAAAATTTGAAGGAGAAGAGCTTGAATACCCTGATTTTGAGATACTTGCAGAGCAGCTGGACGAGCTTATAAGCAATTCAGATTATGCCTCTGATATAAAATCAAATTATCGTGGAGCTCTTATTACAAGAGTAAGATCGCTTACAGTCGGCCTTAACAAGTATATATTTACGAATGACCAGACACCTTATGAAAAGCTTTTCGATGAGAATTGCATACTTGATATAAGCAGAGTAAAATCATCAGAAACAAAGGCGTTGATTATGGGACTTATGGTATATATACTTAACGAACACCGCTGTGACTGTAAAACAGAGAATAATAGAGGCTGTTCGCATATTACTGTATTAGAAGAAGCTCATAATCTTCTGAAAAATACAAGCGTAGGTGGACAGTCCGAACTTATCGGTAAATCTGTTGAAATGCTTACAAATACAATTGCTGAAATACGTACTTATGGTGAAGGCTTTGTTATTGTTGATCAATCACCTTCATCTGTTGATATATCGGCAATTAAGAATACAAATACAAAAATTATTCTCCGTACTCCTGAGGCAAATGATCGTGAAGCAGTTGGTAGATCTATGGGATTAACCGAGGAGCAGGTTAATGAAATAGCAAAGCTTCCGAGCGGTGTAGCGGTTGTATATCAGAATGACTGGGTAAAACCGGTTCTCACTATGATAGACAAGGCTAATGTCAAGGAGAAAAAATATGTTTATCACAGTGATAAGGTAATACCAACTCTTAAACAATCACGAAATGCTTTGATAAGAATGGCAATGCAGCCATGGTTTGGCGGAGAGCCTATTGAAATAGAAAAGCTTAAGCAAGCTGTGAAGGTCCTCAGCATACCACGTAAAGACTGTAAACGCCTTTATTCTATTATTGATGATTATGAACTGTTCGGCGGACAGTTGGTATGGACAACAGAACAGCTTCCAGAGCTTGGTGAAATAATTAAAATAATTCTGAGTATAACTGATAAGGATATTGCAAAACAAAATACGCCGAATGAATTAACAGAGCTTGTTGCAGGTAAACTTAATAATCTGAAAGAAAAGAATATCAATGATATCTGTTATGTGATTACGACTGTCAAGGAGGTGGACAGTGATGATGGTTGATGTTATTGAAAAAAATAATATTGAATCAAGTCTCCAAAATATCAGTGAAAGAATTAGTACTCTTCATAAGGGTTTTGACAGCGGAATAACTCCTGAAAAAGGTGTTTATGCTAATCCTGAAAACACAGCGTTAACAACATCAATTTCAGAAAACTTTGGTGTTGCAAATGCTGAACAGGCAGCTATGCTTAAAGCAACTGCTTTTCAAACCGTTAAGGGAATGTACAATGGTACTGATGTTAATGGTAATAAAGGATTAGGCCTTAATGAAATAAGCAAATGGAAAGTTAATGAGAATTATGAGTACTCAAATTTGAAACAGCATGCCGGTTATTCAGCAGAAGTTATTAGTACAGCAAAAGAGAATATGATAGCTAAGGCTGAAGGCACAGGAACTGTAACGTATAGGGTCGATGACTTACCAGATTCAATCAGGCAGCAAACGGGCGATAAATTTGCGTTAAAAAACGATCAGTATGCTGATAAGCTTAGAATAAAAGCTGATGGAACCATGGAAACGGTACAAACGAAATTTGTCGGGAAAGACGCTTCAGAATGCTATTCTAAATTAAAATCATCAAAATATGATAAATATGTTGAAAGCAATAAGGTTGATAAAATTGAAATAGCTAAAGATCAGTATGATGGTGTTAAACAAAGCATTCAAAGCGATAAAATAAAGCTTCAAAAACAGTTAGATAAACTCTCCTCAAACGGAGAGACAGAAAAAGCAAATTCAGTGCAACAAAAGATTGACAGGCTTAATAAGCTTGATAACAAATTAGAGCAGAGTACTGTGTCATCTAAAGAGGCATTGTTTGCAACCGAACACCCTAAGCTTTATTCTGCTAAAATGTTAGCCAGCAATGCTAATAAGGCTGGATTACAGGGAGCAAAACAAGCAGCAGGTCTCACGTTTGCAGTGTCATCTGCTGATAATATCTACAAATACG
>JAEEGJ010006621.1_pt1 | contig 34452 bp, 42 predicted proteins | sample 8958761 | NCBI WGS metagenome assembly JAEEGJ01 (sample SAMN16246546, study PRJNA631951) | gut metagenome | biome: gut microbiome; feature: rumen; material: RS-attached | host: Bos | place: Iran: Karaj | collected 2018-10
GAGATGCCGCAAGATCTGCCTTCATTCGCTGGCCGAGGCTTAACAGTCTCGGAGGCTGATCTATGAACTCATCGAGTCCGAGGATCGCATTAAAAGCATCCATGTTTTCTATGAAAACCTCACGAGGGACCCGGTACATATCCCTAAACAGTTTCAGGGAATCAATAACCGGAATATCCCAGCACAGGACACTCTTCTGTCCAAAAACCACGCCGGTTTTCAGCATTATCTCTTTACGGTTCTTCTTAAAGTTCATACCGTTTATGGAAATAGAACCGTTATCGGGAGTGAGGATCCCTGTCATCATTTTTATGGTTGTAGACTTTCCCGCTCCGTTAGGTCCGATGAATCCAACAATCTCTCCTCCCGGAATGGTAAAAGAGATGTTATCAACCGCGATCTTTTTCTGGTGCTTTTTCTGTTTATATATCTTGGTCAGATTATTAACCTCAATGCTCATAGCTCTTTTCCCTTCTGTAAATGACTTGATTTCGTCTGTCTTTAAATGTATAATAGCATCAAAAGATGTATCAGTAAAATTGAAATAACAGATTGTAATCATCAAAATATTTGATGCAAACAGGAGGCCGGTATGAATAATACACAGCTTGAGACCTTTTTGAAAATTGTTGAAACCGGGAGTTTTACAGCCACAGCCAACATGCTGGGATACGCCCAGTCAACTGTCACAACGCAGATCAAACTATTGGAAGAAGAGTTTGGATGTCTTCTTTTCGAGAGGCTGGGAAAGTCACTTGTTCTTACCAGCGAGGGAGAAAAACTCATATCCTACGCAGAGCAGATGCTGCAGCTTCAAAGGCAGATGCTCTTAGATGTTTCTGCTGCAGAGATCCCTTCTGGTATAATCAAGATTGGTGTGTCGGAGTCGCTGTGCTATAAGCATTTTCCGGAAAGACTGATGGAGTATAAGAAAAAATACCCCGGAATGGATATTCGGATTCAGTTTATAGATCATGATACATTCCCGGGGCTTTTAAAGAACGGAGCTTTGGATCTGGTATACACTCTGAACCCGCTTATAGAAAATCCCGAGCTTAAAATGATCTATAAGAGGAAGGAGTCACTTAGTTTTTTTGCAAGACCGGATCACCCGATCGCTAAAATGAAGAAAGTAAAGGAAACTGATCTGGAAAGTGTTCCACTGTTACTGACATCACATACCTGTAATTTCAGGCGTATGCTTCTTGAGGATTTTTCAAGACATGGAGTAACACCGAAGATCGAACTGGAAACCAGCAGCAAAGAAATACTTAAGGTCTTTGCTGCGAACGGACTTGGTATCGCGTTTATGCCATCAATGACAGCAGAGGCAGAAGTAAAGGAAAAGAAACTTAAGAAGATTGACTGGGCAGGTGATGATTTTCCGATTTATTCGCAGGTATTTGTTCATAAGGATAAGCGCCTAAACAGAGTAATAGAAGAATTGTTAAGACTGATCATGAAAGATTAACGTGATAGCAACCGCATATGTCAACGGTGTTGTACTGAGTTATTTTCCGTATACTGCCACCAGTCAAAACGATAAAGGCCTTGTTCAGAAATTTTCCAGGATGACAAGACCTGAACTTGATACTTCAGATCTGTTAGATCCAGAAAAACTGACCCCGGGTGTTAAGGATTTTGCATCACATAATACGGATAAGATGTATATGGATCGCAATGATACCATTTACGGAACATATCTGCTCAAATACGATATGGAAAAAGAGAAACTCTATTACGAGTATACGTTGAACAGATGGAGCTTCGTTAATGTTGATGCAAAAACAGGCGAGATCATCGGATGGAATTTCTATGATGGAGCCGTTTATTAGCGAGCAAGAAAGCTTAAGCCTGTCAGGAATATTCTGACAGGCTTTATATATGCTATATTGCATGTTTTCTTATCTCTTTGACTCTACAAACCATTTATAATTCTCTTCATAGTAGAGCTTTATATCTTTTCCTCTTATCCTGCATCGGTAGCATATGCCGCAGCCGCCTGCTCTCTTATTTGCTTCTCTTGCGACACTGTAGATCTTATCTATATCATAACGGGTTCCGTCTTCCCATATGAGATACTTTGGATTGACCGTTCCGTCCTTTGTAAACATTACAGATACCGGTACATATACTTTATATCCTATTCTTTTAGCCATGATGTTTTTCCTTTAGAAAGGAGACCCCCAGGCTGGTCTTGTCTCTTCTCCTACCAGGGGATTACTTTTTAGTGACTTTCATATTCCTACTGCCCAGGAGAACGACCATTCCTTTCAGAATACAAGTCATGAATAATTTGAAACCAAGGATATGAGGTGATCAACCCTTGTGATATAATCATACACCGGCAAAAGTCCGTTTTATGTCCCTTTTGGATTTTGCTTTGTTATGTAAACCATTTCATGTTCAAAGTCTACTTCAAAGTCTACTCAAAGTCCCTTTTTGTCAATAAAAAAGGCAAAGCCCTTAAAAGCTTTGCCTTTTCCATATTCAAAGAGAGTTAGATTATGTCAGATCTTAAAGAATTCCAGGTCCTCGTCAAGCTTTTCGGCAACAGTCTTGAGTTCCTGAGCGCTGTTTGCAAGGACATGGATATTTGCACTCATCTCCTGCATTGATGCGGAAGTTTCCTGTGTGCTTGCTGCATTTTCTTCTGATATGCTTGAAAGCGAATTTACGGATTCGAGTATGACAACCTTTGAAGCATCACACTCCTGTGTGAGTGCGGATATGTTGTTTACGCCTTCTATTGTTCCGTTGATGCTGCTTATCAGTGTATTTATCTTTTCAACTGTCTCGTTTAATACCGCTGTGACATTCTTGCCGATATTGTTGGCTTCATCTGCCTTTTCACGTGCTTTTCCTGCCTGGCTTAGAAGTTCCTTCATCTCCTGTCTGATCTCATCGGCAGTATTTGATGATTCCTTTGCAAGATTGCCGATCTCTTCGGCAACGACTGCAAAGCCTCTGCCTGCTTCTCCGGCTCTTGCCGCTTCGATAGAAGCATTGAGTGCCAAAAGATTTGTCTGATCTGCGATGCTCGTGATACCGTCAACCTTCTGATTAACATTTATGACAGCCTGGTTGGTATCCTCCATGGTAGTTGCTATCTCTGCAACAGAATCTTCCATTACGTTCATGTTGTCAACAAGTTCAGAAAGAGCACTTGCTGAATCCTTTGATACCGTATCGATCTCTGCCGAAGATATGGCAAGGACCGTGGCATTTTCGGCAACCGTATGTATCGCATCAGAGAGCATATCGAGGTTGTCTGTCATCTTTTCGATGGATTCGTTCTGATCCATAGCTCCCTTTGCAAGCTCCTGGGCTGCAATGGATACGCCTTCCGTGGTATCTCTTATCTGAGAAGATGTATCGGATAGATCTGTCGAATGATCCCTTATGGTATTAGCTATATTCTTTATATCATTTATAACGTTTGTAAGAACATCAACAAGAGAGTTGGTGTTGTTTATGATCTGACCTATCTCGTCGCCTCTGTCGGTCATGACGTCGGTCTTTCTAAACACTCCGACAGACAGATCGTTTATTAGTGTATTTACAGCGATGATAGCGGTCACAAGCTTATTTGCTACGAAAAATACTATTATCAGTGTTATCACCATGATAACGATACCGATAGATAGGATGGAAAGAATGCTCTTTCTTATAGTCTTGTTCATATCGGCAGTGGGCTTTCCCGCAAAAGCCATTCCTGTAATATTTCCGCTTGCATCCTTTAACGGTGTATATGCTACACAGTATTCCTCGCCTGCAACATCCGTTTTATCGGATGTATATGTCTCTCCTCTTTTAAGGACTGCTTCGACTACTTCAGGTGCAGCCTTTGTGCCTATCGGGCGGGATCCGTCATCTTTTATAACAGAGGTCGAAGCTCTTGTATCGCCCTCAAATCTTGTAAAGTCAAATCCCGTGACCTTTTTATACTGATCTTCGAGTTCATTGCCTGAAAGATCATTGTCTGTTGTGACCAGTTCTGTCCTGTACATCTCGGCAGATGCCATAAGCCCTTCGAGAGCTTCTTTCATCATGCCTGCTCTTAGCTGGATCGCCATGATGATAAAAAGGACTATGCCTATCGCCACAACAGGAACAGAAGATACGATCAAAAGCTTTCCCTTTACGGAAAGCGATCTTTTCTTACTATACATTTTTACCCATCTCCTTCTTCAATCTGCATATATGCAGCCTTCATTGTTTGATATCTAATAGTTTGACTTCAAACAATTATATTATACATTTTCTGCCTTTAAAGCGTCAACAACTTAATGACAACGACAATTCTTTTAGCATATAATAGTCATGAAGTTAATGACCCCTTATTAAGAGGATTAAGTATGAAGCTTATATATGATACTCATCTTGCTTTCAAAAAGACCGTCACATACCAGCTGCATAAGTACGGTCTAAAACCCGGGAATCAGAGGATACTGTTCTACATCTCAAATCACCCCGGCTGTCTGCAAAGGGATATAGCCGATAACTGCGACGTCGATCCGTCCACCCTTTCGACCGTACTGTCAAATATGGAAAGCAAGGGATATATAGAAAGAAGACGCTTTGAAAAAAACAACAGATCAAATGCCATCTATATAACCGAAGAAGGGCAGAGACTGTCTGATAAGGCTACAGAGTTTCTTCTTGCCACATCTGATATTGCACTTAAAGGCTTTTCGGATAAAGAGGCGGAAGAGCTAAGTTCATACCTGCATCGCATCATCGATAATCTGAAAAACGCATCAAAGGATGCTCAGTGATTTTTTATAACTGTTTATACATAAAACGGGCATCAGATCATTAAACCGGTCTGATGCCCTTTTTGTTGTTATGTAAACTTGTAAATTAAATATCAAGATCTGTTACACTTCGTGTTGTAATATATACTTGCAAGATGAATCATACGTGTTTTTGTATGAATCAGATTTATATATTTTCCCTTTGTGGCCACCCTTTTTGTTGTAAGACGGGGTGGTCGTTCCCTTTTATTGGACAAAAAAAACAAGCAGCCCGCTGCTTGTTTCTTATCTGGATATTATTTCTTTTTTATCTTTTTAAGTATGATCACTGAGGCTGCTGCTACAGCGATGACCAAAACGACTATGACTATACCTGCTGCTCCTCCCGGTCCGTCAGACGGCACAGGGATCGGAGGTTCGGGTGCTATATCGGCATACACTCCCGAAGGAAATGCGATAAGAGCAAGTGCAAGTGCTCCTAAAACAGTAACGATCTTTTGCAAGCTTTTTTTCATCAGATTATCCCTCCTGTCTCTAAAAGGATCCCGATCATCCAGGATGTTACATTTAACGCTATCGATAGAAGTATCGGATGATCAAAGCAGTAATCCTTTGTTTTTCCCATTTTTATAAATACATATGCCTCGATGATCACTACAAGCAACTCACCCGGCAGCTGAAGCAAAACTCCGTTAATATCAGGGTATTTGCTTCTTATAAAAGTATAGTAGAGCATCATCAGAGGATTTGTCAACGTATTGACAAGCAGTATGATGACAAGCTCAAGCTTTGCTCTGAATCCCATGATAAGAGCTAATATCTCTTCAACGATCACTGTAAGGATCAAGGCTATGGCAAATGTTTTTATCAGTTCTATCGTATAATTCATTGTTTGTTTGTATATATCCAGTATGCATACAAAAGGATGAGCAGTGATAAAGTGCATCCTGCCACTCCTGTTATATTCGCACTGAAAGGAAGCGTTACTTTAAAATATACCGGTATATATCCTGTAAACAAAGCCAGTGTAAGAAGACCGAAGAAAAATCCGGGCATGTCCTTGAATCTGTTTACCAGCATATAAAGCGTTATCGGCATTGTTGTGTTAAATGTCAAAAGAGCGATAAGGCCAAACAGGGGATGATCTATTAATGCATAGCATATGGAAGAAATGACAAGAGTCACAAGTATCACCTTTCCCATATCAAATCTTGAAGCCAGTATACCTCCGCCTATCTTTCCAAATACCACGCATAAGACTGCAATGAATGGAAGTGTCAGTCCGATCTTCCAGCTCATTGTTATGCCAAGTCCCATATATGATCTTAGTATTACTACGATAAAGCAGCATATGATGAGCTTTAAGTCGTTTTTGTTGAATGTATCTTCCTTTTCATTATCTATAATGAAGATATCATTGTCTGCTTCCTTTGAATATGTCTTTGTAAGCAGACTGTATACTATGACAGATATGATCAGATAAAATCCAAGACTTAGGGGCGGTGACACGTAGGCAAAGCTTGATCCAAGAAACAGTCCCAGTGCACCGGGTGCTACGAATAGACCCAAGTTTGATCCTTTCTTATCATTCTCATGATCTTCATAAATGGATCCTACTCCGCCTCCTATATGAAACAGTGCATTTCCTATTCCCAGGATGATGACACCCATAGGTTCAAAAATACTCGTTGCGGGCAAAAACATGATGCATATCGCTCCGGTAAGAGTTATTGCAGATCCTGTCAGGGCATAGATAAAGGGCAGTCCCTGCGTCCTGTTTCTTTGCATATATCCGTCCAGGACAGCACCGATCGGCATCTGCAGAACGAATGCACAGAAATTGTATATGAGATACAGCCTAAGAGCATATCTTAGATCAGGTGAGGTCCAGGCAAGCGCATATGCGCACATGCCGTCGACTAACATATGTATTATCGAGTAGTAAACAGTCTTTTTCATATATATAACTATATCACATATGTCTGATCACATACAGGATGATGATCATATATTTTTATGACGTTTGTGTCACCCGTAAAAGCCCTGAAATTCGCTGGTTTTGTGTATCTGCGAAATAACCGCATTGCTCAGGCGATTGTCAAAAGTCCCTTTTTTAGTTCTTTTGACTCGTCCGGTCATTTCATGATTTTGCATGTTATGTAAACTGCATATAAGGCAAAAAATATGAGCCCTCCATAGGAAGGCTCTTGTCTTACAGTCCCGGTACACCGAAGAGTACGAATCTTATGAAGTCTACGATGCCGTGAACGATCATCGCGGATGCTATATCTCTCTTTCTCTGAAGTATGGCAAACAAAAGTCCGAAGACAAGGATGTAGAGTATCATGATGATGATCCACTGAATTATCCCTTCTATCCCCAGCGAGATGTCAAACAGGATATGCGGAATTATATGAGGCACTATCATCATGAACCAGGAAGTGAACTTCTCTGCTTTGTTTGTAAAGCTTCCCTTTGCAGCATCAAGGCAGAATGCATAGAAAGTACTCCTTAATGCGATCTCTTCCATTGTTGCTGGGCTTAATGCGTTTATAAAGGCTTTTAGATAATCGGGCTCTGTACGTGTGTTTGAGCCTTTCATTAACAGATAGTTGATAAAAGCCATCACTATGCCTGCTGCCACGCCTATAAGTATGCTTATTACTATATCCGATCTCTTATCATTTCTTATAAAGATAAGAGCATTATCCTTGTACTTTTCAAATACACTGCAGCAAGCCAGCGCGGCCATAAGCATAATAAACATCTGTATTATTACAAAGAAGTTAAAGCTGTATATCCTTGCCAAGCCGTAAAGCATCGTAACGCTGAGCGATAAGATGATCCCCCTTTTTGAAGGCAGGCGATGCCTTATGAGCATAGCTATCGATATGATAAGTGAAAATGCTTCCAGTTCAAGCCAGGCAAGGCTCTGATCTTTAAACAGGATCATTATCGCAAAATATCCAATAAGATATATCGCAAAGCCAAGCCATACTTTGCTTATTTTTGAGTTCATGTTTTTTTCCTTTATATCATTCATGACTTAATGATATCGCATTACTTAAATATCATAAAGGACATAAAGGACAAAATAGCACCCTCTAATTTGTCAAAACCGCTATCTGCACATCCCGTCTTTCTTTCCTATCAGGCAGTATCCCTTTTTGCTTAGGATATTTGCAAGGGCGATAAATAACATTCCTATAGGCAGATATCTGTTTTCTCCGTTCTCTGTTACCATGTCTGCGATGACAAATGCCATTCCGCAGAATGCAAGTGACATCCTTAAGATCGTATAAGCTATCATTTTTTTATCTTTCATTTTTTCCTGTCCTTCCTGTGACGTTTTTTTGTTTATGATCTCATGGTAGCTGTACAAACGTTTTCTTTAAAGGACACAGAATGCGCAAAACGCTTGATTTACAGATGCGACATTTATTGTCTCATAAAAAAAGTACCGGTTTTTCCGGTACTTTTGCGTATGTATTAAGTTTAATATATTCCTGCCGATATATATAATAACAACATTGACAGGAGGTCAAGTGAATGCATAAACTTCATTAAAGGCGGCGGAACTAATTAACAAACTTGGTTCCGTCGTTTTTAGTTGGTAAACTTTACAGCTGTACCGTATGCTATAACTTCAGCAGCTCCCTGCATGATAGCAGATGATGAATAGCGGATGTTTACGATAGCATCTGCGCCAAGGTTTTCAGCTTCCATTACCATTCTCTTTGTTGCAAGGGCTCTTGCCTCATTCATCATGTCATTGTATGCGGTAAGCTCTCCTCCGACAAGAGTCTTTAATCCCTGTGTGATGTCCTTTCCGACATTCTTTGACTGGATAGTGCTTCCTTTTACAAGCCCTAACATCTCAAGTTCCTTACCGCTTATGTAATCAGTATTTACTAAGATCATCTTCTTCTCCTCCATCGATCTCTTTCATTCTCTGTACACATACATATATCATCAATCCCGCAAATAAAAGGGGAATGATACCAAATATGATCTTTAATACACCCGGAACTGCAAATATGATAAGTGTGAAGTAAAGGGTATAGTACAGTACTATGAGTATCGTTATTACTATCGGTGCTATCTTTTTCTTGTCATGTTCACTCATCATATCACCTCGTCAGTTTCTTTCGGGCCGTCAGGCTTGGGTCTGCAAAACTTCTTATAAAGAAAGATCTGTGCAATTGTTATAAATATGAAAAACAGCGTCGGCATGATATGCCAGATGATCTCATTAAAAAGATAGGACTTGTTATGGTCATTTTCATCATATGCTATCTTTATCTCATCGCCTTTTTCAATATGCTTCTTTCCGCTTATCTTTACAGTATTCTCATACCGATCTTTGCCGTCTGTATATTCATATGTTATGTCTGTTTCATTGCTCTTTGAGCTTCCGCCTTTTGTATGGTGGTTTTTTATAGTCTTTATATTTACATCCGTTACACTGGCTTTGGTCTTTACGCCCGTAGCGTATCTGTAGGACGAATATATAAAGCCTGCAAGATATGCTGTGCTTATCAGTATGAATATCAGAAAATATATCCCTACAATGTATCTTTTCTTTTCCACTGTTCACTGCTCCTTACTTTTAGAGCTGAAAGGACGATGATCGGCAGTATCTTTGCTATGATCATGATGATTCCCATCTTTCTCTGATCATATCCGCTCGTAAACGCATCAAGGAAGTTACCCGCTTCAGCTGCCTTCATAGCTACGATCATGCCCATTATCTGCATATATGAAAGTGTCACAATGACAAGGATCGACAGACTCAGGATGAAAACAGGTATCCTTTTGCCTGCTCTGTAGTATAGAAGCTTTAATATCACAGATAGAGCGATAAACGGTATCAGCGCATCGAGTACATTTATAATCATTGAAATGACAAGGTATACTCCGTCAGACACATCAATACTTATAAAGAGCACCGAGACATCGATCGCTGCAGTAAATATCACAGATACGACTGCCACAAGTATGCTGCCTGTGATATTTCCTTTTTCCTTATCGCCGTACTTTATCAGTAGTGCTGTCAGTGCGAGCATCAAAACTGCTCTTATTATCAAACTGCTCATATCTTCCTTTCAGGATATATCTAACATACACCCATGCATTTATTTCTTAAACCGTAAAAAAAACAAATTAGGACGTCCTATTTTGTTTCTTTGTCTGCTTGTATGATATCCGGCATATATCTTCCTATCTTTTCTACTTCACCAAATACTATCCTTCTCTTTTGATCAGATCTGTACCAGTTAAAAGATGTGATACCTGTACTGTCGCATACCGGTGCGATCATGATCTTGGAACCTTTAAAGACACTCTCAAAAGTGAGCTTTACCCTGCGTGAGTGATAGTTCTTGCATACAATTATTATCTTATCTGTATCTATTTTAAGCTCTTTGCATTTTGAGAGACACAAAACCGCATTTTCATAAGTATTTGTCGCTCTGTTTTCTTTGATTATCCTTGCCGGATCGATCCCCTTCTTTACAAGCTGATCATACAAAAACTCAGCTTCGCTTTCCTTTAGCTTTTTGTTGTCTGCTCCGGATACGATAACATACTCAGCATATCCCTGCTCTAAAAGCTCTGCCGCTCTTTGAGCCAGCTCAGTCCTGCTGCTGCCGGGTATGATGATCACATCTGCCTTAGTAAGCTCATCCGATAAAAATATGAAATCAGAGACAGCTTTTAATATTTCCATAACCTTTACTTTTCATCCTTATCCAGATACCAGTAAGAATGAAATCCGCTTAAGAAAGTCTTTGCGCCCTTTGGCATCTGTGTCAGTGCATTAAATACATTAATATAATCGCCAAAACCCATCGCTATGCAGTAGCATGATGCGATCCCTATAAGATAAAAGTCATGATCTATCAAAAAGACGATAAAGGGTATCAGTCCAAAGACGATGTTTGGCAGCATGCTCATGAAAACAAATCTTTTCTTTGTCATGCTCTCCGTACCGTGAACAAACAAAAGAAGTTTGGCAGGATTAAGATAAAGGTAAACATCTTCCTTAAAACATGTGGCATGAAGGAATTCATGAGGCAAAAGAGTGAGCAAAGCTATCAACGCTCCACCTCTGAGTCCCTTAAACAACTCTAACTTATCTATTCCTTCCATGTGATATATGCTGAAAATAAGGATTATAAATAAAAGGATGCAACCCAGATTTGCAACGATCGCAAACTTGGTATGCTCCGGTTCCTTAAACGGTACTTCACCTTCAACATGTTTTTCTTCGGATTTAAAATCCGCTTCTGTACGGTACATTCCACCATAATGGAATTTCATTGTTTATACTCTCCCTTATTGATGATTTTACCTGTCTATTATATATGTCAGGGCAGTTTTAGGCAACAAAATGGCCCTTCTTTTAAAAGGGCCGGATTCTCAGTTTCTCTTTTTTCCTTCAATGTAGTCGATTATGCTCTCCTTTGACGAGCCGTCTCTTAACATCCTTTCTATCATATCAAGAGTCGCCACATAATCGTCTCTGTTTATGCTGCTGTTTGGAATTTCGTAGCCGTTTGAGCTGTTATTGATCGAGCCTGATCTTGGATTTTTCTTTCTTGATATCACTACAAACACAATGAAGAGCACGAAAATGATAAATACTACCATTTTAAATAACATCATGACAATTGATGCCATATACATCTGTGACATATCCTTCTCCTTTTTGCCTGTGTTTAACTATATATAGAATACTATAACATTTTTAATAAAAAAAGAACAAAAAGGACAAAATAGAGCATGCTATTTTGTCCCCGTATCTATTTATCTGATCTTTTGTTTCTTGTTAAAAGAGCTGTGCAGCTTATGATCTGCCCTACTACTATAAGAGCGAGTGCGATCGCAAGCAGGTGCGTTCCTTCATTCATCATTGACATTATCAGCAGTACTATTCCTGCAAGCGATAAGATAGACATGATCGCAATGAGTATTCTGTTCTTAGTTTCTTTTTTCATTTCTGTTCTTTCCTTTCATCTTTTGTTTGAGTTTTGCTCTCTTCGTTTTAAAGATTACAGGAAATGCTAACAGGTTTACAGGACATGTAACGCGCATTTTGCTATGCGACATTATATGTCCTCTATCTTGCCGCAAATATCATTAAAAGCCAGACAAGGATGAATATCAGGGCGATGATCCAGAAATATCTGCTGCCGTGGATCTTTAGAGGATCAGAGGCTGTGAAATGATCTGTCCCGTCTATCCAGATGATCTTTTCACGATCTGATATTCTCGCATCAAACATCTGAGTAAAAAAATCATCTACATCCTTTTTAAATAGATAAGGCTTCATATCCCAGATATATCTTACCCTTATTATCGTTAATCTGTTATCGCTTTCAAATCTTATTGCATATCTTATCGGGCTTTCGCTGTGCAGGCCGTCATTTAACCTGTCATCAAAAAAGTCTATATACAGTATGCCGTCTTTTGTGACAGTTTCGTATCTTATTCCCAGATCAGGCTTAGCTTTTAGTCTGTCAAAAGCATCGGCAATGCTAAGATCTGTCTCATAGACATGATCAAGCCTTCCGGCTCTCTCATCTTCGATCTTCATCTGCATGTCTGCATCAAGTGTATATCCTTTTGGCATGTATCTTTCCTTTTATATCTTTCCTGATAAATAAAACCGGCCCCGGGTATTCCGAGGCCGTATCTGTGTCTTATCCTGATCAGTCAAAAACTATCTTTACGCTGCCGACTGTCTTTTCAGGTGCTATATACAGCTTTACAAAGTCGCCGACCTTTACATCATGAGCTTCTTTATCTGCCTTTGAGATAGAAGCATCTGCGATAGTGATAGTCTCGTTCTCGTTGTTGTTCATGGTTGTGTTGTACCATAACAGACGAACATCTGATTTTGAGCCTTTTTCAACGATCTTGGCCACATAAGCTTCCTGAACCCATGCATTCTCTTCTACGAACTGCGGCTCAGCTTTCATTATGCGTTCCTTTTCTTCGTTTGAAAGCTTTGAGATCATCTCATCCCTTTCCTTGGCATCCTTTTTTGCGATTGCAAAAACAGCTGCGACAAATGCGCCTATGACAGCGCCAATGATAACATATCCCATACTTTTTCCCTCGCTTAAAATAGTTTTTTCAACAAAAGATATGATAACACATTTATGTAGATTATCAAAGCATAGTTTTAACTAGTTCGCCACAAAGACAAATGTTACCGTTTTCTTTGTATTGACAAGAGTGAGCACATCTCCCGATATCTGTCCGGTCATTTTCTGATCGGTATCATCAAAGCTTATGACATATAGACCGTCTGACTGAGTGATCGTTCCCTTATGATCCTTTCCGTTATTGGAAACGACACAGTTTTCACCGTCCTTGCATACAAAAGCCGGTGCCATCTTTCGGATATCCGCATCCATTTCGCTTGCCTTGACAGTTTCTCCGTTTACAGTAAACTCCTTTAATGTCCACTCCGATGTGATAGCCACGTCCATCATGTCGCCTCTTTGACAGCCGCTTAATATGCATGCGATTGAAAGCATACATGCAATCAGACACACAAAACCTTTTTTCATACGCATCTCCTTTTTATTTTTATCTCAACTTATATGCTAATCCAAAACCCTTGCATTTAACAGGATAAAAAAGTCCAATTAGGTATGCTGATCTTGTCTTTTTTGCCAAATATGCTAAACGCTCATACCTCCGATAAACATAAGGACTGAAATGATCACTCCTATGATGCAGGCGATTATCTCAATAATGCCTATCACTCTGAATTTTTTTGCTTTGTCTGCCCCTTCCTTCGATGCTTTAAATGCAAAGACAGTCCCGACAACAGTCAGGAAAAAACACACTGTCGGTGATATAAACATGCTTAAGATGGCTATGAGCATTAAGTTTGCATAGATAGCAGTAGAATCCATATCTCTACTGGCAAGTATCAGACCGATCACCAAGCATAACATGGTGATGACAAAAACAAAGACAGGGATGAGTATCAGCCGTTTTGCGCGCAGATAATTTCTGTTTTCCATAGATATACCTCGTTTTTTGTGCTGTTTGTATCCTAACTCATGATATCACAAATACATATATATTTTTAACAAATTTAAAAGGACTCACGCGGAGTCCTTTTTGTGTTCATGGTATATCTTAGTTAACGCAGTGGTGGTTGAAGCAGGAAGCCCCTTCCTAAGCGAAGCGCAGGTTGGGGTAGTTCACTGCCTTAAAAGAGTCGTCCCATAAGTTCATGATATGAGTCATTTATAGATCTCCTTTGCAAACCGTATATGATCCTTAAGATCATTCAGATTCAGTCATGTCTTTTGTTTGCCCTGCTCATTATTATCAGCATGGCTATAAGGACTACAGGGAAAATAAGTCCTACTCCCATGCCGGCTCTGATATCATCCCCTGCATACTGTGTAACCTTTCCCACGACAGCAGGTCCTATGCTGCCTCCAAGGTCACCGGCCATGGCAAGGAGTGCAAACATCGCTGTTCCCCCTCCGGGAAATCTCTTTGATGAGATGCTGATAGTCCCGGGCCACATGATACCGACCGAAGAACCGCATAGGATACATCCTGTAAGTCCCATGACAGGATTAGTTGAAAGTGATGTACAAAGATAACAGAAAATGCATAAAACTCCCGAGCCAACCATGAATTTCATCAGATCAAGCTTATCTCCATACTTTCCATATATAACACGGCTTATTCCCATAGTGACCGCAAACATACATGGTCCCATAAGATCACCCAGGGCTTTGGACAGACCCAGGGCAGCTTCAGCATATGCCGATGCCCACTGTGCCATGGCAAGTTCCGAGGCCCCTGCACAGACCATAAGACAGATCGCTACCCAGAAAAGCGGTCTTGCCCCCAGTTGTCTGATGCCCATTCCCTTACCGTCTTCCACTATAGGAACTATGGGACATGTAGCAAAATTATAGATGTTATATGCCGGGATCAACGCCCAGATAATTGTCAGCCATCTCCAGCTGTCCATCCCGAATAACGCAAAGAACGCAGTTGATATCACTATGGTCCCGACAGATCCCCAGCAGTAAAAGGAATGCAGAAGACTCATTGTCGCTTCTTTATTTTTAAAAGGGCATGCCTCTATGATAGGACTTACCAGTACCTCGATAAGCCCGCATCCCATGGCATACACTGTTACACTGATCAGTATTCCTGCAAATGCATCAGGAAGAAGATCAGGTAAAAAGGCAAGCCCTATAAGTCCCGCAGCAGAACAGACTTCCGATATCACAATACAGACCCTGTATCCTATCCTGTCAACAAACTTCGCACAGAAAAGATCTATAAGAAGCTGCATAAAAAAATAAACGGTTGAAATAAGAGCAATATTTCCAAGGCTTATCCCATAGTCCTTATGAAACTTCAAGAATAAGAGCGGTGCGAAATTTGCTGCTATTGCCTGGGTTATAAATCCCAGATAACACGCAAGTTTTGTTTTTCTGTAATCAGGCATTAAGATTCCTTTCCTGCAGTTTAAAGTGCTTTGTTTTAAGCATGCTCATTCTTTGTCTTTTAAATGCTATTTTACTACACATTATCCGGCTTACGTATCCTTGTCAAAAATGATTTTACGTTTTCCATAGCCTATTTCTCATCTCCACGGTCTGGTTTTATCGATCCAACCATTACTCTTCCAATACTTATAATCCGTATACTCCGGATCGGCCTTTCCGAGTCCGGTCTGCAGCATTCTTACTGCATAGAACTTGCATTTGGTCATAAAATTTGTTCTTGCGGGCCGTGAAAAATCTATCCGTTTTACCTTAACAGCGGTACCAGCCAGTTTTGCCGTTATCTGTCTCCTCTTTTTTTCCGGGATTTTTTCCCAGTCGATCTCGCTCATCAGTTTAAAGCTACATACCCTGATATCGCTGACACCCCACCATGAAAGACTGTCTTTGATATCTTTTGCTGCCGATTTTCCCCCTGCGCCTAAACACTGTGTGATTATTACAGCGCGCTTTCCAAACATTTCCTTCGCAGGTCTGTGTGGCATCCATCTGTATCCGAAGTGATCCAGCATTGCTTTCATGGCACCGGTTGTATGGAAGACATATGCAGGTGATGTGAATACGAGCAGATCTGCTTCAAGTAAAGCCTTCTCGATCTTCTGAGTATATTCTGCATCCTTGCACTTATCCTCATACGTTCGAAAGCAGGCCGTACATCCGATGCAGAAACCCGGACAATCCCTGGGAAGATAAAACTCAGTGATCTCTGAGCGGTCTCTTAACTCATCCAGAAAGATCTCCTTAAGCCTGTATGTAACACCATGTTTTTCCGTACCGTTAATAACCGTTATCTTCATCAGAAATTCCTCCCATAGAGTTTATCGAATTGCCGGATGTGCTTTTCCATCAGCTTAAGCGCTTCCTGTTCTCTCTCCGGTTCTCTGTCGCAAACGGTAAGGAGCATATATATGGGAGCATAAAACTGAAGCGTCATTACCGGAACGTCATCTGCCACCAGAAATCCTTGAGCTACCAGCAGTCCAAGAAGCATCCCCTGGTAAGTTAGCGGCATATCAAAATACTGTTTAGAGTATACCTTTGCAAGGTCTTCATCCTGAAACTGTTCAAGTGTCAGCATTTTTCTAAATCGCTTGGTATAACTGTCATGAAGGTAGTACGTAAATAGATCGGTTCCCAGTTTGACCAGATGATCTTCATCCATGTTTTTATAAACTTCAGCATCTGCGGTCGGATCGGTACCGTTTATGCTTAAGGTATGCGCCTGCTGTTCAAATCTGTGATTCATTTCAGCGATGATGGCGTCAAAGATCGCCTGCTTGTTTTTGTAATGCTTATACAAAGAAGGTGCTTTGATCCCGACCTTTTCCGCTATATCGTTTACAAAAACGTTGGCATAACCTTTTTCTGAGAAGAGCGTCAGCGCTTCATCAAGAATCCTTTGTTTTGTATCCATATGCTTACCCCTTGTTGGCTAATTTAATTTAGCCCATTATAAGCTAATTTGAATTAGCCGTCAAGATTCTTTTTGTGATTTTTGTAAAAAACGGCGGCTACAAGATCTCTCTCATAACCGCCGTTTTAGGTTTCATTATTCAGTTAGCTTAGAGCGATAACTTCCGGTATAAACTACCATCAATTCTTAGAATTTCTTAATTCATTTTATTCCTCATTATCATAAGGTGTTTTTATTCTATCTGCTGCAATGCTTTTTTCATGTAATATCTGCAATGATTTTCAGGGCAATCTTCCAACTTACCAAAAATCTCGTAGCCCTGCTTCAGATAAAAATCCTTTGCCTGAAAATCGAATGTATCTAAATGAACTAATTTAGCGCCTTTTAATTTAGCCTCATTCTCAAGCATGGTAAGCAACTTTTCTCCAATTCTTCTTCCCCTGTAATCTGGATCGACCCAAAGCGTATCAACATATACTATATTCCAGCAATACATCTTTGCGATGATCCCGGCTATGATCTTATCATCCTCAACAACCTTCATACTGAGATCTATAAAATTCTCTTCTTGTTCTGATTTCACCTGAGACAGGTTATATTCCACCAATCTATCAATCAGATAGTCTTGGTCTTGCATTGTACATATCTCAATATTCACTTAGAATTACCTTTCACATTAACAAATGCAATCAACCATTTATAATTTCAGACTCTGAAACGTTATCCTGGAATACAAAATCTTACACTTTAACATATCTTTGATTTTTGCTATTAGGTTTATCAGGTATTGTCATACATATCATTCCTAATTCAATCGCAGGATTAATATAGTTCTTTCGAAGTGTTTCTTTAGACTTTAGTCCAAGTCCGGCCATAATATCATTTGATGTGTACGGGATATCATAAGTTGGAATATAATTCCCCATATGCTTGTCCACTCCATTTCATCTTGCTTATTATCTTGCTTATTATCTTGCATATTTCCTTCTTGAATGTCAATTCGTTGTATTCGTTTAAACTGGAATTTAACCTAATAGGAAATCAACGATCATTTTCCTTTCTTCATTTGTCAGAAAATTCATGTGGCCGCGCCCTTTCAGCAGGTACGTCTCGCAATTTGGAATTATTTTCTGCGCTCTCTCTAATACACCTTTCCCAGGAAAGGGTTTTCTCGCTGAGGTATTATAACTATTGTAATGATTTCTTCAATTCTTTTTCATGATCTTTTGTAAAAGTACTAAGCTTATATGATCTAACACGTTCGTTTACCATGACCGGTTCAACAAATCCATTCTTAACAAGAACTGACAATCTGTTTATTATTGTCTTATTTGTTACAGCAAATTCCTTACTGACTTCAATCGGAGTGAATTCCCTTTTATAATGCTTTATAAGAAACAGAAGCAGTTCTTTCTCTTTGCCTTTCAGATAAGAAAGACTTCCTGTTATTTCTTCGGTGTTCGAAGCTTCCGAGAGCTCGCAGACCCTATTTGAATAAAGCTGGACCATCCGAAGAAAATAGTTAATCCATATTTCGGGGTGCGGTGGCTCATTTCTTCCTGAATAGTATAAGGTCGGCAATCCCATCTGAATGGATTCATAGTATTCATTCACATCATAAGCAAAATATTCTTCCAAGGAACCAATGCCATTGAATCCAAATCCATTAACGTCAAGAACATACCCTGAAAGAAGGCGCGCAGTTCTACCGTTTCCATCTTCAAAAGGATGGATTGTCACGAGCTGATAATGAACAACCGCCGCAACAATAAGAGGATGGTCGTCTGTTGTATTTACATATTCTACCAGCTCATCCAACAAGCCCGGAATATCCGAATACTCCGGAGGGATATAATCAGGATTACCCGTTTGGGAATCATATACGGCAAAAAGTACCCCTGGAGGCATAGGACCACGAAGGCCTATCTTTTCCTTTGATGCACCCTCTTCTACATACTTCTGCACATCGAGGATCAGTTTTTTTGAAAACTTCTCTTTCTTTTTTGCCTTTTCCTCCAGATAATTTAATGCAAGAAAATAGTTTCTCACTTCCTGCTCGGGTTTTAAGAAATGTTTTCTTTCATCCCGATCAATCACTTCATCAACCTGCTTCTCGGAAAGAGGATTTCCTTCGATCTTGTTTGAAGCATAGGAGCTCTTCTTTTTTGAGCTTTTACGTAGTCTGTTTGCTACAGACCGAGACATCTTTATAGTGGATACTCTAAATCTGTTTTTTTCGATCTCGATTATATACTTAAGAATCTCGTTGGTAAGTATTGCTTTGATCACGCCAAATCACCTCAAGATGATTGTATCAGGATTGCTCTGAAATTTCCATTAAAATTACACTATTTTTTCACTATTTTACAGTGTGCTTGGTTAGTTATTTTTAAAGCTATTTCAAAAACGCCTTTATAGCATTCACAAATTCCTCAGGTAACTGCCCCTGCGGAGAATGACCACATCCGTTTACGAGATATAACTCCTTACTCGGAGCTGTTATAACTTCATAGTATTCTTTTATTGGTCCTACAGGACATGACCAATCTTCTGAACCGGATATAAAAAGCACAGGTACTATATAATCGGTACTTCTTTTATATGCATTAAAATCAAGCAAGTAATCTATCAGTGGTTTTTGCAGATCTTCGTATGTGGTATTGCCAAGCATCGTTGACAATATAAGGAAATACCACCTGAAATCATCAACTCCGGCATATGGCGAAAAGAACGTTGCTGTTGTAGATACATCTTCCGTTACACTAACAGGATGATAAGCAGCCGTGATAGAATCCAGTGCGGACATATTTGCAACTGTCGGCTCACCTACAAGTTTCTCATACGCTTTCTCCATTTCTGTTGTGTCATCACCGGCTTCTTTTGCCTTGGCTAAAGCATCCTCGTATGAATACTTATATGCATACAGCCCTTCTTCCATTACTTCCTGTCCGATCCCTACATAACCCGAAACCTTTTCGGGATGATCGAGTACATATTGGCTCCCCAATAGAGTTCCGTATGAGTGCCCCATAATGATCACTTTATCCTGACCATACTTTTCACAGGCATAATCTACCAACGCATCCAGATCTTTAACGGCCTGATAAAAAGAAACCGTACTGTTATCAGGATCTGTTTTCACATTATGATAATATGTTCTGCCACAGCCTCTCTGATCCCAGGAGATAATGGTATAATCATCCGTCAGATAATCAAGCCAGCAGTAGTCCGTAATGGTGGAAGGCGCACCCGGTCCTCCATGAAGGCTTATGATGACAGGATTTGATGTATCATGACCAAGTGTTAAGATATACTGTTCTTGATCGTTAAGCATTATATATTCTGATTTGTTTATCCCACCCTTATAGTCAATTGCACGTTTAACCTGATTTATATTTCTTCCTATGATCGTGATGACAAAAAATGCCATCACAACTGTCAGAATTATGAAAAAGATTGCTTTGGGTATGGCAATGAGTATCCTTAGAACAATGTGCTTTTGGGGACTTGATCCACATACTTCTTTTTTATGTGCAAGATGTATTCCTATATGTCCGATTCCAAGTATGATTGAACCAAAGATCATCAGACTGTTTCCACCATATATCCCAAGAAGTAAAAATGCAGCAACAGGAAGCGTGGCTCCAGCAACCGGAATTCCAAGAATTCCTGTGTAGAAATCCTTCATTGCCTTTTCACTCTTAAAGTATCGGATCCAGAAGATCTCATAAAGAACCATGCATAAGAACGAAACAAGAAGCACTGTAACCCAGAAATTCCAACCTTTAAAGTTGAAGTCTGAGAACATCAGTGCCACCGGTGTGACAATGAACTCGCCTGCTCTTTCCAATACAAGCAGAACCTTATTCTCATTAACCACATATCTGTCATAGTCAGCAGGCTTGTTCTTAGTCCATATGATATTTGGAACAAGAAGCATGATGATCCAGATCAAACCTATATAAGAGAATCCAAAACACATAAGAAATGTCCTCCTTCTTAATATTCCTCTCATTGCGAATACTAACACATCTTAAAAAATTATTCTTTAAGAGAAACCTGTTTAATTCTTAACTGTTTCTTATGTGAGCCATCCTGTTTGGGAGCGCGTCTTACTGATATCACACCTCAAAACTATACGACAGCGCCGGGACTTGAACCCGAACATCGGGATTACCGATTACTCGGTGATTAGCAATCACCTGCCTTACCAGTTAGGCTTACACCGTCAAAATATCTGTGACAGGATTCGAACCTGCACATGTGGGTTTAGAAGACCCATGCCTTATCCTTTTTGGCTACACAGATATGATGCGAACGACAGGATTTGAACCTGTGACCCCCACCTTATCAGAGTGGTGCTCTACCGCTTAGCTACATTCGCATATGCTCTGTATCCGATTCGAACGGGTAATTAATGGTTCGTAGCCACTTGGTTTATCCACTAGCCTAACAGAGCAAAAACAGGCTTAACAGGATTCGAACCTGTATCGTGAGAGTCAAAGTCTCATGTGCTACCCTTGCACCACAAGCCTATACGCTGCGCCAGAGATTCGAACTCTGATATCCTTGCGGAATGCCGGTTTTCAAGACCGGTGCTGTACCATTTGAGCCAACGCAGCAAATAAAAAAGCGGTTATTCCCTTCTCTACAGGAAACAACCGCTCATGATCATAAACAGTGATCTAAGTCATATCTCCCATATGAGTGACCATGTATAGAGTTGCATGACAAACAGACCAGACGCTGATTCGTACCTGGATTCTTTCACATGATGAAGTTTGAATGTTTGTCATTGTATTCATGGTCTTTTCCTTTCTAATTATTTAGATATGCGATCATCTTTTCAGTATCAAACTCTCTGATGATCAGAGCATCACTGTCTGTTTTTACCGGCTTATCAGTAACGATAACCTGTGCTTCGTTAATGTCACTTACTACTTCATCAGCCATCATCTCAAAGAATGAGTAGACATTCAAAGTATCGGTAACATCAAAGTAATCCAGCAAGAAATCCATCTCGGTATCACCTGCTACGATCGTTGAGCTGTCTCTTGTTGTGTTTAACCAGATAAGCTCATTTGTTTTAAGATCAACACCGAACAGATACGCAAACGTTGAATCACAATTGATCATAAATGCCGTCTTTACTGTCTTTGGCTCATAGACCTGACCGGAATCGTTGATATCTCTTGTCATATATCCAGCCTTGCAGAAGCACTTGCTAAATGGTGAGCCAGAAAACACGTTATCACAAAGGATCATATATCTTGTATCCGGATATAGCTTTCTAAACTCATCCATGTCGATATCAAAATACTCGCTTCCGCCATTGTACCCGCTTGTCTGATCTCCGGAATATGTTATAGCTTTAGACTGGTTATTAGCCATTGTTCTCCATGAGAACTCTCTTCTGTTTCCATATTCATCTATCCCGAATACAGAAAGGTCGATATCGTTGACTTTCTCCCAATATGTGAACACACGGAGTTTCTTAGTCTCACCGATGCGTATCTTTGAACCTCTTGTAAGTGTCCCGAAACCGCCTTGTGAAGTGTTCTCTTGTAAAGGCAGTGCATAATTGACCATATCAGGATCGATATAGACCTTACCCAGTCTGCCCTTTAGACAAAGCTTTAGATCCTCTCTTATCTTATCCGTAATCTTATCGATCACATCTGCTGATATGACTGATCTTCTTGCAGCTTTTTCTTCATCTGTCTCCACATGGACTTTTAACTTATTATGCTTTGTGAACTTGAAAGCTCTTGCACCGGTTCCCTTATAATGTGCATACTGCATGAGTACCTGTAAGAGAACTATGGTGTTATCTGTACTAATGCTTTTCAATACATAATCAATATCCTCATCGTTATCACATCTGCTTATGATGTAATTTAGATTTCTTAAGATGCTTGAAGCACCCTTTGATCTCTTTAGAGTGTCAACGGCATTTTTAATGCTCTTTTGATTCATAGATCTTTCAAATTCAGAGAAAACAGACTCGTTTTTATCAGAGCGCATAGCGTCTACAAAGCTCTTTGCTTCATCTGATACGGCCTTATAATGGATGTGATGTAAAAGACCGTTCCAGATCTTTTTCCTCTCATAGCAGTTTCTTATATCACATCTTGATTCATCAAAAAGCGCATTTATGAGTTTAGTTAAGAACTTTCTGTCAACATTTTTGAGATTTAGCTTATTCAGCTGCTTGTTGCCATATTCAGCATAATTGATCTCATCAACAACTTTTATGACATCTGAAAGATACAAAAACTTTGCAAATCTTAGATCTCTTAGATCAACTAAGAGTCTTATGCAAGTGTTCTTTGATGCGATATCCTTTATTTCATAAGAATCTGAACATATGAGATCCTTTACGAGCTCATACTGACTGTCAGAAAGTGGTCTTGTTGACATCAAAAGCTCATCTGTTAAACCGACTAGCTTAGCATATGCCTCGTCTTCAGTGACTATAGAAAAGACTTTTATATCTGCCTCTTCCTTAAAGGCAATCCTATCAAAATTCTCTTCAAATAATGACTGTCCTGCCTCTGAAAAATCACCCATTCCATATGTTCTAACGTACTGAAACAACTGATCGAAAAGTAACTGATCAGAAGTAAGCTCTCTCACGCTCTGAGGAAATCCCTTATAAAAGGGCTCAGGTACATTCTGGCCTAACTGCTCTGAAGCATAGTTGATCATCCATCTTTGGGCATACTTTGCTCCCTTATCTATGCGGATGTTAAACATATTTGCAAGTGTGAACAGTACCTCAAAGGAATTCTGTTCAGCGACATCCCTGTCACAAACTAGGATATGCTTTTCGAATAAGTAATTTAAATATATCTCCTTTAACATTTTTCCTCCTTTTCTTCTGATGTTATTGCCGGATTGATAAGGTTAACAGTCTGTAAAAAAGTAAATCCGACTAGCTATCAGAACACTAAATATCGTGCCACTGTCTCAGGATTCGAACCTGTCAAACCAATTTAAAAGTAAGTGACACTAGCTGTGAATCATTGGTGATATCATCAGATTAAAATCGGCGCTCTACCAACTGAGCTACAGACCCCAGTGGGTCTGGCGGGATTTGAACCCGCGACATCCGCAACCCAAATGAAAAAGTAAATCTGATTAGCTACCAAACACATAATAACATCATTTGCTCAACCTGTCTGCTATAGTGCTCGATACGAACGAATCAGGTTTTACCTCACACTCGTATCCCACACTTTTGATCCATCCAACTATTGAAGGGATCAGTTCGCTGGTCTTGCTTCTGTCTGTCTTTCCTGCATCCACATGTATGGTAAATGTTGAATTATCATAAAGCTCCCCGTATATGGGATCGTTTTCTATGATCTCCAGCACAGTGTCTGCAGTCTTTAACGATAAGGTTGTCTCTTTAAAGAGTTTTTGCCTTATATCATTTATCTTGCTTACATGGCTTATCTCATAAAAGTATATACCGCCATGTCCCTCGCATACGATAGCTATGACAGTAACGATCTTTGTGTTGCTGTGATTCTGACTGTCCGTTCCTACTATTATCTGGATCGGTGAATCAAAGCCTTTGACCCTGTCATAATAAGCCAGAAGCTTAGCAGGTATGTTCTCAATATTTAATTTTCCGTAAGTCTGGCTGTTGTACATTTTTATATCCTCCAATGCCTGCAGTGGGGTTCGAACCCACGACCTTCGGTTTAAGAGACCGCTACTCTACCAACTGAGTTACGCAGACGCAGTGCGCCTGACAGGATTCGAACCTGCGATATATCGGTTAAAAGCCGATTGCCATACCGCTTGGCTACAGACGCATTTGATCATATTCCTTTTTTAAAGACTTTTGTTTTCGTTTCATTACAGTTCTCCTTTTTGTTACACATAAACGAAAAAGTCGGCAGGGTTGGACTCGAACCAACGCCGTTTCTTTGTCAGGGTTTTACAGACCCCTGCCCTCGCCGCTAGGCATACCTACCGTTATATTTTTTTTGATGCGCTTAACAGGATTCGAACCTGCATGTCCATAATGACACCGGACTCTCATTCCGGCCTGTATTCCAGTTCCAGCACAAGCGCTTATACGGGTGACAAGATTCGAACTTGTAAGCTTGCGCCACCAGGGTTTGAGTCTGGCTCCTGTACCTATTTGGACACACCCGCTCATGGGCGTGAAGGGAGTCGAACCCTTATGCAATAGCCACGGTTTCTAAGACCGCTATGTATACCATATTCCATCACACGCCCGTATAGCGCAGATGAGATTCGAACTCACATGATAAGACTATCCCGGGATTTTAAGACCCGTGCGTACACCATTTCCGCCACTGCGCCAAGCTTATTAAGTTTTACGCCGCTAAGTCGCAGCAAGAGTAATGATAACAACATGATCTTTAACCTCATTTTTCTTTCATTAATGGCAGAACAGTTTTTACGGACTAAAAGTCTTTGTTGTGTGTTCCGTTCTGTCCTGCAAAGCTTTCTGACGGATTCGAACCATCATATCTTGATTACAAGTCAAGAGTCCTGCCGTTGGACGAAGAAAGCATTATAAGTAGGGCGGGTGAGAATCGAACTCACGACACACGGCTTATAAGGCCGCCGCTCTCACCCCTGAGCTACCGCCCCATATTAATATGGTTTGGTATTCGTATTCGTTCCATGTTCTTTCTCCTTTAACGTTTAATAACATAAAGCTAAGCAGATAATCGGGATCGAACCGATGCCGTCTCGTCATCCGAGCCGTTCTACCACTAAACTATATCCACATGCGGAACACCGAAAGTGCCTGTTTTCCGGCATTCCTATGCCTTTTGGGGTGTCAAATACACCAAATCACCCGTGCCGGCTACGATCCGGCATTTTCAGCGTGAAAGGCTGATTACCTATCCCATTAGTAGAACGGGCGTTAATGTGACCGATCGGATTCGAACCGACGACCTTCGGATCCACAATCCGACGCATTGACCAGCTATGCTACGGCCACAGTACCCGATGAGGGAGTTGAACCCTACGTCTTCTGACTGAGAATCAGATATCACTACCGTTAGACCAATCGGGCTAAATAGCGGATACGGGATTTGAACCCGCGTTACACGGCTTATGGGGCCGGGCTGGAACCACTCCAGACTAATCCGCAGTTGAGATGACCGGACTTGAACCGACACGTTCCTGAACCCAGATCAGGAGGGCTACCATTTACCCAACATCTCAATATATAAGTACCGACAGCAAGAATCGAACTCGCAACCTCTTCCTTGTAAGGGAAGCACTCTCCCAGTTGAGTTATGTCGGTATAGTGGAACCAAGGAGACTTGAACTCCCGACCTCCTGCTTGCAAGGCAGGCGCTCTCCCATCTGAGCTACGGCCCCAATATTAAATATATGAACGGTTTCAAAGGGATTCGAACCCTTGCTACCTGAGAGACAATCAGGCGTGTTGACCGCTACACTATGAAACCAAATGGGCTGTCTGTTTTTTGACGGTTGACATTTAAATCTGCCTCGTCGGGACAGATACCATATGATAGTGGACGGTACTGGTGTCGAACCAGTCCCTCCAGATCTTCAGTCTGGCGCTTCCACCGGGTTAGCTTACCGTCCTAAAAGACGGCTCTAAATCGTTCGATCATTTTTAATTCCTCTTTTTCCATTGATATTTCTCTTGTTTGCGATAAACAGGTGCCTGTTCTGTTTTCTCGCTATTAATTTAAACGGAAACGGTAGGGCTCGAACCTACAACCTCCCGATTAACAGTCGGGCGCTCTTCCATTGAGCTACGTATCCAGATTTTTGCATTAAAAAATCGCCTGTCGGTATTTACCTTCAGACGATTGCCATAAAAGTGATCACTTGTTGTAATATCACTCTAACATCGCAATCGTCCCCCAGTTTCATCCTTATAAGAATCTTTTGTATCTGCTATGACGGGGGCGTATATCAGCATACTAAGGGCATTATGGCGCACGAAACTAAACATATCTGATGCATATGTTTTCTGTTCATTAATGATATTGTTTAATCTTGCTTGCAACATAACTGCTCCTTTTGATTCTTTAGATAAGTGTTTAAAAAAAGTGCCGTCAACTATTTTTGTATACCAAAAATAATCGAACAGGCACTTTCGATGATTTAACTATAACGCATCAGAAAATGATTGTCAACACATTTTTAAAAATTTTTGCACAAAAAAATTATATAATCTCCTAAATTGTAGAATTCTACATTTTTAGTGATCACCACAATATATTAAAAACACCCCAGTACAGTTGTCCTGGGGTGTAATAAGTCGCATATGATTGTCCAAAGACGTAATACGTTGTGAAACAATTATCTCTTTGAGAACGATTAATGTTTTGAAAGCGCAGTATTTTCGGCATTTTCACTTCGAATTGCTGTTTACCTGTTGTGTACGGTAGAAAGCTCAGGACTACTGTACACAACTGGTGGCAACTTTATATCTGTTTTTTTCCAATACCTTTCGTCTTTACAAGCCGAAATTGTCGTACTCATTTATATTGCGATATTATTCACTATCGATTGAAATCGTCACATCTTCTTTTCCAAGCATTTTAGCAAGTTCATCTTCATTCTTATCTGTTATACGTCCAAGACGAGTATACGCCCAGGAATTAGAACCATAGAAAACAACGATCTGGTCACCTGAATACAGGACTATGTCTCCGGCTTCTGTCGTGGTCTGTATATCGTTTCGCGGAAGGCTCGTTCCTATAGAGCCGACCTGTTCAAACCCCCCGTACATGGACATCTGGATAGATAGCGGTTCTTTCGAAACAAGATCCATAAGTGCTTCCACCGATTCATTATCTTCCCACTCTACGGAAACTACTTCTCCATTTATCTTCAAAATCATCGTATCTGCCTCCTGCTCCGGTTCATTGTCTTGAACTATCTCTGTTTCACCAGCCTCAGATTCTGTCGTCACTTCGCCGGCTTCATTTACAGTTTCCGCATCCTCTGAGGCAGTTAATGTAACAAGTTCTGTTTCCTGTGATCCAGCCTGTGATTCCTTCGTAGTCTCAGTCTGTCCGCACGCAGTCACAGACACCAGCATCACTAATACGAATAAGATGACGCCTATTTTTCTTCCCTTATTCCAGAGCCCTTCCAAACTGATATGCTTCATCTTTCTCTGTATCCTTTCCGTCGGCCTCTCCCGGATCTGAGATTCCGCCGCAGAACAGTGATCCGGCAAACTCTGCCTTTTCAAAGCAGTCCACCCAGCCCTGAAGCCCGCTTACCGCTTTCTCAGGTACATACTCTTCATCCTCATAAGCCACGGAAAGCATATATACCTTGCGGAATCTATAATCAGAAGGATAAAGCGGATTCAGCCTGTCAAGCAGTGTCTTCATCTGCCCGCTCATCTCGTAGTAATAGATCGGTGTGGCAAAAACAAGCGTATCTGCATTTTTTACCTTCTCTGCAATTTCTATGGCATCGTCCTTCAGAACGCACTGCTGCGTCTTCTGGCAGGCAAGACAGCCGATACAAAAACCGATCTTCTTACCCTTAAGGCTGATATGCTCCACCTCATGTCCGGCATCCTTAGCACCTGCGATCAGCTGCTTTGTCAAGATATCCGAATTGCTCTTTGCCCGCAGGCTGGTTGAAATAACAAGCACCTTACTCATAATGACCTCCCTTACTGCAGATACTGCTCATAAAAACTCTGGAGCTTGTCAAAAGGAATATAGTCTTTATCGCCGCCATCATAAAGATCTGTATGTACTGCGTCAGGAATGATAAGAAGTTCCTTGTTGTCCGCATACTTACTGTCCTTCACCATATCAGAATATGCATCCTTTGAAAAATAGCAGGAATGCGCCTTCTCTCCATGTATCAGCAAAACTGCACTTCTGATCTCGTTACTGTATTTAAGGATTGGCTGATTTATGAATGACTCGCATCCGATCACGTTCCAGCCATCATTCGAATTAAGGCTTCTTACGTGATATCCGCGGTCTGTCTTGTAATAGTCATAGTAATCCTTCACAAAAAACGGAGCATCTTCAGGAAGAGGATCCACAACGCCGCCTGCACGCTTGTATTCACCTATCTTTAAGTCTTCAAGTCTCTGTGCGCAAATGGCTGCTCTCTGTTTATAACGGGCTTCTTCACTGTCTTCAGAATCAAAGTAGCCCTTTGCCCCTACTCTGGTCATGTCATACATGGTAGATGCTACGGTAGCCTTGATCCTGGTATCAAGTGCCGCGGTATTGATCGCCATTCCGCCCCATCCGCAGATTCCCAGAATGCCGATCCTGTCAGGATCCACCTTTTCATTCAGGGAGAGAAAATCTACCGCCGCCATAAAATCCTCCGTATTGATATCAGGTGAAGCCATATATCTCGGATATCCTCCGCTCTCACCCGTAAAGGAAGGATCAAAAGCTATCGTCAGAAATCCCCTCTCAGCCATAGTCTGTGCGTACAGGCCGGAACTCTGTTCCTTTACTGCTCCAAAAGGTCCGCTTACGGCTATTGCAGGAAGTTTTCCTTCAGCATTCTTGGGAACATACATGTCAGCTGCCAGCGTGATTCCGTAACGATTCACAAAAGTCACCTTGCTGTGATCTGCCTTATCGCTCTTCGGGAAAGTCTTATCCCATTCCTGTGTAAGATTCAGTTCCTCTTTCTTTATCATCGTGATTACCTCCACTTCTACCGGTCTGCCTGCTTCATTTCCTTTTCCGTGGTACGGATCAGAAAATCCAGGCAATCGACCTTCCTTCCGCTCTCGTGCAGCTCATCCATCAGCCTGCACCGGTCTTTCCTCATCATTTGCAGGGCACCTGCCATGTTTCCGGATTCACACATCCTTATGACGTCCTCAGTTGTTTTTTTGCAGCAACCCGCATCGGACAGGTTTTGCTTCAATCGTTTCAGATCCATGGTATTCCTCACATCCTGCATAGATTCTTTTCTTTACAGTTTCTATCATAAACGCTTGAACGAATCCTCGCTAATGGTTATAATGAATATCGTGATATGCCGTTTTGGAATATCAACGATAGTATGAAAGGATGATCCTCATGGAAATAAAAACCCTTAGATACTTCCTTGCCGTTGCAAGGGAAGAAAATATGACACGTGCTGCACAACTTCTGCATGTCACACAGCCTACGCTTTCAAAGCAATTGAAAGCCCTTGAGGATGAACTGGGAAAGAAGCTCTTTACCCGTCACAGTTTCAGCATCCGTCTGACGGATGAAGGCATCCTTCTTCGGAACCGTGCAGAAGACCTGATCAGCATGGCTGATAAGATCGAGCAGGAATTCGTATCCCTTGATGACATCACCGGAGGCGAACTATACCTCGGTCTTGCGGAATCCTATCAGATTAAATATCTTGCGAGAGTTATAAAAGAATTCAAGACACGCTATCCGAACCTTCATTACCACATCACAAGCGGCGATACAGAACAGATTGCAGACAAACTCGACAAAGGACTGCTGGATTTTCTTGTTCTGGCTGAATATCCTGACAGTCGTAAATATGAATATATTGAATTCCCGGAAAGTGATAAGTGGGGGCTTGTGATACCTGAAGATGATCCTCTCGCAAAGAAGAAGACGATCCGTGCAAAAGATCTGGTCGGATTGCCTCTCTTCTGTTCCGAACAGGCATGGAATAATGAGATTAAAGAGTGGGCCGGAGCATCATTTCCTGAAATGAAGCTGGAGGGATCCTTCCGTCTTTCCTATAACGGTTCCATCTTTGCAAAAGAAGGTCTCGGATATCTGCTGACGTTTAACCACCTTATCGATACTTCTGAAGGCAGTGGTCTTGTGTTTCGTCCGCTCACACCAACAGCGGAAACGAAACTTTATATTGCCTGGAACCGTTATCAGACTTTCACACCGATTGCCGAAAGATTTCTTGAACAGTTGCAGCAGTCATTTTCAGACAAGGCCTCCGATTTGTCTTAGTACATGAAATTAAAAGATAAAAGGCCATGCCCTCATCCCGGCAAATTTGAATTTACGCACAATACATACAAATAGTTCCTTGTGACAGTTTAAAACCATTATTTTCATAGAATTTGGAAGCAGGTGCATATTCACTGGTGTAAAGGACAACTCCAGCATATCCTGATTCCTTACTATAATCTAATAGTGTCTTCAACAATTGCCTACCTATACCTTGGCCCTGTCTTTCAGGTAAAACTGCCATTTCGTTGATATATATTTCTTTTTTACTTCCTGATATCTTACATAATGCAAATATACATCCAGTTACCACGTCATCTTCTTCATACACATATCCTACAAATTTTTTCTGCTCGTAATAATCCAATAAGTATTCCTTTGCATTATCAGGGTTCCAATCAATTCCCCAATATTCTATAGGAAATGCCTTAGCATATATCACTCCACACTGTTGCAAATCTTCCTCTTTCATTTCTCTTATCATAAAAATGTCACCTCTATCATCAAAATCATCCTCTGTAAGCTTTTTTTATCCAATACCCCCGTACAACATTATCTTAAACTATTAAATCCCCGTCACCCTACACTCAATAGATTCATCACCATAGTGGTCATGATGTCTTTTTCCTTGGGGTCAGACTCAGCTATCATGAGAGTAATAGCTACAAGAGCGCCGTCACTGACTACCTTATGTCCCTCTCTAAAAAGTGCATTATTCCTGTTTAGAAATTCAAGGAATAAAGAAGCTGCTATTCGTTTGCAGCCGTCTGCGAAAGGGTGATCCTTAATCATAAAATACAAAAGATTGGCTGCTTTCTCTTCCAAAGAAGGATAAACTTCTCCCCCAAATACATCCTGATATACAGCAGCCAGAATACCTTCAATCTTGCCCGGTTCCTTCTCAACTCCGAAGACATCTGATTTGAAGCTATCTTCCATGCGGTCAACCATAGCGCGACAGTCAGCATAAGTTATCCTGTATATAGGCTGATTTCCTTCCGGCTTCTCCAGTGACTGATGATCATATTGGTCAAGTAAAGTCAGAGCCTGAGTATACAGGTTTACCGCCTTTAAAACCTCATCCGAGTCACTTTCAATGGCAGTAGCCAGCATCTTTGCCTGGATTTCCACAGTCTTTTGTAAGGCCTCGAGGCGTTTGTCATTTACTGCATAGCCCTTAATGATATAATCCTTCAAAACCTTATTGGCCCAGCGTCTGAATTCAATGCCCCTCTGGGACTTGACGCGATAGCCGACAGAAATAATCATATCCAGATTATAGTATTCAATATTTCTTTCGACATCTCTTCCGCCTTCATTTTGAACTGTCGCAAAATTTGCGACAGTTGAATTGTCTAATTCTTCCTTCAAAGCATTATTGATATGCTTGCCAATTGTCTTAACATCTCTGCCAAACAGCTCTGCCATCTGGTTCCTGTTTAGCCATACAGTATCCTGATTGACTTCTACGTTAAGGGTTATTTCCCTATCTTCCGTTTCAAATAATACAATTTCATTTTCTTTAGCCATATTCATCCCCCCATTATTTCTCGCTGATGCCATTCTCATTAAGTTTACGCTGCATCTCAACATAATACGAAAGCAGCCTGAGCACATATGGGGGAGCATTCCTATGACCCAGTTCCCACTCAGTCATCGTCCTATAGGGAATCTCGAACTTCTTGCAGAATTCCTTACGATTTAAGCCGGTAGTCTCTCGTAATTCTTTCATTTTTACACTAAACAATTCATCTGACATAGCATTTCTCCCTTCACAGTTTTACTCATTGAGTATATGATAACACATATCCCGCGTTTACACAATGAGTATATTTATGAAGAGATCATTTTTTTGTCAAACGTAGTTTGGGGGTAGTCAGAACATGTAGCCTCGGCAAGATATGCCCGCATATGCGCCATTCTTCAAGGTCTTATAGGAGGGTCTGCTGCGTGGAGCCGTGGCAAACGAACAGTACTCTTATCATAACCCTATAATCCTCTGTTTCTCGGGGTTTTCCCCAAATAAACGGCATTTTTACTCATCATTTCATGTCAAACCATGCCAAACTATACTATCGCTTTTGGGCAAAAAAATACCCCAGAAAGGTATTCTTTCCGGGGTGAAAATACGATATTTTCGGGCTTTGTCGGCTCTCTGATTATCTCTTGCTGAACTGAGGAGCACGACGAGCGGCCTTTAAGCCGTACTTCTTTCTCTCTTTCATTCTTGGGTCTCTTGTTAAGAAACCTGCCTTCTTTAATGTTGGTCTGAACTCATCAGAATCAACCTTAAGTAATGCTCTTGCGATACCGTGACGAACTGCACCGGCCTGACCTGTTGTACCGCCGCCGCGAACGTTAACGATAACGTCATACTTGTCAAGTGTATCTGTTGCAACGAGTGGCTGACGAACGATAACCTTTAAGGTCTCAAGTCCGAAATACTCGTCGATATCTCTTTTATTAATTGTAATCTTACCCTTACCAGGTACTAAGTTAACTCTTGCAACGGAACTTTTTCTTCTTCCTGTTCCATAATACTTTGTTGCTGATTTAGCTGCCTTTGCCACTTTACCTTACCTCCTAATTAGAATGTTAAAGCTTCCGGCTTCTGAGCCTGATGCTTGTGATCCGGTCCTGCATAAACGAATAACTTCTTGTACATATCTCTTCCGAGAGGTCCCTTTGGAAGCATTCCCTTAACTGCGAACTCAAGTACTCTTTCCGGATGCTTATCTAACATTTCCTTTAAAGAAGTCTCTCTTACACCACCAACATAATCTGAATGCTGGAAGTATACCTTCTGGTTCATCTTCTTACCTGTAACCTTAATCTTCTCAGCGTTAACGATGATTACATAATCACCTGTATCAACGTTAGGTGTGAAGATTGGCTTATTCTTACCTCTTAATACCTTTGCTACTTCGGATGCTAAACGTCCTAATGTATATCCTGTAGCATCAACTACATACCACTTTCTTTCAATCTCTGCCGGCTTTGCAACATAAGTTCTCATGAAAGTTACCCTCCTATTTTAAATTTACATAAATTAACTTCTCGTTCGAATGTAAATCAAATGGAAATGTCCGAAACCACCCGATTATTAACCGAACAACTGTCTATCTATAATAAGCGCATGCTCGGGGCTAATCAAGCATACGTCTACTTCACGTCAGACTAATACATTATAGTACACGAATCCTAGTGTGTCAATAATTATTTACGATTTTCTTCACCTGTGTACTCAATTGAAATGAGTACAAGTCCCTGAGGCGGAGCAGTAGGACCTGCCGCCTCTCTATCCTTGGCTTCAAGAATCGCAGGGATATCCGAAGGCATAAGATCGTGTGAACCAACCTTCAGAAGCGTGCCTGCAATGATACGCACCATATTATATAAAAATCCGTTACCCTTAATTCGTAAGGTAATTAGATCACCGTCACGTGTTACAGAGCACTCATATATGGTCCTGACTCTCGTATTAACCTGCGCCTTAACCGCTGAAAAGCTCGTAAAGTCATGTTCGCCGATAAAATATCCTGCAGCCTCATTCATCGCAGGAACATCAAGTTCATAATAATACGTATAAGTAAAATTCTTTAATAAAGTGTCCGGAAACTTACGATTAAGAATCCTATACTCATATGTCTTAATTGACGATGCGTATCTTGGATGAAAGTCTTCCGGAACTTCACACGAATCCTGAATTATTATATCGGAAGGAAGCCTCTGATTGAGAGCATAAGCAAACTTATCGGCAGCCA
>JAEEGJ010006622.1_pt1 | contig 34446 bp, 26 predicted proteins | sample 8958761 | NCBI WGS metagenome assembly JAEEGJ01 (sample SAMN16246546, study PRJNA631951) | gut metagenome | biome: gut microbiome; feature: rumen; material: RS-attached | host: Bos | place: Iran: Karaj | collected 2018-10
CTCCATGACGGTCTTGTGCTCCCGCTTGGCGCCCTTGAGCATCTTGTCCTCGCCAGTGTCCCCGTCAGAGGACAGGTGGCCCACGTCGGTGATATTCATCACACGCTTCACGTTGTAGCCCGCGTAGCGCAGGTACTTTTCCAGCACGTCCTCCATCATGTAGGTGCGCAGGTTGCCGATGTGGGCATAGTGATACACTGTGGGCCCGCAGGTGTACATCTTCACCTGCTCCGGGTGATTGGGCACAAAGAGCTCCTTCTTGCGGGTGAGAGAATTGTACAGGTACATAATAATCAAACTCCTTCCGGTATGGTATGGGCTGGCGTCTCGACAGCCCGAACGTATCTGTTTCGGTGGGGTTCGGGGCGTCGGGGACGCCGCCCCTACAGCCCTCCGTGTCGGTCGTGGAAGGGCCGATGCCCACATTGGCCCCTACGAAAAATACGCCCCCGGATTGAATCCAATCCAGAGGCGAATAATCGCGGTTCCACTCTGCTTTGTTGCTTTGGCACTGACGCGGCCTCACGGGGTCTCCCCATCGCTCCCGGACGCACTTCCCCGCCCTCCTGCCGCCCTCGCTTCCAGCCGATGACGAGGGCTCTCTGGGGCAATTCCCTGCGGGTACTCTTTCCGATCCACGCGACTATTCTGTTTTCGGGGGTATTTTAGCAGATTCTGCCCGTGCTGTCAATCCCCTTTTTCCGGGACGCAAGCAACAGCTTTTTCGCAGGCGCAAACGACAGCGGGCGGCCAAAGCTCCCCTGCCAAGGGGAGGTTTTGGGACGCGGGGCGTCCCAAAAAGGACTCACTTTGTTTCAGCGGGCGCCGCCCCCTACGGGCGGGGTGGACAGCTTTTCAATGTTTTCAAATGCAATTTGAAAACACCGCAAATTGTCAATTGTCAATTCTTAATCCTCAATTCTCACCTGGCACCTGGCACCTGTCCCCTGTCAACTCTCCCGCAGGAAGGGCAGGGCGCCCATGTCGGTGATCTGGCTCCGGCTGAGGGCGAACAGGCCGTTTTCCGGGAAGAAGTACAGCAACAGAGCCGTCTTTTCGTTGGCCCAGGCGTGACAAACAAACAGCTCCTCGTCAAAGCTGCCCGAGGGCTTGCCTAGAATTTGGATTGCCTCCTCCGCCGTCATGCCGGTCCGGATGCCCTTGGGGCTTTCAAAGGATACGTTCTCATCCAGCGTACCCGCGTACAGATCCTTTGCCCCGGAAAGGAAAACTCCCGTGCTCGGGGCATCATCCATATCGTCGAAGAAACTCCAATCCGTAGAAGGGGGCACGTTCTTGTCTGATTCCGAATTATCACTGGTGCTTCTTCCCGAATAGTCGGAATACAAAACGGCCGTAGTATGTACTGTCTCGGTTTGGTCCGGGCTATAGCTCGTGTATGGCTGCAGACGGGATTTCCAGATCTCTTCCATACCACCTATCGAGCCGCTCCCCATCCATCCAATCTCTTCCAGATCCTTGATAGAGACGGCAGAAAGGCGAATCTCACCGGAATGCTCTCCCACCCGGACCGTCAATTCGTCCACCTGATCCGGGTCCGCCTTATCTTCCTTTCCGGTTTCAAAGGACAGTCCGTTGATCGGACGGTCCATCCAGTTTGTGGGGCGCTTGACCCGTTCGATGGCGTTATAGTCGGAAAAATCCACGGAAAGCATCACCTGCTCCACTTCTCCAGCGGACTTCAATGCCTCTGCAAAAAGCTCAGTAAAGTCCAGGCTAACCCGCTGCAGCAGAAGCTGTTCCCGGTCGATTTCCACCGCGACTCCAAACTTCATCTCTCCCGCGTTGGGTATGGCCGGCAGGCCTCCCACGCTGAGCTGGGTGAGTTGGGCAGCGGACTCGGCGCGCAGCAAAGAGGAGCTCTTGCCGCTCAGATCCACTACCGTGCGCAGAACATAGGCCGCCTCTGTTTCCTCCAGTTCCCAAGCAGCCTCCGGGTCAAACAGTGCCTGGAACAAGTCGCCCACAGCGGTTCCCAGTCCTGCCTCTTTGATGGGAACGCGCTCGGTAAAAGCCGGCAATGTAAATCTGCTGTCGGAGTCGCTGTTGCAATAGTATAGGGCGGCCCCTTCCTCCGCGTCCCGGAAGTATAAATCAAGGGTATCATCCATTATAGCTTGTTTCAGCTTCATCGACAAATGCATGGCAAAAGGGAAAAACATCATTTCTCCATCCAAGGAGAGCGTCTCCTTCATTCCATCCGCCGCAGCTTCCAGGGCAATGTGGACGGAAGCCCCGGAAACAGCTTTCAAATTCTCGGAACAGCGGGCAAGAATCCCCGCCGGCTCCGACAGCGGAGCGATTTCCGGCTGGGGCGCCGTCGTCGCGGGTTGGGAGGACTGCTCTGTCGGAATCGTTTCCAGCAGCGGCACGACAAGCATTCCGCAGGCGCTCAAGCTCAGCAGCAGCGCAATCAGCAGCAGGATCGCTGTAATTTTTCTCATCTCATTTTCTCCCTATCACAAGTCGCCTGACTCTTGCTTCTTACTTTTTACATCTTACTTCTCAATTCTCACTTCTCACATGCTTCCGGATGGCGGCGTCAATGTCGGCGCAGCACCTGTGCAGAGCAACCAGCTTGCCGGAGCTGTCCAGGAAGCAGTGCTCGGAGCTGCCGGTGCAGGCCAGCTCGCCGGTGGTCTCGTTGTACATTTCATAGGCCACCTTCAGCACCGCGCCGTTATATTTCTCGATAGACACCCGAACCCGAACCCGGTCGTCAAAGCGGGTGGGGCGGCGGTATTTGCAGCTCACGCCCACCACCGGGGATTGCAGGTCACGGGCCTCCATTTCCGCAAAGCTGGCGCCGATTTCGTCCAGGAAATCCACCCGGGCCTCCTCCATCCAGCGGATGTAGTTGGAGTGGTGGACAATGCCCATCTTGTCGGTTTCGTAGTAGTGAACCTTGTGTACGTACTCGAACATAGAATCTCCTCCGGGTTTCCCCGTCTGTCATTGCGCGCCGGCGAACGACGTCACCGGTGCAGCAATCCGCGCCTTCCGTTCCCTACGGGCTCTGAGCGCCGAAGCCTGAACCGTGGCGCATGGTGTGCGCCGCTACGGAGTCCTCGCATCCTCCGTCCCCCATTTCCTGTTGCCTCGACGGCCAATCAGGCAATAGTTGAATAGGCAATAGGGAATAGGGGAGGCAAGGCGGCAGTTTGTCGTACTCCTATTGCCTATTGCCTGATGCCTATTGCCTTTTCTTCAGATCCAGCACGTCCCAGTTTTTCATAAAATACTCCACGCCGGAGTAGATGGTGGGCAGGACAATGACCAGAACCATGACCCAGTTAATCCAGTCATAATTGTGGACGATGATCCAGTCATAGGCGGCGATCCAGATGCAGAGGGCCACCATGGTGGAGAAGGTCTTCACCTTGCCGGACCAGCCGGCGGCAATGACCCGGCCCTTCTGCACGGCGATCAGCCGCAGGCCGGTGACGGCGAACTCCCGGGTCAGGACGATCATCAGCGCCCAGGCGGGCATCAGGTTCCACTGGCAGAAGATGCACATGGCGGAGATCACCAGCAGCTTGTCCGCCAGGGGGTCCAGGAACTTGCCGAAGTCGGAAACCTGGTTGTACTTCCGGGCGATCTGCCCGTCCACAAAGTCGGTGAGGCTCGCCAGGATGAAAATGCCCAGGGCCAGCCACTTGAGCCAGAGATGATCGGGGCTCAGAAGAAAGGTCAGCATAAAGGCCGGGATCATGGCCACCCGGACCAGGGTGATTTTGCTTGCAGTTGTCATGGTGTTACCTCCCTGCCGATCAAATCGCCGTCTTCGGCGCCAAGGATCAGCACTTGTACAAATTCTCCGGGCCGGTGCTCCTGCTCGGATTTAAAGCGGACAGTCCCGTCAATGCCCGGGGAGTCCGCGTAGCTTCTGCCGTAGTAGTACGTGCCGTCCCAGTCCTCCACCAGTACCTCCAGGGTCTGATCGAAGCGGGCGGCGTTGTATTCATCCAGCACGGCGGACTGGAGCTCCGCGATGTAGTCCGCCCGGCGCTGGGCGGATTCTGAATCCGGGAAGTCCATCTTCGCTGCGGGGGTTCCCTCCTCCGGGGAGAAGACAAAGGCCCCCACCCGTTCCAGCTTCCAGCGGCGGAGGAAGTCGCAGAGCTCCTCGAACTCCGCCTCCCCCTCTCCGGGCAGACCGGCAATCAGGCTGGTGCGGAGCACCAGGCCGGGAATCCGGTCCCGGAGCTTGGCAAACAGCTCCTCCAAATAAGCCCGATTGCCCCGGCGGTTCATCCGCTTCAGGATGCCGTCGTTAACGTGCTGGATGGGAATGTCCAGATACTTGACGATCTTGGGCTCCCGGGCCACGGTGTCGATGAGCTCGTCGGTGATCTCGTCGGGGTAGGTGTAGTGGACCCGGACCCAGTGGATCCCGTCGATTCGGCACAGCCGCCGCAGGAGCTCCGGCAGTTTCCGTTCCCCATAGAGGTCGATGCCGTAGCGGGAGGTATCCTGGGCCACCACGATCAGCTCTTTCGTGCCGCCCTCGGCCAGACGCTCCGCCTCGGCCACCACGTCCTCCAGCTTCCGGCTGCGGAACTTGCCCCGGAGCTTGGGAATCACGCAGAAGGCGCAGTGGTTGTCGCAGCCCTCGGCGATTTTCAGATAGGAATACCAGCCCGGGGTGGTCAGCACCCGTCCCGTCTCCTCCACGGGGGCGTGGATGGAGCCGAACTCGGAGACCTGCTTCCCCTCCAAAACCTGTTTGGCCGCGGAAACCACGTCGTAGTAGCTGCCGGTGCCCAAAACGCCGTCCACCTCGGGCAGCTCCGTCAGAATCTCCTGCTGATAGCGCTGGGCCAGGCAGCCGGTGACCAGAATCTTCCCCACCATGCCCTGGGCCTTTTTCTGGCCCACGGCGATAATGTTGTCAATGGCCTCGCTCTTGGCGGCGTCGATAAAGCCGCAGGTGTTGACCACCACCAGATCCACGTCCTCCGGCTCCGGGCGGATCTCAAAGCCCGCCTGGGCCATCAGATACATCATCTGCTCGCAGTCCACCTGATTCTTGGCGCAGCCGAGACTGATAAAGGATACAGTTTGCGACATGGCAACCTCCGTGTATGAGTTATGATTCCGCTGACGCGGAAGTTATGAGCGCAGTGCGCGTTATGATTCCGCGGCGCGGAAGTTATGAGCGCCGATGCGCGTTATGATTCCGCTGGCGCGGAAGTTATCAGCGCGTTGCGCGTTATGATTCCGCTTGCGTGTTATGAGTACGCTGCGCGTAAACGGACGTAGGGACGGCACTCTGCCGTCCGGCATTCGGAACGAATGCAATTTGCCGAAGGCAAATCCAACCAGGTTTCCACAACGGACCCGGTCCCGTAGCGCACAAGTGTGCACCGCTGCGGAAATATGTGCGGCAGACGCGGACGGCAGAGTGCCGTCCCTACAGGCGGGTGCGTGCGGGGAGCGGGCGGACAAGCGCTGCTTGTCGCTACCCTGTAAACTTTCCCGCAGGGCAATCATCACTTTGCCGCCAGGCAAATCATCACTTGCGGCGTCAGCCGCAATCATCACTTGCGGCGTCAACCGCAATCATCACTTGCCCCTAAGGGCAATCATCACTTTTCACCCGCTCCAGCGCCTCCCGGACCTCACTCCAGGAATAACCCCGTCGGACGGCCGCCTGGGCGGCGCTGCGGAGGGCTTTCTCGTCCGGGTCCTCCCCCAGACGCTTTTGCAGAAAGTCCCGCAGGGCGTCGGACATATCCGGCACCCCGGCCAGAGCCTCCTCCCAGTACTGCCGGGGGATGCGCTTGGCGTAGAGCATCTGCTTGATGCGCTCGGCACCGTAGCCGCGGCTCACGCCGCGGCTGACGATTTGACGGGCCGTTTCGGCGTCGTCCAAAAGATTCAATTCCTCCAGCCAGCGGACGGCGTTCTCCGCGTCCGCCGGGCTCTCCCCTTTTTGGGTCAGCCGCTGGGCCAGGTCCCCCTTGGACACTGCGGCGGCGGAGATGATCCGCACCGCCCGCTGTTTGGCGGAGGCGGCGGAGTTAGCGGCCTCCAGGGCAGCAAGGTCCGCCTCTGTCAGTTCCTTTCCCGGGAAAAGCCCCCGCTCCGCAGCGACGGCAGGCAGCAGCTTGACGGTCGAGCCGTCGTCAAAGACCACAACGGTTCTTGCACCGGGCCTTTTGGGAGGAAGGATTGCTTGGATTGTTCTGGACATTGCAGCCTCCGGTGGAAATGCAAAATGCAGAATGCAAATAAAACGAATGGGGATTCGGGCGGCAGAGTGCCGTTCCAACGGGACATTTGCCGTTCCTGCCGTAGGGACGAGCAGCGCTCGTCCGGCATTCGGAACGAATGCAATTTGCCGGAGGCAAATCCAGCCGGGTTCAGACAAAGTACAAGGCAGGATCGCCCTGGCGGGCGATTGTTCGCTGATGGCGAACCGGGCGGCCGGTAACCGCCGCCCCTACGGGGTACGCGGGCGCCAATGACCGCTCCTGCGGGCTACGCGGGCGGCCGATGACCGCCCCTGCGGGCTCTGAACCCGCGTCTCCCGTCCCCTATTGCCTGGTGCCTATTGCCTAAAATCACAGCTCGTCGTCAAAGCCCTCGGCGCTGACGCTGACCGCCCGGTCGGCAGCCTCGGCGGGAGCGCTGGCGCTGCCGGGACGGGCCACGGCCTCGGCCAGCTTGGCCCGGACCTGGGCCTCCACATCGTCGGCAATCTCCGGGTTGTCCATCAGGTACTTCTTGACGCTGTCCTTACCCTGGCCGATGCGCTCGCCGTTCATGGAGAACCAGGAGCCGGCCTTCTGGACGATGTCGAAGTCCACGGCCATATCCACCAGCTCGCCCCACTTGGAGATGCCCTCGCCGAACATGATGTCAAACTCGGCCTGGCGGAAGGGAGGCGCCACCTTGTTCTTCACGACCTTGACCCGGACGTGGTTGCCCACCACGTTGCCGCCCTCCTTGATGCCCTCCACACGGCGCACGTCCAGACGCACGGAGGCGTAGAATTTCAGGGCGTTGCCGCCGGTGGTGGTCTCGGGGTTGCCGTACATGACGCCGATCTTCATACGAAGCTGGTTGATAAAGATGACCACGCAGTTGGTCTTGGCGATGGTGCCCGCCAGCTTCCGGAGGGCCTGGGACATGAGCCGGGCCTGGAGGCCCACAAAGGTGTCGCCCATCTCGCCCTCGATCTCCTGCCGGGGCACCAGGGCCGCCACAGAGTCCACCACCACAGCGTCCACCGCGCCGGAGCGCACCAGGGCGTCGGTGATCTCCAGGGCCTGGTCGCCGGTGTCGGGCTGGGAAACCAGCATGGAGTCGATGTCCACGCCGATGGCCTTGGCGTAGACGGGATCCAGGGCGTGCTCCGCGTCCACGAAGGCCACCTCGCCGCCCATCTTCTGGGCCTGGGCCAGGATGTGCAGGGCAAGGGTGGTCTTGCCGGAGGATTCGGGGCCGTAGATCTCGATGATGCGCCCCTTGGGCACGCCGCCCACGCCCAGGGCCGCGTCCAGGGCCAGGGAGCCGGTGGGAATGGATTCGATATTCAAGGCGGGCCGGTCGCCCATACGCATGACCGCGCCCTTGCCGAAGCTCTTTTCGATCTGCTTCAGGGCGGTTTCCAGGGCCTTTTTCTTGTCCTCAGCCGGAGTCGGAGTTTCATAGGTGGGTTTCTTGGTAGCCATATTCAAAACCTCTCTTGTTTTAGGATGGTAGTATACTATATTATAAATTGTCCCATTAACAGGGCGGCTTTAAGGAATAGGTAATAGGGAATAAGTAATAAGTGAACGGAAATTGTGTGGGCGGGGACGCTGTTTAAGTAATAGGTAATAGGGAATAAGGAATAAGTGAACGGAAATTGTGCGGGCGGGGACGCTGTTTAAGTAATAGGTAATATGGAATAAGTAATAGGTGGACGGAAATTGTGCGGGCGGGGACGCTGTTTAAGTAACAGGTAATATGGAATAAGTAATAGGTGGACGGAAATTGTGCGGGCGGGGAGGCGGAGCGATGTGGGCATCGCTCCCTACGGACGGGGGGACGAGCGATACCCATAAAGGGCACAGGTGCTCGCCCCTACGGGCGGGGTGCGTGTGGGGGGACGAGCGATACCCATGAAGGGCACAGGTGCTCGCCCCTACGGTTCGTTTCCTACTTATTACTTATTACTTGTCACTTGTGCCTTCCTCTCCGTACTGAGCCAGAACCGCGCGGGTGATGCCACTGTTGTCTTGCTTCCATTCCAGGATGGTGAAGCCGGCGGACTCCAGGATCGCGCCTACGGCGGGGTCCTGGCCCATGCCGAACTCAAAGGCAATGCTGCCGCCGGGGCGCAGGGCCGGGGTGAAGTTGCGGACGATGGCCCGGTAGAAATCCAGGCCGTCGTGGCCGCCGTGGAGGGCCAGGTGGGGCTCATAGTCCCGGACGGAGGCGTCCAGCTGCTCCATCTCCGCCGTGGTGACGTAGGGCGGGTTGGAGACGATCAGATCAAACTTGCCCAGAAAGGGCGCGGCGGGCTTTTTGGCGTCCACCTGGACGCAGCTCACCCGGCCCCCCAGGTGCAGATCGGCCACGTTCTTCTTGGCCACCCGCAGGGCGTCCATGGAAACATCCGCCAGGGTCAGCTTGGCGTCCTTGACCCGCCGGGCCAGGGCCAGACCGATGCAGCCGGAGCCGGTGCAGAGATCCAGGATCCGGGGATTCTGGGGCAGGAACAGGGCCTTCTTGATGGCCAGCTCCGTCACCGCCATGGTATCGTCCCGGGGGATCAGCACATCGGGGGTCACGGTGAGGGTCATATCGGCGAAATCCCACTGGCCCAGGATATAGGCGGTGGGCTCCCCGGTGATATGGCGCTGGACGAAGTTCTCCACCCGGGCGCAGATCTCCTCGGAGGCGTAGAGGCTGCGATCCGCGATCAGCGCCTCCTGGGTCTTGCCGGAGGCCGCGCAGACCAATTCCCGGGCAATATTGCCCGCATAGATCCCCTCAGTGGGCAGCAGGGCCTTTCTTGCGTCCAGGTACAGGTCGGCGTAGGTCTTTACCATTTGTCGCTCCCCTCCTGGGTGGGCAGGACCAGCTCCAGGGCGCGAATGGCCACCTCGATCATGGAGTCGTCCGGCTCGTTGGTCGTAAAGTTCTGGAACCACATCCCCGGCGCAGTCAGCAGGCGGGTAAAACGGTTGTCATAGCGGCCCACCAGACGGTTGATCTCATAGCTGATGGACACCACCAGGGGCAGCATGACCAGGAGCTTGAGCCCCATCATCAGCAGATTGTAGAGCACCCGGCTGTTCTGCTGCAGCTCCCGCAGGCCGGGGATCCAGGCGTTGAGCACGGCGGAGAGCACCGTGAACAGGAGGATGGACAGGGCCATCACCACAAAGAGGAAGCTGGTGCCGCAGCGGGGATGCTTGCGGGTCATGGTGCGGACGTTCTCCACCGTCAGAGGCAGCTTCGCCTCGTAGCAGCGGATGGTCTTATGCTCGGCGCCGTGGTAGGAAAACACCCGGCGCATATCTTTCATTCTGGAAATGAGGATCATATAGCCCAGGAAGATCACGATGCGGAACAGGCCCTCCGCCAGATGCTGGAGCACCACGCCGCAGCCGGTGAGCCGCTGGAGCAGATTGCCCAGCAGCATGGGCAGCAGGAAGAACAGCAGCAGGGAGAAGCCCAGGCCCAGGATCACCGCGAAGGTCACCACCACGGACATGAATTTCTCGCTGCCCAGCTTCTTTTCCAGCCACTGATCCAGCTTGGAGGGCTCCTCATTGGTCTGGCCGTCGTCCAGATCGGCCTTCTCCGCCGACCACATCAGCGACTTGACGCCGGAGATCATGGAGCCGCCGAAATTGACGATGCCCCGGATCATGGGCCAGGTGAGGATGCCGGTCTTTTTCTTGAGGGGGTCCAGCTTTTCGACCAGCCCCTCCTTGGGGCTGCGGACCACGATGGCCTGGCTCTCCGGCCCCCGCATCATAATCCCCTCGATCAGAGCCTGACCGCCGATCATCGTCTTGAATTTTTCCTGAACGGGACAGCTTTCCTTGGACACAGGCAGTCCCTCCCTTCTTCTGGAATGCATAATGCATAGTGCATAATGCATAATTATCTTGTCACGTATTTTGCATTTTGAATTTTGCATTTTGTATCTTGCATTCTCACCGAGTTCCGACGACGCAACCGGGTCCGAACAAAGCACACGGCTGGATCGCCCTGCGGGCGATTGTTTGCTGCGCAAACCGGACGACCAATGGTCGCCCCTACTGTGGGGTGCGGTATTTGGTAGATGGTACCGCAAGCTGGCGGCCAATGGCCGCCCCTACGGCGGAGTGCGGTATTATGCATTATGCATTATGCATTATGCATTGTGCATTATGCATTACGCACTTTGCATTTTGCATTTTGCACTTTGCATTTTGCATTTTCACTGCGTTACCGGCAGCGATACCGTCACCAGGCAGCCGCCGCCGGGGGCGTTCTCCAGGGTGAGGGTGCCGCCGTGGAGCTCCACGATCTGGTCGCAGACAGCCAGGCCGATGCCGGAGCCGCGAACCTTGGAGCTGCCCTTATAGAACTTCATCTTCACGTGGGGCAGCTCGTCCTCCGGGATACCGGGGCCGTAGTCCCGGATCCGGGTGACGATCCGATCCTCCTCCAGACCCATGGACACGGTGATCCGCTTGCCCTCGCCGCCGTGCTTTGCGGCGTTATCCAGGATGTTCAAAAACACCTGGCGCATCCGCTCCGGGTCGCAGGAGATCTCCGGGATGTCCTCGTCGGAGGCCTCGTATTCCAGGGTGATCCCCTCCTGGCGCAGGCGGCTGCCGTACATATAGATCATATCCTCGAAGTCCGCCCGCAGGTCGCAGCTGCGGACGTTCAAGGTGAAGCGGCCGTCCTGGATCCGGGTGAATTCCAGCAGCTCCTCCACCATGGAGGTCAGCCGCTTGGCCTCGCCCAGGATGATGGTGATGCCCCGCTTGGTCTCCTCCGGATCCGCGTCGCCCTCCAGCAGGGTCTCCCCCCAGCCGGTGATGGCGGTCAGGGGCGTGCGGAGCTCATGGGACACCGAGGACACAAACTCGGACTGCATCCGCTCCGCCTGGCTGATCTTGGCGGACATATCGTTGATGGTATCGGCCAGCTCGCCGATCTCATCGTCAAATTTCTTCTGGATCCGGACGCCGTAGCTGCCGGCGGCGATACGCTTGGCGGTCTCGGTGATCTCGCCCACAGGCTCCAGCACGGAGCGGACGTACATCCGGTTGCTGGCGTAGACCAGCAGCAGCGCGCCCAGGGCAAAGCCCACGGGCAGCAGCAGGCCCACCAGGATAAAGCGATCCGCGTTGCGGGTGCTGGTGACAAAGCGCAGCACCCCAACCACCTGGCCGTCCGCGTAGATCATGGGCGTAGCCACAGACATGATCCGCTCGCCGGTGGAGGGGTTCTCCCCCACGAAGTAGACGTTGGTCTTGGTCTCCAGCGCCTTGCTGACCTCGTTGGTGCGGACGGTCTCCTCGGCAAACAGGCCGTAGGAGGAAGCCAGAACCTCCCCCTTGCTGCCCACGAACTGCAGCTCCAGCCGATCCCGGCCGGCGTAGTTCTGCACCAGCTGGACGCAGGAGTCATAGCACTCGCTGTAATCCAGGTTCAGATAGTTCCGCAGGAAGGCCGCCGTGGTGTTGGCCTCCGCCTCCAGGCCGGAGCGCATGGTGGAGTAGGTGTAGGCTCCGTTTGCCACGGAAAACGCCGCGCCCAGCAGGATGACAATCACTGCCATCAGGCCCAGGATGCTGCGCAGCCAGCGCTGGCGAATGCCGCTGGCAAAGCCCCGCTTTTTCCGTTTTTCTTCCCGAAGCGCCTGCTTCTGTTCCGGGTTTTTCAAGCTCAGGCACCCCATTTATAGCCGAAGCCCCAGACCGTGGTGATGAAGGTGGGGTTGGCGGTATCGTTCTCGATCTTGATCCGCAGGCGGCGAATGTTCACGTCCACGATCTTCAGCTCGCCGTCATAGTCCCGGCCCCACACAGAGGTGAGGATGTCCTCCCGGGAGAGAGCCCGGCCGGGATTCTGCATGAACAGCTTCATGATGGCGTATTCCACCTGGGTCAGCTTGATCCGCACGCCGTTCTTCTCCAGGGTGCGGTTGCGGGTGTTCAGGACAAAAATGCCCTGGCTCAGCACCTCGGCGTCGGTGTTGGTCTCCCCGCCGATGCGGCGGAAAATGGCGTCGATGCGGGCCGTCAGCTCCGCGGGCGAGAAGGGCTTGGTGACGTAGTCGTCCGCGCCGGTCATAAGGCCGGTGACCTTGTCCATCTCCTGGGTGCGGGCGGTGAGCATGATGATGCCGATGACCTTGTTGGTGGCGCGGATGTTCCGGCAGACCTCAAAGCCGTCCATGTCGGGCAGCATGATGTCCAGAATGGCCACGCCGATGTCGGGATTCTCCCGCAGCCGCTCCAGCGCCTCCGCGCCGGTTCCGGCCTCGATGGCGTCATAGCCGGCCCGCCGCAGATTGATCACCACAAAGCTGCGAATATTGACCTCGTCTTCCAGAATCAAAACCTTTTTCATTTCCTGTATTCCAACCTTTCGGGTAATTTGCGATCGTATCATTCGTTCGGCAGCAGATCCACCGAGATAAAGCTGAACCGGGTGCGGAGGTCTTCCTCGCTGAGCTCCGCCGTCTGTCCCAGCTGGGCGGCGTAGTAGACCTCGCCTCGCTGCTCCAGCAGGAAGCGGCCCTCCTCCGTGCTGCGCGCCTTGGCCTGCTCGCCGGTGAGGGCGTAGACCGTGACCAGCGGAGTCAGGCTGCCGTCCTCTCCCCGGAGGGAGAGCTCCGTCCCCGCGGGGCCGTCCCCGGCCCGGTGCTTGGTGACGGTGAGGTTCTGGCACCAGGTCTCGGGCAGGTAGAGGAACCAGCCCTCCGCGAAGTTGTGGTAGGTGCTCATTTTATCGGAGCGGACGCCCTCGTCGCTGAGATTGTACCAGATGATCCGGTATTGGTTCTCCGAGCCGGCGTCCCCCTCCACAGCGGGCAGGGGCACGGTCTGGGGCAACTCAACGATGCCGTCGTTGTCAATGTCCGTGGAGTAGACGTAGTAGTTGCGAACCGTCTGAACGCTCTGGCCGCTCTCCCGGTTCTGGGTGATGTTGGTGAACACGTTCTGATGCAGGGTAAACACGTCGGTGATCAGATTGTTTTCGTCGTAAGCGCTGGCCACGAAGACCGCCGGGACGCCGGGGGCGATCTGCCCCGTCAGAATGCGCTTGACCGACTCCGCGCCGGTGGAAAGGCTGGCCTCAGCGTCCTTCTGCAGCTCGCCGTCGCCGAAGCGGTAGAACTCGGCGTAGGCCCGCAGGCCGTCGGCGTTGGCCCGCAGGACGAAGATATCGGAGCACTGATCCCCGTCCAGATCCAGCACCGTATAGGCGGTATAGCCGGAGCTCATCAGCTCCTGCGCCACCCCGCCCCGCATGGTGTAGACGCTGAGAAACTGCTGCACCTGCTCGCCGATGCGGCGGGAGACCAGCAGCTCCATCCCGGGCTCCCCGTCGATCTGGGCGTAGCGGACGGAATCAAAGGCCGTGCCGTCGCCCTCCAGGGTGCAGGCCAGGGTGTAGCGCTCCTCCTCCCTGCGGAGGATCAGCACCTTCATGGGACGTTCGCCGTCCATTTTGCAAAAGACCAGGATCTCATCCTGCCCGTTCCCGTCCAGATCCACCTGCTGGATGGTCTGGCGGTTGGGGGGAGAGACCGGAGCGCTGTAGCTGCCGCCGCCCAGAGCCGCCTCCACGGCGCTCTGCAGCTCCCGATACTCCCGGGATCGCTGGGGCAGGGCGTAGAGGGAATCGCTGTCGAAGGAATAGCAGCCCGTCAGCAACAGGGCCAGCAGCAGGGCCAGCAGGATTAGTTTGTGTTTCATGTTATTCTCATTTCGGTTGATTCCATACGAACGGATTGGCGCAGCCAAGGTATCACATCCCCGCGATTGCAAGAAGAATGCGCGGAATAATCTGCTTCCGGGTGCGGTCATAGGCCGCTTTTTGTTCCTCGCTCCGAAGCAGCAGGGAATCCCCTGTGGCGGAATTATCCGAAACAGACATCAGCGCGATTGCAGGCTTTTCCATCAGATCTGCCATGCGGTAGAAGGAGCTGGTCTCCATCTCAATCAGGCGCACGCCGAAGCTCTTGATGAAGTCCATGTGGGCATACTCGCAGTAGATGGAATCCGTGCAGAATACCGGCTCCTGCCGCAGCATAAATCCCAAGTCCGCACTCAGCCGTACCACGCGCTCCACAAAGGCCGGGTCGTTGGGGTAGACCTTTCCAAACGGCCTGTAAGCCAGAATGTCCTCCTCCAAATACCCGTTGGCCAGATTGCCCTCCACGCACCAGGCGGGCGTGCAGAGGTCTCCCAGGGAAATCTCCGGGGACAGGGCTCCCACTGCCCCGAGAAATATCAGCTTGTCAAAATCCAGCACCGCGCACAGGGAGAGCTCGTCAATCAGACAGCACGCGCCGGGGCTGCACTGAATCCAGCCAATCAGCTGATTCCCGTGCTTTACCTCATAGCCGGCGTAATAGGCTTGCTCCCGCGTGCAGATGATCTCCACGCCGCTGTCCTTCAAGATCTTGTCAGGCTTCCAGGTCGGGGCCACGACCAGCAGGTCATAGTGCTTCTCCACGGAAAGACCGAACTCTCCGAAGACCGCTCCAGCGTAATCGTCCGTCGACTTGTCCGCTCGAATCAGGTCAAGCATACGCTGTTTCATTGCATGGTTCCTTTCTGTTCTGAGTTCAGCGTCCACAGGGATGGCACAGCTCCGGCAGCCAAACACGCTGCGCTTTCGCTTGCGTCTTTGGGCCGTCACGTATCTGCCGTCCGCCCGCGTCTTTAGGGACAAGCAGCGCTTGTCCGCCAAGCATGCAGGCAGTTAATCATCCAAACCCACAATTCCGTAAGTTACATTATAACACAAAACGGTAAAAAAGTGTAGGTGTTTTTTTAAAAAAATTACAAGAATTGCAGGGTGAAGCGAGTGGAAAGTTGAAAGTGGAAAGTGGAAAGTTTCGCCGTCGTTCCAATTAAATGAATGTGTTTTTCAAATCGCGATTTGAAAAACTCCGACATTATTCATTAGACGGTTATTCATTATTCATTATTCATTAAAACCCCCATCGTGCGGGGGAAAGGCGGGCTGAACTCGAAGAGTCACGGATTATAGCCCGCGCTACAGTAGGGTGCGTCCGGGCGGGGCGTCGAGGACGCCGCCCCCTACGCATCCCCTGCCCCTACTTTTCTACCACGGCGGGCTCGCCTAACAGCTCCCGCAGCTCCTCCAGCATGACGGCCTCGGGGGTGCATTGGGTGCCCCGGCGGACGCCGGTATCGGCAAAGTAGAGCACCGTGGGGGTGGCGCCGGGGAACATATTCAGAACGGCACGGGCCTTCCGGTATTCCAGGCTGTCCTCCGAGGGCAGCTTCAGATAGAGCTTTTGGCAGGAGGAGACCCGGTTCAGAGTCCGGGCCGGCGCGCCGCCATGCTTGACGTAGCTCTCCAGGGTCATCACACTGTTTGCCATCAGCTGGGCGGGCTTGTCGTCCCGCAGGGAGACCCGGCCCTCCACGGCCACGGCCTCCCCCTCCCGCAGCAGCTCCTCAAAGCGGTTCAGCACCGCGGAGAACACCAGGATCTCCACGGAGGCGGTGTCGTCCTCCAGGGTTACGTAGGCCATCAGACTGTTGTTGCGGGTGGTCTTGGAGACAAAGCTCTGGACGACGCCGCAGACTGTCACCACCTCGCCGTCCCGGAGCTGGGCGTCCTCCCCCGTGATCCGGCGGATGGGCAGGGACTTCGTCCGGCGCAGGGCCTGTCGATACTGATCCATGGGGTGGCCGGAGATATACAGGCCGGTGGTCTGCTTCTCCCCGCTGAGCAGCTCAAAGAGCTCCAGCTCCGGGAGGGCCGGCACCGGGAAGCTCATATCCGTCTCCCGGTCGTCCATGCTTTCAAACAGCCCCATCTGGCCCGAGAGATTCCGGCGGCTCTGGTTGGCCAGCCAGCCCATCATGGGCTCGTAGACCGCCAGCAGCTGGCTCCGGCGCAGGCCGAAGCAGTCCATGGCTCCGCAGCGGATCAGATTCTCCACGGCACGCTTGTTCAGCTCCGTGTCCCCCATGCGCCTGCAGAAGTCCTCCAGGCCGGTGAAGGGGCCGCCGCTCTCCCGCTCGGCCACCATCTTGCGGATCAGACCCCGGCCCACGTTCTTCACCGCACCCAGGCCGAAGCGGATGCTGTCGCCCTCCACGGTGAAGGCGTCCTCGGAGCGGTTCACGTCCGGGGGAGCCAGGGGGATGCCCATGTCCCTGCAGTCGGCGATATAGCCCGCCACCTTTTCGGTGTCGGAGAGCATGGAGGTCATCAAGGCCGCCATATACTGCCGGGGATAATGGCATTTGAGCCAGGCGGTGTCGTAGCTGACCTTGGCGTAGCAAACCGCGTGGGCCTTGTTGAAGGCGTAGTTGGCGAAGTCCAGGATCTCGTCGTAGATCTGCTGGGCGGCCGCCTCGCTGACGCCGTTGGCCACTGCGCCGGGGATGCCCCGGCCGGGGTCGCCGTAGACGAAGGCCTGGCGCTCCTGGACGATGACGTTCTGCTTCTTCTTGGAAATGGCCCGGCGCATATTGTCCGCCTGGCCCAGGGTATAGCCGCCCAGCTTCCGGAAGATCTCGATCACCTGCTCCTGGTAGACGATGCAGCCGTAGGTAACGTTCAGAATGGGCTGCAGCTGGGGGGTGATGTAGGAGATGGTCTCCGGGTGGTGCTTGGACTGGATGAACTTGGGAATGGATTCCATGGGGCCCGGACGGTAGAGGGCTACGATGGCGGTCATATCTTCAATGGACTGGGGCTTCATCTGGACGCAGACCCCGGTGATGCCGGTGGATTCCAGCTGGAAGACGCCGGAGGTCTTGCCCTCCCCCAGCATGGCGAAGGTCTCAGGGTCGTCGTCGGGGACGTTCTTCATGGAGAAGCCCGGCTCAATCCGCCGGATCTGCTTCTCCGCGTCGTCGATGACGGTGAGGTTCCGCAGGCCCAGGAAGTCCATTTTCAGCAGGCCCAGCTCCTCGATGGTGGTCATGGTGAACTGGGTGACGATGGTATCCTCGTTCCGGGCCAGGGGCACGTAGTCGGAGACCGGCCGGGCGGTGATCACCACGCCGGCGGCATGGGTGGAGGTGTTCCGGGGCATCCCCTCGATGTCCCGGGCGGTGTCGATGAGCTGCTTCACCCGAGGATCCTCGTCGTACATCTTTTTCAGCTTGGGGTTCTTGGTGAGGGCCAGCTCCAGGGTCATGTGCAGCTCATTGGGGATATTCTTGGCCACCACGTCCGCCTCGGCGTAGCTCATGTTCAGAGCCCGGGCCACGTCCCGAATGGCGCCCCGGGCGGCCATGGTGCCGAAGGTGACGATCTGTGCCACCCGATCCTTGCCGTATTTGCGGGTGACGTAGTCGATGACCTCCCCCCGGCGCTCCTGGCAGAAATCGGTATCGAAGTCGGGCATGGAGACCCGCTCCGGGTTCAGAAAGCGTTCAAAGATTAGCGTGTACTGCATGGGGTCGATCTCGGTGATGTGCATACAGTAGGCCGCGATGGAGCCCGCGCCGGAGCCTCTGCCGGGGCCCACGGGGATCCCCTGCTCCTTGGCCCAGCGGATGAAGTCCGCCACGATCAGGAAGTAGTCCACGTAGCCCATGCGCTCGATGACGCCCATTTCGTAGTCCAGTCTCTCCCGGTAGGCGGCAAGCGTAGGGGGCGGCGTCCTCGACGCCCCGAAGCTCCCATCCTCGGAGGAACTGCCGTAGCGCTCCTCGAAGCCGTCCCGGCACATTTTACGGAAATAGCTCAGAGAGTCCGATCCGTCCGGGGCCTCGAAGGCGGGCAGATGGTAGTGGCCGAACTCGAATTCCACGTTGCAGCGCTCCGCGATGCGGACCGTGTTGGCAAAGGCCTCCTCCAGCTGGGGAAAGAGCTGCCGCAGCTCGTCCTCGGACTTCACGTAGAACTCGTCGCTCTCGAAGCGCATCCGGTTGGGGTCGTCCACGGTCTTGCCCATCTGGATGCACATCAGCACGTCCTGGGTGGCCGCGTCCTCCCGGCGCAGGTAGTGGGCGTCGTTGGTGACCACCAGGGGCAGCTCCAGCTCCCGGGCCAGCCGCAGCAGCATGGGGTTGATCTTGGCCTGCTCCGGGATGCCGTGGTTTTGCAGCTCCAGGTAGAAATTCTCCGGCCCGAAGATCTCGCTGTATTCCAAAGCCAGCGCCTTGGCGCCGTCATAGTCGTCGATTTTCAGCCTGCGGGGAATGGCCCCCGCCAGGCAGGCGGACAGGGCGATCAGCCCCTCGCTGTGCTGCCGCAGCAGCTCCATGTCGATCCTGGGACGGCCGTAGAAGCCCTCCAGGAAGCCCTTGGACACCAGGTAGCTCAGATTGCGGTAGCCGGTCTCATTCTGGCAGAGCAGCACCAGGTGGGCGTTCTCATTGTCGATGCCGTGGACCTTGTCGAAGCGGGTGCGGGGGGCCACGTAGACCTCGCAGCCGATGATGGGCTTGACCCCGGCGGCCTTGGCGGCCTTGTAGAAGTCGATGACGCCGTACATGACCCCGTGATCCGTGATGGCCACGGCGTCCTGCCCCAGCTCCTTCACCCGATCCATCAGCCGCCCGATCCGGCAGGCGCCGTCCAGGAGGCTGTATTCGGTATGTAGATGGAGATGTACGAAGGACATTTGTTTCTCCTTTCAAAACGAAAAACGCAAAATGAAGAACAAAAAACTGCGGTGGTTCTCAATTCTGCGAATTGAGAACCATATTCAAATAATCGCGAAGCGATACCTTAGTTTTGCGTTTTTCCTTTTTCGTTTTTCGTTTACGCTTCATTTGCCAGCTCGCAGAGCTTGCGCAGTCTGTGGTTCAGTGCCGACTTGGTGATGGGTGGGTCGAACATCTCCGCCAGCTCGGCCAGGGTGGCTTCCGGGTTGTCTTCCCGGAGGGCGGCGGTCTGGCGGTACTTCTCCGGCAGACGTTCCAGCCGCCCGTCCTCCCGCAGGACGCGGATGGCTGCGATCTGGGTCTGGGCCGCCTCCACGATCTTGGAGGTGTTGGCATTGTCGCAGTTGACGATGCGGTTGATCTTGTTCTTCATATCCTTCTCGATCTTGGCCTCCATGACCCCCATGGCAGCCACCGGCGCACCCAGAAAGGCCAGGAAATTCTCGATGGAATCGCTCTGCTTGAAGTAGAGGATGGAAACGCCCTTCCGCATACTGGTCTTGGGCGAGAAGCCCTGATCCAGCAGCAGGCTCTCCGTCTCCCGGATCACCTTGTGGTGGTTGGTGGCAAGCTCCAGATGGTAGCGCTTCTCCGGGTCGGTGACGGAGCCGCCGGAGAGAAAGGCCCCCCGCAGAAAGGCCTGCCGACAGCAGTCCTTCTCCAGCAGGCCGTAGTTGACGTGGAGGCTGACGCTGTCCGCAGGGCTGTAGCCGATGGCGTCAAAGATGCGCTCGATCTTCGCCCGATCCTGGATCAGAAAGGAGAACTTGCCCCCCGACTGGAGCTCGTCGAAGTCCAGCTTGAAGGCCTTGCGAAAGAGCTGGGGCAGCCGGGCCGCAAAGGCCTCGCTCTCCGTCACCAGCTTGATCTGCTCCGCGCCCACACCGCTGCAAAACAGCAGCACCCCGCAGGCCTCCGCCAGCGCGCAGCATTTTTTGTTGATAAAGTCCCTGCAAAGCTCCGCCTTTGCGTCTGAGGAAAAGGACATAATGGACACCTCCGAGGGGATAGATTAGGGAATAGGGAATAGTGAATAGTGAATAGGTGTGGTGTTTTTCAATTCTGCGAATTGAAAAAAAATGTTTAACGCGTAGGGACGGCACTCTGCCGTCCGCGTTCCCGCGTAGGAAAGGTTTATTCTCTGTTCCGGGTCAGATGCTCATACGCTTCCCGCAGAATCCGGCGGGCGCTGTCATGCTCCAGCACTGCAAGAGCCTCCGGAAGGGACAGCAGGGCGGCAGCCTGCAGCTCCGTCTGCTGGGGAACCGGGGTCTGGTTCTCATACTCCGCCAAAAAGTAAACCACCTGCTTATAGGTATTCGGCTTGCCCGGCAGGGCATAAAACTCCACCCTGCGAAAGCCGGGGATCAGCCGGGGCGTCAGTCCCACTTCCTCCCGGATCTCCCGCAGCGCGGCGTCCGCCTCGCTTTCTCCTCCTTCGATGTGGCCCTTGGGGAAGCCGTGATGACCGTCCAGGTGCTGCGCGATCACAAAACGGAGCCCTTCCGCCTGCCGGGTGTACACCACCGCCCCGGCGCTGTGCTCCAGGGTCTTATGCAGATCCCGGTGAAGCAGCTTCACAGAGATCCCCTCCCCCGCCAGGGCCTCCGCCAGGCGGATCGCCATGCTCACGGAGCGGTGCTTGCCCCCGGAGCAGCCCACGGCGATCACCAGGGGCGTTTTCAGAGGGCTTTCGTAGGCCCCGTAGAGGGCGATGCGCTGCCGGAGCAGGGACAGGGTCGTCTGAAAAAAGTCCCTGGCCTCGGGGGTGGAGAACACGTAGTCCCGCACCGCCGGATCCAGGCCGGTTTTCTGCTTCAGAGCTTCCACCCAATAGGGATTGGGCAGACCCCGGACGCCGATGACGGTATCGGCCTCCTCCGGCAGACCGTAAAGATAGCCGAAGGACATGAGGGTAAGTTCGTTCATGGGGTTCTCCTGTTACTTGTCACTTGCGGTAACCCTCGGGGCGTCGCGGACGCCGCCCCCTACGGCCTGTCGGTTACTTGTCACTTGTCACTTGCGGTAACCCTCGGGGCGTCGCGGACGCCGCCCCCTACGGCCTGTCGGTTACTTGTCACTTGTCTCTTGCGGTAACCCTCGGGGCGTCGCGGACGCCGCCCCCTACGGCCTGTCGGTTACTTATTACTTATTACTTATTACCTATTACCTATTACTTGTCCAGATTCTGACTTCGGGTTCCAGCTCGATGCCGGAGTTTTCCCGCACACGGGATTGGACCTGGGCGATCAAGGCCGTCACGTCGGCGCTTGTGGCGCGGCCCAGGTTGACGACGAAGCCGGAGTGCTTCTCGGACACGGCGGCGTCGCCCACCCGGAAGCCCTTGAGGCCCGCCTCCTGAATCAGAGCCGCGGCGTAGCCCCCCACGGGGCGCTTGAAGGTGGAGCCCGCCGAGGGCAGCTCCAGGGGCTGGGATGCCTTGCGCTTTTCCATCAGCTCCCGCATCCGGGCCCGGATCTCCTCCGGATCCCCCGGGGTCAGCCGGAAGATCCCGGAGACGATGACGCCCTCCAGGGCCATGAAGGCGCTGTGCCGGTAGCCCAGCTCCATGGCCGGGGCGTCGAAGCGCCGCAGCTCCCCTTCCGGGGTGAGAAAGGCCGCAGCTACGGCCACCTGCACCAGCTCGCCGCCGTAGGCGCCGGCGTTCATATAGAGGCCGCCTCCCACAGTGCCGGGGATGCCGTGGGCAAATTCCAGGCCCGTGAGGCCGTGCTGCTGGGCAAACACCGCCAGCCGGGCCAGGGGCACCCCCGCCCCAGCGGTGATCTCGTTTTCGCCGGTCATACGCAGCCCATCCAGGCCCCGGGTGGAGATCACCACCCCGGGCACGCCTTCGTCAGGGGCCAGGATATTCGTCCCGCCGCCCAGGATCCGGGGCCGGATGCCCCGGGCCTTGCAGGCCGCCAGCACGGCGGTCAATTCCGCCTCCGTCCGGGGACATGCCATCACTTCGGCGGGCCCGCCGATGCGGAAGGAGGTATGGGCGGACAGGGGCTCGCCGGCGCGCAGCTCCACGCCGGGCAGGGCGGCAGTCAATTCTTCAAGCAGGGTTTCAGCCATGCAAGCACGCAACCTTTCCAAGTGCTCCGGGGCAACACACGGCCCCGGGCGTTTTCAATGTATTATAGCACAACAGGGACGGATTTGCAAAGATTATTTCTTTGCGAAATAAAGAAAATCATGATATAATAATTGAGAAGTGAAAAGTGAGAATTGAGAATAACCGGTCATCCGCAGCCCCCAATTCTCAATTCTCAATTCTCAATTCCCAATTCCCACTTTCCCGGAGGTTTCCATGAAGATCATCATGCTCAACAAGCCCGCGGGCTATCTCACCGCCCGATCCGACCGCACCCGGCCCACGGTGATGGAGCTGCTGCCGGAGGCGCTGCAGGGGCTACATCCCATCGGGCGGCTGGACATGGACACGGAGGGACTGCTCCTGCTCACCGACGACGGAAGGCTGGATCCGCTGCTGCTGCGGCCGGAGGCCCATGTGGAGAAGCTGTACTTTTTCCGGGCCTTCGGGCGGCTGGAGGAGGCGGATTTCGCCCACATGGCCGCCGGGGTGATCCTGGAGGGGACGGGGGTCACTTCCCTGCCCGCCCGGGCCTGGCTGGAGGGCTACGCCACCATCGGCCAGCGAGAGGCCCTGCTGCCGCCCAAGAAGCACAACCACCTGATGAAGAACCCCGGCCGCCCCGTCACCGAGGGCTGGATCGCCGTGCGGGAGGGCCGGAAGCACCAGGTCAAGCTCATGGTCAAGGCCGTGGGCGGACACGTATTCAGCCTGAAACGGGTGGCCTTCGGGACGCTGCGCCTGGACCCCGATTTACTGCCAGGCCAGTTCCGCGAGCTCACACAGGATGAAATAACGGCGCTGCTGGGCCGCGACGATTTGAGGAATGCATAATGCATAGTGCATAATGCATAATTTGGGGAACGTGGAAACGGGACCCTTGCACCGTGGCGCACAGTGTGCGCCGCTACGGATGGCAGGCTCTATAAACCCTGAACGCAAAAAGAAGCAACAGGCCCCTTGCGGGGGTGCCTGCTGCTTCTTCTTTTCCGGATTCAGTCGAACAAGAGCCCGAAGTAGTCCAGGCCCAGGACGGAGTAGGCGTAGTTCAGCTTATTGCTGACGCTGCGGCGGATCCGGTTGAGATAGTCCTCCGTGACCTCCGTGCCCTCCGCGGGGGTGAACTCCGTGCCGGAGCTCAGAGAGGCGTCCCAGCTGCCCTTGTCGGTCTTCCAGCTGTGATCCGGCCAGAAGACGATGGGCTCCGCGTCGGAGAACACGTCGCGGCCCGAATAGAGCCGGGAATCCCACTCCACGCCGAAAAGGTTGCACAGGGTGGGGACAATGTCCAGGCTGAAGGTGGGGCTGTCGATCCGCAGATCCATCCCCTCCAGGCAGCCGCTCCACATGATGAGGCAGTTGTGATCCCGCTGGAAGCAGTTGGTGACCTCATAGCCGAAGTACTCGGACAGGTAGTCCTTATCGGTGTACCAGGCGTCGCTCTTTTCCAGGCAGTAGGGGTAGTGGTCGGCGGTGAGCACCACCAGGGTATCGTCGGCGATGCCGGCGGCCTCCAGCTGGGCCAGCAGAGACTCCATGGCGTACTCCACCTCCAGGTTGCAGGCGATGTAGGCCTTGATGGTGTCGGAGCAGTCCAGGCCCTGCACCTCGTCCTGATGGCGGGCGGACTGCCGGTTGCCGCCCCAGGAATAGGCGCCGTGGCCGGAGACCGTCATATAATATACGCTGAAGGGCCGGTGGTCGATATACTGGGGCACCGTGAAGTCGATCATCTCCAGGTCGCTTTCTGGCCAGACGTCGGTGACCTCCATGCCGTTGCCCACGCCGATGAACTTTTCATAGCCCAAGTTCTCGTGGGTCTCGTCCCGGTCGTAGTAGGTGTAGTCGTGGTTGTGATAGGCCCGGGTGAAATAGCCCAGATCCTTGAGCTTATTGCCGATGGTGACGCTCATGTTCCGGCCGATGGTGTTGGTGATGGAGCGCACGCCCCGGGCCGGGTCGATGCCGGTCATGACGGAGAACTCGCCGGAGGAGGTGGAGCCGCCCCAGGCGGGCTGATAATAGTCGGTGAACTGGATGCCCTTGGTCATCATGCGGTAGAGGGTCGGGGTCAGCTCCGGGGTGATGAACTCCTTGGAGAAGGCCTCGCAGGTGATCAGGATCAGATTCTTGCCCTTGAACATTCCCGTCATATCGTTGGTTTTGGAGGGGGTCAGAGAGCTGAGGTATCTGGAGATATTCACCACTGTGTCGTCGTTGGAATTCTCAATGAGCCGGTCGAAGTCCAGATCCATCATCTGATAGGTGTACGCCGGCTTGGGAGGCTCGGTGGACTCCGGGGGCACCGTCTCGCCGTTGGGATCGGTCTGGGAGGGCAGGGACTCGGTATTCGCCGAGTCGGAGACGGCGGTGGAATCCGTGGAAACGAACCTGGACTCGGGAATATCAAATTCGCCGCCGTTGCCGCCGCTCTTGAGGATATCCAGCGCAAAGCCCATGGGCAGGCCGAAGCCGTGCACCGCGTCGGTGAAATTGTACTCCTTGCCCATCCGCTTCCGATCCGGAGAGAAGACCAGGCCGAAAAGCAGGCCCACCACCAGCAGGATCGCGCCGCCGGCCGCCAGATAGCGCCGCACGCCCCGGGTCAGGATCCGGCGGAGCTTCAGATAGCGGTTGGCCAGGAACCAGCCCACCACAGGCAGGGCAAAGAGCAGGATGCGCCAGATGTTCTTCAGCAGCAGATCAACGGTGCGATCCTTGAAATCCTCATGCCCGGCGTTGCCCGCGCCGGTGAGCATTCCCTCCAGGGTGTAGAAATTCTGGAAGGAATCCAGGATGAAATACTCCGCCAGGTACAGCACGGCCCAGAGAATCACCACTGCCAGGGCGAAGATCCTCTGATACTTCCGCCGCTTTGTCACCGTGCCCAGCAGCGCGGAGAACATGGCAAAGGAAAGGGAAAGCAGGGTCAGAGTCAAAAAACGGCCGACGGAGAAGCGATCCTCCGTCCAGATATGGAAGCAAAGGACGTAAAACAGCAGGCTGCAGAACACCAGCACCCAAGGCGGCAGAGGCCCGGAACGGCGCCCCTTGGGCCGATCCGGCCGAAGGGGGCTCTGCTCGCCCTGCTGCTCGTTCTGCTGCCCGCCGGGCTGCTCGTTCTGCTCCAGGACATCTTGATCAAAATTCCATTCCACAGAAGGGTTCCTCCCATTGGATCAGGTCTAATTATGCATTCTGCATTCTGCATCATGCATTGTGGGAAATCACATCGCGCTGCGGACGTTCACGGGATCCGGGGATTCGATGCGGGTGATGTCCGCGCCCAGGCCCCGGAGCTTTTCGATCATGCACTCGTAGCCCCGTTCGATGTATTGGACGTCCTCCACCGTGGTGGTGCCGTCCGCCACCAGACCGGCGATCACCATGGCCGCGCCGGCCCGCAGGTCGCAGGCCTTCACCGCGCAGCCGTGGAGCTGCTCCACGCCCTCCACCACGGCCACCTTCGTCTCCACGTTGATCCGCGCGCCCATGCGGTTGAGCTCGGCGCAGTAGCGGAAGCGGGTGTCGTAGATGCCCTCGGTGATGATGCTGGTGCCCTTGGCAATGGCCATGCAGACGGCCACCTGGGACTGCATATCCGTGGGGAAGCCGGGATACGGCAGGGTCTTCACGTTGGCCCGGCGCAGCCGGCCCGTGCGGATGACGCAGATGGCGTCTTCATACTCGGTGATGCGGGCGCCCATCTCACGCAGCTTGGCTGTGATGGCCTCCAGGTGCTTGGGGATGACGTTCTGGATCAGCACGTCTCCGCCTGCGGCAGCCGCAGCGGCCATATAGGTGCCTGCCTCGATCTGGTCGGGGATGATGGAATAGGAACCGCCGTGGAGGGACTTGACCCCGCGAATGCGGATCACGTCGGTGCCCGCGCCGGAGATCCGGGCGCCCATGGCGTTGAGGAAGTTGGCCAGGTCCACGATGTGGGGTTCCTTGGCGGCGCTTTCGATGTAGGTGGTGCCGGAAGCCAGCACGGCCCCCAGCATAATGTTCATGGTGGCGCCTACGCTGACCACGTCCAGGCTGATCCGGGCGCCCTGCAGGCCCTCGGCAGGGGCCTTGGCGATCACATAGCCGCCGGAGAGCTCCACGTCCGCCCCAAGGGCCTCAAAGCCCTTGATGTGCTGGTCGATGGGCCGGGGGCCGAAGTTGCAGCCGCCGGGCAGGGCCACAGAGGCGTGGCCGAAGCGGCCCAGCTGGGCGCCGATCAGATAGTAGGACGCACGGATGCGGCGCACCAGGTCGATGGGCGCAACAGCGTCCCGCACCCGGGTGCAGTCGATCTCCAGGGTGCTGAAGCTCAAACGGCGGATGGAGGCTCCCATCTCGCTGAGGATCTGTAAAAGCAGACGGATATCGGAGATATCCGGAACATTCTCGATCCGGCAAACGCCCTTCACCAAAAGGGTGGCGGGCAGGATGCCCACTGCGGCGTTCTTGGCCCCGGAGATCATCACTCTGCCGCTGAGGGGTTTGCCGCCGTGGATCACGTATTTTATCATAAAATCAGAACTCCTTTCGGAATTTCGGATGCAGTTCTGCAACTTAACTTTTGTATTCTACCACAAAATATTGGATTTGTAAAGCAGTTTTTCACTACCGCTGCGCAGGCACCGAAAAAACGGGCTTGCAAGCACGGGCAAAATGATGTAGAATGCAGGCAAAGAAAGGAGCCTTCCCATGAAAGAGATCACCATTACGAGCAACGACGCCGGACAGCGGCTGGATCGCTTTCTGGCCAAGAGCGTCCCCCTGCTCCCCGCCTCCCTGGCGCAAAAATACATCCGCCTCAAGCGGATCAAGCTGGACGGCAAACGGGCCGAGCGGGACACCCGGCTCTGCGCCGGCAACGTGCTGCAGCTGTACATCAACGACGAGTTCTTCGACACCCCCAAGCCGGAAAACGCCTATCTCACCGTCACGGCCCCCAAGCTGAACATCGTCTACGAGGACGAGAATCTGATCCTGGTGGACAAGAAGCCCGGGGTGGCCGTCCACCCCCACGACGGGGCCGAGTACGGCAAGACCCTCATCGACCACATCCAGGCCTACCTCTACGCCAAGGGGGAATGGAAGCCCCGGCAGGAGCACAGCTTCGCTCCCGCCCTCTGCAACCGGATCGACCGGAACACCGGGGGCATCGTCATCGCCGCCAAGACCGCCGAGGCCCTGCGGGTGCTGAACCAGAAGATCAAGGACCGGGAGCTGGAAAAGCGCTACCTCTGCGTGGTCCACGGCACCCCCAAGCCCCGGGAGGGCAGGCTGGAGGGTTACATCTTCAAGGACGCCAAGCAGAACCGGGTCTACGTGACCCCAAAGCCCCAGCCCGGAGCCAAGACCGCCGTGACCCTCTACCGCACCCTGGAGACCAGGGACGGGCTTTCCCTGGTGGAGTGCGAGCTGATCACCGGCCGGACCCACCAGATCCGGGCCATGATGGCCGCCAACGGGACTCCCCTGCTGGGGGACGGGAAGTACGGCAAGCTGGACAAGCGCTACGACCGGAAGTACCAGGCCCTCTATTCCTACAAGCTGAAATTCGCCTTCACCACCGACGCAGGCGCTCTGGCCTACCTGGACGGGAAGGAGTTCGTAGTAGACCGAGTGGACTTTGTGGAGGAGTTTTTCCCATAATCAGTTTACGAAATAGATTGTGTATATTTCTGATGAATAAAAGATTTGCACACAATCCACATGGTTTTCCACAGCCTGCGGAGCCTGTTTTCAACAGGCCCCGCGGTTTTTTTCCCCGGGGGCGTGGAAAACCCGCAATCGAAGCAGCCGCCCGGGGAAATATCTGAAAAAGGTTGACATAACGACATTTTCCGGGATAACATAACACGCTTTTGCCCCCCATTTCCGGGAAATTCTTGCAAAAATGCGGGAAATGTGGTAAAATAAAAGGGTTGAAAAACACGGAAAGGCGGTTGTCTTTATGGAAAAGAAAATCGTGAAGATCGTACTCACCGGCGGCCCCGCGGCGGGCAAGACCACACTGATCTCCCGGATCCTCAAGGAATTCAAGCAGGACGACGGCTGGCGGGTCATCACCATTCCGGAGACGGCCACCGATCTGATCACCGGCTTCGGCATCAAGCCCTTCGGCAACTGCCTGTCCATGCTGGAATTCCAGGACTACGTGGTGGCCGATCAGCTCCACAAGGAGAAGCTGGCCCTGAAGGCCGCGGAGGCGGTGCCGGATCCCAAGGTGCTGGTGGTCTACGACCGGGCCATCCTGGACGACAAGGCCTACATCACCGATGAGGAATTCGAGCAGGTGATCTCCAAATTCGGCCTCGACACCCAGACCGCCATGGCCAAATACGACGCGGTGATCCACCTGGTCACCTGCGCCAAGGGGGCGGAATTTGCCTACAATCTGGGCAACGCCGCCCGGACGGAGAGTCTGGAGCACGCCGTGGAGATGGACGACCGCACCCTGCGGGCCTGGAGCACCCATCCCAATCTGAAGATTGTGGACAACGAGGTGAATTTCGAACGGAAGATGGATCGGGCCGTGCGGGAGATCTTCCGCATCGTGGGCCGACCGGAGCCCATGGACAAGAAGCATAAGTATCTGATCGCCATGCCGGACATGAACCGGCTGGTGGTGAATTACGGGGCGGTGCCCTTCGAAATGACCCAGAACTATCTGGTGGTCACGAATCCGCGGATCGAGCGCCGCATCCGCAAGCAGAAGAACGGCTCGGACTACCTCTTCTTCTACACCGAGAAGCACCTGATGGAGGACGGGACCAAGTGGGACACCGAACGGCCCATCTCCTCCAAGGAGTACAAAAAATACCTTCTGGAGGCGGAGCCGGAGCTCCAGCCCGTCCACAAGGTCAAATACCGCTTCAATCTCGACCGGCAGCGCTTTGAGATCGACGTCTATCCCTTCTCCAAGGAGAAGGCCGTGATGTTCGCCTACGCCGGCAGCGACGACCGGGAGGTCACCCCGCCCGCGGAGGTCACCATCCTGCGGGAGGTCACCGGCGACCCGGAGTATAAGAACAAGACCCTGGCACGGCGACAGACGCTGTGAGGCGGGCGGTAGGCGCAATCGGCAGCAAGTAAAATAAGTAATAAGTGATAGGTAATAGGTAATAGGTGACGCGTAGGGACGGCACTCTGCCGTCCGCACCCCTGTAGGGGGCGGCGTCCGCGACGCCCCGAGTCTTTCCCGTTTCGATACGGTCGGGCTGTCGGGGACGCCAGCCCCTACGCCCCGCACGATGGGGTTTTAATGAATACTGAAAATTGAATAACCGTCTAATGAATAATGTTGGAGTTTTTCAAATCGCGATTTGAAAAACACATTTATTATTCATTCTTAAGTCTTCAGTATTCATTATTCATTTCTTTCCCCTGGCCGCGGGGGGAACGGATTCTTCGCTTCGCCGCGAAGCAAGTCCTTTAGGGCGCTCAGAATGACAGGCGGGGGAGCCCGTAGGGACGGCACTCTGCCGTCCACACCCCGCACGGACGAACCCTACTGTAGTGCGGGCTATTAGACCGCCTTTTCCCCACACGCATCAGAAAATAGGCAATAGGAGACGGGTACGCGAGAGCTGCGTCGATCATCGTTCTCCTATTGCCTATTTAACTGTTGCCTATTGCCTAAAATCTTACTTCTTCCGGAAGGACTTGCAATCCGTGCACTGATCCTCGGTGGGGTTGTACTCGTGGGTGCCCACGGTGATCCGATCCAGGGAGCAGTAGTTCTCCCCGCCGCAGTGGTTGGCGCACTGCTGCACGGTGCAGGCGATGCAATGGTTGGCGTTGGCGCAGTTGTTCTTGGACTGAGTCATGTGAATGGCCTCCTTTGAAAAATAATGGGATACATAAACGCGAATCGCACAGCGGATGAATCCGCTGTGCGATTAGCTTAACCCGAAGGGCTTCGATTTATACTTTTTTCAAGAATTTGTCACGTTTTCCTCCCGCTCCGAGGGCTGGGGGGCGAAGGACGGCAGCTGCTCCGGCTGACGGAAGCGGCTGTAGGTGACGGTTTTGGTCTTGGGCACCACCAGGATCTGCCAGACCGTCCCCTCCTGCTCGATCTGATAGCAGAGCACCTCCCGCTCCCTGGCGTCCTGGGGCGGACGGAAGGAAGAGAGGTTCAGCGCCCGCACCCGGGCGGCCTCGGAGATGAACTGATTCTGGTCGTAGGTCCGCACAAGGGACTCGGCCAGGGCGCCCTCCTTCTCGTAGCGGGCATAGGAGGTCAGTTCTCCGCTGGGGTAGATCGGGTACAGGGACTTGCCGGAGACGCGGAAGTCCTGGGTGTCGAATTCTTCCCGGCAGGAGGCCAGGGTGTCGGTGTAGCTGCAGGGGATCTTCCCCACCGCTTGGGTCATGCTGAAGCTTGCCAGGAACACCAGCGCCGCGAAGGCAGCAGCCGGGATCAGAAAATGCAGGATGGGCTTGTCGCAGTTCAGCAGCATATACGACGCGCTGATCCAGGCCATCGCCACCGCGAACAGCAGCAGCGCCAGAAACAGCAGATTCTTCACCCCGGCCTGCCTCAGATCCGGGTAGAGATGGGGCCAATCCAGCAGCTGTTTACCGTGGTCGTACAGCAGCACCAGTGCCGCTATGATCAGCGCAGCGCCGACGACCCGTTTGATCCAGAGCTTCATGTTACTCGGAGATCTTTCTGGTCTCCAACAGCTTCTGCTTCAGCTGACCCTCGATCTTGCGGAGCTCGGCCTCGGCGTCGGCCCGCTTCTGGCGGCCCTCGGTCTGGATCTGCAGGACTTCGTCCAGGGTGGAGATCAGCTGCTGGTTGGTGTGCTGCAGGGTCTCGATGTCCACAATGGCCCGCTCGGACTCTTTGGCCGTCTCGATGGTGGCCATCTTCAGCTTATCGGCGTTCTTCTTCAGCAGATCATTGGTCATATCGGTCACCGCCTTCTGCGCTTCCAGCGCCTGCTGGCTGTGGGTCATGCCCAGGGCAAGCACCATCTGGCTCTTCCACAGGGGGATGGTGTTCACCAGGGAGGTCTGGATCTTCTCGGACATCAGGGTATCGTTGTTCTGCAGCAGACGGATCTGGGGGCCCATCTGGATGGAGACCATCCGGGTCAGCTCCAGGTCGTGCAGCTTCTTCTCGAAGCGCAGGCACATGGCGTCATAGTCGTTGGCCTTCTGGGCGTCCTCGGCCAGACCGGTCTGCTCCGCCTTGGCGCGCAGCTCCACCAGGGTGGTCGCCCGCTCCTGGGCCAGCTTCTCCTTGCCCGCCAGGATGTACATGGTGAGCTGCTTGTAGTAGTCCAGGTTTTTGTCGTACATCTGATCCAGGATCACCACGTCCTTCATCAGGGTGCGCTGGTGCTCCTCCAGCTCATGGGAGATCTTGTTGACGTTGACCTCGGCCTTGCTGTACTTGGCCTTGAGCGCCTCGATGCCGGTGCCGGCCTTCTTGAACAGGCCCAGCAGGCCCTTCTTTTCCTCGTCGGCGTTGAAGCCCTTCAGCTCCACCACCAGGGAGGAGATCATGTCGCCCACCTCGCCCAGATCCTTGGTGCGAACCGCGGCCAGAGCGGAGTCGGAGAAATCAGCCACATTCTTCTGGGCGCCGGCGCCGTATTCCAGAGAGAGGTTCGGGTTGGTGATGTCGATCTTCTGGGCAAAGTCATGGACGATCTTCTGCTCAGCCTCGGTGAGCATGGAATAGTCGGGGCCGGCCTCCGGTGCGGGGGGCTCGGGCTCCTTGGGCGTCAGCTCCAGGGAGGGGACAGGCTCAAACGCAGGCACTTCAGCCGCCTTTTCCGCCTCCTTGACGACGGTCTCTGCCTTGGCTTCCTCGGTGGCGAATTTCATTTCGGGAATGGGATCCATGTTTTATTTCCTCCTTCGTAGTATATGGATAGGCGAATGTTTACAATCCAACTATTCTATTTTACCGCAAAAGTCCCCATAAGTCAAGAATTGCGGCGTTGACTTCATGAGAAAAATTGGATATAATGTTGTGAAAGTACGCGGACGGCAGATAAGTGACGGCCCAAAGACGCAAGCGAACGCGCAGCGTGTCTGGCTGCCGGAACTTATGCAGAGCTGTGCCGTCCCTACGAACCCTGATCCTCGATCTCTGAACAACAGGAGGAAATAATTATGACCCTTCCCATTAAAACCGCCCCTTCCATTCTTTCCGCGGACTTTGTGAACCTGGAGCGGGACATCCGCGCCCTGGGCCCCGCGGGGGCCGATTACGTCCACGTGGACGTGATGGACGGGCACTTCGTGCCCAATATCACCATCGGCATTCCCGTGGTGGCCGCCATCAAGAAGATCTCTCCCCTGCCCCTGGACGTGCATCTGATGATCGCCCAGCCGGTCCGCTACGTGGAGGAGTTCTGCAAGGCCGGGGCCGACATCCTCACGGTCCACGTGGAGTCCGACATTCCCGCCAACATCCGCGCCGCCCTGGAGAAGACCCGGGCCCTGGGCGTCAAGGCCGCCGTTTCCGTCAAGCCCAACACCCGGGCCGAGGCGGTGCTGCCCTATCTGGAGCTCTGCGATCTGATCCTGGTCATGACCGTGGAGCCCGGCTTCGGCGGCCAGAGCTTCATGGCGGACATGATGCCCAAGCTCCGGACCATCCGGGGCTGGCTGGACGAGAAGAACCCCGGCTGCGAGCTGGAGGTGGACGGCGGCGTCAACGAAAAGACCGCCCGACTCTGCAAGGAGAACGGGGCCAACGTCCTGGTGGCAGGCAGCGCCTGGTTCAAGAGCCCCGACCCGGCGGCATTCAACCGGGCCATCAAGTCGTGACCGCAGATGTAGGGGGCGGCGTCCTCGACGCCCCGAGCCTCCCAAGTTCTGAAACGTCCGGGCCGTCGGGGACGCCGGCCCCTACGCATTCCCTTTGCCTGAACGTCCTCCACTGCGACCGGGACGTTCTCGTCTGCGAGAAGCCCGTGAACTGCCTTTCCGAGCCTGGGCCCGGCTGGAATCTGCCGGAGCTGGCTTCCGCTTGGCTGAGCAGCCGGGGCGAGGAGCCCACGGTCCGCACCGTCCACCGGCTGGACAAGGCCGTGGGCGGCCTCATGGTGCTGGCCCGCACCCAGGCTGCCGCCGCGTCGCTGATCGACCAGATCGCCGCCCGCACCGCGGAGAAGGAATACCTGGCCGTGCTCCGGGGCGTCCCCACCCGGGAGGAGGACACCCTGGAGGATCTGCTCTTCCACGACAGCCGCACCAACAAGACCTTCGTCGTCGACCGGCCCCGGAAGGGCGTCCGGGAGGCGAAGCTCTCCTACCGGGTGCTGGGCCGGGCCGGAACGCCGGAGCAGCCCTTGACCCTGGTGCGGGTGAAGCTCCACACGGGCCGCACCCACCAGATCCGGGCCCAATTCTCCCACCGGGGCCTTCCCCTGCTGGGGGACATCCGCTACGGCAGCAAGGCCCAACACGGCCCCGCGCTGTTTTCCTGCTTTCTGGCCTTCGACCACCCGAGCAGCGGGAAGCGGATGCAATTCGAGCTGCTGCCCAAGGGGGAGCCGTGGGAGCTGTTTGGAACGCAAAATGCAAAATGCAAAGTGCAAAATGAAGTGTCGAATGCATAATGCATAATGCACAATGCATAATTGAGCCCCAGCCCCGTAGGGAGCGATGCCCACATCGCTCCGGCGTTCGGTACGAACGCAATTTGCCGGAGGCAAATCCGACCGGGCCGCGACTACGAAAACGATACGTACAACTCACCCTGCCGGATCGTCCTGCCGGACGATTGTTTGCTTCGCAAACCGGACGAGCACTGCTCGCCCCTACGAACTCTGAACCCAAAAATTATGCATTATGCATTATGAATTATGAATTATAAGTCTTGCATCTTGCATTCTTCCAAAGGAGGTTCCCATGATCGACCAAACCATCGCCGCCCTTGTGGCTTACGCCCTTCAAAAGGGGCTGATCTCCGAAGACGACCGGGTATGGGCCGTCAACGCCCTGCTGGAACGGCTGCATCTGGACAGCTATGAGGCCACCGCGTCTGTGGAAATCCGGCCCGTCAACGAAATGCTGGACACCCTGACCGACTACGCCGTCTCCCAGGGGCTCTGCGGGGACGATCCGGTCTCCCGCGACCTCTTTGACACCGGGCTCATGGGCTGTCTGACCCCCCGGCCCTCCCAGGTGCGGCAGCAGTTCCGCGCCCTGCTGGCCGAGGATCCCAAGAAGGCCACCGACTGGTATTACGCCCTGAGCGGGGCCACAAACTACGTCCGCTGGGATCGCATCCGCCGGAACATGGTCTGGAAGGCCCCCACGGAATACGGGGAGCTGGATATCACCGTCAATCTGACCAAGCCCGAGAAGTCCACCACCACCGGCGCAGCCTTCCAGGCCGCCAGCAAGGCTGCGGCCTCTTACCCCAAGTGCCTGCTCTGCGTGGAGAACGAGGGCTACGCCGGCCGGTACAACCACCCCGCCCGGCAGAACCACCGGCCCGTCCCCTTCGTG